>Ga0066256_1003764_pt1 | contig 14300 bp, 5 predicted proteins | sample ThiBio_1000_biof_FD_87107 | JGI IMG/M metagenome (GOLD analysis project Ga0066256, IMG submission 87107) | Wastewater bioreactor microbial communities from Cape Town, South Africa - Thiocy_expt_1000_biof (version 2) | ecosystem: Engineered > Bioreactor > Thiocyanate-remediating >...
GGCCCGCAGTTCACGTCGCTGCTGGACATCCTGGAGGACTACTGCGTCGTGCGCGACTACGAGTACTGCCGCATTGACGGCTCCACGGGGTACGACGAGCGCGAGGCGGGCATTGACGAGTACAACGCGCCCGGGTCGTCCAAGTTCCTGTTCCTGCTGTCCACGCGCGCCGGCGGCCTGGGCATCAACCTGGCGACGGCGGACGTCGTCATCCTGTACGACAGCGACTGGAACCCGCAGGTGGACCTGCAGGCGCAGGACCGGGCGCACCGCATCGGGCAGACGAAGCCGGTGACGGTGTACCGGCTCATCACGGGGGGCTCGGTAGAGGAGAAGATCGCGGAGCGCGCGCTCATGAAGCTGAAGCTGGACGCGGTGGTGGTGCAGCAGGGGCGGCTGGGCGACAAGGCCAAGACGCTGAGCAAGGAGGAGATGCAGAGCATGGTGACGTTTGGCGCGGACGCCATCTTCCGCGCCGGCGGCGACAACCCCAACGCCGCCATCACGGACGCCGACATTGACACCATCTTGGAGGCGGGGCGCAACAAGACTAAGAGCCTGACGGACGCGCTGACCGCCAAGGCGGGCGCCATGGGTGCCGGCCTGCTGGACTTCAAGATCGACTCTGGGTCGGCGCAGATGTTTGAGGGCGTGGACTACTCGGTGGAGGCGTCGCGACGCGCAGAGGCGGAGCGGTTGAAGGCGCTCAAGCTCGCCATCGCGCAGTCGTCCACGGCGGCGATGGGGGAGCGCGCCGCCAAGCGGCCCACCATGTCGTACAACGAGGAGCAGGTGTTCCGCGCGCTGCAGGCGGCGGAGAGCGGCGGCGGTGCCACCGCCGCCGGCTCCAAGCTGCGCGCCCTCCTGCCGCGCGACCACCGCCCGCCACCGCGCATGGACCCCTGGATGCTGCTGGACGCCGCGCGCATCCGTGAGATCACCGCCATGGAGATCGCGCACATCCAGGCGGGCGCGGCCGCCGCCATGGTCGCAGGTGCCGGTGCCGCCGCGCGCGAGCCATTTTCAGAGGCACTGGTGGAGGAGCGCGCCGGCCTCATCGCCGCCGGCTTCCCGTCGTGGCGCAAGAGCGACTTCACGCTGTACCTGCGCGCCGCCGCGGCGCTGGGGCGCAACGCGCACGCCGCCATCGCGCGCACCATGACGGCGGACGGCAAGGCGGTGAGCGCCGAGGAGGTGGAGCGGTACACGGCGGCGTTCTGGAGCCTGGGCCCGCTGCCAGAGTACTTTGGCCCCGCCAAGTTCAAGCCGCTGGCGTCCGCCATCGAGCGCGGCGAGGCGCAGCTACTGGAGAGCGCGGTGGGTGCCATGGCGGTGGTGGCGCACGTGGCGCGCTACGACACGGCGGCGCTGGCTGCCGTGCTTGACCACGAGCACGACAGCCACGGCGGCGGCGGCGCGCTGCATGCCAGCGCGTCGCTGGGCAGCGGCACGCCGGCACGTGGCGCCTCCATGGCATCTGGCGGCGGTGGTGGCAGCGGCGCAGCTGCGGGGATGGCGTCGCCGGCGCGTGCAGTGACGGCAGCGGCAGCTGCGGCAGCGGCCAGCGGCCTGGTGCCACCCAACCCCTTCATGCCCCTGTACCAGGGTGACCCGTACCGCAACCTGGTGCATGCCGCCGGCGTGTCGTACTCCAAGGCGCTGTACACCGCGCCGCTGTACACACCGTTTGGCACGGGTAGCGGTGGCGGTGGTGGTGCTGGCGGCGCGCCTGCTGCCGCCGGCGGCGCTGCCGCCTTGGCGTCGGTGACGGGCATGGCGGCGACGAGCAACTTTGCGGCGCCGGTGGCGCTGGCGGCAGAGGCGTGGTGTGATGTGGATGACGCCTTCCTGCTGGCGCACGTGGCACGCGAGACGGTGGCGGCGCAGGTGGCAGCGGTGCGGGCGGCACCAGCGGTGGCGCGCGCTAGCGTTGAGTCGCGCGCCACGCTGCTGGCGTCCGCTGCGCGTGGCGCACTGGCGCCCGCCGACCTGCGCGCCACCGTGCTGCAGGCAGACCGCTTCCGGTTTGACTACTGGATGCGCAGCCGGTGCGGCGAGGAGCTGGTGACGCGCTGCCGCGCGCTGCAGAAGGCAGCGGAGCGGGCCGTGCCAGAGATGTACCGGCGTGGCGACCGGCTGGCAGCGGAGCGGGAGGCGCAGGAGGCGCGCTCCCGCCGCCTGCTCACCACAGCCTTTGCTGTCGCCGCCGCACGCGCCGCGGAGGCGGCAGATAAGGCGGCGACAGCGTCAGCGGCGGCAACCCGCAATGCCGCAGTGGCAGCAGCAACTGCGGCAGCAGCTGCGGCTGCTGCGACGGCGGCGGCAACGACAGTTGATGGTGGCGAGGGGGGCGGAAGCCTGGCGGCGCTGGGTGCGTCTGCCGCCGCCGCGGCTGCCAAGCGCAAGCGGCCGGCGGAGGGTGGCGGTAGCGGCGAAGGCGGCGGCGGCAAGGTGGCAAAGGCGGCGGAGGGCGGGGATGTGGCAGCTGGACGGGCCGGCGGGGGTGAGGACGGCGCGCCAGGCGGCGGCGGCGGCGGCGGCGGCGACACGGCGAAGCGCGTGCCCATGGTGTTTGTGATTAATGGCGGCGACCCCACGGCGGTGAGCGTGCCGGGCAGGCGCACCTCCACCCGCACGCTGCCGCTCTCCCTGCTGCCCGTCCTGCATGCCGTGCTGGCGTCCGGCCCGTCACGCATCGTGGGCGTGGAGCAGTTTGTGGCCACCCCCGAGTTTGCCGCCGAGTTCCCTGCCGCCACCCGCGGCCACGCAATACGGCCCACTACAGAGCAGCTCCGCGCGCTGGTGTCTGCCCTGCTGGACCGCACGCGCAACGAGGGTAATGACCGCCTGCTGTCGCGGTGGGCGTCGCTCATGACCATGTCACCGGCGCAGCAGGCCGACGCGCTGGCCGCCAACCCCATCGTCGTGCACTACTCTGCGCGCGTGTATGGCCCCGCAGCAGCGGGTGGAAGCGGCGGCGGCGGTGGTGGGGACGGCGAGGGCGGCGAGGAGGGCGCTCCACACCTGCATCCGCCGTCTGCCTCGCCGCCGCCGTCGCCCAGCGCGCCGGCTGCTGCATCGCGGCCAGCGCCAGTGCCAGTGCCGGCGCCGGCGCCGGCGGCGGCACGCGGCCGGAGCAGCAAGGCAGGCGGTGGTGGCGGGGATGGTGGCGGCGGCGGCAGCGGTGGTTCAACAACGATGGCGGTGGCGGCGGCGGTGGGGGCGGCGCTGGCGCTGTTGACGCCGGAGCAGATTGTACGCGGGGAGGGCGGGTACCGGCAGCTGGGCGCCATTGGCGGCAGTGACGCGATGGTGGCGGAGGCGGGCGTGCGGCGGAGCCTGCGCCGCATCCCCTCCGTCCTGCTCCCCGTGCTGCTGCGCTCCGTGCTGGCCACACCGCCCAGCCCGCGTGGCGGCAGCGCCAACTCGCAGCTGGCAGCTGCCGCGTCCCACTTCCTGGCCTCGCCCGCCTTCCGCGCCGTGTACGCCAAGCTGGCAGACGAGCCGCCGGCAGACATGGTGGTGGCAGCGCTGGCGCACCTGACGGAGCGCGTGGTGGACCCCGTCACTGGCGGCGAGGGCGTGGTGGTGCGGCCGGCATTTGTGCAGTTCATGGACCTGCCGGTGCAGGAGGCGCTGCTGGTGCTGTCGCAGCGCATCATCCTGTTCCCCTTTGCGCGCGCCGGCGAGCCTGACACGATGCAACAGTCTCGCAGCAGGAGCACCTCGCCCGCGGCGCCCGGTGTGCCAGCGCCAGCGCCAGCACCAGCACCAGCGGCTGACGCGCCCTCGTTTGCGCACATGCTGGCGAGCGCACCTGGCCGCGCACCCGCTGCGCCGCATGGTAGCCTGCTGCTTACTGGCGCGGGCGCGGGCGGCGGTGCTGCGCGGCCACCGCCACCGCCGCCACCACCACCGCCGTCTGCAACGGCACCACCCAGCCGCATGTCGGCGGCGGCGCTCGTGACGGAGTAATTAGCTAGTTGAACACAATCACGATGCCGATTCAAGTCATTCGGATGAGAAAGTGTGCGCCGTTAAGGGACGGCGGCGACGGGGCGGCGGCGGCAGGTAGCGGGAAGGCGGGGCAGGTGTGCAGATGGAGGGGAGATGTGCAGGCGCAGGGGGCGGGGTGGCGGTGGGATGAGGAATGACGGGTAGCGGGCGGGTGAGTGTGGGCAGGGAGGGGCGAGGTGGTGAGGCAGGCGGGGGAGGCGGGGTGCATGCAGCAGGAACAGGAACGCGGGCAGAGGCGCAACGGCGCGTGCTGGCGCACGGGGTGAGCAGCATCGACGTGCGGCCCCACCCGCCCGCTGCCGGCGGCCCGGCGCACCCCCTGCCCCCCCGGCCCCCCCCCCCCCGCTCCCACCCCCCCCCCCCCGCCCCACGCCCCCCCCGCCCCGCCCGTCTCGGCCCACCCCGCCCCCCCGCCAGCCCCGTGTCGTCCCGCCCCACACCACCAGTCCCCCCGCCACCCCCCGCCCGCCTCCCACTCGCATGCGCAAACGCCCCCGCCGCCGCCCTCCCGCCCTGCCCACACACGCCGCGCCGCACCGAGGTCCCACCGGCGCCGCAACCACGGGGAGGTGCCACCGGGTGGCGCAAGGGGCGCAGGGAGGGGGCGCGCAGGTGTTTCCACACCCGCGCGCCTCCTCCCCGCTGGCCCCCTCACACCCCCGCCACCCCACCGCGGTGCGGCGGCGTCGGACTTACGAGAACACGACAGCTGCCACCCACGGCAATCGAAGAATCTTGCGCCGTGGGTACCCCCACACGCCTTGTCACAAAAGTCATGCAGCTGTGATGCTCACACACCCAACCCCAGCACCCAACGCCCCCGCCCCGACGCCGACACAGGGAGTCGCCACAGAGTCAGGCTAACGCCGACGCAGCCCGAGCAGGCGCCGCCCCCGCAGGGGCAGCCGCCGCAGGCGCAGGCGCCTCCGCGTGGTGGTGCGCCGCCGGGTTGGCGGACGTCTTCACCTCGCCGCCCTCGATGCCCTCAAACTCCTCTGCGTCGTCCAGTGCCGCCGTGGCCTTGGACTCAAAGATGGGCAGGTTGCAGATGAGGCCGGTGAAGGTGCCCGCCAGCAGCGCAAAGCCGAGGGAGATGGCGGCGTACGCGATCTGGTAGCCACCCTGCTGCTTCGCGTTGCGGCCGTCGTACACCAGCGCGTTGATCTGCGCCGCCGTGAAGCCCTGCTCGCTCGTCACGCGCGCGGCGGCGATGGCGGAGGAAAAGGCACCGATGATGGCAGGGAAGACGTGCGCCGCCAGCACGCCGCCGGCGTCATGGAAGCGCAGCTTGCCCAGCGCTGGCGTCACCACCGTCTGTGCCCACACCGAGATGACGCCCACCACGGCGCCCAGCATGAGCGCGCCGTAAGGGTTGCGCAGGAAGGGGCCAGTGGCGCCGACCGCCGCGCCGCCCGCAATGGCCGCCGTCTGGATCTGCCAGAACGTGAACTTGTCGCCGGAGGTGGAGTTGGCGCGCGACACCATGAACGCCGCCGCGATGGAGGAGGCCATGGACATGATGGTGTTGAAGTAGCCGCGGAAGGCGAGCGCGGTGGCCTCGCCAAAGGACGCCGGCGCAAAGCCGTCAGACGAGGCCAGCAGGTAGAAGATGTTGGAGGTGTTGAACACGGGGAAGGTGACGAACAGGACGACGAGGCCCAGCAGCGCGAACAGGCCGGACTCCTTGGAGCGGGGCTGGTTGGACACCTCGCGGCTCAGCTTGTTGCCGATGGCCATGGACGCCATGAGGCCGAACACGCCGCCGAACAGGTGCACAAAGAACGTGCCGCCGGCGTCCAGCACCTTCACCTCCTTGGCGATGATGTAGTTGGCGGTGGCGAAGAACGTCTCCCAGAACGCCACGCCGTACGCCTGGCCGAACGACACGCGGCCCGCCAGCGCGCCGTACGACACCAGGATGGTGGCCGCCAGGTACAGCGAGTTGAACAGGTAGTTGGCGTCCAGCGGGATGGGCGGCCAGTAGTCCGCGCCGTTGCGCGTCGCCTTGCCCGACTCCCAGAAGCCCAGCAGCAGCATCGCCCACTCCACCGTCGTCACGCCGATCGCCAGCGAGAAGCCCACGTTCTGCCACGCAAAGCGGGAGTTCTGGATGAACAGGAAGCCCAGGCCCAGGAACACAAACAGGCCCACAAACACGTGCTGCAGCAGGAACACGGCGTTCAGCAGCGCCGCGCCGGGCGCCGCGGGCGAGTCGTGCGACAGGCCGGGCGCAAACGTGGTGCAGCCGCCGTACAGGCAGAACATGGCCACCTGCGTCAGGAAGATCATGTTGGAGCTGTGGTTCAGCGTGATGCCCAGCACACGGGTGCCCTGTAGGGGTGGGTTGGGGGTGGGTGGGGGTGTGGGGGTGTTGGCGGGCATAGTGTGTGTGTGCGCGCGCGTGTGTGTGTTGTGTGCACAAAAACAACGTAAATAAGGCGCCGTGTGCATGGAAATTAGGTACCACGTGGCGCGCTACCATACCATCCTGCGCCCGCGCCTCAATTTCCACACACGCCACGTGGCGCCGTGTCACGCACGCCATCCCCGTGTGTCACACCCGCGTCCTGTGCCCGCCCGCATTAGGGTCACAATGCGGCGCCCGCTTTGTTGCACTTATGCGGCTGACCCAATGGCGCCGCGGCAGATTTTTTCCAGCCGCCACCCAAATCATACGATTCTGGGCATCAGCGAGTAACGGAAAAGCGGGGTTCGAGAACGAGTCGAGAGCGGGCGTGAGGGGGACCGACAGAAAAATGGCGACGGGGCGTGCGAGCAACCCCACCTCGCGCGCCGCCCGCGCCACCCCGGGCCACCATGCTAGTGTCCCAGGCTACCGCCGCGGAGGGTGCAACACGCGCGGCGTGTGCGGCGTGCGCCGTGGGCGCCCTGGATACCCGCGGTGCGCACCCCCGCAAGGTACCCAACCCGGCCACGCGTCACCTCCCCTGTTCGCGCGCGTTCATCCTGGTGCCACCGGCGCCGGCGCACGCGCGCCACCACCACGAGCGCCACACACATGGAGTAGCATGGTGTGCGCGTGTGTGCGTGCGGTGTCGCGCGCGTCCGCTTTCCCCCCACCCTTCCGCCCCACCACCGACACACATCATCACATCACACAGCCACGCGGCGGGTGCACACACGGGGGTCGCGTACCTTGGCTGCCGGCGCCGCCGCAGGGGCGGGCGCGGGCGCAGCGGTTGCCGTCGCCATGGTGGAACGGAGGGGTTGTGCTTGACACGTCGTCGCAGGCACAATTCTGGCGCGCCCGGACGCGCGCGCGCGCGGGAGGCAGTGGGCGTGGGTGGCACGGTGGTGCGCGCGAACGCTCCGGAAACGTGTCGTGCCACTTTCAAACTGCCGTGTCACCAAATTTTCCACTGCAGATGATTTTTTCCAATTGTTGTATTCTTTCGACAATTGGCAGCGATTTGTGACGTTGTTTGACTAGTAATTGGTGCGCCACCATGCCCAGCATAGTTGTCTATGTGGTTGGCTCATAAATACTACGATTTATCCAGTACATGTCGAGATTGACGCCATGGAACGCGGTGTGGAAGACGCGTGTCGACGGTTTCATTACTCCCCCATTCTCACCCCCCTATATTGCACCCTTAATACCACGACTTGCAGCGCACCTGCACGTACCCCCCGCCGCGGGGCAATTGCACACTACTCAGCTGTGCGGTCTCCTGCCCTCTCCACCCTCAAACATGGCGGCCGCCCTGCGCGCATCCGCTGCAGCGGGGCTGAGAGGAGGACTAGAGAGAAGCCGCAGCAGTGTGGTAGGTGCCGTAGTAGGCGGCAGCATGAGAGGTACAGCGGCAGTAGGAGTAGGGGGCATGAGGCTGCCAGTGGCGTCAGTAGGAGTACCAGCAGCAGCAGTAGGAGGCGCAGTAGGTGCTGGCTGGGGCGGGGGGCAGCTCGCGGGGTCAGCAGTTCGTCAGATGCCCACCGCCGCCACAACCACGGCACCCAAGAAGACGCTGCCGCCGCCGGTGGCGCACCCCGGGTTCCGCGTGACCGCGCACGAGGCGGTGGGCGAGTACAATGCGGTGGCGACGGTGTACACGCACGAGGCGACGGGCGGGCAGGTGCTGTCGGTGGCGGCGCCGGACGACGAGGTGAAGGTGTTTGGCGCGCTGTTCAAGACGCCGGTGGGCGACAGCCGCGGCACGCCGCACATCCTGGAGCACTCCGTGCTGTGCGGCTCGCGCAAGTACCCCGTCAAGGAGCCGTTTGTGCAGCTGCTCAAGTCGTCGCTCAAGACGTACCTCAACGCGCTCACCTTCTCTGACCGCACGCTGTACCCCGTCGCGTCGCCCAACACCACCGACTTTTACAACCTGGTGGACGTGTACTGCGACGCCGTGTTTCACCCCCGCCTGCCGCCCTGGGTGCTGCAGCAGGAGGGCTGGCACTACGAGGTGGCGCCGTCGGCAGCGGGTGCACCGGCGGCGGCCAGTACTACGCCAAAGCTGAGCTACAAGGGCGTGGTGTTCAATGAGATGAAGGGCGTGTACAGCTCGGCGGACTCGGTGCGCGCGTACGTGGGCGAGGCGGCGCTGTTCCCCGACACCGCGTATGCGCACTCCTCTGGCGGCGACCCGCTGGCCATCCCCGGCCTCACCTACGACGCCTTCCGCGACTTCCACCGCCGGTACTACCACCCCTCCAACGCGCGCCTGTACTGGTGGGGCAACGACGACCCCGCCAAGCGCCTCGCCATCAGCGCGTCGTACTTTGAGTCGGCGGCGGCGGCCATGGGCCCGCCCCTGCCGCCCAAGCCCGCCGACCTGCCGTGGGACGCGGCGCTGGGCGCCAATGTGGTAGGCCTGCAGCGCCGGTGGTCCGCGCCGCGCCGCATCAGCGCGCCTTACCCCGCGGCTCGGGAGGCGGCGCACGGTGACGGCGGCGGCGGCGGGCACGGCGACGCGCCCGCACCCGCCGCGGCAGAAACTCCAACGCCGTCGGCTGCGGTGGCGGCGGCGGCGGCGACGTGGCCGGCGGCGACCGGCGGGTTTAGCAACACGGCGCCGGTGGGCGGCGTGGGCGACAAGCACGACGTGACGCTGCACTGGGTGCTGCAGGACCACCCGGGCGACATGGATGCGGTGACGCGGCTGGGCGTGGGCGTGCTGAATGCGCTGCTGCTGGGCACGCCGTCGTCGGTGCTGGTGAAGGCGCTGACGGACAGCGCGCTGGGGTCGTCTGTTATTGGCGGCGGGTACGACGACTCCACGCTGCAGGCCACCTTCTCGGTGGGTCTGAAGGGCGTGGCGGGGCATGCGATTGGCGCCGTGGAGGACGTGGTGGCGACCACGCTGGCGGGCGTGGCGGCGGACGGCTTCCCGGCTGCCGCTGTGGAGGCGGCGCTCAACACGCTGGAGTTCCGGCTGCGCGAGTTTGCGGCGGCGGGTGACACCGGCCGCGGCCTGTCCCTCTTGTTTGGCGTGGCGGGTGCGTGGACGTACGGGCGTGACCCCATTGCGGAGATGCGGTACGAGGCACCGCTGGCAGCGTTGAAGGCCACGCTGGCGACGCAACCGCGCTACTTTGCAGACCTGGCGGCCCGCCTGCTGCTGACCAACTCCCACCGCCTCACCGTGCACATGTACCCCGACGCCGAGTACGGCGCGCGGCGCGAGGCAGCTGAGGCGGCAGCGGCGGCAGCAGCAGCGGCAGCCATGAGCCCCGCTGACGTGGCAGGCGTAGCGGCAGCAGCTGCGGAGCTGGCGCGCGTGCAGGCGACGCCGGACGCGCCAGAGGATGTGGCCAAGGTGCCCACCCTGCGCGTGTCTGACCTGCCGACGGCCACGGCGGTCATCCCGCGCGTCGTGGAAGTGGCAGCACCTGGGCGCACTGGTGGCCATGCCGCCACCCTGCTGCTGCACGAGCAGCCCACCGCCGGCGTCGCGTACGCCTCCCTCTACTTTGACCTCTCCCCCGTCCCGCTTCGCTTGCTGCCCCTCGTGCCGCTGCTGGAGTGGGCGCTCACCAACTGCGGCACGACGGCGACGGAGGAGGTGGCGCTGTCGCACGCGCTGGGCAGCCACACGGGCGGCGTGGGCGCCGGCACGTCGGTGCTGGACGTGCCGGGCGACGCGGCCGCCGCAGCTCCCTACCTGGTGGTGTCGGGCAAGGCGCTGGGCAGCAAGACGGGCAAGCTGGCAGACCTGATGGGCGAGATGCTGGCCACCGCGCGGCTGGACCGCCGTGACCGCATTCTCCACTTCCTGCGCTCCTCCATTGCTGACATGGAGTCGGCGGTGGTGTCGTCAGGGCACGCCGTCGCCTCCTCCCTGCTGGCGGCGCAGTACACCAAGGGCGGGTGGGTGTCGGAGGTGCTGGGCGGGTGGACGCACCTGCAGGCCATGCGCATGCTACTGGCGGCGCTGGAGACGGGCGGTGCGCCTGCCTTTGACGCCCTCGTCGCCGACCTGCAGGACCTGCGTGCCATCGTGTTCCACGACGGCAACGCGCTGCTCAGCCTCACCGGCGACGCGACCGTCCTGCCATCCCTGCGCGCCGACATGGAGCGCTTGCTGGCGGGCCTGCCTGGCGACGCTGCCGCCGCTGCCGCCACCGGCGCACTGTCCGCGCATGCCCATGGTCACGCCCATGGCCACGGCCTGCCGACGCGTGTGTTTGCCTCTCGCCTGGCGCGCCTGGCGTCGGGCTGGCACTGGCCCGCTGCCCCTGCCAAGTCATCCACTTCGTCTGCCCAGTCACCCGCTGCCGCGGCGGCCGCCGCTGCGCCGCCGCTCACCAGCGCCGAGGCGGGCCACCGTGCACGGCTGCCGCATTGGCCCTTCCCCCACTTGCTGGCATCCGGCGCGGGGCTGGGCGGCCTGGCGCCCGCGCACATCGGCCTCGCCGTGCCCACGCAGGTGAACTACGTGGCCAAGGCGGCGCGCGGGTGGGCGCTGGCGCCGACTGGGCCGCGCTTCGTGCCGGGCGGCGCGGAGGTGGTGTCCAAGCTGGTGAACACGGGCTACCTGTGGGACCGCGTGCGCGTGCAGGGCGGCGCGTACGGCTGCTTTGCGGGCGTGGGCCGCACCACCGGCCTCCTCACCCTGGCGTCATACCGCGACCCCGGCCTGGGCTCCACGCTGGACGTGTACGACGGCCTGGCGGCGCACCTGGAGGCGGCGGCGCGCGACGGCGCCGCCACCCTGCCTGGCGAGCTTGCCAAGGCCACCATCGCCGTCATTGGCGCCATTGACGCGCCGCAGGCGCCCGAGTCCAAGGCCGCCACCTCCACCGTCCGCTTCCTGGCCGGCATCACGGACGCCGACATTGCCGCCCGCCGCGCCGCCATCCTCACCGCCTCGCCCGCCGACGTCCGCGCCTTTGCCGCCGCCGCCGCCACGCTGGCCAAGGAGGGCCGCACCGCCGCCGTCGCCTCCGACGCCGCCTTTGCCGACTTCCACGCCACCGCCGCGCACGCCCGCCCCATGTTTGAGCTCTCCCACCCGCTGGCTTAGCCTTAGTAGCAGTTGCTTGAAGTGGTAGGAGTGGTGGAGGTGGCGTTCTGCGTTCGCTGCCAGGCTGGCCGGCGAAATGACCACAAATCGAAAGTACGATGTTTACAACGGCGCGCGCAAATCACAATTTTTCTGTGTAGAAGGTGCACATATGAACCATTGATTGCAGATTGCGCAGTACAGTGTGCGACGCAACGGTGGGTTATTTTATATTTTGACGCGAGTCTGCTCCCCTCTTGGCGCCGCCTTCCCGCGCAGAACGAACAGCAGCAGCAGCAGCAGCGGAGGCTGCCCCCTGTCCCTGCCAACCAACCATGGCGGCCGTGGTGATGCGCGGCGCCGCGACGGCGGCGGCGGTTGCGGCCCGTAGCGCGTCAACCGCGCTGGCTCGCCGCGGTGGCGTCTCGCGCGGCGGCGGTGCGCGGGGCTTCAGCGGTGAGGCGGCGCCACCTGGCCGGCGGCCAGATCACGCACGGCGGAAGGCTGGCGACCGGCCGCCGCCGTCGCCAAACGCACCAGTGCCGGCAGCAGCACCCGCACCGCCGCTGGCACCTGCGCCGCCGCCGCCGGAGGCGCCGCCGGTGGTGTATGTGCAGTATGTGGAGGAGCCCAGCACCGGCAGCCGGTTGAAGACATACGTGGCGCTGGGTGCCGCCATGACGATAGGCATGACTGCCGTCGGCCTCATATTCCGTGCCATCGGCCTGGAGCCGGAGGAGGTGGCGCAGGGCGACGCCGCGTTGCATGCCGCCTGGGCGGACGTGGTGGCAGACTCCATGCGGGAGGTGCCGCCGCCCGTGCTCCCCGTGACGCCGTTGGCGTAGCCAATACTCCATTCAAAGTTCAAACGCAGGCAATGCAATACAAAATGGTTGTTGTAGTCACGAGGCGGGGTGTGCACAATTGGTTGCGGCTCAGCTGGTTGAGCTACCCAAGGGGATGTGGCTCTCTTCGCTTGCCAGCAGGGTGCCCACCTTCACGATCATGTCGCCCCACAGCGTGGTGTGCTTGTCACAAGTGCGCGCCAGGTACCTGCCGTCCATACCACGGAGCTGTACGACGCGAACCATGTCCCCGCGCGAGGTGCAGCCCCGGATGCAGCAGTCAGGGATCCCAGGCCTCCCGCGGCCCACCATGCGTACCCAGTGGTCCATCCCCTTGCCGCACTTGCAGGGCCTGGGGCCCGACATAGCGGTAATCTTGGCTTCCACCCGGCAGCACGTGCTGGGTGGCAGCTTCCGCAAAGCAGGTGCCGTCGCCTTGCCGCGCTTGTCGTCTGCATCGGAACCGATGGTGCTGGCGTCCTCGAATTCGAACCCCTCATCAGTCTCCGCCAACGCTGCTGCCGCTGCCGCCGCAGTGGCGTCCGCAGCCGCATACGCCGCCGTCGCCGCCGCCGCGGCCGCCGCCGTCACCGACGTTGCCGCCTTCCCCTTCCCCAGCGCCGCCATTTGTGTGCGTGCTTGACGTCTGCATTGTGCGTGGGGATGGGTGCCGTGGTGTGATTGGCGCCATACGACGCGCGCAGTGGTGCGCTGCAGCAGTCTGGATGTGGGATGGCCGCGGTGGCACCGGTGCAACGTGGGTGCGCGGATATGGTCACGTACAATGATAACCGGAACTCAGAACAGCGCTAACCGCCTCGGAGCGTGCAATATACACAAGTACCCATGCGTTGCAATGCGTTCAGCGTTGAATTATGCTCCACTGCGCCGCCACCGTCGTGCTGTACGTGGGTGGAAAATGGTGGAATCAGGGTGGATACGCCCCCGACAATGCGGCCGCACGCCTCGATTTTTCGCCCCCCGGCGACTCGGGGCTGGTTGCCCGCTCGCGACGAACAGCGTCACGAACATAATGGCGACCCACGTCCCGACGCTCCACACCACCTCGAGACTGCAGCGCAACGTGCCGTTCAATGCCACGACAAAGCCACATCACGCCGACAACAGGTGCGACGAAGGTGCGCCGTCAAAGGCGGTGGCACGCAAGTAGCGCACGCGCGCGGTGGCGGCACGCACGTCACGCGCCAGCGACGCAATGTCACGCGCAAGTGCACCCGTGGTGGAGCCACCTCCATTACTGTCGCCGCCGCCGCTTCCATCCCCCGCAGCGGCAGCGGCAGCGGCAAGGCGCGCTGCCAGTACCACACGCTCGCTGGCCGCCAGCACGGCAGCGGCGGCAGCCAGGCTGGCGTCCGCGTCGGCGAAGCGGCGCAGCTCCAGGAGGGCAAGCGCGCGGCGGTAGTGCGCCTTGCATCGCAGCAGGGCGGTGGCATCGGCGCCGGCACCCGCGGCCGTCGGTAGTGCCGCCAGCGCCGCATCGCAGGATGCAACTGCCACGCTCCACTGCGTCGCGCGGCGCAAGCAGCATTGCGCAAAGTTCAGCGCGGCTCGTGCGGCCGCCGTGTCGTCGGCACTGGGCGGCGCTGCGCACATGGCAGCGGCAGCCGCCTCTACTACACTCTCTACTGACGCGTCTGCGGCCGGCGCCGGCAGGCCGCATGCGGCTGCCATGACGGCAGCATACAGCAAGCCGGCAGAGTGCGCAAACCCCTCCACAAACAGCGCCCGCGCCGCCGCCATCACGCGCTCCGTGCCGGCGGGCAGGCTCGCAGCCGCTGCAGCCAGCCACACGCCGTCAGGTTGCGCGGCAGCGCCATACGCCGCCTCCAGCATGGCGCGCTTGAGGCCGCGCACGTGCGCTATCAGCGGCGTGTGCCCGGCCGGGGGGGGGCTATGACCGCCGGGCCCATGGCCCCCCTGGCCGTGGCCCCCGGGGCGGCCCGGGCCGCCC
>Ga0066256_1003575_pt2 | contig 14292 bp, 10 predicted proteins | sample ThiBio_1000_biof_FD_87107 | JGI IMG/M metagenome (GOLD analysis project Ga0066256, IMG submission 87107) | Wastewater bioreactor microbial communities from Cape Town, South Africa - Thiocy_expt_1000_biof (version 2) | ecosystem: Engineered > Bioreactor > Thiocyanate-remediating >...
GGGGGGGGCGGGGGGGGCGGTGCGGGCGGCGGCCCCCGCCGCTGCTGCCGCCAATGCCAGCACCTTCCCCACCGCCGCGCAGGTGTACCGCGCGCAGGCGGACCTGTACACCGCGGTGCGCGCACCGTTGAAGGCGGCGGAGGCGTTGCGCCGGTGGCTGGGCGCGCGCGCCGCGTCGGCAAGCGCGACGCTGGCGGACGCGGTGGAGGCGCACGCCGCCATAGCCACCGACCTGCGCGAGGCGGGTCGATGGAGCGAGGCACTGGAAATGCTGGACCGCGCGGCGGGTGTCGGCGAGCTGGGGCCGGAGGCGACCGCCATCCTGGCCAAGCTGCAGGCCAGCGTGTACGCGTGCAAGGGCGAGGCGGCGACGGCGCTGTCGCTGTACGAGTCTGCCAAGAAGATGCGCGTGCTGGCTGGCCTGGCGCCGTACGACGACCCCGTCCCCGACGCGCTGCAGCACATTGACCTGCTGCGCCGCGCCGCCACGGTCGACCCGCCGCCGCCGCCCGGCGTGGCGGCACGCCTGAACGCGGCGGCCGACCGCATCGTGGACGGCCTGCTGCGCACCGGCCCCTGGCGGCTGCGCGACCAGCTGCCGCGCCGGTACGTACCCGGCCTGGCGGCGCGCCCATGGCACGACGTGGACACCCACTTCCCCGCCCTCGCGCCCGCTCGCGACGTCATGGTCGCCGCCGCGCCGGCACTAGCGCGCGAGTACAACTCGTTGCGCCGCCGCCGCCTGCTGGAGCGCGAGTCAGAGTGCATCCACGACGCGGCGCGCGGCGACTGGAAGCAGTACGCTGTGAACGGGTACTGGCACGTGCGCGACGACGCGGGCTGTGCAGTTGACACGCCTGCCGCCTGCGCCCTCCTTGCCACCCTGCGCGCACTGCCCGGCGCGCCCCTCATCGTCCTACGCGCCGGCTACTCCATGGTGGAGGGTACCGCGCACCTGCACCCGCACTTTGGCATGACCAACGCGCAGCTCAAGTTCCACATCGGCCTCGTTACACCGCTGACACCCGCCGGCGACCCCTGCGCCACCATGCGTGTCGCCAACGAGACGCGCGGCTGGCGCGCCGGCGAGGTGTGGCTGTTTGACGACTCGTTTGAGCACGAGGTGGTGAACGCCTGCGACCGCCCGCGCGCCATCATGCAGGTGGTCATCGCGCACCCAGACTACAGCCCCACCACGGCTACCGGCGTGGCACCTCCGCCACAAACGCCTGATAGCAGTAGCGCAGCTCGCGCTGGCCCGCCCCAGCGCCTCCTGCCACACACTCCTGGCGCCGGCCATTGATGGACACGCGACGGACGGACGAGCACAGTTGAAATGCGGGAATCAAACAAAATATGTATACCAGTATCAGAGATAGGTCAGCGGCGGGGAGGGAGGGGAGGGAATACAAACGACGGCACCCTCAAAACAAATCATTGGAAGTGGTGCTGTCAGATACGTCTTCAGCGCCCTCCAGCAGGCTGAACGGGCGGTTGTACGTCTCGGAGCCTGCCACCGCGGACGGCAGGGCGGCGTCGGGTATAGCGGGGAAACCCACCGCCAGCAGCAGCGGCGACCAGGAGCGCGGGCCGGCGTCGCACAGGTCAGCCGCATCCATACAGTACGGCCGCGCGGCAGCGGTGGCAGGTGTGGCGGCAGCCACCGCCTCCGGTGCCAGAAGTGCGTCAGGCAGTGCGCTGCACAGCGCCAGCTGACCGGTCGCCACGGTGGGCGACGGCAGCGGGCTGGCCAACGCCACTGCCAGCGGCAGGGGTCGCACGGCGTGCGCCGGCTGCGTGGCCACAAACTGCAGCGGGCGGGCAGCCAACGCCGGCGCAGCAGCGTCCTTCATCACCAGCACGTCCTTCCAGCCGCCCGCCACCAGGTAGTCACCCCCGTCGTTAAACAGCACGCCGCCGCCCGCGCTGCCGCCGGCCGCCGTCCCACCGCCGCCGCCGCCGATGCCAATGCCCATGCCGCCAAACCCGGTCAGAGCGGGCGTGCGGGACGCCAGGCTGGCGTTGCTGTACGCGGGCGGCGCCGACGTGACGTCCAGCAGCGACGGCAGCACACCAAACCCGCCGCCGCTGCCGCTGTATGCGTGTGCGCGCTTGGCGGCGGGCGCATGCAGTTGATCGCTCCCGGCGCTGTTCAGCGGCAGCGGCGCAGGCACGAGGGGCGCCAGCGCGCCGCCAAACCCACCACCACCCCCGCCACCGCCGTGGCCAGTGGTACCGATAAAGCCGCCACCACCGCCGCCGCCACGGCCACCGCTCGTCAGGCCGCTGGTTGCGGGCGCGCTGGCGGGCGCGGGCGGGCCACTCACACCCGCGCTGCTGCCACGCGGCACCGTGCCGGTACCGCTCTGCAGCGCGCCGCCACGGAAGCCGCCCGCCTGGCTGTCACGGCTGGCGGGGCTGCCGGGGCTGGCCACGCTGTGCGAGCGCGTGCCGCCCGGCACGTCGGACAGCACCTCCGCGTCCACACGCGGGCGCTTGGCACCCGCCACGGCAGGCTGCGGTGCCCGTGCCGTCGTCGTCCCCGCCGCAGCTGCCGCCTCGCCGGCCTCCTTCGGCTCCCACACCGACATGCCGCCCTTGGATGCGTTGGCCAGCAGCAGCGCTGCTACCACGGCCGCGGCGTCCGACGTCATGCTGCCGGTGCTGCCGCTGGTGGCGGTGGTGCGCGCCGAGTTGCTGTAGTGCGAGGTGGTGGAGCTGGTGGGCGGCGACAGGGTGGCGGGCGGGTACATGAGGTGCGCGGGCACCTTGATGGTGCTGCCGATGGGGAGCTCGCTGCCCACTGCCGCGGACAGCGGCGGGAAGGGCGGCAGCGGGAAGTGTGCGCCGCTGCCGCGCACACCGCCGCTCAACGGCACCGCCGCCGGCGCCACAGTCGTGCTGCTGCTGCTGCTGCTGCTGCTGCCGCTGCTGCTACCGGCGGCGGCGGCGGCGGCGGTGGCGGCGTTGGCGGCGTACACCAGTCGCTGCACGCCCTCGTACGGCGACTCCTCGCCGCTGTCATACTCGCTGTGCCGCTGGGTGGGCCGCCGGCTGCGGCCGCTGCGCCGCACGCGGTTGTCGTGCGCAGGCGCCGCTGCCGCCACCGACGCCGCAGCAGCAGCCGCCGCCGCAGCTGACCGCGCCGCCGCCGCCACCGTGGGCTTCACGCCCGCCGCGTCGGCGGCTGCGGGGCCCGCCAGCACCGCCTCCGCCGCCTTCAGCGCCGCGCGCCCGCCGCCATTGGTCTTGCGGATGACAAACGCCAGCAGCTCCGGGTGGTCACGCTGGAAGTAGCGGTGCCTGCGGGTGGGTGAGTGGGTGGATGGGTGATGTGGTGGGGATGGAGGTGGCGACAAACTTCCTGTGTTGGACGCCGCGCAACGCACCGGTACTGGATGACCTTCTCGGGCAGCGCGCCCGCCGTCACCGCCGCAGCGCGCGCCTCCTCCGACGCCGCCTCCCGCGTAATGTCGTAGAACTGCAGCTGGCGCAGGAAGCTGGCGTACACTGTCGTCTTGAAGTAGCGCGGCAGCACCGAGTCCACCAGCGCCGGCACGTCTGCACGTGCGCGTGCGCATGTGTCGTGGTGGCGGCGGTTGTTTGTGTATCGTGCCACCGGGGTGAGCAACGACACGCGCCGGCCGCCCGCATGGAGGGCCACGTACCGAAAATGTAGAATGCGGTACCATCAGCATTCCATGTCACAATCTTGTCTGCGTACGCGGGCAGGGGGTGGGTGGGGGTGGTGTGTTGTTGGGTGTGGGCGCCACTCGGCGAGTCGGCGGGCACGCTGGTGCAGGTTGAAGTTTGGTGAAGTGTTGCTTCGCACCCTGCGCAGCCAGCAACTGAGCGCCACACCACACACCCACACATCCCCATACCACATCCCCGCCATCGGACAATGTGTGTATATGGTGTGGGGGTGGCGCGCGGTGCGTCAGAATGGCAAGAACGGGCAGAACGCGGGTGGGGTGCGCCAGAGTTAACCATGGATACGCCGGTGTGCTGCCCCATGGCGCGCGCCGGTGTTGGTTGGAGGCGTGGCGCCGGCGCTGTGTGGCGCGTCGCTGTATTTGCGCTGTGTGTGCGCGCGCGCGGTCGTGCCCGTGTGTTGAGTGTGTTGAGTGCCGGCATGGTGCCAACTCCGTCATGGTGCCAGCCAGCGCACGCCTATGACAGCGCCAAACAATAGAAAAGGCCGCCCGGGTGCGGGTGCGGGTGCGAATGGTACTGTGTGCTCGCCCCCACCCCCGCACCCACACCCACAACGCGCACCAAAGTAACCCAACCATCATGCACCGTGACACCGGGCGGCGCGGCGCCAGATGCGGACAGTCCGCGCGCCGTGGCAATGTCTGCCGCCGCCGCCACCCTGGCGGAGGTCAAGTACGCACCGCTGGCCGGCTCGGAAACGAGGTCGTGCAACGACGATAAAAAGGCGTTGAGGGGGCGCTCCAGCGCCGCGCCGCTGCCGCCCGCCGCCATGTTGAGGTTGGTGCCACGGGGCGTGCAGCCGGAATAATGGTCGGCTCTGCAGGTTGGGGTGCGCGGTCGTGGCGCGGGGGTGGGTGAATCATGCTAGAGTGGGCGTCGTGGATGCGGGGGTGTGTGGGGGCATGGTGCGATTGATCGATCGGCCGCGCCGGTTTCTGGGGATTCTGGCACGCGCCCGCAGGCCCGCAGCGGCCACCAATCTTGCCAACCGCATCCGCAGGCGGCTTTGGTGGCAGCGGACTGCCCACGCCCGCCGCGGCGTTGCATGGCCACCCCCGCCACCACGCCTGTCCACACCTGAAGGTGGCCGCCACTGCCACCATGCTGGTGACGATGCCCCCCTGTTTTGCACCTCCGTCGCCGATCGCTCGCCGGTCGGTCGGGTATCATCCTGCACCTCGCCGCCGAGGTGGTGTACCGGTACCAACACCCACGTCCGCACCCACCCGCAGCACCGGTCTCAACGCACACGCACACACACACGCGCACACGCCGGGTGTGCTTTGCTTTTGACGCGGCGCGTCGCACCGCCAGCTGCTACTTTGAAAACCACACCCCGCGCCGCGGCGCCGCGCACCCGACCGGATTTTCACCCCACCCGCCCGCATCACTGTGTCAGGTTTGGCGGCACGCACCGCAGGCTGCAGGCCGCAGCGTCACAGCAGCTGCTGGCACCCACCGCGCGCACCGCGCACCGCCGCGCACCACCGCCGCTGCTCAGCGATGGCAGGCGGCGGCACTGTGGCTGTGTGAGCGCGGCGTTGCGGCAGCGAGTGCGGCGGCGGTGGAGGGCACGGATGAAGATGCAGTACCCCGGAGTACACACCCTGAGGAGCACGACGACGCACGCAGAAAAGCGGCGCGCGCGCCTGGTCACCAGGCAAGCGCGCCGCGCGCACCCGCAGCCGCGTCACGCACCAACAACTGCGCGCGTCGGCTGCGCAACAACTGCGTCGCCGCCGCCGCACGCGCGTACGCACGCACTGTGTCCACACTCTCGCAGGTCCTGTGGTGGTGAAAGATACGCGACAACGAATGGGCGCGCGCGAACGGAAAAATGAAGGAATGACCCTCTGCGACTTGCGCGTCGTCACCAACACAACTTCGCAATCGGAGCAGCGCGCTGCGGTGTCATGCGACTGCATTGTCAAGCACTGCGCAATACGCTGCTGCACTGGGTAGTACGCTCTGACTGTGCTGCGCATGCTCACACAACAACACAATGTGCGCAGGCAAGGAGTCTGATGCGTTGTTGTGAGGAAAGTTGCAGACATCAGCGGGTCTGTGGGTGTTGTGGCTGTAACGCAGCGGTGGCTGCTACACGGCAGATGACCGGCAGCCCCGCTGCTGTCGCGGCAACCCCGCCGTGTCACTTGTGTTGACACAACTGCTGCCGTGCTGCCGGCGCTGCTGTGTCAGTACCGGTGGTGGAGACGGTCACTTGTGCACTATACGGTACCACAAAACCACCTGTTACGCACAACAACGACTGCAATAATGCCACACCGCCACACCCACACCCATATGCACACACAAACACACGGCAACGTGAACATGGATCGTGTGCTGCGTGTGTGTGACATTGGTGCCAAGTGGGGGACACGTGGACAACAGCGGCAGCCTGCGCGCTGCCGCGGTGACGGCAGCTGATTGTTGAAGTTGTGGCAGCGCGGCGCAAACCAGCGAAAACGGTGTGCCCCACGCACGCAACGCCCATGGGCACCGCGCCGGTACCAATTTCATGGTGATGGTGCACTTTTTAATGGGGTTCTGTTGTGGGCAGCGACGTGGCAGCGCGTGTACGTGTCAGTCGCCCAGCGCGCTGCCGCGACGCTTCCAGCACAAACTGAATCCCGTGCGCATGAATGCAAAATGGCGCCGGTGCGACTGGTGGCGCATGAAAAACCATGGACAAACACACACAAACAGATGAACAACCAGCTGTCGACTGCGTTGTGGTTACCAGCGCGCCGTGGGAATTGTTGCAGACGCTGCACTGCACCAAGTCACGTCGGCGTGTAAACGTAACACTGTCCCAAACTGCCACGCTTGTGCTGAACTGAAGCGCGCGCCGTGCATGGTATGCACTCACACCCACACACCCATACATACAACTGCACGCGCGCCCTACCGCAGAATGCAAAACTCATGTGTGATGCCGCCCTGCCCAGAGAACAATGGGAACGACAGCCACCACGATGACGCGAGCGGGGCACGGTTGGATCCGATGTCGCGCCTCGGCGCATCCGGCGGCGCCGGTACCCCCTCATGCGGCACTGAACTCCAATGCGCCGCAGTGCGGCGGCGGTGAACGAGATATATGTGTGCTTGCGGCGGCGTTGGGCGGCCGGGCCGGCCGCTGGGAAGCCGTGGCACGCGCCACCGGCGCACGCCCACCGGTGCGGTCGCACGCCCTGCCCCCCCCCCCCCCGGATTGGGGTGGGGGGGGGGGGGGGGCCGCCAACCAATCCCGGGGCTCCCGCCGCCAACCCGGGCCGCCGCCGGGCCCGCGACCCCCCGCCACAGGTTGGAGGTCGGGGGCAAGGCCGGGGGGGCGGGCCCGCCAGTGCCGCGGGCGGCAAACCGCCGTGGAACACACACACGGCGCAGTACTATAAATAAACACCCACATAGAACCACGCCGCTGTACCGTACCTCTTAATTTCCTGCGTGTTGCGTGCGGCGCCGTGTCAGGAATTGGGTGATATTGCCGTCGGCGTTGACCGGTGCAATGTGGAGCAGCTGGCCGCCGCCGGTCCGGAGCGGCAGAACGGCGGGAACGCGCGCAGTGAGAGAACGCATTTGAAAACGTCACACACGCGCGCGCGCCACACGCACGCACGCACGCGCCAATGAAAACTCTATTCCGCGCCCGGTACGCGGTTGCGTGCGTCACACATCACACCTCCGCGGGTGCGACACCCTGAGGTTGCCGCGCGCGCGCACGATGTGTGTCGGATTGGGCGGGCGTGCGCAGCCATGACACGCGGTGGAATCAGGCGGCCGAGAGGGAGGTGACAAAGGATCAAGTGCGATGGGGAGCGCGTCAGCACAAGAACGGTGAAGAACCCCGCTGCTGCACCAAGGAAGCAGAACGCGGCACCCTGGCGCCGCGTGTTAGTGGCACGCGGGTGGCCACCGCCGCTGCCGCGCGCCGCGCAGCTGCCGCCGACTGCGTGTCGTGGCGGCGGCGGTAGCAGCCGGGCAACTTGCACGCGTCAGAAGGTGCGTCAAGTGGTGGGGGGACACCACATCCGAGGGAGATCAGGCAACCACAGGCTGAAACAAGGGAACAATTACCACGGCAGGCGTGGCGGCGACCGGCCAGCGTGGCGCGGCAGGTGGCAGGGTGCAGTGTGACGGTGGTACACTGTGGATAGCTGCGGCGGCCCACGATGCGGGTGCCGTGGGACACATGACGCATCACACAGGGCGTACTGGGATGGGGAGTGGGAAATACAGCACTCCACCCAAAATTCGGCCACGACGCCTCACGCACGCCACGCCCACATAACACCCGCGGCACCACCGCGCTAGCCCCCCGCACGCACCGTGTAATTGGGGGTACATGGCGCCGCGTATCTTGGCAGTTGTCGGCAAGCGCACGTGCAGCCTGATGGTGGCTGCCGCGGCCGCCGCTGCGCAGCTGCTGCGCTGCCCACTGTGTAGTCCGCACGCACCGCAGGGGCGGGAGGGCTGCAGCCTGCAGGGCAACAACAAGTGGCGCTACGGCTGGGCGTAACAAGCCAAGCAGTATGCACGACGTCGACGGCCATTTGCTAGTAACTATCGGGTAAGCACACTTCAAGTCACGCGCTGTATCGATAACAGCACAAAGGTGCGGCAGTGCCCTGCCGGCGGTCCGCAGCGTGCGGCAGCGTGCCACCGCGCTGCCGCAGTCGCTCGCTGCAGCGCTACAAGCGGGAAACGCAATAGCGGCGTTAAGTTGATGGCGGTGTTGCCGCCTCTGGTGGCGCCCGACGCCAGTACGAGGACTCATGGAGTCACAGTCACTTATGCGGTCGCAGCGGGTCCCCCGACTACAACCGCACACACCTCAACCCCCGCATCCCCAGCGGCGTGCTGCATGCCCTGCACCACCTTGTGGTCAAGGGTTGCGGGGCTGCGGTAGGAGCCAACCTTGATGATCCACGTGGCCTCTGGTTTGGGGAACTTGATGATCACGGCAGCGGGGAACTCGCCGCCGAGGACCTGGACATCGGGCGCGCCAGGCATGAAGCGGAGGGCGGCGTACAGAGCCCGGGCATACCCCGCCTCGCGCTCCAGCACCTTTGCCTCCGCTGCCGCCACCTGCTCCGGCGTAGCTGCCGGGTATGAGGCGGGGTCGTCCCAGTGGGCCGTGCGCAGCAGGGTTGCGCATGCTGCACCAAATAGTTCCTTGTCGCGCGTTGCCAGCGCGGTGGCCACCTGCGTGGACACCGCGTCCCACACCTCGTCACTGAGGTGGACCTCCAGCAGGGTATTGCGCAGTGTGTTGCGCGCAGACTCATTGGGTACAACGTACAGCGGCTTGCGGCGCATGGTCAAGGGCACGCCATACCGGTACCAGCCGGCGGGCGGCGGCGCCAGTGTGAGCAGGCCCGACTGCAGCAGCAGCGGCAGCGAGCGCACACGACCGGCCAGCAGATCGGCGGTCTCCAAGTTGCGAAACTCATCACGCACCCTCTCCTCGGCAGCCAGGCTGTCGACAACCGTTGACGGCGTCAAGCCCAGCCAGGTGGTGGCGGACGCGCCATCGAGCGCCGCGCGATTGACGCGACCCTGCGCCAGCGATAGCAGCACAGCGCGCGGGTTGAAGCACGTCGTCGCGCCGTCAAAGCAGTAGCCGCCAAACCGGCGCACTAGTTTGGCCATGGCGACGTTCGTGTCGCCGCCTGTGAGGCTTCCCGCCTCGTTTGCCGCCAGACATGCCAGATAGTCCTGCAGGTTGGAGTGGATGTTGCCCTCAGTGATGTCCATGGCGGCGCTCAGGCGGAGGTCATTTGTCAAGTCGGCAAAGTTGTCAGTGCCGCAAAACCGCAGCAAATTGGGCAGCCGCGACACGCCCGACACAATAAAGTGGCTGATGCGTGAGTCCCCCGCCGTGTTCTTGCTTGCCATCATGAGCAAAAATACGGCCTCCATGGCAGCGTACGCTGCGTCCCACCGCGTTGCCGCCACCCCATGCATGATGGCAGCGTCGTACCCGTCCACCAGCACCGCTACTGGCACCTCCGGCGGCACGGCGCCAATTAGAGCCAGCAGTGCCGCCTCCACCGTGGGCTGCCGCAGCACCTTGGCTGCCATCTCCGGCCCAAATGCGTCGCCCGCTATGACCGCGAGCTTGGCCGTAATGAACGCCGCCAACTTGTCACCCGACGGCGCGCCGCTGAGGTCCAGCGATACGACGAAGTGAGGGCGGCTCATCAAGTCACCCAACTCACCGCGTTTGAAGCGGCCATACGCGCGCGTGCCCTTCAGCACCCCTGCATCCGCTTCCTTGTCGTAGCCCCGCCACCCCGGCACGTTGGGTGGCAGGTCGCCTGCCGCTAGGATGGCGCGAGCAGTACTCAGCGTCAGCGTCTTGCCAAACGCGGGCGGGCGCGCGAAGAAGGCGCGTTTCACAATGGCCGGTTGCTTGCCGCTGTGCACCAGCAGGTCTGCAATGCCGCTCGTCTTGTCCACAAACGGCGCCCCGGATGCGCGAGGCGGGGGGAAGTCGCGGTGGGGAGGAGGCGGGTGGGACGGGTCGCCCCCGCTGCAACTGCCGGCGCTGGCCCGGCGTGGGGGTCCCTGCACACGCCCCACCGCCGCTGCCGCAGCTACGACAGTGGTGCGCGCGGCTGCATGCCGCGCAAACATGCTTGACAGCGCCATGGAGGTGCTCTACAATCAGTGGTGGTGGTGGTGGTGGTGGGAGTGGGTGGTGGCACGGCGGCGGGCAATTGGCATTCCAGCAGGTAGCGCACACGCGCGGCGGCGAGTATGTGCAGCAACAGAAGAACACGCACCGTAGAACCGCGGGTTGTCAACCGCGGCGCCCAACGTAACAATTGCGCGGCGGCTTATGGGGTGCGCGCCGCCGACCTGGTGGGTGTGGTGCGTTGCGACAACGTGGCCGACTCGAAGCCGTGTGGTTCAACGCCAACACAGTCCAACACCACCTATACCCCGCCCCGCGCACACACAACTCTGATGCGCAAAATACGCGTCACGCGCTGCAGTGCGCAGTGACTGCACTAATGCGCCATGGCAATTGCGTCGTATGCGTTACAACAGCGGCCCCGAGCGGTGCTGCCGCCGCCGTGCATGCCGCCGCGGTGCATGCCGCCCACCCTGCCCATACCGGTACCGGTACCGGTACCAATGGTGCCGGCACAAACAGTGGTGCCGGCACCAGCGGAGGTGCCAGTACCACTGCTGGTCCAGGTTGTGGCCGGCAACCCTGCCACGTCGGCTGCCGTGCTACTGTGTCTGAACACCCACGATGCCACCATCCTGCGGCAGCTGCATCCAGCGCTGGCGCGCACCGTAGCGGACGTGCCGTGGTGCGACACGGCGACAGTAATCCATGACATGCGCCGGTGGCGCACCGCGTTGCCTGCCGCGGTGGGCGCCAGAGTATCGTGGCGATTCTCTGGTAACACAGCACCCCTGGCGGGGTTGACGGCGTTGGATGCCCGGCAGTGCAATGCCATCACTGACGCGGTCGTCCAACGCCTGCCAGCCACGCTGCGCCGCCTCCACCTTCAGCAGTGTTTCAACATGACGCCCGCCGCCAGCTTCACCCACTTGCCGTTGCTGACGGCACTAGACTGCAGCCGCACTGCGGTATTCAGCAGTAGTGCGAGTCTGGGGCGCCTACCACCGTCCCTGCAAGAGCTAGGTATAGATCTTTGTCGAATGGAGATCGAGCATACCGGTGACCCGGCAATTGGGTTTGGAGTCTTGCCCGCGCTGCGGGAGCTGTCGTGGATGTGGGGTGAAGCCAGTGACGATATCATCGCCACCCTGCCACCGTCCGTCGAGGTGGTATCCCTTGCGTACCTTGGTGAGGGCGTCGGTATCGTACACCTGTCACGTTTGCCACGACTGCGCGTTGTTCGAACTCGAATGTTCCCGACCGTTAACGATGCCTGGGTGGCGGCCCTTCCGGCGCACCTTGAGGAACTGGATGTTTGTGGGTGCCGCGCGCTCACGTCCGCTGTGTCGTTCACGCATCTGCGTGCCCTGCGCACGCTGAATGTAATTGGCACCAATATCGGCGACGCAAGCCTTGCCACCTTGCCGCCGACGCTGGTGTGGCTAGGATTATCTCACTGCAAGCTGTTGTCGATGGCTGCCACCCTGCCTGCCCTCCCAGCCCTACAGCTGCTTGACGCCAACAACACAAGTGTGGGCGACGCGTTTGTGGTCAGCCTACCGCCTTGCCTGACTGCGCTCTACCTCAACAACTGCAGAAACGTTACACTTGCCGCCAGCACGGACCACCTGACTGCACTACGTGTGCTTCAGTGCACCGACACGCATGTGTCGTCCGCGTCGGTGGCGGCGGTGCGCGCGCGGGGTGGCTCTGTGCTTGCCTAACCGACGGGTGCCGCACATGAATGCGCGCGATTTGTGGGGAGCAAATGGAAAGGGCGGTTGAAATGAGAATGTACAACCAGAAGACACAACAATAATGCCCTACCGCGGCGGCCATTGGCCGGCGGCCGCGTCGGCTGGCAGCACAGGAAGGCGGATGGGCGGCAGCGCGACACCATGGTGCAACCACCAGCCCGCGCCACCTTCAAACGCCGCCACACCTGTTGCTGGTGGCGGCAAGAATGACGGCGAGGTGATGCCCATGGTAGAGGCGGCAACGGCAGCTGCAGCAGCAGCCTGCTGATGGTGTGACCACATCAAGTACTCCGCCGTCTGCTGCTGCGTGTGCCGCTGATGAAGGTGCCACATCGCCGCGGCATCCGGCACACCCGCCACCCAGGTCGGCATGGCTGGTAAGACAGCACCAGGATGCAGGTGCAGCAGTGGGGTGTGCATGACGGCAGTCGAGGCCGCCACCTTTCCGCGGCCACCACTGCTGCCGCTAGCAGGCGGTATGGCAGCCACCGGCAAAATGGCATCGGTACTACCGGTACTCGGGTCGGCAGCAACCGACAGCAGGGCCTCCATCGCCGCTGTGACGGGGCCGCTGCGTGACGGGCTGGCGTGGCGCGACCTCGCAGTAGCTGTCACCGCTGCAGCCGCCGCCCCGACCCCGCTATACGACCACGCCGGCGACGCTGCCGTCATGAACGCTTCCAGCCGGGACGTTGCTGTGGTGACCGGCGTGTACACACGCAGGGTGTCGCGGTTGGACGTCAGCGCATCCATGGGCGTCCCCGTGGCGGTGTACTGCATGCGCAGGGGCGGCAGCGGCGGCACCACGGGCCTTGATGCCGCCACAGGGGCGGCCGCTGCGATGCTACCGCTGCCGCCGCCGGCGGTGGGCGCGTAGTGGTCGGCGTGCCGTCTCTTGACGCCAGACGACGCCAGCGCCGCCAATGCTGCGCCTGCTGCCGTGGTGGAGGGATCTGCAATGCATGTGGCCGGGTATAGCAGCAAGGTGGAACCACAATGGACACCGCAGCCACCCATGCAGCGCTCCATGTCACCGTACCTGTCTCGTAGCCGGTAACGCGGTCACCAGCGCCGCCGCCGTCATCATCGTCGCTGGTGTCGTGGCCGTTGGTTGCCACGCGTGATGCGGTGCCGTCATGCGCACCCTCAACATACTCCTCACCAGGCGGGTCCTCTGCCAGCCGGCGTCTTACCGCACGCCCAGCGCCGCCGCCGTCGGGCAGTTCCAGCGCGGCCGGCGCCGGCAGCAAGGCGGACATGCCGCCGCCGCCCAGCGTCTCAGCCGCCAGCTGCATGGCGCTAAGCACGGCGCGCGTGCCACCCACCGCCGCCGCCACCCGGGAGGTCACGTCCGTGGGCAGCAACGCGCCGTGCACTCCGCCCAGTTCGCCGGTGCTACCTGCGTGGATGCGGGCGGTGGGATGGGTGTGTGTGCGGACCGTGGTGGGCGCACCGCTGGTGGGCAGGCAACGCGCGCCCGGTACGCACGTTGCAAGGTGGCAGTGCCGCCGGCGTTGGTCTTGCGCACAACCAGTGGGAGCAAGTCCGGCCGCCCCGCTACAAAGTACGGGTGGCCATACTCCACCATGCACCCCGCCGCGGTCTTCATCTGCAGCGAGTGTGGGCGGTGGCCTGGGTGTGCGCTGGAACGGCGGGCACGGCGGCGGCGTTTGTGGCGAGCGCCCAAAACGTACCTTCACCACCGTCCGAAATGAATAGAAGCACAGCTGGCGCGCAAAGGAGGAGAAGTTGGCGTGCTGCAGGTGACGGTGTGTGTGGGGACCAGGCAGGGTGCGTGTTTGCGTAGACACCGTTTGTGCAACGCTGCATCGGCAGCAGCGCCAGCCGCGTACCTTGAAGAACTGTGGCAGAATCGTGGCGGCAAAAGCGTCCACATCCTGCACATGGCGCAATGGGGCGCCGCGCGATGGTTGTGGTAATGCGTGGCCTCGGTAACACTCACGGACAGGTGAGGCGGCAGCAGCGCGGCGACGCACCTGAATGACAAATGACGTGCCAGCGGCGTTAAAGGTCACCAACGGCGCGCTGGCAGGCGCGCTCACAAGGCGGTAGAGGGAAATGACAAACGGTGCAATGCCGCGTCCCGTCACGCCCGCTGCCATCTTTGACGCTGCAGCGGCGCCAGTATTGTGTGTTCTGCGTTTGGAGGTGAAT
>Ga0066256_1003770_pt1 | contig 14287 bp, 13 predicted proteins | sample ThiBio_1000_biof_FD_87107 | JGI IMG/M metagenome (GOLD analysis project Ga0066256, IMG submission 87107) | Wastewater bioreactor microbial communities from Cape Town, South Africa - Thiocy_expt_1000_biof (version 2) | ecosystem: Engineered > Bioreactor > Thiocyanate-remediating >...
CGTCGTCGTTGGACGCCTTCAGGGCCTCGTAGTTGAAGGTGTAGCCCTTGGCCTTCTGGTCGCGGGAGGCCCAGATCATCGTCTCGTGCGCGTTCTGGAAGCGGCGGCCACGGAAATTCGGCATCGGGTTGGTCTTGCGCCAGACGATGTCGTTCAGGATCCAGAAGCCGAGGTCTTGGAGCTTGGCCCCGACGCGGAAGATGTTGTGGTAGGAGCCGATGACCCAGATGGTGCCGTTGGGCTTGAGCACGCGCCTGGCCGCCAGCAGCCACGCGCGGGTGAAGGCGTCGTAGGCCTCGAAGCTCTCGAACCGGTCCCAGGCGTCGTCCACCGCGTCGACCCTGGACTGGTCGGGGCGGTGCAGGTCGCCCTCGAGCTGGAGGTTGTAGGGCGGGTCGGCGAAGATCACGTCCACCGATTTTTCCGGCAGCCGGTCGAGCGCGGCGACGCAATCCCCTTTCAGAATCGTATCGAGCCATTCGGACTGCGGGGAGGCATGGGAAAGGTCGGCGAGAAGACGCACGGCGGACATTTTTACACCCGGGACACACGGTTACTGTTTACACCCCGTTATGGTTACCGTTCTGCGTAAATATTTGATGAAACCGGGGTCCGCGATTTGCCGCGGCCGCCCGCTTGGTGTATGCCGCCCGCTCCCCCTCGTCTGTCCGGATCGTCATGCTCAAACCCGAACTCGTCATTTTCGATTGCGACGGCGTCCTCGTCGATTCCGAGATCGTCGCCGCGCGCGTCGAGGCCGAGATGCTGACCGCTTCCGGCTTCGAGATATCAACCGAGGAACTCGTCGAGAAATATGCCGGCCTGACCTTCAAGGACATCCTGATACGGGTGGAGGAAATCTCCCGGATCCCGTTCCAGATATCGCTGATCGGCCGCGCCGAGGAACTGGTGGACAAGAGGCTGCGCACCGAGGTGCGGGCGATCGAGGGCGTGCACGAGGCGGTCGCCGCGGTGCCGGTGCCGTTCTGCATCGGCTCGAACTCGCGCACCGAACGCATCGAACTCATGCTGGAGAAGACGCGGCTCCTGCCGCTGTTTGCCGGCCGCGTCTTTTCGGCGCTGGAAACGCCGACCGGCAGGCCGAAACCGGCACCCGACGTTTTCCTCCACGCCGCCGAAAGGATGGGCGCCGATCCGGCGCGGTGCTTCGTCATCGAGGATTCGGTGCATGGCGTCACCGGCGCGGTCGCCGCCGGCATGCGCACGATCGGCTTCACCGGCGCCTCGCACAGCTATCCCGGCCATGCCGACGCGCTGACGGAAGCCGGCGCCGAAACCGTCATCCGGCGCTGGCGCGAGCTGAACGGCGTGCTTTCAGCGCTTTCGCAATGGTCGGAAAACGGCTGAGCGCCGCCCGCCCCTCACTTCTTGCGGGCAGGCGGTCCTTCGTCATAGCCGACGAAAATCTGGTAGCCCTTGTCGGTCGGCTCCGGAATGACGACGTTCGGGTCCGTGAAGACGAACTGGGTCGCCGCCGACATGTCGGAGACCTGAAGCTTGTATTGATGAAGCTGGGAATAGAGAACGTCCGCGCCATGCACGACGGCCACCCGGATCGGCATGGTGATGGTGCCGGGGCTGCCTTTCGGGCCGGGCACGACCTTGCCGGCCACGCCGATGTTCATCGCCAGCTGCCCGGCGTTGCGGCTGCAATCGCGCGTCACGTCGGTGATCGCGGCCTGGTAGACGATGTCGGCCGAATTGTCCGCCGCCTCGCCCGTCTCGTCCTCGGCCGCCTTCGCCTTGCGGCCGCCCTTGGCATAGGTGTTGAAATAGGCCGTGCCGTCGCGCAGCGTGATGATGGGGCAGTAGCCCAGGAGATCGCTCATCTTGACCCTGGTGTCCGCGGCCTTTTCCTGCTGGCCGCCGCCGAGGCCGAGCCCGCCCTTGCCGTCCGACTGGCAGCCGGCGACGGCGATCATCAGGCCGCAGAGCGCCGCGCCCGCGAAAAAGCGACCGTTAAAAGCACGAAACACCATGAAGCACACTTCCCTCTCGCAAAGCTGGGGTCCTATAGCAAGCCGGCGGCAAAAATGCGACTGACGAAGCGGACAAATCCACGGGCTTGGCGCGAGCGGGCAGGCCCCGAAGCAACGGACGACCGGCGATGCAGTATGTGAGTACCCGAGGAGAAGCGCCCGCGCTGGGTTTTTGCGACACGGTGATGGCGGGGCTGGCGCGCGACGGCGGCCTTTACGTGCCGCGTGAATGGCCGCGCTTTTCGGCGGCCGACATCCGCGCCATGCGCGGCCTTTCCTATCCCGACCTCGCCATCCGCGTGCTCTCGCCGTTCCTCGGCGGCGAGATCGCGGCGCCGGTGTTCGAGAAGCTGGTGCGCGAGGCCTATGCCACGTTCCGCCATGCGGCCGTCTGCCCGCTGGTGCAACTGGACACGGACCGCTTCGTGCTGGAGCTCTTCCACGGCCCGACGCTCGCCTTCAACGACGGCGCCATGCAGCTGCTGGCGCGGCTGATGGACCATGTGCTCGCCGAACGCGGCGCGCACGCCACCATCGTCGGCGCCACCTCCGGCGATACCGGGGGAGCCGCCGTCGAGGCCTTCGCCGGGCGCGAGCGCACCGACATCTTCATCCTGTTCCCGCACGGCAAGGTTTCCCCAGTCCAGCAGCGGCAGATGACCACGTCGAGCGCCGCCAACGTGCACGCGCTCGCCGTCGAGGGCAATTTCGACGACTGCCAGGGGCTGGTGAAGGGCATGTTCAACGACCACGCCTTCCGCGACCGGGTGGCGCTCTCCGGGGTCAATTCCATCAACTGGGCGCGCATCATGGCCCAGATCGTCTATTACTTCTCCTCCGCGCTGTCGCTCGGCGGCCCCGACCGGCCGGTGTCGTTCACGGTGCCGACCGGCAATTTCGGCGACGTTTTCGCAGGCTATGCGGCCAGGCAGATGGGGCTGCCGATCGAGCGGCTGGTGATCGCCACCAACGACAACGACATCCTCGCCCGCACGCTCGCGGCCGGCCGCTACGAGACCCGCGCGGTCGTCGCCACCACCTCGCCGTCTATGGACATCCAGATCTCGTCCAACTTCGAGCGGCTTCTGTTCGAGACCTCGGGCCGCGACGCGGACGAGGTGGGCGGCTACATGGCAGGGCTCAAGCAGTCCGGCGCGTTCGATCTCGCGCCGGCGACGCTGTCGGCGATCCGCGCCGAGTTCGACGCGGGGCGCTCGACGGTCGCGGAGACGGCGGCGACGATCGCGGCCGTGCTCGACCGCGACGGCTACATGCTCGACCCGCACACCGCGACCGGCGTCGCCGTCGCGCGACGGCAGGAGGGCACGGCGCCGATGGTGGTGCTGGCCACCGCCCATCCGGCGAAATCCCCCGACGCGGTGGAGGCTGCATGCGGCGTGGCGCCGGCCCTGCCGCCGGCGCTCGCCGCGCTGATGCAGCGCGAAGAACATTTCACGGTGCTTCCATCGCAACTGAAAATGGTGGAAGAATATATCGAGCAGCGTTCCCGCCTGCGTTCCTGATGCGTCCCTGGGAGTGAAAAGTAGATGGGTGTCGAGGTAAGCCGTCTGTCGAACGGCCTGACAGTCGCGACCGAAACCCTGCCGCAGGTCGAAAGCGTCGCGCTCGGCGCCTGGGTGAAGTCCGGTTCCCGCAACGAGCGCGACGAGGAACACGGCATCGCCCACCTGCTCGAGCACATGGCCTTCAAGGGCACCGGCTCGCGCACGGCCTTCGACATCGCCTCGCAGATCGAGAACGTCGGCGGCGAGATCAACGCCGCCACCAGCGTCGAGACCACCGCCTTCTATGCGCGCGTGCTGCGCGACGACGTCTCGCTCGCCGTCGACATCCTGGCCGACATACTGAGCGACCCGCTGTTCGACCCGTCCGAGCTCGACCGCGAGCAGGACGTGATCCTGCAGGAGATCGGCGCCGCGCACGACACGCCGGACGACATCGTCTTCGACCGCTTCACCGAGACGGCCTTCCGCCACCAGACGCTCGGCCGCTCGATCCTCGGCACGCCGGAGACGGTGAAGTCCTTCACCTCGGCGCAGCTCCGCTCGTTCATGGAGCGCCAGTACGGCGCCGAGCGCATGGTGGTGGTGGCGGCCGGCGCGGTCGACCACGACACCTTCGTCAAGGAGGTCGAGCGCAAGCTCGGCGGCTTCCGCACCAAGGCCGAGGGCGCGATGCCGCACATCGCCCACTATGTCGGCGGCGACTATCGCGAACCGCGCGACCTGATGGACGCGCAGATCGTGCTCGGCTTCGAGGGCCGCGCCTACCACGTGCGCGACTTCTACGCCTCGCAGCTCCTGTCGATGGTGCTCGGCGGCGGCATGTCCTCGCGGCTGTTCCAGGAGGTGCGCGAGCGGCGCGGCCTCTGCTACTCGGTCTATTCCTTCCACTGGGGCTTCTCCGACACCGGCCTGTTCGGCGTGCATGCCGCGACCGGCCGCGAGGGCGTCGAGGAGCTGGTGCCCGTCATCCTGTCGGAGCTGCAGAAGGCCGGCGAGGCGATCGGCCAGGACGAGCTCGACCGCGCCCGCGCGCAGTATCGCGCCGGTCTGCTGATGTCGGCCGAGAGCCCGGCCAGCCGCGCCTCGCAGATCGCCCGGCAGCTCCTGCTGTTCGGCCGGCCGGTGCCGATGGAGGAGTTGGTCGACCGGCTGTCCAAGATCACCGTCGAGCGGCTGACCGACCTCGCCTCGCGCCTGTTCAGCACGCGGCCGACGCTCACCGCCATCGGCCCGATCGGCAAACTGGCCCCGTTCGAGGCCGTGCAGGGGCATGGCCACGGCCGGCCCGGCACGCAGAGGCTGGCGGTCTAGCCCAAGGCGACGCGCGGCCATGCTGGGGCTTCCCCCCCCCGGCCGCGCCGGCGCGGCGCTGGTCGGGAAGACGGTGACGCCGCGCCCCGCGCGCGGGCGCGACGTCCGCGAATGGGCGACCCTGCGGGCCGAGAGCCGCGGCTTCCTCGAGCCGTGGGAGCCGCGCTGGGCGCATGACGAGTTCGACCCCGCCGCCTGGCGCCAGCGCATGCGCCGCTACCGGGCCGACATGGCGCGCGGCAGCAGCATCACCTTCTTCGTCTTCGACAACGCGTCCGGGCGGCTCGCGGGCGGGATAACCGCTGGCAACATCCGCCACGGCGCCTCGCAATCGGCCAATATCGGCTACTGGATGGGCGAGCGCTACGCCGGCCGCGGGCTGATGGCGGAGGCGCTGCGGCTCGTCGTGGAACATTGTTTCGGGACGCTGCGGTTGCACCGGCTGGAGGCTGCCTGTATTCCCGACAACAACCGTTCGGTGCGCGTGCTTGAAAAAGCCGGATTTCAACGCGAAGGACTGCTGCGATCCTACCTGAAGATCAACGGCATCTGGCAGGATCACTATCTCTACGCGCTGGTCGCCGACCAGCATCCGGGCAGATCGGGGTGAGGCTGGATTTGGCACTTTCCATCAAGCGCGCATTCGTCCCGGTTCTCCTCGCCCTCGTCGGCGCGATCCTGACCTGCGCCTCGGCGCTGGCGGTCGAGCCGATCAAGATCTCCCGCGACGACATCGCGCTCGATCTCTCCCGCGCCGTCCAGATCTACCGTAACCAGGGCGACACCTTCCAGGTGTCGACCGCGCCCGGCGCCGACGGCATCGTGCGGCGCATCGAGGTGGAGGCCAACGACGCCCGCTCGACCGGCGACTGGGCCGTCTTCGCGCTCGCCAACAACACCGACGAGCAGCTCGACCGGCTGATCGTGGCGCCGCATTTCCGCCTCGCCGGCTCGGGCATGATCTGGCCGGACCTCGGCTCCAACCGCATCGCCGCGATCACGCCGAGCGAGGGCTTCGCGCTCGACCGGCAGGCCAGCACAGACGCCGACGTGTTCCTCGTCACGCTGAACCCCGGCTCGGTGGTCACCTTCGTGGCCGAGCTCGCCTCGCCGAAGCTGCCGCAGGTCTATCTGTGGGACCCGGAATCCTACAAGGACACGGTCAATTCCTACACGCTGTTCCGCGGCATCGTGATCGGCATCGCCGGCCTGCTGGCGCTGTTCCTGACCATCCTGTTCGTGGTGCGCGGCACCTCGCTGTTCCCGGCGACGGCCGCGCTCGCCTGGGCGGTGCTGGCCTACATCTCGATCGATTTCGGCTTCATGAACCGCATCATCGAGATGACGCCGGCGAGCGAGCAGGTCTGGCGAGCGGGCACGGAGGTGGCCCTCGCGGCGACCTTCGTGGTTTTCCTGTTCACCTATCTGCGCCTCAACCGATGGCACGGCCATTTCAGCTACGGCGCGCTCGCCTGGATGCTGAGTCTCGCGCTGCTCGCCTTCGTCGCCGTGTTCGACCCGCCGGTGGCGGCCGGCATCGCACGGCTCTCCTTCGCGCTCACCGGCGTCGTCGGCATCGGCCTGATCGTCTATCTCGGCATCAGGGGCTACGACCGCGCCATCATGCTGGTGCCGTCATGGCTGATGGTGCTCGCCTGGCTCGGCGCGGCCTGGATGACCGTCAACGGCATGCTCGACAACGACATCGTGCAGCCGGCGCTCGGCGGCGGCCTGATCCTCATCATCCTGCTGATCGGCTTCACGGTGATGCAGCACGCCTTCACCGGCGGCGCGCTGCACCAGGGCCTGTTTTCCGACATGGAGCGGCAGGCGCTGGCCGTCACCGGCTCGGGCGACAGCGTGTGGGACTGGGGCGTGCTGCGCGACCGCGTGACGACGCGCCCCGACGTCAGCCGCCAGCTCGGCCTGCCGGCCGGTAGCCTGCACGGCCCGGCCCGCAACTGGCTGCCGGCGCTGCATGCCGACGACCGCGACACGTTCCGCACCACGCTCGACGTCGTGCTGGAGCACCGGCGCGGGCGCATCTCGCAGTCATTCCGTCTGCGCGGCGCCGACGGCCACTACCACTGGTTCCTGCTCAAGGCGCGGCCGGTGATCGGCTCGGACGGCGAGATCATCCGCTGCGTCGGTACGCTGGTCGACGTGACGGAGCAGAAGAAAGCCGAGGAGCGGCTGTTGCACGACGCCGTCCACGACAACCTGACCGGCCTGCCCAACCGCGAACTGTTCCTCAACCGGCTCGACGCGATGATCATGCTGGCGCGCGACGACGATCGCGTCCGCCCGACCGTGTTCGTCATCGACGTCGACCGCTTCAAGAACGTCAACGACAGCCTCGGCATCTCGGCCGGCGACACGATCCTGCTCACCATCGCGCGGCGGCTGCACAGGCTGGTGAAGCCGCAGGATTCGCTGTGCCGCCTGACCGGCGACCAGTTCGGCCTGCTGCTGCTGTCCGAGCAGCAGCCGGCGCGCATCGCCGCCGTCGCCGACGCCATCAAGCAGGCGATCCGCGCGCCGATCACCTTTGCCAAGCGCGAGATCGTGCTGACGGCCTCGGTCGGCCTCGTCTCGTGGACGACGCCGCAGGCGACCGCCGAGGAGATGGTGAAGGACGCCGAGCTGGCCATGCACCAGGCCAAGCGCTTCGGCGGCGACCGCATCGAGCCGTTCCGGCCGGCCTTCCGTTCGGTCGGCACCGACCGGCTGCAGCTCGAATCCGACCTGCGCCGCGCGCTGGAGCGCAGCGAGCTGACGCTCGCCTACCAGCCGATCGTGCGGCTGGAGGACCAGACGATCGCCGGCTTCGAGGCGCTGATCCGCTGGGAGCACCCGCGCCGCGGCACGATCCCGCCGGCCGACTTCGTGCCGATCGCCGAAAGCTGCGGCCTGATCGTCCAGCTCGGCCTGTTCGCCATGCAGCGAGCGGCCGACGACCTGGCGAGCTGGCTCAAGCAGATCGGCGACGTGCCGCTGTCGGTCTCGGTCAACCTGTCGAGCCGGCAGTTGATCCGCCGCGACCTCGTCAACGACGTCTCGTCGGTGCTGGCGCGCTCCGGCATCCGGCCGCGCTGCTTCCGGCTGGAGCTGACCGAATCGCTCGTCATGGACAATCCCGAGCAGTCGGCGCACGTGCTGCGGCGGCTGTCCGACCTCGGCATCGGGCTCTCGCTCGACGATTTCGGCACCGGCTACTCATCGCTCTCCTACCTGACGCGCTTCCCCTTCGACACGATCAAGATCGACCGCAGCTTCGTCGACGACACCAGCCCGAAGCGCGACGTGCTGCTGAAGTCGATGGTCGGCATGGCACACGATCTCGGCCTGTCGGTGGTGGCCGAAGGCGTCACCGACGACAGCGACGCGCTGAAGCTCAGGCAGATGGGCTGCGAATACGTCCAGAGCTTCTCGTTCGGCCCGCCGCTGGCCGCCGAGGCGACGCTGCGGCTGCTCAAGGAGCAGTATCCGGTGACGCAGGCTTAGGCGCGGCAGTCGGCAGTCGGCAGTCGGCAGTCGGCAGTCGGCAGTCGGCAGTCGGCAGTCGGCAGTCGAGCGATCTTGGAATCCTGCGAGATTGCAACAGCTTGCTCGGCAGCGCGCAGGTAAATTCCGATTGCCTACTGCCGACTGCCTACTGCCGTAATCTCACGCATGTCCCGCGAACTGGCTCAGATGCGTCGGGTCGATGCCGATCGAGGCGAGGATGCGGTCGTATTTGCGCTCGATGTCGGAATCGAACAGCATCTCGGGCGTGGCCGGGCAGGTCAGCCAGCCGTTCTCGGCGATCTCGGTCTCGAGCTGGCCCGCGCCCCAGCCGGCATAGCCGAGCGCCATCAGCACGCGCCGCGGTCCCTTGCCGTTCGAGATGGCGCGCAGGATGTCGATGGTCGCGGTCAGGCAGACGTCGTCCGAGACCGGCATCGACGATTCCACCATGTAGTCGTCGGAATGCAGCACGAAGCCGCGGCTGCGGTCGACCGGCCCGCCGTGGCGGACGATGAAATCCTGCGTCGGCTGCGGCAGCTTGATCGCCTCGCGCTCGTCGATCAGGCCGAGCTGAACCAGCAGGTCGGGGAAGCGAAGGTCCTGCGCCTGGTTGATGATGAGGCCCATGGCCCCTTCCTCGCTGTGGGCGCACAGATAGATCACGGTGCGCGCGAAGCGGTCGTCCTTCATGCCGGGCATGGCGATGAGGAACTGGTCGTCGAGATAGCCGCTCGTCACGGCCGCCCGCTTCTTCCGGCGCAGCAGGTCCATGGCCGCAACGGTAACGCTTTTCGCCCGGTGGGCAAAGTCAAATCCGGGCAGGCCGGTCCGGCGCCGCCGCGCCGTCACGCGAAAATGAAGCGGGCGCGCCGGCATCCCGCGTTGTCTCGCCACACCGGGTCGCCATAGATACGGGCATGAGTCCCCTCCGTCCCGCCCTCGCCTGCCTCGTGACGCTCTGCTTCGCCCTGCCAGCCGCTGCCGCCTCCAGCGACTGGGCGCAGGTGACGGGCGGCGCGGTGCGCCTCGTCGTGTCGTCGCAGCCCGACCCGCAGGGCCGCCTGCGCGGCGCGCTGGAGGTCGAGCTGGAGCCCGGCTGGAAGACCTACTGGCGCGAGCCGGGCGGCTCGGGCGTGCCGCCGTCCGTCACGGTCACGGCGGACGGCCGGCCGGTCGCGACCGAGATGGGTTTTCCGGCGCCGCAGCGCCACGAGGACGGCGGCGACGTCTGGGCCGGCTACGACCAGCCCGTCGCCTTCGCGCTGACCCTTTCGCCGCCCGCGGGAGCCGGCACGCTGGACGCCTCCGTCTTCCTCGGCGTCTGCCGCGACATCTGCATCCCCGTGCAGGCGAGCTTTCGCGTCGAGACGGCCGCCGCGGAGAGCCTCGCCGACGAGGAGCAGGTGGTCACCGACGCCTTCGCGGCGTTGCCCGGCGCGCCCCAGCCCGGCCTGCGCGTCGCCTCGGCGCGGGTCGATGGCGAGAGCCTGCTGGTCGAGGCCGAGGGGCCGGCCACGGCGGAGCTGTTCCTCGCCTCCGACGCCGGGCCGATCTTCGGCACGCCGGAGCGCAGCGCCGAGGCCGGGCATCTGGCGTTCCGGGTGCCGCTGCTGGAGCCGATGGCGGGCGGCACGCGGCTCGCCTACACGCTGGCCGCCGGCGACGAGGCCGTGGCCGGAACGGTCGACGTGGCGCAATAGGCTCGCGGCTCCGTGTCTTGCCCTACCCGCCCGGCAGGCTATATCTGCGCGCATCCCTCTCCTCCCAGGCAAGGACCAGCCCAATGACCATCTCCGCCGGCGACAAGCTTCCCGAGGCAACGCTCAAGATCGCGACCGCGGACGGCCCGAAGGAGGTGGGCGTCGGCAGCTATTTCGGCGGCCGCAAGGTCGTGCTGTTCGGCGTGCCGGGCGCATTCACGCCGACCTGCAGCAACAACCACCTGCCCGGCTATCTGGAGAACCGCGACGCGATCCTGCGCAAGGGCGTCGACGCCATCGCCGTCGTCGCGGTCAACGACCCGTTCGTGATGGGCGCCTGGGCGCGCGCCTCCGGCGGCGAGGGCAAGATCGACTATCTGTCGGACGGCAATGGCGACTTCGCCCGCGCGATGGGACTCGATACCGACATGTCGAAGGGCGGCATGGGCACGCGCGTGCGCCGCTTCTCGATGATCGTCGACGACGGCATCGTCAAGGCGGTGAACGTCGAGGAGAAGCCCGGCGTGGAAGCCACCGGCGCCACCCGCATCCTCGAGCTTCTCTGAAACCTACCTCGTGAAGGTGCGTCGGACCTGCTTCGGGGCCGGAGTAGTGTCCGGCGCGCCCTCGTCCGGCTTCGGCGCCTTCTTCGGCTTGAATTCCGCCATGCCGAGGCGGGCCAGTTCGTCGGCCCGCTCGTTCTCCGGGTGGCCGGCGTGGCCCTTCACCCAGTGCCATTCGACCTGATGGCGGTTGCGCGCGGCGTCTAGCTCCTGCCACAGCTCGCCGTTCTTCACCGGCTTCTTGTCGGCGGTGCGCCAGCCATTGCGCTTCCAGCCGTGGATCCAGCCGGAAATGCCGTCCATGACGTATTTGCTGTCGGTGTAGAGGTCGACCTTGCACGGCTCCTTCAGCGCCGAGAGGGCGCGGGTCGCGGCCGTCAGCTCCATGCGGTTGTTGGTGGTCAGCGCCTCGCCGCCATGCAGCTCCCGGACCTTGCCGTTGTAGCGCAGGATGGCGCCCCAGCCGCCCGGCCCCGGATTGCCCGAACAGGCCCCGTCGGTGAAGATCTCGACCGCCTTCATCCTGCCGCCACCGGCTCGGCATAGCCATATTCGGCCGCCGAGCGGACGGCGCGGTGGAAGCGCAGCTTGCGCAGGTATTCGAGCGGGTCCTTCTTGACGACCAGGCTGCCCGGCGGCGTGTTGAGCCAGTCGTAGAGCCGCGTCAGCATGAAGCGGATCGCCGCCCCGCGCGCCAGGAGCGGCAGCGCCGCGATCTCGGCGGCCGAGAGCGGGCGCACCTCGCAATAGCTGCGCAGGAGCTGCGCGCCCTTGGTCAGGTTGAACGAATTGTCGCGCTCGAAGCACCAAGCGTTGAGGCAGACCGCCACGTCGTAGGCGAGGAAGTCAGTGCAGGCGAAGTAGAAATCGATCAGCCCCGGCTCCTTGCCGAGGAACAGCACGTTGTCCGGGAACAGGTCGGCATGGATGACGCCGCGCGGCAGGCCGGACGGCCAGTTCGCCTCCAAGAGGTCGAGCTCGGCCTCGGCCTCCGCGACAAGCCCCTTCTCGACCTCGTCGGCGCGGTCGCGCGCCCGCTCCCAGAGCGGCCGCCAGCCGTCGACGGTGAGCGCGTTGCGGCGGGTAAGCGCGAAATCCTGCCCGGCGAGATGCATGGTGGCGAGCGCGGCGCCGACGGCGCGGCAATGCTCCGCCGTCGGGCGGCGCGGCCACATGCCCTCGAGATAGCTGACGACCGCCGCGGGCCGGCCTGCCAGCTCGCCGAGGAAGCCGCCGTCGCGGCGCTGGATCGGCACCGGGCAGCGCACGCCCTTGCCGGCCAGATGCCCCATCAGGCCGAGGAAGAACGGCAGGTCGTCGCGGTTCACCCGCTTCTCGTAGAGGGTGAGGAAATAGGGACCGGTCGAGGTGTGGAGCAGGTAGTTCGAGTTCTCCACCCCCTCGGCGATGCCCTTGTAGGAGGTCAGCTCGCCGATCGCGTAGTCGCGCAGGAAGGCGGCGAGCTCAGCCTCGGAGATGTCGGTGTAGACGGCCATCAGCGCCTCAGCCGTTGACGAAGGCCATGTCGGCCGCGGTCAGCTCGACGTCGCGCAGCTCGCGGTTGACCGGAAAAGTCTCGTTCTCCTCGGCCGTCGTCGCCAGCTCGACCGTGACCTCGAAGCGGGCGCGGAAGGCCTCGATGATCTCGTCGACGATGATCTCCGGGGCGGAGGCGCCGGCCGACAGGCCAAGCGTACGCAGCCCGCCGAGCTCGTCCCACGGGATCTCGGCGGCGCGCTGCACCAGCAGCCCGCGTTTCGCCCCCGACCGCTCGGCGACCTCGACCAGCCGCTTCGAGTTGGACGAGTTCGGCGCGCCGACGATGAGGAACAGGTCGCTGCCGGGCGCGGCTTCCTTCACCGCCTCCTGGCGGTTGGTGGTGGCGTAGCAGATCGATTCGGCCGCCGGCGCCTGAAGCTCGGGGAAGCGCCGCTCCAGCGCGGCGATGATGCCGGCCGTATCGTCGACCGACAGCGTCGTCTGGGTGACGTAGCCCAGCGCGGACGGATCGGCGACCTCAAGGGCGCGCGCGTCCTCCTCCGTCTCGACCAGCGTGACGGAGCCCGCCGGAAGCTGGCCCATCGTGCCGATCACCTCCGGGTGGCCGGCATGGCCGACCAGCAGTACGTGGCGGCCGTGGCGGGCATGGCGGATCGCCTGCTTGTGCACCTTGGAGACCAGCGGACAGGTCGCGTCGAGATAGAACAGGTCACGGGCGGTGGCGTCGGCGGGAACCGATTTCGGCACGCCGTGGGCGGAGAACACCACCGGGCAATGGCGATGCTCGGCCGGGATCTCGTCGAGTTCCTCGACGAAGACGGCCCCCCTCGCCTGCAGACCCTCGACCACATAGCGGTTGTGCACGATCTCGTGGCGCACATAGACCGGCGCGCCGTATTTCTTCAGCGCCAGCACGACGATCTGGATGGCGCGATCCACGCCGGCGCAGAAGCCGCGCGGCTGGCAGAGCCTGATCGTCAAAGGCGGCTTCGGGGGCATCTTCGGTATGGCGTTCATGTCGGGGGCAGATGGCGTCGGGCGCGGGTGCATGTCAAGGGCAACCGCTCAGGGGCGGCCATCGGCCGCCGGGTGCCGCCTGCGCCAGAACCACAGCCCGGCCACCGCGACCAGGCAGCCCGCCAGCCCGTACCAGGTGACGGCGTATTGCAGGTGGTCGTTGGGCAGGTCGACCATCGTCACGCCGCCGACCGGCAGCCCGCCCGGATTGGGCGCCGGGCCGGCATCGACGAAGAAGGGCAGCACGACCGCGCCGGCCGGCAGGCCGGAGGTCGCCGTCATCGCCGCGAGGTCCTTCCAGTAGAAGATGTTCTTGGCCGGGTCGTTGTCGGGAACGAGGCTGGAGGGCTTGCCCGGCAGCGGGTTGCGCGCCAGCCCGGTCAGCTCGACCTGCCCCTCGACCTGCCCCTGCTGCCGCGTCGCGGGGTCCTTGCGGTCGAACGGCACGAAGCCGCGGTTGACGAAGAGGTAGCGGCCGTCGGCCAGCCTGAGCGGCGTGTAGACGTAGTAACCCGAATCGCCCTTCCACGTGGCGAAGAAGTGGCGTTCGTCCTCGTGCACGAAGGAGCCGGCGACGGCGACCGGCGTGTAGTCGACGTCATGGGTCTCGGCGAAACGGCGCTCGATGTCGGCCAGCGGCAGCGGGGCGGAATGGATGCGCTGGTCGATCGAGGCGAGCAGCCCCTCCTTCCAGTGCAGGCGCTGCACCTGCCACGTGCCCAGCCCGACCAGCACGGCGAAGACCGCGACCAGCAGGGCCAGCCACAGGGCGCTGCGCCAGAGCGGGGCGCCGGCGGCGCGGGCCGCGCTCATCGCGGCTGGTCCAGCCGCCCCTCAGCAGCCTTGTTGCGGTACTGGAGGGTGATGAGGATACCCTTGATCAGCCGCAGCGCGGTGAGCGCCAGCACCAGCGTCAGCGGCACCCAGAGCAGGAAGTGCAGCCACAGCGGCGGCGAGAACGAGACCTCCATCCACAGCGCCAGCCCGACCACGATGAAGCCGATGATGAGGATGACGAAGACGGCGGGGCCGTCGCCGGCGTCGGCGAAGGAGTAGTCGAGACCACCCACGCCGCAGCTTTCGGCCACCGTCAGGAAACCGGAGAACAGCCGGCCCTCGCCGCAACGGGGGCAGCGGCCGGCGAGCCCCGCCCGGATCGGCTC
>Ga0066256_1003771_pt1 | contig 14284 bp, 6 predicted proteins | sample ThiBio_1000_biof_FD_87107 | JGI IMG/M metagenome (GOLD analysis project Ga0066256, IMG submission 87107) | Wastewater bioreactor microbial communities from Cape Town, South Africa - Thiocy_expt_1000_biof (version 2) | ecosystem: Engineered > Bioreactor > Thiocyanate-remediating >...
AACAAGTGTGCAAGTCCGATCTCGCTCAGCATCTCCACTGCGCGCATTGGCGTCACCACCTCACGCTCGAAGAGTGCCTCGCCCGACGTCACCCGCAACTTGGCGAGGTCCACGTTGATGCGCTTCACCACCAGCGGCGGTGGCGCCGGGTCTGCCTCCGCAACCAACTCGCACCCCAGCACCACGCCAAACCCGCCCTGCCCGTACATGTCCAGCTGGTCGGTCATGGCATCGACCGGCATCCGCGTCAGCCTGTAGTCGGTGTAGAAGTTGGCGCCATTGTGCCACGTCAGATCCGCTGCGGCTGGCAGTGGCACAGCCGGTTCAGCGTGGCCCACAGCAGCAGCAGTTGCAGCGGCCGCCGCCGCCGCAACGCTGGCCGTGCGCGGCCATGCACGCCCGTGTGGCACTGGCGCCGTGCCGCCTGCCATTGCACCGTCGCCGCCAGCCCCGCCTGCCGCCGCCGCCGCCGCCGCCGCTGCCGCCACCGCCGCCGCCGGACTGGGTGGTATGAACGCCGCCGCCCCACCGCCCGCGCCACCCGCAGCACTTGCGTCGACGTCCATGGTGAGTGCCCTGCTGTGGGTGTGTGTTGGGTCAGGTGTGGGCGCCGTGGAATTATGGGTACCATGCTTTCGGTGGGAAATTTGAATCTGGCGCGGGGTCCAGCGGGGGGCTCCTCGCGCGGCTCCTCGCGCCGCTGCGCCTATTGACACTGGTGCCCTAGTATGCGCCAGCGTAGGGGTTACCTGCCTGCACTGCACTGGACTGCAGTACTGCTGACAGCCTGCACTGCTGCACGTCGATGACGAGCAGCTGCCATCATGGATCCAGCGAGTATCACCTCCGGAAAATCATGTACAACACGCGCGTCACGCCTGCCATGCCGCTGCTGCCATTTACGCACGGTAGTGGGTGTGTTTGGCGTGCCGCTGCTGTGCCACACCACAAAATGGCAGTGTTCCAATTTGCAACTGTTGCCGGCAGGTGGCATCGATCGGACCTGGAAATTCTGGAATCCTGGAAAGGGCGGTCCTGCTCGGCGTGCCGGCTGCCCGCGATTCAATCAGAAGTGGCGGGCCACTGGCAGGCAGGCCGAGGCAGCAAAAAGCAGGTAAGCATGAAGGCAGAGGAGCGGGCTGCGCATGAGCCTCCCGCCATGGCGGGGTACGCGAGGCACTGCTCCGCGGTGAGGCGCTGGTTGCCCCACCGCAGCGTCATAAACCACAGGAGCGTGCCGTCGTCGTTGAGTGTGCCGTCACGCTTGGAGAAGTACCTAGCCGCCAGTGGAAAGCGTTCGCGGAAGTAGCGCCGCGCCTCCTCCTCCGTGTCGCCCCGGGCGACGTCGTTGTGATACTTGGGCAGCAGAACGGCGTCCGCCACCGCGCTCATGCCGGTCACCGCCATGTACCACAGCAGGCCGGTGGCAAACACGTCCACGCGGCCGTCGTACTCAAACTCCCTGCTGACGGGGTGCGGCCGCAGCTGCTCTGGCGGCTGATAGTCGCGCGAGCCGGCAGAGGAAGTGAGCACTTCGCCATCATTGGTCACACGCATGAGCGAGAAGTCGGCCAGCTTGATGCGCGGGTACCGCCGTGCGCCCTCGCCCTCCCACCCCGCCACCAGCACGTTGTCCAGCTTGATGTCACGGTGGATTATGTGCCTCGCGTGCAGCGCCGCCTCCACCGTCAGCATCTGCTTCACCACCATGCGCGCCGCGAAGGGGGACATGGGCGTGTGGTCAAACAGGTCTACGCCACTGCCGCACGCAGTCACGGCAGGCCGGCCGGCAGGCGGCTCTGCACCGCCCGCCGGCACGAGCAGGGGCGCGGGTACGGCGTCCGGCATGCGCTCCATGACGACGTAGATGGTGACAGCGCCCGTGTAGGGGTCGGTGGACATGTAGCCGTCAATGATGTACAGCAGCAGGTGCACAAGGCCAACCTCGTCCAGTATCTCCGCTGCGCGCCTTGGCATCACCACCTCACGCTGAAACAGGTCCTCCGCCGACGCCACCCGCATCCTAGCGGTGTCCACGCTGATGCGCTTCACTGCCAACGGCGGCGGCGGCGGGTCTGCCGCTGCAACCAGCTCGCACCCCAGCACCACGCCAAACGCGCCCTGCCCGTACATGTCCAGCTGGTCGGTTATGGCATCAACCCGCTCCCGCGTCAGCTTGTAGTCGGCAAAGAAATTGGCGCCATTGTGCCAGATCAAGTTCGCTGCGGCGGGCAGCGGCACCGGCGGTTCAGCGACCGCCACAGCAGCAGGAGGCGCAGCAGCAGCAACGGCAGCAGTAGCAGCTGCAGCAGCAAATGCAGCAGCCGCCGCAACGCTGGCTGCGCGGGGCCACCCACGTGCCTGTGGCACGAGCACCGCGCCGCCCCCGATCGCATCGTCACCACTAGCCCCACTCACCGCCGCCGCCGCCGCCGTCGCCGCCTCCAGCGTGTGGTGCACCGCGGCCATGGTCGGCCGCGCCGTCTGGTCCGGCGCCCAACACGACTGCACCAGCGCCACCACGGCCGGTGGCACACCACGCTCCACTAGCGCCGCCACTGGCGGCCGCTTTCCGCGCGGCCCGCACACGTGCGCCTTCAGTAGCTTCTCCGCGTCCAGCGCTGTTGAGGCTGCTTCACATTCCGCCGCGAAAGGCACGCACCCGCTCAACACCTGCCACGCCATCACGCCAAAGCTGTACACGTCACTTCCAGCAGTGATGCTGGTGCTGCCCTCCAGTAGGCCTGGATCCATGTACAGCAGCGTACCGCGCTCGGCTCGCAACGTGGTGTGTGTCTTGGTGCCCATCCGTCGCTGCACACTGCTACCAAAGTCCGCCAGCTTGGCAGTTGGTTGCGGCGTACGTGAGCTGGACACCGTCAGCAGAATATTGTCGGGTTTGACGTCGCCGTGGATAACGGATGCCGCATGCAGGTACGCCAGCCCGCTCGCCACGTCCGCCAACAGTTGCAGGCGCAGGGACATGTTAGCGCCGTAGTGAGCGCCGCCTGGCGTCAACAGCAGCTTCGTCAGCGTCCCCGCAAGCCGCTCCATTATGGTGTAGTAAGCCGTGACGCCGTCTGCTGCCGTGGGCGTACGCACCACCGCACCGTGCATAGCCACAATGTGCGGGCACTTGGCGCGCATGTGCAGCACCGCCGTCTTGGTCCAAATCTCAGCGACTTCTGGGTCATCAATCACCTCGTGTTTAATGGCCACTTGCTGCCCATGCAGCCGCCCCGCGTACACGGTACCAAACGCACCGCGCCCAAGCGCCACCTTCTCGTCATCATCGTCCTTGTCCCACTTGATGTCGGTAAACGCCAGTGTGTACTCTGCCGGCAGCGCGGCGCCACCCCCACTGCCGCCCACTGCCGCTGCGGCGGCCATCTCTCAAGTGCCGGTGGGACCGGTAAGTGGCACCAGCAACGCCGTTGTAGTGCCGGTACCCTCAAATGCGCACAGAGTACGACGTATCGTTTAGCAGTGGCGCTGGAGTTGCTGGTGCGCTGCAGCCAGGCAGCTTAGCGTGATGGAATCTAGGCAGCCCCAAGCATGTGGCCGCAGTGCAGCGCCCTGACCGCAGGGTGCAGGGTGGGGAAAACTACATTCGGTACCGGTACGGTGGCACCGTGGATGTCACCATGCAGCGACGCAGCAACAAACAGGCGGAGCGTGTTGGCACCCCATTGGCATATCGGTACATGTGCGTCGGAATTGCGTGTGTGTGCGTGTGCGTGTGCGCCGCCGATCGCCGCCACGGTGGCACGGCGGCACGGTGGCACGGTGCCGCCGGTGCGGTGCAAGTCGTCCTACCCTCGATTCTGATCAAGATGAAAATAGCAACGCAACAATAGTATGTGTGGAAAATCGCAACCATAACCTCATCGTGACAAAATAGTGCTGGGAGTTGCGTTCAGCGTCTTGCACACTGTTGTATCCATTTTATTTTATTGTCTAACTGCTACTTCCCCTTTCATCCTCTCCATGCACCTTACCGGTACCGGTACCGGTACCACCATCGTCGCCTCCCACTCTCCATCTCTCCATTGCACCAGTCTGCCGCCCAACCCCCTGTATTGCCGCCTCCATAAGTCACTGCCACCATCCATCGCCGCCTGCGTTAATTGAGCCGGCGCCATGGGGGCCGCTGAGACACGAGCCGCAGCGGCGGCGGCCGCGGAAGCAGAGACTCCAGCGGCAGCAGCGGGCGGCAGCAGTGGCAGTACCGGTACCGGTACGAGCGTGAGTAGTTATGGCGACGGCGTCATGAGCGACAATCATCATGGCGGTGGCGGCAGCAGCATGCCACTGGGGCCGCTGCCTGTGGATGGTGCTAACGTTCGTATCCCACTTCCGCCCCTGCCCGGCGGTGTACGGGAGGAGGATGTGCGAGGGCCCTGGCTGCTGGACCCCAAGTCGCTCACGTTCCAGGTCAACAAGCGCGGCCAGGTGATATTGGGGCGTGGCGCGAACAGCGTGGTGTCTGCGGGTTGGTACCTGGGCGAGGAGGTAGCCATCAAACACGTGGATTCCATTACGACAAGGGCAGACGTGGAGGCTTGGGTGCAAGAAGTCAGGCTGCAATCCAAAGCGCGCGCGCCGGGCGTGCTGACCGTGCACGGCGCCGCTATTGACGTGGACGAAGACACAGGGACGCTGCTGTACTACATCGTGCTGGAGCGTGCGGCTGGCAGCATGGAGAAGCTGGTGCTGGAGGCCGGCGCGCCTCTGGCGGGTGCGATGGTAGCCAGCCGGCTGCGGTGGTTGGCGGAGATGGCTGCAGCGCTGCGCTTCCTGCATGGCTGCGGCATCATCCACGGCGACCTGAAGCCCGGCAATGTGATGCTAACGACGCGGGAGGAGGGCACGGCGGTCGCGCGCGTGGCGGACTTTGGGTCGTCGCTGCTGCGTCGCGCTGAATCCAACACGCGCACCACTTATTGCGGCTTGCGCGGTACGATACTGTACATGGACCCCGTGTTGCTTTCGGGCGCTGGGAGTGTGAAAGCTGTTTCGGACGTGTACAGCTTTGGCGTGATGGCGTGGCAGGTGTTGACTGGTCGTGTGCCGTACCTGGAGGAGCACGAGGCGCAATGGGGCTCGTTGCCAACCGCGATTGAGCTCCTTTGCAATCATGTTGTCGGCGGCGGTCGGCCCCCAGTGGCGGCATTGGTTGCCGCCGGCGTGCCCGCTGCCGTTGTGGATGTCATTGGTGCATGCTGGGCGGGTGCGCCCGCGAATCGCCCGGCCATGAGTGAAGTGGAGAGCGTGCTACTGGCCCACCCACTGGCGGCTGCGCCGCCGTTAGCACCTGCGCCGCAGCCAGCGGCTGCCGCCGCCGTTGCAGCAGCGGTAGCACCTGCTCCTGCAGAGCCGGCCCTTGCCCCGGTACCGAAAACTGCGCCTATACCAAAGCCAGCGCCCGCGCCAGTGCCTACACCACCGCCGCCTGACCCTTTGACGGGCTCCTTCATCTTTACCCAAAATGTGACCGTTCACCTACCGGTACCAACACAGCCGGTACCGGAACCCGCTGCTGCCGCGGCTGTTGTAGGTCGTGCGACGCAGTGCTGCTGCTCGTTGGAGCCAATGCGAAAGGCCTTGCTTCTTAGTGTTGCACATATAGACCATCTTGTGCTGGTCCTCCATGTCAGCTCGCCTGCCTCGCTTGCCTCGCTTGCCTCGCCTGTCCTGGCTGCCTCGCCTGCCAGGCGGCGGCGGCCTGCCTCGCCTGCCTCGCTTGCATCACCCACATCGCCTGCAGCACCTGCATCGCCTGCATCGCCTGTCGCCTACGGGATTGCCTCGCCTGCCGACACCCTTTGTTCGCCAACAGGTTTACGTCGCCCTACTACTGACGCCTTCTGCCAGCAGATTCAGGCTGCATTAGATTTATCGTCGCCGGGCACACGCGGCTGGCCAAGCTGGCGCATCAAGAGTGCCACAGTCAGTGCGTGGGCGGACGCGCAGGTTCACTTTGACGACAGGCCTTGCATTGCTGTCCTGCGGTGGGCCGGCGAGGGGCCTGCGACATTGATCACCAACCTGGTACGCGGCCTGGACGCCTCGCATGCACCAGACGGGTTTGTGCTCATGGGACCGGATGCCGCCACGCTGGCAAGCAAGCTGCGGGGAGTAGCGCAATGGGTTGCCTTTGACAACCGCAGCGCTAGTGTGTGGCAGCCGGACTTCTTTAAGGGGCTGGCGGAGCACGCAGACGTCGACGCGGCGTTCTCGGCTTTGTCGCTGGGTGTTGGTGACGGGCATGGCCTGCGCAAAGAGGGGGCGCACAGAAACCCTGTGTCATCTGAGTTTATCCTGTTCCATGTGCTTGGGACCTTCCTGTCAATGGCAACGATAGTATGGGTCATGTACAATTCGGAGTACGATGTACCATGGCTGATGCTGTGGTCATTCGTTTCCGTGTTGCAGCTTATTGCTGCAACGGGCATGGTTTGGGTGCCCGCCAATGGCTTGCGCAGTGCATGGTTCTTCTTTATGCACCTGCCCATCATTTGGGATGTCGTCATGTGGGCCGTGAGCAGGTCATCGATCGGGCAAGCCTGCGCGGTAAGCATCATCGTCATGTCGGTGCTCCGCTTTGCACCTGCTTTGGCGAATGGACGCCACGAAGCACGAGCAGGTCGCTTGCACCTTTGTCGAAAGGAGAACGTGATTGCCATACTTGGCTCCCGCACATTGGTAGAGATTATGTACTCGTTTGTGATGTTGTGTTGTGCCAACCATGCTTTTGCGGAGCACAGTGGTTTGACTTCATGGGCAAGGGCCGTTCTACTACATTGCTTGCTGCTCTTGGTCTTTTACGTGGTTCGGTTTTGCCAGTTCTGTCGTTTGGTGTTGGAGCACCTTGATAATGAGGGCGCGCGCTCTCGCGCCAGCGCCCAATTGGTGTATGTGTGGGAGGTATGCTCGGCGTACTCCCTGATGCTGTTCACCCCCCGACGGAGCCCCCGCGTGGTCACGGGGGCGCCGGCGGGCGCTGCAGAACAGCCCACTCGCGGCCGCGGCCGCGGCCATGAACGCGGGAGCGGGCGCGGACGCTAGCGCAATCCCTTTGAAGTTGAACTTGCATGCTTTCCCTTGCCCACATTCCATTCACACCCCGGGCCCTGCCAAGTGGACGTATCGACCAGCATCAGGATGCCGCCACCCCTTGCCAGTGACTTCTCTGTGTGCACCGCAGCGCCGCCACCGCCGCCGCCAGCAGTATTGGCCCTCGGCACACGCCACAAGATGACAATTCAAGCAGCAATAAAATATGATAATGAATTCAGCAATGCAACCGCGATCACCGCTTGTCGCTCGCTGCCCCCGCGCAACCACTGTACTCAACGTCACACGGCACACACGCAGCCCCACAACTGAAGTCACAACACACGCAGTCACACGTCCTCACACTGGCACAACAGCCACACGCCGCTCAGCCACCAATACCGTGTGTAATGCCACCCACGACCTACACCCCGGTCCCGGCGGTCCCCTTCCCCCACGACACCGGACGGCCGTGCGCCGCCGCCGCCATCGCATTCACGCTGTGCTGCACCGGCGGTTCACCCGTTGTCGCCCCCGCACCCGTCGCCGGCGCGACCGCGCGCAGCGGACTGCCGCCGCGCGCGCGGTAACACGCCCACACCGAGGCAATCACAACCACCACCACCACTGCCGCCACCACGCCGCCCGCAATAGCTCCCGTCGACGCGCTGCCGCTGCCGCCGCCTGCCGACGACGACGCGCCTGACGGCGGCGCGCTGCCGGCGGCGTTGGACGACGCAGCTGCAGACACCGACGCGCCGCCCAGCAGCGTGGAAACAGCAAGCGAGGCGGACACGGACCCCCCTGCCGCGGCAACCAACCGGTCATCTGCCGCTGCAGCGGCTGTCACGTTCACCAAGAACGCGGGTGTTGTTACAGCTGTTGTCACGGCTGACACCGTCGACGACGCCATGCCGGCGCTGCCCACGGCCAGTGTGGTGCGCACCCCCGTCACGACGCACACCGCCGCAGACGCGTTGTTGCTACTGCCAGTCAGGTTGCCGCCTGCCGGGCACTCACCTAATATGTCACCGCAGCGGCACGTGGCGGCGGCGGAGTGGCAGGTGAGGTTGACAGCAGCAGGCAGGTGGGCGTTCAGCGACGTGGCGGCAGCGCGGCACAACGCGGAAGCCAGCACACTGACGTTTGTGCCCAGCGCCTGCACCGGGATGGCAGACACGTTGAATGACACCACCAGGGCGCGCGGCGTCACGGTGCCAGTCGCGCTGCCGGTTGACGTCACGCTGGTTGTGACGCTGGCGGTTGACGTCGCGCTGCGCGTGACGCTGGCAGACGGGCTGGCACCCATGGATGCACTGCCCGACGGCGATGTCGTTGGCAGCGGGGTGCCTGAAACTGACACCGATGACGAGCGGGTGGCAGACGTGCTGACGGATGACGTGGGCGACGCTGACGCGCCGGTGGAAACACTGGCAGTCGGCGACGGCGTGATGGACGGCGACGGCGAGGCCGAGGGCGGCACGCGCCACGGGCTGGAGCAGGAGTGCCAGTACACGGAGGAGGGCGGCGCTGCGCCCGCACCATCTACCACGCTAATGCTTACTGTGGCTGCCACCCACAGTGAGGGGTACGGCCGCCACAGGCGCCAGCCCTGGCTTCCCACCGGCAGCGCGCCGCCAGCAGCGCGACGGCCAGCTGGCACGGCACTGGCATTCAGCCATGCATCACGCACCCAGGCGTACCGCGGGCCGCCGCTGCCGCCCGACGCCGCAGGCGCCAGCGCCCACTCCGCGCCTTCCGGTGCGCCGACATTGTGCAGCAGTAGTGTAGCGTTGGCAGTAGTGTTGCCACCATAGGTGGGTACCGTGGACGCGCCGTCACCGTCCACCAGCCGCACCCACCCCGTCACCCCGGTGTCGACGTCAATGCACCGCCGGTACTCGCCGCGCAGCAGGCGGCGCGCAACATCTGTCGCTGGTGCCGCGCTGCCGTCAATGACTGCCACGTCCACTGCCAGCGCCGCAGCGGGGGTGCAGGCGCCGTCGCCAGCCAGCCACCAGCCAGCCGGGCAGACGCAGGTGTTGCCGCTCGGCGCCGCGCCCTGCATGTAATTGGCACCGCTGCACGGCGTGCACGTCGACACTCCCGTCGTCGCGTTGACCACGCTTGCGCTGCCGGCCGCGCATGGCACGCAGGTACGGCCACCAACACCCAAGCCCCACCCAGCGGGGCAGGTGCATGTGAAACCGCCCACCGTGTTGGCACAGCCGTGCGAGCACCCACCGTTGCCTATCGCGCACTCATTCGCGTCCACGCACTGCCCGCTGCCGGTGTAGTTGTAGCCAGCCGGACAGGCGGTACAGGAGCCGCACAGTGTGACGTCGCACACCGTGGCGCCTGGCCCCGACGTTGTCTTGCTGGCCGCGCACGGCGCACACAACCCCGCCGCCGCCGTGCTGTTGTAGGATGCGGCGCGGTACGTGCCAGATGGGCACGGTTCACACCGCCCCGTCGCGCCATTGGGCTGCTGCCCTGCCGGGCACGCCGTCCACGCATTGACCGCGCCGTATGGCGCCGCCACGCACTGCGCAAACACGGCGGGGCGGGAGGCCAGCTCCACGCCCGCGTTCCAGAACTGCGGCAGCGCGCGGGTGTTCAGGTTCCACCAGTAGTAGCTGGCGCCCACGTCGGTGCCGGTGTACGCGCCGGTGAGCGGCGAGAAGATGATGGTGCGCGTGGGCGGCGCGGAGGGCTTGGTCCAAACGATGCGGCCGCGCTGCGCGTCCGACTGCAGCTCAAAGATGCCGTTGAAGTAGGAATGCAGGCCTGACAGGTACAGGTATGAGCAAGGGGTGTAGGCGGCGGCGGGCGGCACAATGGGCACGCAAGCGGCAGACCCGGCGGGCGCAGTGGAGCCACTACTGCAGGCATCGCACAGGGCGGGGTCGTTGCCGGATGCCGACTTGGCAGTGCCGGCGGGGCAGGGCTGGCACGTCACAGCACCGCGGTCGTTGATGTCCTGGTACGTGCCAGGCCCGCAGTACGCCAGCGACGACACGTTGGTGGAGCCCGTCGGCAGCACGGCGCTCAGCTGCGAGTGCGTGCCCGGCGGCAGTGGGATGCAGGCAACCAGGTCGCGCGAGAAGGCGGAGTTGGTAGGGCAAACGCGCGTCACCGTCATGGTCATGCCGCCGAACGAGGTGAGCGCCAGCAGGTCGCTGGCGGCATCCACCTGCGACTTGTACATGGTGCCATAGCTGTGGAACGGGTGAAGATACCAGCCGCCGAGGGACGTGGCGTAGGCAATGGTGTAGCGGCTGGCGCAGTCATACATCACACGCCCGTTGCGGTACGTCGTCGGGTACGGCAGGAAGTACTGGCAGGAGTAGGTGGAACTGGAGAAGGTGAGCTGGAAGCGCGACGCGCTGTACACCGGCGCTGCACCCGTCGCCGCGTCAGTGGGCGGCACACAAGTAAAGGTGGCGCTGAGGGACGCCGCCGTCGTCGCGTTCCCGCCACTGGCACCCACCCACACCGTCCCCGACGCGCTCACCACCGCCGTCATAGCCAGGCAGCCAGACTGCCACGCGGTGCCGTTCCAAATGCGCTCGCCCACATACGGCGCCACGCCCTCCCATAGCGGGCTCTGAGTGAGCGCCTCCGCAAAGGGCGGCGACGTGAACCCTGCCAGCGACACCGGTGTGCTGCCGCCGGTGCACAGCGTCACGTTCACAAATGCGACGCCGTCAACGCCCCCGGCGCCGCGCGCCAGCGACAGCGCCACAAACGCGGGGTGCCCCAGCGCCGTCAGATTAAGCGGCACGGTGGCCGACGCGGTGGGGTTTGTGAGGCAGGGTAAGGTGAGGGGCGGTGGCGCAAAGGGCGTCTGGCAGGTGGCCGCATCCAGGCACCCCAGGCCGCCGGACGGCGCGCCGGTAGCTGCATCCACTGCAGTGGCGCGTACTACCAGCGTGCCGGCGGCGGCGCCAGCGGCGGCGGGCGCTGGGCCCAGGTTCTCTACCACGTACGATGTTGAGGCGCTGAACGGCAGCAGGGTGGCGTAGCCAGGCAGCAGCGTGATGCCGGAGGCGGCGGTGGGCGTGTAGGGCGCCAGCTCCACCGTCAACGAGTTGCCGGCGGTGCCGGACGCCAGCGGCACGTCGTTGAACACGATGCCGGTGGGCGCCGTCGTCCACCGGCTGCGCAGCGTGCCGTACACGTACCGCTGGCCCACGCCGACAAACGGCGCGCCTGACAGCTCTGGCGACCGCAGCCGGATGCCCAGGTACGCGCCGTCCGCGTCCGCGTCGCCACGGTCAGACCCGCCCAGCCAAAACGTGGCGGCGGCTACCTCCCCCGCCGCCGCCACGTTGCCCAGGTTCAGCACGCGCGCCGGGTCGATCCACCCCAGGTCCTGCTTGTACCCCACCTGGTAGTCCACCGAGTCGGGGGAGCCGCCGGTGCCCATGGGGTCGCCGTCGTACCCGTACTCCGTGTACCCGCCGTCCAGCGGGTTCACGGCGGAGGCGTGGTTCAACCCAAAGTTGTGCCCCAGCTCGTGGAACGCCGTGTTGACGGCGTACGACACGCTGGTGCCGGTCGCCAGCCACGTGTTGGCGCCCGGCGTGCTGCCCATGCCCGACCAGCTGAAGGAGCAGGACATGATCATGACGAGGCGGGCGTACGACGACACGGCGACGGGCGGCGTGACGTTGTACGCCATCCACGACGTCACGCCCGCCACGATGCTGTTCAGGTTCGATGTGCAGGTGGCCAGGCTGGCGGGCATGTACACAATGTCGGGCACCACCGTAAAGTTGTAGGTGGCGCCGCCAAAGGACGACCGGCTGGTGGCATTTGCCAGCTGCTCCGCCACCAGGCTGGCGCTGACGTTCGTAATGGCGGCAGACTCTGCCTGCCCCGCAAACAGCACGCGCACCATCAGCACGCGGATGGCACCCGCCGCGCGCGCCTGGTCCATGCCCAGCGCGCGTGCCGCCCGACGTGTGTCTTGACGGCACGCCTCCCACGCCGCCGCGCGCGCCGGCTGCACCAGCGACGAGCCGCGCATCACCTCCACCGCCGCCGCCTCGCAGGCGTCAGTGTGTCCCGCCGCCGCCGGTGCCATCCCCAGCGACCGCTCGCCGCTGCCGCTGTCCTTACCAGTGGTACCCGTCCAGGGGCCAATGGCGGCGGCGCCCGCGACGCTGCGCGCCAGCGCGTCCACAAGCTCCGCGTTGGCGTCCCGCGCGGTGGCGTAGGTGCGCTCCACGCCGCGCAGCACGCAGCCGACGCCGTTCACCTCGTCGGCGCACACCACCATGGACGGCGCGGGCAGGAAGCCGTGGCCCGGGATGGTGGCACCGTACAACGGCACACCGGCGCGCGAGGCGCGTGACAGGAGGTAGCCAATGGGTGAGTGGCCGCCGCCGTCGTTGGCCGTCAGCAGCGGCTGCCACGACGCGCCAGGGCCGCCAATGCGCACGTTTGCAATGTGGATGGCGTGCATGCGCGGCGACGCTGCCAGCGCCTCCGCCGTCGGCATGCCCATGTTCACGTCAATGTCGGCGGCGGCGGTGGACACGATGGCGTCCTGCACCTGCGCCGCCACCGCGGCCGGCAACGCCGCCAGCGCCTCCGCGCCCGCCTCGCCTGCCACCACCTCCTCCCACGCCTCTGCCAGCGCGCCGCGCATCAGCGCGTCCACAATGGTCGCATGCCGCGCCGCCGCCAGCGCCACGCCGGCTTCCAGGTCTGCTGCGTCGTCGTTGTTGTTGCTGCCGATGGTGGAGGACGACGAGGCTGACACGCGGGTGCGGTGCGCCGCCGCCCACTGCAACAGTGCCACCGTCGCGTTGCCACCGCGTCCCCGACCCTGGCGCGACGACGACTGCTGCTGTGGCAGCCCGCCACTGCCGCCATGATGCTGGTGCCCCATCATAAACGCCTCCATCGGCAGGTCAGCCAGCGCACGGCCATGTTGGTGGTGCTCTGCCGTTGGCGGTGCCGCAGGTGGCGAGGTGGATGCCGCGGCCGCCACAACGGCAGCTAGCACCGTCAGTGCCAGCACATCGACGCCGCGGCGCCGGCGGTGGCTACCCGCTGCTGCCATCTCGTGTACTTCTGCATATTATGGCAGTGGTAGGTGGATGTGGTGGATGTGGTACCGGTAGGTGGGGTGTCAGAACGGCGGTACCGGTAGAACGAGGGTTGTGTGCAACACCAATTACGCCGCGGCGCTGCTTCTCACACAACAACGAGCAGCACCACCGAGATTGCATGTAGAAGGTGTGCACTCGCTACTGCTTGTGGTGATCCAATATGGCAATAGTAATGAATATTATGTGGGCGTTACTGGCATTCTGTATGGTACCACACCCCATGCTGGTCACGGTTGGTTACCATACAACGAGCAAGATTTTTAACACCAACAGCACCCACGATCACACTCGGTGCGCCGACCATAGCAACACTACCATTATAACTGCTCCCTGCCGCACCGGTGTCCACCTACACCGCCGCTATGCCATCAAATATCGCCGCCGAATCGCGGGATTTGGCGCCGCACTTCTACCACATGCGTCGCCCAACCAACCTGTCGGTAGTACTCAGACAATAAAGGCAAAAGCAACAACAGCTGCGCCAGGGCGCCAGATACCACGCAGCCAACTCACCCGTCTCCAACACGTGCGCCTTGCAGCACCCGCTAATTGCGCCGCCGCGCCGTGGCAGCGGCGCGCGAACGAATGGCTTTGTGTGGCTCTCCACCACCAGGCTCCGCCGGTTTCATTCCCACTTTCAAAGTTCAAAGTTCCACACATTCGATCGGCGGCTTTAAAGTTCGCAGAATGCAGCGTTCGCGGTTCTTTCCGTTTTTTCGAGTTTTCTCTTGCCGCCTACTGACGTGATGCTTCCGAGGCGGCGCGCCGATCGCGACGGTGCCGCGGCGTAAAACTGCGACAATACGCAAGCTACAGCAACACATACCGTGTGGTTAACCCGCGATCCAGGTGTTCGTCCGGCAACCATTTTTGTTTGCCCCGCGAACGACCCTCTCTCTGCTCCTCTACTGCCCACTTTCAAGTTTCTCTCTCTCTCCCCTCCTCTCTTCTCTCTTCTTCTCTCTTCTCTGCCTCCGCACCACCACTCCCCTGTCCCCCCCCTGCTCTCGAGCCCTAAGCTCAACCCCACGGATTAATCTTGCCCACGACGGATGGGCACCTTGCTAACGCCCCCCAGTACGCCAGCCAGCCGCTCCCACACTGCC
>Ga0066256_1003773_pt1 | contig 14281 bp, 16 predicted proteins | sample ThiBio_1000_biof_FD_87107 | JGI IMG/M metagenome (GOLD analysis project Ga0066256, IMG submission 87107) | Wastewater bioreactor microbial communities from Cape Town, South Africa - Thiocy_expt_1000_biof (version 2) | ecosystem: Engineered > Bioreactor > Thiocyanate-remediating >...
GTTGCTCTCGCCCTGGCCCGCGTCGCCGGTGAACAGCGCGGAGCCGTTGTGCACCAGCGCGATGCGGCTGCCCAGTTTGTTGTTGGGCGTGCTGTGCTTCATCTTTTGCAGCTTGTTCACCAGGAACATGAGCTGCCCGTCGCTGGAGCGGGTGAGGAGCTTGAACTCAGGCTGGCCGCCGTGGTTGACGATGAAGCGCGGGTCGTTGAATTCCTTCTTGCCGCCCATGCGCTCCAGATCGGTCTTCCAACTCTTGCCGTAGGGCGGGTTGGAGATCATGAAGTCGAATTCGCGCGAACGGAACTGGTCGGCGGACAGGGTGGACTTGTCCGCGCCGCCGACGATGTTCTCGGCCTCCGCTCCTTCGCCCTTCAAGAGCAGGTCGGCCTTGCAGATGGCGTAGGTTTCGTCGCTGATCTCCTGGCCAAACAGGGGGATAGAGACTTCCTTGCCGTGCTGCGCAGCCAGTTCGTGTAGCGCTGCCTCGGCCCCAGTGAGCATGCCGCCGGTGCCGCAGGAGCCGTCGTAGAGCGAATAGGTGCTGGACTCGATCCGGTCGGCCACCGGCAGGAACAGCAGCTTGGCCATGAGCTGCACCACGTCGCGCGGGGTGAAGTGTTCGCCTGCCTCTTCGTTGTTGTCTTCGTTGAAGCGGCGGATCAGCTCCTCGAACACCGTGCCCATGCCGTGGTTGTCCAGTGCGGGCAGCTTGATGCGGCCATCGGCATCCTTCACCGGCAGCGGCGCGAGATTGACCTCGGGGTCGAGAAAGTCCTCGATCAGGTAGCCGAGGACGTGGGAGTCAATCAGCTTCTGGATCTGATTGTGGAAGTTGAACTTGGTGAGGATTTCCTGCACGTTGGGCGAGAAGCCGTCCAGATACGCCATGAAGTCATCGCGCAGACGCTGCCCCGCTGCGCTGGCCTTCAGCCTGGCCAGCGTGAATTCCGAGACGTTGTAGAAGGCCTGGCCTGCCGCCATGCGCAGCGCGCCGTCCTGCTCGGCCACCTTGTGGGTATCGAGGAACTTCTTGCGCTCCAGCACCGCGTCCTTGGTGGCTTCGAGCACGGCGTCGAGCCGCCGCAGCACGGTGAAGGGCAGGATCACGTCGCGGTACTTGCCGCGCACGTACACGTCGCGCAGGCGGTTGTCGGCAATGCTCCAGATAAAGTCCGATATCCACTTAATTTGGCTGGGGTCTTTTTTGGGGAGGTCAGACATGACGGAAAGGTGAAGATGTACTGTTTTTTGCAGTGGCAGATGTGCTTTGAACCATTATGAAGCAAGCGTTAAACGCTATTTATTCAATAGCGATTTGCATCTGCTGCATATGGTGGTGGTTCACGATGGCGGCGATCTGCTGTGCCCGCCGCTGCACGGCGGCTGGAGCGATGCGGTTGCAAGGTCCGGCCACCTGGCCCAGCTCCCAGTGGGGTGCTTCTTTCTGGCGTATCAGTTCGATCAGGGCCACATGGCGGCCCGTGGCTCCATGGCGCAGGCTGATGAGCAGCTTCTTGGCTTGAGCGCAAGCGCTGGTGGAGCTATCGGCACAGTTGTGCATGGCCCAGGCTTCTTGCAGCAGAGCGCGTGGTGACAACAAGGGGACAACGTGCCAGGGTGCCACTGCCTGCCAGCAGACGCCTTGCAGCCACCTGCCCCACGTCGGAGCGGTGGGCAGGGCGTCGATTTGCGCTTGCGTGGCCGCCCAGGTGCGCAACCACGCCAAGCCACGGCGGCGCTGGTTGCTGTCAGGGTGGGGCTGGTGCCGGCGCACCAGCCAGGCCAGTGAACCGAGTTCGTTGCACAGCGCGCGGTAGGCGGGGGTATTTCCTTCGAGTTGATGTGCTGCGGTACAAGCCCAGTGCCAGAACCAGCCGGGAACGCCATTTTCAGAATGGTCAAAACTGTCCGGGTCGCCCGCCATGTCACTGAGCAAAGCTGCAAAACCACGGGGCGGTGGTGCGGGCCAGTGCGCAGCGTTCAGCGCCTTCAGCGCGTTGCACAGGCGCTGCCAAGTCATTGCCTGGCCTTCCCGGAGGTTGAGGCGACGAGGGCCATGGTGTGCCAGATAGCGCCATGCGCGGGGCGGCAGCCCATTGGCCAACAAGGCGGCGCGCATGGACGGCACCGCATCTGCCAGGGGCGGCTTTGCGCGTGGGCGTGCCTCGTCCAGCCAGGCCGCCAGCACGGGGAGAAGTTGTGGGTTCTCGCGCTCCAGTCGTTCGAAGGCGGCGAGGTGCTTCCAGATCCGGCCAAGATGGCTGGAGACGAGGGTGTTGTTGTGCGTGGCGGTGCGGGCGCGCATGGCCAGGTGCATGACGTGTGGACCAATGCATTGCATCAACTCGCTGGCAATGCCCAAGCGCAGCGCGCGATAGGCGGGGCTGCGCTGGAGTCTGCGCTGGGCGATGGAGCAAATACGTGCTGCCAACTGTTCGGCGCCATCCTCGTCGCTGGCCCAGAGCGATGCTTGCCCCTGCGCAGGCAGCAGCGTTGCCCAGGGAAGCGCGCCGGGCCAGCGCAGAAGATGCTCTAACCAGGCTGGGCGCGACAAGGGGTTCAGCAGGCCAACGTGATGGATTCGCGGCGGGATGTATTCGTTGCTGGGCCCCGGATGCTGCGCGTTCTGGCGATCGGCACCGGGAGCCGGTTCGACCCACACTTCACGTTGGCCGTAGTCAATCACGTAGTCGAACACGCCGCACACGCGCAAACGGGTGTGGCCGCGCTGATCGCGCACAGTGCGCAAAGGGCGCCCGTTTATCTGCTTGTCAACATGCGCCAGCAGAATGTCTGCGCCATGCACAGCCATGTCTTTTTGGTAAGGGCTGCTGGTGATGGGCTCGGGCTGTGGCTCTGGGTCGCTTTTGCGGCACAAGGCTGCGTTGAGCAGGCGGGAGGCAATGCCGTCGTCCAAACACAGTTGCAAGGCAAGAGGGAGGGGTGTTGTCATGGCCCGCATGGTGCTGCGCGGGCAGGGGATGCTGGCAAAATTCCCCGCAAATTGCACCGGGGGTAGACACGATGTGGTGGTTTTCTCGAAAAACGCAGCAGGCGGCAGATTCTCTCGACAGCCCATCTGCCCGGTTATTGCCCGAGCAGCATTTGCTGGAGCATGTCCCCGATATGCGGGCGATGCTGGAGGACAACGACGTGGCCCTCAAGATCTGGCTGCCGGAAGTGGTGGCCCACACGGTGAAGTGGTTGGCAGACTACGAGGGGCAGAACCAGTCGCAGTGGTTGCGCGAGTTGTTGATGGCCTATGTGTACGGCCGGGTGGCCCTGTTGGCGCAGCGCATACGCACCGACCGGGAAGGTGCGCAACCGGACGGAGGGTTGCGCTTCAGCCGCGCGCCCGTGGATCGGACGCAAGGGCGCTGGGTGTACAAAGTGCCGCAGTTGGGCAAGAACGTGGTGGCATTCAAGCTGTGGCTGAGTCGGCAGATGTGCGCCGATCTGCAAGCGTTGGCCGATCATGCGCAAGTGGGTTTATCGCCCTTTGTGCGCGAAGCCATCGTGGCCGATTTGTTGGGGCGGGCCAGCCTGCCCGAGCGGCCCGCCATCCTGGGCGAGCTTGCGCAAGAGGCGGCGTTGGCGTGGGAGCGGGGCGACGAAGTGCCCATGGCCCAGGTGGCGATGGACGCATTCGATGGCGTGGGAGATGCGAAATTGGAATGGCTGGCGGAATCTTGAGCGGTCGACCGAACGAGTCGGCACACCACGGGAATGGCGGCAGCAAATTTTCTAATAAAACGGGCTCTAGCGCTTATGCAACAAGCGTTAGAAGCTATCAAATCAGGATCATTCAGCCAGCCCCTGCCAGCGCTCTGCCAGTGCATGGGACACCCCGAGCAAATCCAGCACGCGCGCCACGCTGGCATCCACGATGTCGGCAATGCTTTGCGGGCGCAGATAGAAGGCGGGGACCGGCGGGCAGACGATGGCGCCCATTTCGGTCACGCTGACCATGTTGCGCAGGTGGCCCAGGTGCAGCGGCGTTTCGCGCGCCATCAGCACCAAGCGGCGGCGTTCTTTCAGCACCACGTCGGCGGCGCGCGTGAGCAGGTTGTCCGACAGGCCGTGCGCGATGGATGCCAGCGTGCGCATGGAGCAGGGCGCCACCACCATGCCGGCGCACTGGAACGAGCCGCTGGCGATGCTGGCGCCGACGTTGCGCGCGTCGTGCGCCTGGTGCGCCAGCGCCTCCACGGCGGCGCGCTCCATGCCGAGCTCGTGCTGCAGCGTGCGCCAGCCGGCGTCGGAGACCACCAGGTGCGACTCGGTGCCGGGGCATTCGCGCAGCAGCTGTAAGAGGCGCACGCCGTACACCGCGCCGCTGGCGCCCGAGATGCCGACGATGACGCGTGTGGGGGTGCGGGTGGTGTCCATAACGGACGAGCTTATGCCAGGCGCAGCGCCGGCGCAGCCGTGTTGTGGGCAGCAGCAGGCGCGAGCGGGTGCGCCAGCAGGTCGGCCTGCACCTGCTCCAGCACCGCGCTGGCCTGCACCGGGTCAAAGTCTTCATGGCGGCGCTTTTTCACGCCGTACTGCTGCAGTTGGTAGTGCCGGTCGGCGGTGATGCCGTGGCGCGCCAGGCACCCCTGCACGCAGTTGAGCGGGCAGCCGTCGAGCGCGATGATGGGCCGGCCCGAGCGCGCCGTGCGCACCAGGCTCGCCACGTCGCCGCCGACGCCGGCGATGCAGGACATCTCGGCCACGCCGGCGCGGTCCAGGCGCAGGGCGACGTGGTTGGCCAGTTGCGCGGCGCTGGAGCACCCCGAGCAGGAATAGACCAGTGGCAGCGGCCCCGGGGCGGCGTTCACGGCTGCGTCCCCCGCCGGGCCCCCCCGCCGGGGCGCAGGGCGGCCAGGCGTGCCAGCACCTGGCGCGGGGCCCACTCGCGTGGCGCCCACTGCTCCAGATTCAGCACGGGCAGCTCCAGCGCGTCGAGCGTGTTCTTCACCACCAGGCCGAGCTCGGTGTCGCCCTCCATCACCAGGCGGCGGTTGAAGAACAGCGTGTCCGGGTCCTGCTGGCGCTGCGCCAGCAGCAGGAAATCGTGCGCGCTGGCGGTGATGCACAGGTCGGTGGCGCTCTGGCGCGGTCGGGCCGCGAAGGCGCCGCCGGTCCAGGTGAAATCGAAGGTGACGCGGGCGTCGCGCACCTCGATGCGCAAGCGCTTGCCGAGCAGCATCTCGCCCACGTCGCGCGGCAGCTGGCGCGCCACGCCCAGGTTGAGCGCGCCGACCAGCAGCAGCGAGCCGGGGTAGGCCGGCAGCCGCCCGGTGAGCGCCGCCAGCGGCGCGGGCAAGGTGAAGGGGGCGGGGGCGGGGGCGTTCATGGCATTCCTTGGGGTGGGGAATATCAAATTCAATAGCTATCAATGCTTATGCAGTAAGCGCTAGAGGCGATTTTTGCTGGTATTTTCGGTTGGAATAGCGGCTCAGGCCGTGGCCAGCGCCTCGGCCTGCACCCAGTCGAGCCCCGGCTGGCCGTGCCAGTAGCCGTTGCAGCTGCGCTCGGGCATCAGCGGCTGGATCTGCGCGCGTGCGTCCTGCGGCGCCAGCGCGCCGCGCCGCACGGCGTCGAACAGCGCCACGATCTCGACGGTGTGCTCGGCCTGCGGGCTGATGCGCGCCACGGCCACGCCCATGGCCTGCATGCGCGGCAGCTCGTCGATGAGGTTGTGCACGCGCGCCGACTGCGTCTGGATGCCGTTGAGCACCAGGAACTCCTCGCTCTCGCGCGTCTTGAGCATCAGGCCGTCCGGGTGGTCCAGACAGCTGAACTGGCAGTCGTCCTTGGGCAGGTTGCGCTGGCGCGCGGTGAAGCAGCGCGCCGAGAACGCCAGCGGCATGCGGCCGTAGGCGAACACCTCGGTCTGCAGACCCTCGGGGCCGCTCTGCATCAGCGCGGCGAGGTCCTGGTGCTTCATCTCCAGGGGCGCCACCCAGCGCGTCGCGCCGAGCGAGCCCAGCCACTGCAGCGAAGGCTGGTTGTAGATGTTCAGGTGCAGGCCGCCAACGAAGGGGCGCTTGCCGGCCACGCGCTGCACGGCGCCCATGTCGTTGGCCTCGACGAGGTAGTCGGGGTTGGCCGTGACCTTGTGCATGGTGCTGACCTCAACGCCCGACTCCAGCAGCACCTGCGTGGAGAGCACGGCCTCTTTGCCGGAGGCGCGCATCAGCTCGGCGATGTCGAGCCAGTCCGACAGGCGCAATTCCTTGCGCCGCGAGCAGACGGTTTCGCCCAGGTAGACGATGTCCACGGGCGATTCGGCGACGGCCTGGTAGAAGTCGAAATAGGTCTGGCGCGGCCAGTAGTACTGCGGCGCGCCCAAAGAGAGCTTGATCATGTTCGTCATTTCCAGGGGCGGTGGTAGGCGCCCAGGGTGTGCTGCTGGCCTTCGGCCACCTGGTCGAGGCTGGCCATCCAGGCGGTCTTGGGGGCGTAGCGCAGCGGGTCGGCCAGGCAGTTGTCGATGGCGTCGCGCCAGACCTTGGTGACCTGCGCCACGTAGGCGGGGCTGCGCTGGCGACCTTCGATCTTGACGGCGCGCACGCCCATCTTCATGAGCTTGGGCAGGAGTTCGAGCGTGTTGAGGCTGGTGGGCTCCTCGATGGCGTAGTAGTTCTCGTCCTCGCCCACGTCGAAACGGCCCTTGCACAGCGTGGGGTAGCCGGCGTTCTCGCCGGGGGCGTAGCGGTCGATCAGCACACCACCCAGGCGCGATTCCAGCCCCTTGGGCGTTTCCTGCCAGCGCACCGACTTGGCGGGCGAGCACACGCCGTGGGTGTTGGGCGATTCGCCCGTCACATAGGACGAAAGCGCGCAGCGCCCCTCGACCATCACGCACAGGCTGCCGAAGCCGAACACCTCGATCTCCACCGGCGTGGCGTCGATGACGCGCTGCACCTGCTCCATGGCCAGCACGCGCGGCAGCACCGCGCGCACGATGCCGAACTGCTCGCGGTAGAAGTTGATGGCGTCGGCGCTGGTCGCAGAGCCCTGCACCGACAGGTGCAGGCGCAGCTTCGGGTGCTGCTGCGCGGCGTACTGCATCAGGCCGGGGGCGGCCAGGATGACCGCGTCCACGCCCAGGGCCACGGCCTTGTCGAGCGCCGCGCGCCAGGGCGCGGGGTTGGCGGCCTGCGGGTAGGTGTTGAGCGCCATGAAGACCTTGCAGCCGCGCTGGTGCGCGTACTGGATGCCGCTGGCGATGGCCGCCTCGTCGAAGTTCAGGCCGGCGAAATTGCGCGCGTTGGTGGCGTCGCGCAGCCCGAGGTAGACGCAGTTGGCGCCGTGGTCCACCGCCGTCTTGAGGGCCGGCAGGCTGCCGGCGGGGCAGACGAGTTCGAAAGGCGCGCTGGCGGCGCCGGAAGCGGGGGCGGGGGGGAGCGAAGGGGGGGGGGGCATGCGGGGCAGCGCGCCAGGGGCGCTTGGGGCGTAGCGCGCCACGATAAGCCCGGCACCTGCCGTGTGCCCTGACCTGCGTCAAGCTTGGCGCGGCCGGTGCGTGCCCCGCCCTGCGCTGCACAATGGCGGCCACCATGAACCGCAAGCTGTGGCTGCTCGCCCTGTGCCAGGGGCTTTTCCTGACCAATAACGTGGTCTTTATCGCCATCAACGGCCTGGTCGGGCTGCAGTTGGCGCCCTTCGGCTGGATGGCGACGCTGCCGGTCATGGGCTACGTGGTGGGCGGTGCGCTGTCCACGCCGCTGGTCGCGGCCAGCCAGGCGCGCTGGGGGCGCCAGGTGTCGTTCCAGCTCGGGCTGCTGGTGGCGCTGCTGTCGGCCGCGCTGTGTGCCTGGGCGGCGTTCAGCGCCAACTTCTGGCTGCTGTGCGCGGCCACCCTGCTCGCCGGCTACTACAGCGCCAACGGCCAGCTGTACCGCTTTGCCGCCGCCGAACTGGCCGCGCCGGCCTTCCGCGAGAAGGCCGTCTCGCTGGTGATGGCCGGCGGCTTGCTGGGCGCCATCGCCGGGCCGAACCTCGCCAGCGGCACGCGCACGCTGTTTGCGGTACCGTTCCTGGGCGCGTACATCGCCTTGATGGCCGTGGCCTTGCTCGCCATGGCCTGCATGGCGGCGGTCCGCTTCGAGAAAGTCGCCGCTCCCGCGCCCGGCGCCCCGGTGGCGCACGCGGGGCGCAGCCTGGGCACGCTGCTGCGCCAGCCGGCCTTTGCCGTCGCGGTGCTCGGCGCCGCGCTCGGCTATGGGGTGATGAATCTGCTCATGGCGGCGACGCCGCTGGCCATGCAGGTCTGCGGCTTCGGCTTCGATTCGGCCGCGCTGGTGCTGGAGTGGCACGTCATCGGCATGTTCGCGCCCGGTTTCTTCACCGGCCACCTGATCAAGCGCCTGGGCGCGCCGCAGGTGATGCTGGCGGGCGTCGTGCTCAACCTGGCCTGCGTGGCCATCGCACTGTCCGGCCAGGAGATCGCGCATTTTGGCGTGGCGCTGTTCCTGCTGGGCGTGGGCTGGAACTTCCTCTTCACGGGCAGCACCATCCTGGCCGTGTCCGCCTACCGGCCGGAGGAAAAGGACCGCGCCCAGGGCGGCCTCAACTTCTTCGTCTTCGCCACCATGGCGGTCAGTTCGCTGTCTTCCGGGGCGCTGGTGACGACGAGTGGCTGGAACTGGCTCAACCTTGCCTCGCTGCCGCCCCTCTTGCTCACGGGCGCCGCGCTGTTGTGGCTGATGCGGCGCCAGCGGGTCCTTATCGCTATTAATAAAATAGCTTGAAACGCTTGATGGTAAAGCGCTAGAGCCTTATTTTCTTGCAAATCCCGGAAAGCGGGCGTCCAGCCAGGCACGCAGCGCGGCGAACACCGGGGCCGCGTCCAGCTCGTTGAACAGCTCGTGGTACAGCGACTCGAAGCAGTGCGCCTCCACCATGTTGCGCGGGGCCGCGGCGGCGAAGGCGGCGCTGCCGGCCGGGCGCACCAGGCGGTCGGCGCCGGCCCAGAGCAGCAGCGTGGGCACGGCCCAGTGCGGCGCGCGCGCCAGGGTGGCGGGGCCGGCCTCGGCGAGGAAGCGCCCGAGCCGGGCGCTGATGCGGTCGTGGCACAGCGGGTCGGCCTGGTAGGCGCGCACCACCTGCGGGTCGTGCGACAGCGCCTGCACCTCCAGCCCATTGCCCACGCGCAGGTTGGGCGCGATGCGCGGCAGGGTGGCGAGCAGCAGCTTTTGCACGGCCGACATGCCGGTGTCGAGTGCCGGCGAGGAAAGCACCAGCCCGTCCAGCGGGCGCAGATGCAGCGACGCGAAGCGCGCCGCCACCAGCCCGCCCAGGCTGTGGCCCAGCAGCACCAGGGGTTCGCCCGGCGCCATGCGCTTTCTCGTCGCATCGACCAGATCGGCCAGATCGTCGAGCAGGCGTGCGTCGTGGTTCAGGCCGCCGCGCGGGCCGCTGGAGCGGCCGTGGCCATAGTGGTCGTAGGCGCGCGCGCCAAAGCCCCAGGCGTTGAGGTGCTGCGCCACGTGGCCGTAGCGCCCGGCGTGCTCGCCCAGGCCGTGCACCATGAGCACCGTGCCGCGCCGGGCGCTGCCCTCCGGCAGGGGCCAGTCGTACAGGGCGAGGTTTTCCCCGTCCGTGGCGGTGAAGGGGCTGAGGTTGGCTGCAGGAAAGTCGAACATGGGGCCTCGCTGGGGCAATGCCGGGATGATAGGCGGCCCTAGGGCATGGCCGCGATCACCTGCGCCACGGCGGCGGTGAGCCGCTTGGCGTAGGGCACGTGCAGGAACTCGTTCGGGCCGTGGGCGTTGCTCTTGGGGCCGAGCACGCCGCAGACCATCATCTGCGCCTGCGGGAAGCCCTGGCTCAGCATGCCCATCAGCGGAATGGTGCCGCCCTGGCCGATGAAGCCGCAGGGCGCGCCGAAATGCGCCTGGCTGGCGGCATCGAGCGCCTGGGCGAACCAGGGCGCGGTATCGGGCGCGTTCCAGCCGTTGGCGCCGCTGGCGCTCTCCCAGGTCACCTTGGCCTGGTAGGGGGCGTTGTCTTCAAGCAGCGCCTTCATCTCCTGCACGCAACGCGCGGCGTCCACCAGCGGCGGCAGGCGCAGGCTGAGCTTGAAGGCGGTGTAGGGGCGCAGCACGTTGCCGGCCTCGCGCAGCGGCGGCAGGCCCTCGGCGCCGGTGACGCTGAGCGTGGGCCGCCAGGTGCGCGCCAGCAGCGCGTCCACCGGGTCGTCGGTCATGGGCAGCACCGACTGCTCGCGCCCGCCGCAGTCGTAATGCACCCACGGGAAGCGCTTGAACAAGTCGTCGCCCAGGATGGCCGCCGTGGCGCGCGCCTGCGCCACGCGCTCGGCCGGGGTGTCACAGTGCAGGCCGGGCGGCAGCAGGCGGCCGCTGGCCGAATCTTCCAGCCGCTCCAGCACCTGGCGCAGGATGCGGAAGGACGAGGGCACCAGGCCCGATGCGTCGCCCGAATGCACGCCCTCGGTCAGCACCTCGACCTTCAGCGTGCCGGTGATGTTGCCGCGCAGGCTGGTGGTGAGCCAGAACTGGTCGTAGTTGCCGGCGCCCGAGTCCAGACACACCACCAGACCGACATCGCCCAGGCGCGGACGCAGCGCGTCGATGTAGGGCAGCAAATCGGGCGAGCCGCTTTCCTCGCTGGTCTCGATCAGGCCGACGATGCGCGGGTGCGTCAGGCCCTGCGCCTTCAGCGCCTGCACGGCGGCGATCGCCGCGTACACGGCATAGCCGTCGTCGGCGCCGCCGCGGCCATAAAGCTTGCCGTCCTCGTACTTGGGCGTCCACGGCCCCAGGTCGGCGCGCCAGCCGGTGAACTCGGGCTGCTTGTCCAGGTGGCCGTACAGCAGCGCCGTCTGCGTGCTGCCCGCCCGGGTGGCCGGGATCTCGAAAAAGATCACCGGCGTGCGCCCCGGCAGGCGCACCACCTCCAGCGTCAAGCCCGGCACCTTCTGCGCCTGCACCCAGTCGGCGGCGTGGCGCACCACGGTGTCGATGAAGCCGTGCGCCGCCCAGTCCGGGTCGAACACCGGCGACTTGGCCGGGATGGCGATGTAGTCGGTGAGCTGGCGCAGGATGTCGCCGTCCCACTGGGCGTCGATGCGCGCGCGCGCCTGGGCGGCGTCCAGCACAGGGGTGGGCAGTTCGTGGTGCAGGGGGGCGTTCATGGCGGCACAAGCGGGTGGAAGATGATCGGCGCACTTTACCCCTGCTGCCGCCAGTGCGCCAGCCAGCTGCGTATATTGGCCACCATGAACACCCTGAACGATTTCCCCATCACCCGCAAATGGCCGGCGCGCCACCCCGAGCGGCTGCAGCTGTATTCGCTGCCCACGCCCAACGGCGTCAAGGTGTCGATCGCGCTGGAGGAGCTGGGCCTGCCCTACGAGGCGCACCGCGTCAGCTTCGACACGCAGGAGCAGCTGTCGCCCGAGTTCCTGTCGCTCAACCCGAACAACAAGATCCCCGCCATCCTGGACCCGCACGGCGCCGGCGGGCGGCCGCTTGCGCTGTGGGAATCGGGCGCCATCCTGCTGTACCTGGCCGACAAGACCGGCCAGCTGCTGTCGCAGGACCCCGCCACGCGCTGGCACACCGTGCAGTGGCTGATGTGGCAAATGGGCGGCGCCGGCCCCATGTTCGGCCAGCTCGGCTTCTTCCACAAGTTTGCCGGCAAGGATTGGGACGACAAGCGCCCGCGTGACCGCTACGCGGCCGAAAGCGCGCGCCTGCTGGGCGTGCTGGACCGCCAGCTGCATGGCCGCGACTGGGTGCTGGGCAGCGACTACAGCATCGCCGACATCGCCATCTTCCCGTGGGTGCGCAACCTGGTGGGCTTTTACGAAGCGGGCGAGCTGGTCGGCTTCGGGCGCTTCACCCAGGTGCGCCGCGTGCTGGACGCCTTCGTCGCCCGCCCGGCGGTGCAGCGGGGCTTGCAGGTGCCGGGGGTGTGAAAGGTCACGATCATCAGGGCACGGCCCGGGCTTTTATTGACGTGATGTAGCGGTCATTGGCGACGAAAGCCCCCTGGTCCACATCCCGCGCATAGGCGAGCACGCGCCCGGCGAAGTCGATCATGTCGTCGACATGGAACCGCCATTCACGCCGACTCGGCTCAGACACGGGCCAGATCCTTCTCGATGAACGGACGCAACCGTGGCCGCAGTGGGTGTCCTTTTATTTCTTTCCCAATTTTTCTCCGGCAGTCCACTGGATACTCCAAGGGGCCTCATCGTGGAAGTACGGATCAAGAAATGGGGCTCAAGGCATACCCGTTCGAAGTCGTGATCGCCGGCCGCAAGCCCAGCACGGCGCTGGCCGATCAGGTGAAAAGCCTGGACTGGATGGTGCGCCGGGCCACGCGCAAGGGAAAAGTCACCGCGGGGGAGCTGTCCGAAGTGCGGCGCAAGGCCACTTTGCTGACTGGCCAGCCCTGATCGTTTGCAGGTCGAGAAACTGCGATCTGGCCCCAATTGCCCGCCGATTTCCTGACTCCAATTGGGCCGGGTAACCGTTCTGGTGGCGGCCATTGACGGGCCGCGTGCAAGACGCGCAGCACGCGCACCCCGTCGCCAGTCACGTCATAGACCAGGATGTAGTTGTGATGAGCCACCAGCTCGCGGGTGTCCGCCTCCCGGCCTCGGCGGCCCATGCGCGGGTGATCGACCAACAGGGTCGCCTTTTCTTCGAAAAGCTCATCCAGTGCGAGCGCGGCGGCGGGGTTGTCGGCCTCGATGTAGTCATAGATCGTGTCACGGTCCGCGATGGCCTCGCGCGTCCAATACAACGCCATCACTCGCCTGGCGTTTCAAGCCTGCGACGGGTGGCTGCGCGGCGGGCTGCGAAGCGGGCTTCAACCTCTGCGGCGGGCATCAGGTTTCCCGCGTTGGCCGACTCGACGCCGATCCGCACCTGGCGGCGCCACCAGGCGTCATGCTCCGCGGCGTCCTCTTGCTGCTGGACGAACTCGCGCATGAAGTCGCGCAGAAGCTGCGCGCTCGTGCGATCGCGGGCCTTGGCGGCGGCTGCAAAATCGTTTTTCAGGGCTTCATCGACCCGAAATGTGAAAGTCGCCTCGTTCCTGTCGTGCACTCTCATGTGTGATGCAATACATGCACAGTAGCACCACGAGCAATGACAAGCAAACGAGCCGTACGCACCCATTGTGATCTGACCCCAATTTTTCCATGTGCTTCCTCCGTCATTGCGAGGAGCCGCAGGCGACGGGGCAATCCAGACAGCGCATCCCGATCCACCGCCGCACTGGATCGTCACGGCCCGCCGCCTCGCGATGACGGCAGGACCATTCGAAACTCTATTTTGATAGCTGCCAGCGCTTGACTGGCGGGCGCTTCAGGCCGATTTGGCTTGAAACCAAAACCTATCCACCGCCGCATGCCCCACTTGCCGCAAATCGGCACGCAGAAGCGCCACCCCGTCCTTGGTGGGGCTGCTGGTCAGCGTCAGCTAAAGCAGGTGGGCCGGGCCGGCGCCGCTGGTCTGGGCGGCATCGTGCGGGCGGCCGGTGACCAGCTCGGGCAGCGGTTTGGCGCGCGCCCGCAGCTCTCTTTTTGAATTTTGAACGCAGCCCGGACAAGCAAAGCGCATTTGGGCTATTTGGCCGCTACTGGACCCTCAGAAGCCGCGCGATCCAGCAACTCCAGCCCTCGCTGCGCCTGGCCGGCGCCCCGCGCAGCGCGCAACCGGAAGCGGGTCTCCGCATCAAACTCGGCCAGCATCAGCGTCGCCATCTCGTCGATCAGCCGGTTCAGCGGCGTGCCCCGGCTTTGTGCCAGAGCCTTGAGGCGGCGGGACTTGGCATCGGGCAAACGCACGGGCAACGCAGGCATGTCACAGCTCCTGCAAAAAATTCTCTGGTGCAACTACACGCAAGCCGGGAAAGCGCAAATCCATCGCCCGAAAGTCACGCACATTGCGCGTCACCACACAATGCGCCGCGCCAGCCACGGCCAGCTCAACCAGATGGTTGTCGGCCTCGTCCTGCAGATTGGGGCGCCACAGGTAATACACCCGCGTCCATTCGCAACAAGCCAGAAAGATGTCGAGCAACTCCTCGCGCTCACCTGCGCTCAGGCGGCAGGCGCGGAACAAGGCTTCGCGCTGCAAGACAGCCTCATATTCGGCAAACAGCGCCGTTCCCATCAAAGGCACGCAGCGCTGTTGAAGGCAGGCTTCGATAACTGTCCTGGCGGCACCAACCCCCATGCAAGCACCGATGAAAACATTCGTGTCAATGACAACGCGCATACGGTAGATGATAGCAAAAATGCCACCATTTG
>Ga0066256_1003308_pt1 | contig 14279 bp, 13 predicted proteins | sample ThiBio_1000_biof_FD_87107 | JGI IMG/M metagenome (GOLD analysis project Ga0066256, IMG submission 87107) | Wastewater bioreactor microbial communities from Cape Town, South Africa - Thiocy_expt_1000_biof (version 2) | ecosystem: Engineered > Bioreactor > Thiocyanate-remediating >...
AGAAGGACGACGCCTTCGCGCTCGTCAACCAGGGCGGCTGTATCGAGATCGCCAGCGGCAAGGAAGCGTGTGGTCGCGCGTATCAGCAGACGATGACCTGCTGGCTCGAAGCCTGCCTGGTCGACTGCAAGACGCAGGAGGAGTTCGACGCCTGCCGTGCGGACCAGAACAGCATCTGGTCGGGGCCGTGCAAGGACACCTTCGACAACCTGCAGAAGGAGTGTGGCTCGAGCATCTCGGCCTACCAGAACGCCTGCAAGAACAACAAGTGGACGTTCGACGCGGCGTTCGTGAGGCAGTGCGGCGGCGAAGCCACCGACGCCGGCAAGTGAGGCGGTGATCACGAGGACGGCTGCTTCGGATACGCTCCGGAGCAGCCGTCCCTCATTTCTGGAGCTCGAAGATGCGTCGAGTCGTTGCGGTTGTTTCGTTGATGCTCCTGAGCGGATGTGGTTCGTGCATCGAGGACAAGACCGTCCCCGAGCCCGCGTCGTCGTCTCCGCCGGTCAAGACGGTGGTGATGAAGACGGAGGATGGAGGTGTGAGGCGGCCAGCGGTCGTCGTCGGAGAGCCGATCGACTTCGCCGGGGTGCTCGACGCAGGACGTTGAGACGCCACCGGGTGTCCGCGATAGGCTTGACGACGGAGATGGTCCGATGAGACTTCGTCGCGCTCTTGCTCTCGCGCTCTCGGTTGGCTGGCTCGCGGGCTTCGCCGCGGTGGGCTGCTCCTCGGAGGGAAGCGATCTCGCCGACGCCTCGGCGGCGCCGGGCGGCGACGCGGCGACGGACGGCTCGAAGGCCGATGCTACGTCGAGCCGGCCCGACGGCTCCCAGGCGCGCGAGGGAGGATGCACGGCGGTGAAGGGACCGTGCGATCTCGTCGTCCAGGATTGCGCGGACGACGCGAAGGGGCGGAAACAAGAGTGCGTCGTCGCGCGAGCGCCGACCGGTGAGCTCACCACTCAGTGCGTGCCGGTGCAGCCGAGCCAGCAGCTCCCGATGGGGCGCGGCTGTTGTCCGGGGAGCGCCAACCCGTGCTTGCCTGGTCTGACCTGCGTCGGTGATCCATGTGTGGACGGCGGCCCGGTGACCGGGCGGTGCACGCCCGCGTGCTGCGAGGGCGACGACGTTTCCTGCGGACAGAGCGATCCCGAAGGGATCGGCGGCCAATGCGATCTCTCGCTCTTCGTCGAGTCGAACGAGGTCCATCGCGTGTGCTCGTACCGCGAGCGGTGCAAGCCGTTCGGCGTCGAGCCGTGCAAGCAGGGGCAGCTCTGTATCGTCGAGGACAAGGTCGGCACCGCCGGCTGCATCGGGTCGAACAACATCCAGAACCGGCAGCCGTGCCAGTTCGCCAACGACTGCGCCGATGGGTACATCTGCGTTGGGCCGGCGGGCGCGGGCATCTGCCGGATGTTCTGCTTGACGCCGAACTCGAACCCTCCGTTCGACGCCTCGGCGGCGACCGGCGGACCTGGCCGCGGGGGCTGCCCCGCGGGTGAAGCGTGCAAGGGCCCTGGCTTCCAGAACCTGCCCGACTGGCTGCAGCTTTGTGAGCTTCCCGACGGTGGTTGACGGCCGACGCTTGCGCGCCTCGGCCGCCACCTCCAGTGTGCGGTGAGGTGAGGGGACGGCTGGCCCGCTCCCGACCCTTCCTCCGAGTTGCCATCGTCCGTAGCCCTCGCGCGAGTCGCGCGCGCTCGCCTTCGTCCGAGCCAGTGGCCACGCGCGAGCAAATGCACACGCACGCCATGACGATGGCTGCACGGCGATGCAGTCTGGGCACGGCCGTTGCACTTCCTCGTCACGACCTGCACGACGAGTTGTAGGAGTGTAGGTCGCGTGCATGTTTCCTCCGCGACAAGAGTCCAACGCTTCAGCGAAGTGCCTGGCCTCGGGTCGACGAGGAGAGCCCACCGAGAGGTGAGCTCACCCTCCGAGAACGCGGAACCACGGCGGCATTCCAACCGAATCTCGTCGTGAGCCGTCGAGTGGTCCACCGGGCTGCGGGACACCCGTCTCGATCGCGCCAACCACTCGTCTTCCGTTAGGAAGTTATCGCTCGGAAAGGATTGTCATAGCTCCTCACTTACTCTTGACGGACCTGACACCCAAAGGTAGCGTGCGCGCGCTTCGACCCGCCAGTTCAAGGGGCGAAGCAAGAATCGCCTGGGCTCGTCGATCATCGCCGCGGCTCAGTAACCTGAAGTGAATCGCGAAAACTGTTGGCTTGGCGGCGATGAGACCGCGAAAGCAGTAGGAGGCGACGGACATGGTTAACAAGTTGTTTGCTCTTGCAAGTGTTACGGCTCTCGCGGGCCTCGTGTCCGCTGTCGGCGTGGCCGGCTGCTCCGAGACCGTGGTTGAGAACCCCGTGACGCCGGACTCCGGCACCGACGGCGGGAAGGGCAAGGGCGACGCGGCGCCTCCGGACGACGACGACGATACGGACGAGCCCCTCTGCTACAAGGAGGACCCGGTCGACGTCTCGGAGGTTCCGTACAAGGCGGGGAACGTGGTGCCGGGCGCCTGCAAGTCCACCATCGAGAAGACGATCAAGGACTTCATCGACAACAACAAGCAGGGGACCTGGGACGACCTCAAGGCCGAGATCTCCTCCAAGGAGAGCGCGGCGTGCGCGTCGTGCGTCTTCAGCAAGGACACCGACGCCAAGTGGGCGCCGATTGTCCAGGTGGAGTCGGGCGCCGCCTCGATCAACGTCGGCGGCTGCATCGGCGTCGTGTCGAAGTCGGACGCGTGCGGCGAGGCCGCCTTCAAGTGGGATCTCTGCCTCAACGCCGTCTGCAAGGATTGCGAGCAGGGCTCGACGTGCGGCCAGGATGCGCAAGGGACCGCGTGCAAGGCGGCGAGCGAGGAGTTCGGCAAGGAGTGCGGGAACAACGCCCAGAGCTACCTGAACGCGTGCGGTAACCTGTTCAAGGCCATCGCCGTGCAGTGCAGCGGCGAGCCGGACGCGGGCGACGGGAACTGACCGACCCAGCGTAGTTTGCCAACCGGAGAGGGTCGACGAGCTCGGCCTTCTCCGGTTTTGCGATTTGAGAGAGGCGAAGCGCAATGGAGTCGAAGCGACGCAGCATCTTCTATCTCGTCCTGCTTTCTGGTTGTGGACTCCTCGGAGCGTGCGGTTCGTGCGTCGAGTCGAGCCCGTCAGCGAGCGAGCGGGAGACGCGGGAGGAGCCAGGGCGTCCCGTGCTGGTGCGCAACCCGGACGGCGGGCGCGCCACCAACATCAACAGAGTCCTCCCGCAGTTGGTCTTCGACGCGGCTGCGAGCAACGAAAGCCCGTAGCTACGGGACTGAGAGCAGAGCTTCCGCCCCCTCGATGGCCATCGCGCCCAGGGCGAGCCGAGAGGCTCCCAGCGGTGCGTTTGGGGCGGCCAAGGAGGGTGACGCGGGGTGGCTGCGCACGCGGGAGCGGACCGTGCGCTCTCGTCGTGGAAGACTTCGCGGACGACGTGAACGGCGGGAGCAAGAGTTGCCGTCGCACGCGCCGAGCGGTGAACGATCACCGCGCCGTGCGCGCTGGTGCAGCCGAGCTGGCAGCTCGCAACGGAGCGTGGCGGTTACCCGGGGAACGCCAACCCGTGCTTGCGTGGTCTGCGTCGGCCGTCCGTGTGTCGACGACGGTCCGGCGACCGGGCGTTGCGCGCGGCCTGTTGCAGTACATCCGGCAGATGCCCCGCGCCGGCCGGCAGTATCGAGCCTCGCTCGCTGTCGAGCGCGAGGAGCACGACGGCAAGGAGCGTACGAGATGGTGAAGCAGGTATTCACGCTCGCGAGCGTCATCGCGCTGACCGGGCTCGTGTTTGCTGGTGCGGTCGTGGGTTGTTCGTCCGATGCGGCGTTGCCCTCCGGCGAGCAGCCCGACGCGATGTCGGACGTGAAGCGGGTCGTCGATCCACCGGCCGGGCCCGAGCCGGAGCCCGAGCCCGAGCCCGAGCCCGCGCCGAGCTGCGTGTCGACGGACCCGATCGATGCCACGCAGTTCCCGTACGAGAAGGCGCAGAGGTCGCCGCGCGCGTGCACGGACGCAGAGCTGACGGCGCTGTCGGCGTTCTTCGAGGCGAAGGTCGACGCGAACGAGGCCGTGCTTGCGAGCGCGTGGCAGAAGGAAGTCAGCGACAAGTGCGCCGACTGCGTGTTCTCGGATGGCAAGGACGCGAAGTGGACACCGATCATCGTCTCCGACGACACGCTCGACACCGTGAACCGCGGCGGGTGCATCGAGATCGTGAGCGGCAAGGAGGCTTGCGGTGAGGCCTACCAACGGGCGACCGTGTGTCGGGTCGAGGCGTGCCGAGCGAAGTGCACGACGCAGACGGAGCTCTTGCTGTGTCTCGAGCGAGTGAAGGAGATCTTCACCGGGCCGTGCAAGACGGCTCACGACACCATGACGAGCGCGTGTGGCGATGGCCTCGACTCGTACGAGGCCGCCTGCAAGGGCAGCGCATGGACGTTCGAGGGGCCGATCAGAGCCCAGTGCATCATCGGCGGTGATGGCAACGACGCGGGGGCTGACGGCGGCTGATCCCCCGACGTCACTCGCGACTGCTCCGGCCTCGTCATGTCCTGGATCAGCCGCAGCGAGGGCCCTCGGGAGGGCGCTCGCGTCGCTCCGTCTCCGCCTCCGATCGCGAGATCATGCGTCATCGCTCGTCGGTGCTCGTCGTCGCGCGGGCGTCCGTTCGCTGAGACACGCGAGCACTCACGTCATTCAGTCGCTCCCGGGCGGCTGGCTCCTTGCAGACCGACATCTCGGAAGCTGTCGCGTAGTTGGTGACAGCAGCAGGAGGCGAAGTACATGTTTAACAAGATCTTCGCCCTCGCGAGTGTCTCGGCACTTGCGGGGCTGGTGTCCGCTGCCGCGGCGGCGGGCTGCTCTTCGAATGAGCAAGGTAAGGCGGCCGCAGGCGCGACGCCGGGGACGGGGGCCGACGGTGGGGACAAGGAAGGGGAGCGTCCCCCACGCGGCAACTCGAGCGGCAGCAGCGGCGGCCGCAGCGATGAAGCGTGCATGGAGACGCGATCGATCGACATGAACCGGTTCCCGTATGCGCGCGCGAAGAAGGTCGCGAATGCGTGCACGAACAAGGAGGCTGACGATCTCGCTACGTTCTTCCGGAACAAGGCCCAGAACGGCCAGGACATCTCGATCGCCGAGTGGGCGAAGTCCGTCAGCGATGGATGCGCATCTTGCGTGTTCTCGGATGGCACAGGGTCGGAATGGAGCCCGATCCTCACGAAGGGCGACAAGCTCGACGACGTCAACCGAGGCGGCTGCGTCGAGATCCAGAGCGGCAAGGAGGCTTGTGGTCGTGCGTATCAGCACGTAGCCGAGTGCCGTCTCGAGGCATGCTCGAACACGTGCGACACCGCCGACGGGTTCACCGAGTGTCTGCAGGACGTCCAAGGGATCTTCTCGGGCCCGTGCAAGGGAGCGTACGACGCGCTCGAGCAGAACTGTGGCAAGGACACGCTCGCTGGATACGAGGCCGCGTGCAAGGGCAACGCGTTCACGTTCGAGGGGCCGGTCAGGGCGCAGTGCATCAACGGCGGCGCCACCAAGTAGCGCATCGCGACGCCAACATCGGCCACTAGGTCGGACGCGGCTGCTTCAGGGACTCCCTGAAGCAGCCGCTGTGCATTTGGACGCCGGCCGACGGCCCTCCTCTGCGGGTGGTTGGGGCACCACTGCGGGTGGTTGGGGCACCACTGCGGGTGGTTGGGGCGCAGCCCCAAGTTGGCGGCTGGTGGTAGGCTCCAGCTCGAAGCCACATGCCGCGTCCGATCTGCACCGCCGTGTTCGTCCTCGCCTCGATCGCCTCCGGTCTCGGCGGCTGCAGCTCGTGCGTCGAGTCCGGACCTCAGCCGCCGGCGGAGCAGTCCGTCGAGGCGGATGCAGGCGCGTCTCCCTTTCAGGTTTCCTGGGATGGCGGCCACCGTCGTCTGCTGCGCCGCCGCGGGCTGCTCGCGCCGTCCGCGACGCCCGCCTCGGAGGGGGCGGACGCGGCTGGAGGTACGGCTTCGCCGTCTCCTCCGCAGTGACGTGGTCGCCGCGGTCGTCTACCGTAGGGACCGATGATCTCCGAGCCGCACGCGGGCCTGCGCGACTCCGATCCTGACGTTGGGCTCTTCACGGTTCTGCGCGAGGACGGCAGCACCGACCCCGCGACCGATCCGAAGATCCCGACCGAGCGCTTGCTCCTCGCGTACCGTCACATGCGTCGCCTGCGCTTGCTCGACGCGCGGATGATCCTCCTGCAGCGGCAGGGGCGTGTCGGCTTCTACGGTGCGTGCACGGGGCAGGAGGCTGTGCCGATCGCCACCGGCCTCGTCGCGCGGCCCGACGACTGGGTGTTTCCCGCACTTCGCGAGCAGAGCGTGATGCTCGTGCGCGGCTTCCCGCTCCGCAAGTTCGTCGCGCAGGTCTTCGGCAACTCGGGCGACGTCCTCAAGGGCCGCCAGATGCCGAGCCATCCCTCGGGGCGGCAGGTCCATCAGGTGAGTTGGTCGTCGTGCATCGGTCCGCAGATCCCGCAGGCCGTCGGGGCCGCATGGGCGATGAAGAAGGAGAAGAAGGATGCGGTCGCGTTCGGCTTCTCCGGTGACGGCGCCACGAGCCAGCCGGACTTCCACGCGGCGATGACGTTCGCGGCGGCATTCGCGGCGCCGGTCGTGATCGTCTGCCAGAACAACCATTGGTCGATCAGCGTTCCGACCGCGCGGCAGACCGCGTCGCGCACGATCGCCGTGAAGGGTCGTGCCTACGGCATCCCGAGCGTCCGCGTCGACGGTAACGATCTGCTCGCCGTTCACACCGTCCTCGAGGCCGCGGCCGATCGGGCGCGTCGCGGCGGGGGGCCCACGTTCGTCGAGGCGCTCACCTATCGCATCGGTGCGCACTCGACGAGCGACGATCCGACGCGGTACCGCACGGACGCCGAGGTCGAGAGCTGGAAGAAGAAGGACCCGGTCGACCGGCTCGCGCGGCACCTCCGGAGGCTCGGCGCGATCGACGACGCCTCCGAGAAGGATCTCGAAGCAGAGCTCGGCGTCGAGATCGGCGACGTCATCAAGGAGGTCGAGGAGCTCCCGCCTCCCGCTCGCATGTCGCTCTTCGACGACGTCTATGCCGAGCCGCCGTGGAACCTGCGCGAGCAGCGCGAGCTCCTCGCGAAGACGCCTCCGGCGCCGAGCCACTGACCGAGCGCCACGAGAGCCCATCCGTAATGCGAGCCTCCTCGCGGCGCTCCGAGCGCGCGCCGGCAGTCTTGCGTCAGCTCGACGGCGACCGCGCTTTTCGTCGGGCTTTGCATCGTGTAAACGGACCCTACCTCTTTACCGTCTCGTACCTGGAGTGACCCAGTTATGGCGAAGCGAACCTGCGATGTGGTGGTGATTGGCGGCGGCCCCGGCGGCTACGGGTGTGCGATCCGTCTCGGCCAGCTGAAGCAGAAAGTCATCTGCGTTGAAAAGGAGGAGGTCGGCGGTATCTGCCTCAACTGGGGATGCGTGCCCTCGAAGGCCCTCATCAGCGCGAGCCACACCTACGAGAAGGTGAAGGACCACGGCGCGGCGATGGGCGTCATGACGGACGGCGTCCGCATGGACGTCCCGAAGATGCAGGAGTGGAAGGGCGGCATCGTCAAGAAGCTGACCGGCGGCATCCGCGGCCTCTTCAAGGGCAACGGCGTCGAGCTCGTGATGGGCAACGCGCGCGTCATCGGCCCGCGCACCGTCGAGGTGAAGACCAACGAAGGTGGCACCGAGACGATCGAAGCGACGAAGGCGATCGTCATCGCGACCGGCTCCTCGACGATCGAGATCCCGTCCTTCAAGTTCGACGGGAAGCAGGTCATCGGCGCCAAGGAGGCGGTGAGCCTCCAGTCCGTGCCGAAGCGCCTGCTCGTCATCGGCGGCGGCGTCATCGGCCTCGAGCTCGGTATGGTCTACCAGAAGTTCGGCGCCGAGCTCACGGTCGTCGAGGCGACGGCCGGTCTGCTCCCGGGCGTCGACCCGGAGTGCACCGCGGTCGTCGAGAAGAAGCTCGTCAAGCGTGGCGCCAAGATCTTCAAGAACACGAAGGCGATGGGCTACGAGAAGAACGCCGACGGCTCGCTCGCCGTGAAGGTCGATCTCGGCGACGGCAAGCACGACACGCTCATCGCGGACACGGTGCTCGTCGCGGTCGGCATGCGCCCGAACGGCGCCGGCCTCGGTCTCGAGGAGATCGGCGTGAAGGTCGAGCGCGGCTTCGTCCCCACCGACCCGCTCGGCAAGACCAACGTCGACGGCATCTACGCCATCGGTGACGTGAGCGGCCACCCGATGCTCGCGCACAAGGCCACGAAGGAGGGCGAGGTCATCGCCGAGGTCATCGCCGGTCACAAGGCCGCGAAGGACTGGGTCGCGATCCCGGCAGCCATCTTCACCGATCCCGAGATCGCGATCGCCGGCCTCACCGAGGCGCAGGCGAAGGAGAAGGGCTTCGAGGTCCGCGTCGGCAAGTTCCCGTTCGCGGCGCTCGGCCGCGCGATGGCCGTCAACGAGACCGAGGGCTTCTTCAAGGTCGTCGCGAACAAGAAGACGAACGAGCTGCTCGGCGTCCACATCGTCGGCGCCGAGGCGAGCAACCTCATCAGCGAGGGCGCCCTCGCGCTCGAGATGCACGCGTTCCTCGAGGACATCGGCCTCACGATCCACCCGCACCCGACGCTCGGCGAGGGCTTCATGGAGGCCGCGATGAACGGCCTCGGTCACGCGATCCACATCCTCAACCGCGAGCAGAAGTAGCCCCCGGCGGAAGAAGCGGAAGAAGCGAGAAAACAAGGAAGCCGGGAAGGACGATTCGAGTCCTTCCCGGCTTTTTCGTGTCTGCGTCCTACACGGGCTCGGTGCCGTGCCTTCGAGTCAGCGGCGGCCCTTGAAGCCCATCATCTGCTGGACGACGGCCTCGCTCTGTTCCGCGACCTCGGCGCTCTCGCGAGCACGATCGGCGCAGTCTTCGCAGAGCTTCTTGGTCTTGCCGTCGACCTTGACGGACACGAGCGTGTCGACTTCGTCGTCGCAACCCTTGCATGTGGGCATCGGTTTCTCCGTCGGAAAGGCGCCGCAATCGTTCGGCCGGGAAGACCGAGAGCCGCATTTTTTCGCGGCGCGCGCCTGACGCGAACCTTATCATACGAGCCTGAGCCAGCTGGGCGGAGGTTCGCGCTCGGCAGCGGAGGCAAGGAGCGATGGGCATCTTCGACCGAATGGGCAGAGTCATCTCGAGCAACCTCAACTCGATGCTCGACAAGGCCGAGGACGACAGGAAGCTGCTCGAGCTCAACCTCGAAGAGATGGCCGAGCAGCTCAAGGCCGGCCGCCAGGACGTCATCGCCGCCGTTGCCGCCGAGAAGCAGCTCCGGAAGAAGACGGATGACCTCAGGACCGACGTCGAGAAGTGGGAGAAGCGCGCCGAGCTCGCGCTCAAGAGCGACGATGAGGCGCTCGCCCGCGAAGCGCTGAAGCAGAAGAAGCGAACCGAGCAAGAGCTCGCGTCGGTGGAAAAGGCGCGCATCGACCAGCGCGACACCGCGCTGAAGATGAAGGAAGAGCTCGAGCGCATGGAGCAGAAGCTCGACGAGCTCAAGATGCGCAAGGGCACCATCGCCGCGCGGGCCTCTCAGGCGCGCTCCGGCGGTGGGAGCGAGTCGCTCGGCGCGCGCGGTGGCTCGAGCGCATTCGACAACTTCCGGAAGATGGAAGAGAAGATCGAAGGTCGCGAACAGGAGGGCCTCGCGATGGCCGAGGTCGAGGACGCGCTCGGTAACGGCACCGACAGGCGTGAGCTCGAGGACAAGTTTCGGGACCTCGAGCGCGGCCTGACCGGCGGCTCCGGTGCGAAGAAGGACACGGAGATCGAGGATGAGCTCGCTGCGCTGAAGAAGCGGATCCGGGTCTGAGGCCGATTGCCTACGGTCCTCGAAGGACACCTCGTCGCGAGCTTCCGGGTGGCCGGAGGTTCGGGGCGTTCCTTCGTCGAACGTGCGCGCCCGCTCATCGCGCGCCTCGTGCCGCTCGGTGCCGTGCACGTGGGTTGGGCAGCGCTCGAGGTCACGTTCGCGTTCGAGGACTCGAAGCTCGATGCCGTGCTCGCGGCCGCAGCGACACCAGGACCGGAGACGCTGGGTGAGGAGCCGGCTTGGGCCGTCGGGATCGCCCAGGGCGACATCCGAGCGGTGAAGGAGGACGGATCGGATCTCACCCGGAGCGGCCTCTTGTGGTGGGGGCCGCCGATCGTCGAGGCGTCGTCGCTCGCGCGCCTCGCGCGTGCGGGCGAGATCCTCTGCGCGGATACGGTGTCTGCGCTCCGCGCCGGCGAGCTCGTGACCTCGGGCGTGCGGATCGCGCGCGACGGCGCTCTTCGTGTTCGCGGAGCGCGGGTCGATCGCCGTCAGCCCTGGCGGAAGACGGCGGCGAACAACGTCGGCCGCATGGTCGAGCCGCGGTTCTTCCACGCGCACCTCCCGGTAGTGATGCCACAGCCGGGCGCGCTCGTCGTCGTACGCGCGGATCCCGGCGCAGGCGGTACGCGCGTTCTTCGAGAGGTCGCCGCGCGGGCGCCGCGGGCGCTCGTGATCTCGCCGGTGGGATCGGGTTTCGAGCCGCTCGGCGCCCTCCGACGAGCGCTCGGTCGCTCGCTCGGCCGCGAGCTCAGCCCGCTCTTGCTCGAGCTCGGCGCGCCGCTCGAGGCGCTGCTCGCAGGGAATGTGACGAGCCTCGACATGGCCGCGCGCCTCGTCACCGCGGTCCTTTGGCCGAAGCAGTCGGGGACGAAGAGCGCGCTCGTCATCGACGACGCGAAGGCGGTCGACCCCGCGACCCTCGAAGCGTGCGTCCGTGCCGTGCGCCAGAGCACGTCGATCGGCCTCGTCGCGCGCCTCGACGCGACGAGCGCCCTCCCGTCCGTCTTGGCGCTCCTCCCGAAGGCAGCGGAGCACGAGCTCCCGCTCCTGCCGCGCGAGGGCGCCGAGGACGTCGCCGCGAGCGTTACTGGAGGCGCGCTCGACGCGGTCGCTCGCAGGCGATGGGCTCGTCTCGGAGGTGGCAGCCCGCTCGCGACCGTCGAGGCCGTGACGCTCGCGATCGCGAGAGGAGACATCATGTGGTCTGGGGCGATCGCCTCGGCACGCTCGCGCGCGGCCGGGCGCGGAAAAGTCGAGCCCGCTGCCGCGTGGATCCGCGAGCGAGCCAGCGTCGAGAGCATGCCGGCGCGCACGCTCCTCTCGCTCCTTGCGGTGATCGGCGGAGAGGCGAAGGTCGGCTTCCTCTCACGCGTCCTCGAGCGCGCCGGGCTTCGGGTGGACGTCACGGGCACAGTCGCGCAGCTCGTGCGATCGAGGTGGCTCGTCGTACGCGAGCCGCCATCGGGAGGAGGCGAGCGGAGCGTCGCGTTCCCGTCCCGCACCCATCAGAAGGCGCTCGCCGACACGTTCGTGGACGGGGCTCGCAAGAAGCTCCACATCGCGATCGCGCGCGTGATCGAGGAAGAAGAGGGCGCGTTCGGACGGGTCGAGGGGGCCTGGCACGCAGCGCAGGCGGGGGAGGGCGCCCGCGCAGCGGCAGCATTGCTCGATGCTGCTCGGGCGACTGCGGAGGCGCGGCTCGAGGCGAGCTGCACGCAGCTCATCGCCTTTGCTCGTCGTGCCGATCCGTCCTGCGAGGAAGCGGCGCTCGAGTTGCTCGCCAATGCCCTCGAGCGGGCCCCGAGCCTCGCGCCCCCGCCGCTGACGATGGCACCGTCCACGACGCCCGAAGCGCTCTCCGTGTCCACGGCGCATGCGTCGATCCCGGCGCTCCCGCCACGGACTGGGGGCACGCGGATGCCCGTCCTCGCTGCGCCGCCCTCGATGGTCGAGCGCGCGCTGATCGTTCCTCCGGACGGCCCCGGCCCCGCGGCGCCTCGTCCGACGCTCGAGCTGGCGACCGACGGCCCCGCAAGCGAGCGGCCCTCCGTCATCGAGGGGGGCGAGCCGGCGGACAGCGAGCCGCCGACGATGATGGACCACGAGGTCGCGCACGAGCCTCCGGAGTCGACGCTCGCATCGAAGCTGGGGCCGAGCCGAGAAGGCGGACGTGAAGTCGATCCTTCGCAGCTCGTCCGCGAATCCGGCGTCGGTCCGGCATCGACGCCGCCCCCGAGTGCGCCGGGGAGTCAGATCGCGATCCGCTTCGGCGAGCTCGCGAAGGAGGCGCTGCTCGCGGCAGACAGCGTGGCGCTCGAGCGATGGGTCGACGGGCTCCGCGCCACCGGTGAGAGCCCGGCGTTCACCGAGCGCATGCGCGCGATGGCGCGGCTCGGTCGTGGTGACATCGGCGATGCCCTTCGCGTCCTCCGACGCTCGCGGAGCAAGCTCGGTCCGCAAGACCATCGCCGCCGCTGTCAGACGTCGCTGGCTCTCGGCGTGGCTCTCAGTGTCGCCGGCCGCCCGCAGGAGGCGCTCCTCGAAGGAATGGATGCCCTGGCTCGAGCGCGCCAGACCGGCGACGAGCGCGGTGCGAAGGCGTGCCTCGCGTTCCTTGCCAAGCTCTACACGTCCGTTTCACGCGAGGCCGAGGCCGAGCGGCTGCGTGGTGGGACCTAGATCTGCAGAAGAGCGCTCCTGAGGGGCGTGCGCCCGCTGCTCAAGGCTCTCGGGCCTCCGGAGGCGCTTCCTCCCAGGCCTCACGGAGGATCTCGGCGACCGCCTCGTAGAGCGCTTCCGGGATCTCGTCACCGATCTCGAGCTCGACGAGCGCCCGCGCGAGCGGGACGTCGCGGAGGACCGGGACGCCGTACTGCTGCGCGGCTTCGACGATCCGCTTCGCGAGATCGCCGTAGCCCGACGCGACCAGGACGGGGGCCTCGTCGCTCCCCCCGTGGTCGGGGCTGTCGTAGCGGAGCGCGCAGGCGATGTGGGTCGGGTTCACGATGACGACGCTCGCATTCTTCACGTTGCCGACCGTCGCGGACGCGAGCATCTCGTGGTGCGCACGCTCGCGAGCGGCCTTGAGCTGAGGGTCGCCCTCGCTCTCCTTGTGCTCTCGCTTGACCTCGTCCTTCGACATCATCAGCTTCTTGCGCCATGAGCGGCGCGTGATGACGATGTCGAGGACCGCGAGGAACAGACCGACGACCGCGGCTCGCTTCGCGACGTCGAGCGCGATCGTCGATGCAAGGGTGACCGCCGCATCGAGCCGGCCGGCGGTTCGCGCGAGGTCCGCTGCACTCGAGCGAAGCGCGCCGTTCACGATCCAGACCACTGCCGCGGCGAAGAGCGCGGCTCGGAGCACCGCGACGAGGCGTTGGGCCGAGAAGAGCTGCTTGATCCCCTCGATCGGGTTCAGCTTGCCGAGGTTGGGCGCCAGCTTCTTCGTCGCGATGACGCCGCCGGTCTGAACGACCGACGTGACCGCGCCGGAGACGCCAGCGGCGACGAGGATCGGAGCGGAGAGCGCGACCACGGCCGTCGCGATGGCGATCGGATCGAAGGCGATCTCGGGTGACGCGTCGCCCGCACGGGCGACCGCCGCGCGGAGGTCGCCGCCTGCCTGTGTGGCGAGCGCGAGGACCGCTGCAGGCGCGATCGCGACGGCGCAGACGAAGGCGACCGACTGGCTCGCGAAGGTGCTGAGCGGGCTGTTGCCCTCCTCTTGCGCCTTCCGGATGCGCTTTGGTGTCGGCTCTTCGGTCTTGTCGCTCATCGCGAGCGCGATCCTTCAGGTCACGGGATGATTACCGTCGCTTCTTCTTGGCGGGCTTTGCGGCCGGGCGCTTGGTCCGTGCGCTCGTCTTCGGCCGCGCCTTGTTGCCGGTTGCGGCCTTTTTCGGGGTCGGCGCCTTCTTCTTCGCCGAGGCGGCCTTCTTCGTCGAAGGCGCCTTCTTCTTCGTGGCGGCGCTCTTCTTGGCGCCCGCGGCCTTCTTCGTCGAAGGCGCCTTCTTCTTCGTGGCGGCGCTCTTCTTGGCGCCGGCGGCCTTCTTCGCGGTGGCGGCCTTCTTCTTCGCGATGGCGACCTTCTTCTTCGCGACCTTCTTCTTCGCGACCTTCTTCGCGGTAGCGGCCTTCTTCTTTGCGACCTTCTTCGCGGTAGCGGCCTTCTTGGTCGCGGCCTTCTTCTTCGCGACCTTCTTCTTCGCGGCCGCCTTCTTCTTCGCCGCCTTCTTCGCCGCGGCGGCCTTCTTCTTCGCGACCTTCTTCCCGGGCGCGGCCCTCTTCTTCGCGGCAGCCTGCC
>Ga0066256_1002448_pt1 | contig 14275 bp, 11 predicted proteins | sample ThiBio_1000_biof_FD_87107 | JGI IMG/M metagenome (GOLD analysis project Ga0066256, IMG submission 87107) | Wastewater bioreactor microbial communities from Cape Town, South Africa - Thiocy_expt_1000_biof (version 2) | ecosystem: Engineered > Bioreactor > Thiocyanate-remediating >...
GATCATCGCGCGCGGGCCGGCAGTATCAAGCTCGCTTACGATCTGCGGCAGCGGGGCGTGGGCGGTGCCGTGATCGAAGCTGTGCTGAGCATCAACCACGACAGCGAGCTCGAACGCGCGCGCAAAGGGTGGCAGAAGAAATTCGGCGCCCCGCCCCCCGATGCAGCCGCCCCGGGAACGCCTCCCGGCTAAAGCCTCCCTGCCTCAGCAAGACCGCCGTAGCCACCTCCCCCAGCCGTCTGGGCTGCCCGACCGGCCGGAAGCTCTGCGCCACCCTGAGCCGCTTCAGCTTCTTCAAATGGACGTGGAAGGCCGGCATGGCCCGGCCCAACTCGCTTAAAGTGTCGAAAAGGCCCGGTGTCGCAGGTCTGTCACCACCATATAGGGCCCCCTTATATGCTGGTGACACACTTCCGACCACGCCCGCCTTCACCCTGCTGAATGCATCGCTGGGGTGGAAACCGGCAGGCCTCTCCAACCGCCTGTCGCTCACGCTGACGGCGAACAACATCCTGGATGTCACCGCCCGCCGGCACGCGAGCCTGCTCAAGGACTATGCGCCACTGGCCGGCCGCGACATCCGCCTCACGGTGGCGATCCGGCTTTAGGGCGCGTCGGTTCGACCAGAACTGAAGACGACAGACCACCAATGCCAAAGCGCGGGTCCATCAAGATGGACCCGCGCAGGACAAGCCTCGTTCGGCTGATTGGTTGTTACTTGACGATATAGGAGCGGCGGAAAAGTTCGACCGCGTTCCCCTTCGGCGCCTCATTCAGGGGCTGCGTGATATATTCCTGCAGGCCCCAGGCGCCGTATTTCGTGATCGGGCCGTAGTCTGACAGTAGCGTGATCTGATCGCCGATCTCGTTCCGCCACCGATTGAGGTAACGCGTATAGGCCTTGCCCATCCGGTAGTCGCGGCTGATCCTCTGCAGCTGAGTCACGTCGGACTCGCTGAGATAATGCTGCCCGGCCTCGTAGGTCATGTAGCGAAGACCATAGCTGTCCGCGAGCGTCTTCACCGCCTTGGCGCCACTGATGGCCGCTTCGATGTCCTGGTCGACCTTCGTGTTGAAGAAGGCGTCGACCTGCTCCGTTGTGGCCAGGGAACCGGCTGCGAGCTTGTAGCCGAAATAAGGCGCAGTGGCGACAGCATCGACCTTCTTGGAGATGACGCCATTTCCGCCATCCCACCTCAGAACCAGCTTGGCACCCCAGGCGTTGCCGTTCTGGAACGAGATGACGCGAACCAGGCGCGACATCTGGCCGGCATAGGCTGCGCTCCAGATGTCCATGACCTCACCCGTCCTCTGGCCATAGCGATAGAGCATCGCGATGCCGTCATTCGAGTCCAGATTTGCGGCCTTGCCCTCGTCGCGCGCCTGCACCGTCTGAGGGAACACCCAGTTCCAGACTTCATTCGACAGTTCGACATGAGCCTTCAGCTTCGGATCGAGATGGTCGCGAACATAGATGGCCATGTTGCGAACATAGTCTTCGCTCGCGTTCCACGGGATCAGGAACCAGGGATTGGTCTGGGTCTGGTTGGCCAGCATGACCATATATTCGATTGGAACCGAGTCGGGGCCCTTAATGATCCCGTCGCCCGGCTTCGTGCGGCTGTCCCAGGTCAGGCTCGCAATGTTGTTGTTAACGCCCGCAGACCAGCCGAGGAACCGCACGCTGTTATAGCGCTTGATGTCCTCGATCGCGAGGGGATGAAAAAGCAGCTTAGGATCGGCATCGGTCTCGCGGCAGTCGATGTCCCGAAGCGGGTCGCCAGCCGGCATCTTCGAGAAGAAGAAGTTGGGCGCAGAACGGTCGGGGGCCATGACGAAGGTGAAAGTGAGGGAGTTGGCGTCCCTCTTCAGGTTCTTAACGGCGAGGCCACTCACCGAAACCGTGCCCGCAGTGCCCTTCCAGCGGCAGATGATGTCGACCGACGCGCCGCTATAGGCTTTCGTGGGGATCGACATCGACCGAACCGCACTTTCCTTGCCTTCAAGCATCGTAATGTTTTTCTTGGCGTCCAGTCGGTCGGCGGGCACTGAGGTGAGCCACTTCCCGGTCGCGTCGACGAACTGCCAGCCGCTACCGGCGAGCAGGTTCATGAACGTGCGAGCATTGGAGGAACTGGAAGGGCCAGCAATATTCTGGCCGAGCATCATCGGCTTGAGGCCCGCGGGCGTTGTGCTCGTAGAGGCGCCAACGACATTCGTCGAGGTCGGGATGGTGGTTGTGGTGGTGGTTGGCTGGTTCGCGGTCGATCCGGTCGACGTCAGTACCGTCGCCGTCGACACAAGCGGAGTCAGCCACTGCATCATGTTGATCTTCACAGTGCCTTGCGTAGTCATTGTGAGGGTAAACACAAGGCTCGTCGTAGCTGCGCCAGCAATTGCAGCGCTTCCGAGAAGACCGGTTGAACTAATGCCGATCGCACCAAGCGCACGCCACTTCTTGGGGCGTTTGCCGCCCGCAACCCTGTTTTTCATTGGTTAGCTCCCGCAGGGATCCTCTGGTCAGGTCCCGTGTTGATCTAGGAGCAGAAATAAAGACGTTCCCGAAAGTAAGCCTTGCAGAGCTCGGTGAATGGGATTTTAACCATGCCCCCGCTTCATTGCGCCCAACAAGACGCGGAGCCCCTTTATATCCGGTCTACCTAGATGCCTCCTTCGAGGACCGGCTGAGTTCGCCTTCTCAGAGCAAATCTCGCCTGGCGCGTGAAGACCGGCGTATGAGCTGTGCCGGATTTACCGGGATACGCCCAAGATCGATGCTGCCAACTGAGCCGAGCTTGCGGTTGACAGTGAACGCAATTCCGTTCGCCGCTATGGAGCACCGCGTGGCCGCAGCGCACGCACAGCGCGCAAATTCTTATCCGAATCGGAGCGAATTCGTCTCAGGAAGCAATAGCCGCCGGAACATTCGCTGAAGTTTCCCTCACTCCTTGCGGCATTGTTCGTGTGCTTCGGCGCGCCGCCAGCACCAACGTCGCCAAGGCGCCAGCGGTGAGCCAGGTTATGGGGCGGAGGGAGGAGTTCGGAATGAGGTCGAGGAGATTGAGCAGGTGCATCGCCACCAGGGCGACGGTCGCGGCCGGGAGGCCGCGGGCGCGCAGGCGGAAGGCATGCCACATCGGATAGGTAAGCAGCCCGAAATAGGTGATGTAGCCCACCCAGCCGTAGCCGCCGAGCAGGATGACCCAGGTTCCGTCTGTGACCGAGACGTCCGATGCCTGGCCTCGCTCGCTCACCACGATCACGCGGCTGCGGCCGTAGCCTCCCCAGCCGAACAGAGGACGCTCCTCGGCGCGGTTGAGCAGGATCTCCTCGTTGCGCAGGCGGAAATCGAGCGACGCGGCGCGGTCACCGCTGACCGCGTTCGCCGCCGACACGATCGACTCATAAGGAAAGAGCCCCGAACTGCGCACCATCGGATAGGTCACGATGAGAAGCGCCACGCCGAGAGCGACGGTGACGAACCGGCGCGGCGTCAGCAGCACCAGCAGGCCGCCGACCAGCGCAGCCAGCAGAGTCGCGCCGAGCGACTTGTTGAGCACAAGAACCACGGCAAGGAACAGCGTCGCTGCCCAGGCCGGCGCACCCAGCATGCGCAGGCGCATCCGTCCCATCCCGATGGTCGCGATCATGGCCATGGCAATGAAGGTGGACACCAACAGTCCATGTCCGAGGAAAACCATCGCGCGGAAGCCGCCGTCGCGGACCTGCTGGATGAAGAACTCGACGTTGATGATGCCGTAGACAGACGTCTGCAGGAAGGGGCTCAGCCGGATCTCGAGCAGCACCGGAACCGCATAGGCCACGCCCGCGAACGCGAAGGCCATGAGGATCTGCCGGTGGCCCCGCTCACTCCCGAGCATCGATGCGCCTAGCACGAAGGGGAGGAGTTCGATCACGCGCCGCGCCATGGAGGAGATGCCGTCCATCATCGAGAGGCCGGGGATAGTGAGCGTGCCGATGACGATCGGAGCGCTGTTTGTGATATTGGTCGCCAGCGGCGTCAGCACATGCGCCAGCATGAGCAGGTTCAGGGTGAGGCTGCGCGGCCAGCGAAACTCGCCGGGCCGGACGAAAAGCAGCGCGAGCACCATCGCGGCCACGCTCGGAATGCTGCTCTTGTCCAGCGGCGGAACGCCGGGCGCATCGAAGCCGACGCCGACGGGCAGAAGCAGATAGCCCGCGAGCAGGGTCCAGATCATCGCCCGCGAGGCGGGCATCACCAGGAAGAGGATGAGCGAGATCACCGGCCAGGCGAGCAGCGCGCCCCGAGCTATGTTAGACCCCCAGGCTGGAACCCCCTCCCGATGATAGGGCATCTCCGCCGGTCATTAGCCCCCCGCCATGGCGGACCCCCATATGCAACCCATCGACCGCGCGTCGCGCGACTTCTGCCAAGCGCCGCCCACGCCGGTCAAGCCTGTCGCGGGCGATCCGATCGTCGCGCGCCGGATTGCCCCGCAGGCGAACGGATGGCGCCTCAATAGGCATTGCGGTCCCAGACAAGCCGGATCACGGTTTCCAGGATGATGCGCAGGTCGAGCAGCGGCGACCAATGCTCGATGTAATAGATGTCATACTCCACGCGCTTCTTGGCGCGCTCGATGGTATCGATCTCGCCGCGCAGGCCGCGCACCTGGGCAAGGCCGGTAATCCCCGGCTTCACGCGGTGGCGCGCCACATAGCCGCGCACGGCATCCTGATAATAAGCGTCGCCCACGCGCATAGCCACGGCATGGGGGCGAGGACCGACCAGCGACATTTCGCCGCGCAGCACGTTGAAGAGCTGCGGCAACTCGTCGATGCTGGTCCGCCGGATGATGCGGCCGACCCTGGTCACGCGCGGATCATCCTTGGTGGTGCGCTGGGCGCCGCTCTCGTCCTGCCGGTCGGTATACATGGAGCGGAACTTCAGCACCTCGATCTCGAGATTGTTGAAGCCCACGCGCCGCTGCTTGAACAGGATCGGCCCCTTGCTCTCCAGCTTCACCGCGATGGCGGTGATGAGCAGCACCGGCGAGAGCAGGATGATGCCGATCAGCGCCAGCAGGCGATCCTGGATCGACTTGAGGATGCCGTCGAAATCGCGCACGGGCTGCTGCCAGACGCTGAGCACCGGCAGCGAGCCGATATAGTTGACGGTATAGCGATCGCGCAGCACCAGAAACTCGCGCGGCATGATGCAGATGTCGATCGCGCCCGCGCTCAGTTCCTCGATGATCTGGTTGAGCCGTTCCTGACTGACGAGCGGCAGCGCCACGATGATCTGATCCAGCATGCCGCCGCGCGCCAGCTCAAGGATCTCGTCGAAGCCGCCCAGATAGGGGAAGGGCCCGATCTTGCCCGTCTCGACCCGCGTCTTGCGATCGTCGGCGAAGCCGATCACGTTGATGTGCGGCAGCCGCTCGATGTCCAGCAGCTCCAGCAGGCGGCTCGTCACGTCCCGGTCTGCGCCGTAGATGGCGACGCGCTGGCCGATCATGCCCTGGCGCATGCTGAGCCAGATGACCTGCCGCAAGATGAGGCGGCTGAAGATTAGCATGAAGACGCTGGCCGCAAGGAAAAGCGCCGCGAACCGCAGTGACAGATCCTCGATCTCACCGAACTGGATGATCGTGAAGGCGGTCAGCGTGAAGGCGACGATGAAATCGAGAAAAGTGCCGCTGCCCAGATCGTCGCCCTGGCCGCGCACGGCCGAATAGGCATCGCGCGAGATGCGGATGAGGAAGAAGTTGATCGCCATGACGATCACGGCGGTCGCATGCAGCCGCGTGTCGCAGACAGCATCGTTGATGATTCCCCCCGAACGCAGGACGTTCGAGGTGAACCGTACATATCTGTTTCGGTTGGGCCGCTTTCTGCTCATGTCATCCTGAATATCGTCTGGCGCTGAATCAGCGGTAAATCAAAGGCGTCCCAGCAGGCCGCGATCCGGCGTGGTGCCGGGTGGATCGTCGACCAGATAGGTGTTCTTGGCGGCGTTGTAGCCCTCCGCCGCCTTGCGGAGGCAGTTCTGATCGCCCGCCCATTGGCATTGCGCCCCGAGAAGCTCCCAGGGGCGGGGGAGGGACGGCACGTTGCGGGCGAAGGTTTGCGTGAGGGAAATGGCCCTCGACTTGTCGCCGCGCGCGCGCAGGTAACGGAGATATTGCTCGACGAGATAGAAGCTCTGCGGCTGGCTGCGCATGCCATCCTCGAATATCTGGCGGGCGCGTTCGTCTGCTCCCCGCGCGCGATAGACGTTGACCAGCGCGACATAGGCCTCGGGATTGAGCGGATCGTTGGTCAGCGCGAGCTGCGCCGCCTCCAGCGCTTTCCGCGCATCCCCGTCCTGAAGCGCGAACTGTGCGCGCAGCAGCAGCGCGTCGACATCCTGATCGTCGCGCTTCAGCAGCGCTTCGGTCTGCTTGCGGGCTTCGGCGGTATGGCCGGCGGCAGCCAGCAGCCGGACCCTGAGCGCGGCGAAGTTCTGTTCGAAGCGCTCGGGGGCACTGCGCAGCAGGATATCGGCAGTCCTCAGATCGCCGCGTAGCATCAGATAACGCGCGGTGGAGGCGATTGCGCGCGGATCTTCCCACTTGGCTGACGTGCGCGCGGCGGCCTCGGACAGGGGCTTGTCATCATATTGCCACCAGAGCCGCTGCAGGGTGCGATAGTCTTCCGGCTTGCGCGAACCCATGACCAGCAGGTTGAGGCCCGCCTGGCGCGCCTCGTCCATCCGGCCGAGGCGGTAGAGGAGATTGGCCTGATCTAGTCGCAGCGCCGGCGTGTTGCTCGAGAGGCGGACCACCTGCTCCATCACCGACGCCATCTGCTCGGGCCGCTTGAGGAAGCGATAGAAATTGAGCTTGTTCATGAGGAGGCCGACGGAATTCGGCGAGGTCTGCAGCGCATTGTCGATGAGCGCGATTGCCTCTTCCGTCTTGTCAAATTTTACGAGCGCCCGCGCCTTGATGATGGCCGCCGCCTCGTCGCCCGGCCGGCTCGCCAGAATGCGGTCCGCATATTGCATCGCTTCGTCGTAGCGATCGCGCCAGAGCGCGGTCATGCCCTTCACCTGGAGGGCCGCAAGGGCATTGGGCTCGATGGCGAGCAGCCTGTCGGCCGCGTCTTCGCCTTCCTGCATCTGCCCGACCTGAATGCCGATGCTGGCGACATAAGACAGGGCGAGCTTGTTGGTCGCGTCGAACTCAAGCGCGCGCGAGAAGGACTGATAAGCCGCCAAGGTATCATTGTCGCGGATCGCGATCGCGCCGCGCAGCGTGTGATAGGCGGCCTGGTCGTCACGCAGCGCGATCGCCGCGTCGATGCTTTGACGCGCCGCAGCAAGATCGCCGGCGGAGGCTTGCGCCTGTGCCTGCTGCGCCAGCGCGTCCGCGCGCTCGGCCGAACTCTTGCAGGCCTGCAGGCAAAGCAGGGCAGGCGCCAGCCCTACAGCAAGCGCGATCGCACGGAGGCGGCCCGGCAAGCGGCGCGCCAAATATTCAGTCTGACTTGTCACGCCCTAGCCTGTCCCCACGAAAAGTCTGCCCGTTCCAAGTCATTCCTGCGGCGCTGTTTCGATATCGCAAATGCGGCGTTGCGCTTACAGGGGATCAGGCACGGTAGCAATCGACGTAACTGTAGCGCCCATTCGTTAACCCCGCTTTTACGTAGTGACGACATATTGAATTGGTATATGAAGCCTGCGCCCTAGGCCAACTAAGAGGATTTGCTCGCGTGCGTCTTACCGTGAAAGCACGGCCCTTGGCCGCAATTCTTTTGACTTTATCTGTTCCTTCACTGGCTCAGAACCGTCCGGCGCCCGCTCCGGCTTCAGCGGTGCAGCGGCAATATGCCATCAATCCGGGCGATCAGATCGAAGTCTATGTGTGGGGCGAGGAGCGTTTGCAGCGCAGCATTCGCGTGCTGCCGGACGGCACCTTCTCATTCCCGCTCGTCGGACGCGTCGTGGCACAGGGCATGCTGCCCGAGCAGATCGAGTCGGCCATCTCCAAGGGGCTGGCCAGCCAGTATCGGGGCGAGCCGCCGCAGGTGACGGTGACCGTGCAGGAGCCGGCCGGCTTCGTTTTCTCGGTGGTCGGCCGCGTGCGCAACGCGAGCACCTTCACCCCCGGCCGTTACATCAACCTCGTCGAGGCGATCGCCATGGCCGGCGGCCCGGCGGAGTTCGCCAATCTCGATAACGTCACGATCATCCGCAAGAACGGCGGCGAACTGACGTCGATCCGGGTCCGGCTCGGCGGCGCCATGAAGGGTAATCTGCCCGACGACGCGGGCAGCATCATCCCGCAGATCCAGAGCGGCGATACGGTGATCGTTCCATGATGATTGTCAGGAGCGGTGCTCGTCTGGGGGCCATCGGGCTGCTGCTCGCCTGTAGCGCCGCGATCGCAGAGACCAAGATCGGCGCCGAATTGGGCGCCAATGCCGGCTATTCCTCGCGGCCCTTCGGCGCCGTCGTCGCCGGTGGTGGCGGCAGCACCGGATCCGGGACGGTTAGCGGCACCTTCATGCCCACGGTCTCGTTCCTGTCGCCAACCGGCGAAATCGTGCTCGGCGGCCGGGTCACCCACACGGAATATTTGCGCCGCTACAGTGCGACGACCGACTATTCGACGTCGGCGCGGGTCAGCAAGCGGCTGAGCGAAGTGACGAGCATCAGCGGAACGGCCGCGTTCAACAGCTCTGTTCGCAATGCCCTGTACCCGGTGCTGGACCCGACCGTGCCCGAAAATCCTGACGGTCCGATCGTCGTCGATCCGGCCGGCGGCGAGAATTTCGCCCGGCGGACAAAAACGCTGACCGGCTCGCTCGCGTTCAATACGAGCCTTTCCGCGCGCGATTCGCTCTCCGTCGGCGTTCGCGGCTCGATGTTCCGCTTCACGCGCCAGCAGGCCTTTGCGAGCGACTATGACAGCTACGGTGCGAATTTCGCCTATCGGCGCGCGATCGGCGACAACAGCTCCATCGGCGTCTCCATGGACGTCGGCAAGATGACCTATGCGGAAGCGGCGTTCGGCGACAGCATGCAATATTCGCCTGCCGCGCTGCTCCAGGTTCAGCTCGCCTCGCGGATCACGCTCGACCTGAGTGCCGGCGTCACCATCAGCGAATTCAACAGGCTCGGCGGGAGCATGAACCAGACGACATTCTCGGGCTCGGGCAATCTCTGCCGTCAGGGCGACCAGTCGACGTTCTGCCTGCAGGCCTCGCGCCGCGTGTCGCCCTCGACCATCTCGGGCGCCTCGAACGTCCTTTCGGCCGGCGCCAGTTACAGCTACGCCTTCAACGAGCGAAGCAGCATCCGTGCATCGGCCTCCTACGCCAGGGCGCGATCGCTCGGCAATGTGGCCGGTCCGCTGCCAGGCCTCAACGGGCGAAATTATGACTTTGCCTATGGTTCCGTCGCTTTCGACCACCGGATCCTGGAACGGCTCTCGGCGGTTGTATCGCTATCCTATAGTGATAGCTTCAATCAAATCGGGACCGCGCGCGGCTCCAACGTCTCGGGCACCGTGGGTATCAGATACAGGCTGGGTGAACTCTGATGAACAATCTCCAGGTCCATTATGACGTGCCGGAGGAACGCGGCAGCGCTTCGTTTCTTCCTTATCTTCCGACGATCATCCTGCAGCGTAAATGGTTGCTGATCATTCCCGTGCTGCTCGCGCTGATCGCCTCGCTGGCGGTCGCCTTCCTGCTGCCGGTCAAATATCAGTCGCGCGCCGTGCTGCTGGTCGAAGCGCCTCTGCTGCCCGAGGACGTCGCGCTCGATCCGTCGGGTGCCGAGGCCGTGGACCAGCGCATCGCCCGCATCCGCCAGCAGGTGCTGAGCCGCCCCCAGCTCATCGAGCTCATCCAGCGTAACGGGCTCTATGGCGCCGAGCTGCGCTCGCGCTCGCTCTCCGAAGTGATCGAGATGATGCGCGGTGCCATCCGCATCGAGCCGGTCACCGCCGACATCCAGGCGACCGGCGGCGGGCGCCGCAGCACCATCGCCTTTGGCATGAGCTTCTTCTATTCGGACCCGGTCCGTGCTCAGGCCGTCGCGCAGGCGCTGACCGAGCAGGTGCTGCAGATCGACGCCTCCAAGACCGCGGCCCAGGCGGTCAATACCGTCGAGTTCCTGACCGACCAGCAGGGTGACCTGGAAGCGCAGATCAAGCAGCTCGAGACGACGCTTGCCGACATCAAGGCGCGCAACGGCCTGTCGCTCGCAAGCGGCGTGGGCATGATGGCCGGCAGCACCGGCGGGCTTGAGGCGCCGATCGCCGCCCCGCCGGCGGCCAACGCCCCCCCCGTCGCCCAGCGCGATCTCACCCGCTCCGCCGCCGAGCGCGACCCTGTCGTCGCCCAGGCCGAGCAGGCGCTGGCCGCCGCGCAGGCGACCTATTCCGACCAGCATCCCGATGTGGTCCGCGCCAAGCAGCAGCTCGCCGAGGCGCGTCAGCTGGCCAAGTCCAACCAGGCGAAGATCCCGGTCTCGGCGATCGACGCGCAGCTCGCGACCAACAACCGCCAGATCGCCATGCTGCAGAGCGCCCGCAATGCCGAGGCGAGCCGCAGCGCGACGATCCTGAGCGCCCAGATGCGCGGGCCGGTCGTGCAGCAGGAAGTCGCCCAGCTCCAGGAGCGGCTCAACGGCCTCAACGCGCAGTATCAGAAGGTCTCGAACCAGTTGCTCGCCGCGAAGGCCGGCAAGAAGGCGGAAGACGAGCAGCAGGGCGAACGCCTCTCGCTCGTCGAGGCAGCCTCTGTGCCGGACGAGCCGGTGTCGCCCAACCGGCCGGTGATCGTCGCGCTGATCACCGGCGCGGGCTTCGCCATCGGGCTCGGCCTCATTCTGCTGATCGAGATCATCCTAAAGCCGATCCGCGATGCCAATGCTGTCGCGGTCGCCACCGGCGAAGCGCCGCTCGTGGTCATCCCCACCATCCTTGCCAAGGGCGAGCGCCAGCGCAAGGGGCTCAGGAGCCTCTGGCCCTTTGGCGGCGATGATGACGATGACGACGAGGATGACGACGAGCCCGTCCGGAAGAAGAAATAGCGCAACGCCCATGCACAGCGCCCTAGGGAGTTTGACCATTGTCTGATCAGCTTGCGCCAACCACCACGAAATCCGCGGCCGCGCCGTTCCGGATTCCGAGCCCGAGCGAGGTCGCTCCGTTCGCGCCGGACCCGGCCGTGCTGGAGAGCAACCATATCGTCGGCTTCAACAGCCGGCACCTCTCCTCGCGGCCGTTCAGCCTGCTGCGCTCGCAGCTGGTCAAGCGCATGCGCTCGCGGGGTCACAAGATCGTGGGCGTCACCTCGCCTGCGCCGGGTGCCGGCAAGTCCTTTCTTGCCGCCAACCTCGCCGCGACGCTGAGCCGCCTGCCCAATTATCAGGTGCACGTGTTCGACCTTGACGTGCGCCGCGCTTCGCTGGCGGCGAACTACGGCCTGATGGGCGAAGTGGGACTGGAGCGCTTCCTCTCCGGCGAGACCAACGATCTCGCCAAGGTCGCGCGGCATGTGGAGGGCACCAACCTGATGCTCTATCCCTGCTTCGCGAACGATTATGACACGATGCCGCTGCTCGCCAGCGACCGTTTCGCCCAGTTCATCGCTTCGCTGCGCACGCTGCCCGAGGACCATCTCGTGCTGTTCGACATGCCGCCGGTCTTCGCCAATGACGACGCGATGGTCGTCGCCGCGCAGATCGACGCCTATCTCATGATCATCGAACAGGGCCGCAACAGTCAGAGGCAGGTTACGGACTCGATGCGCCTGCTCGACCCCGCCGAATGCATCGGCTCCGTGCTCAACCGCTATGACGGCGGCGTGGGCGATCCCTATGGCTACAGCTACGGCGCCTATGGGAAATATACGGATTATTTCAGCAAGAACGACTGAGCGGCGCTCGGGCTGAACGACGGAATTTTTGGGGGCGGCCGGTCGGGGGGATCGGCCGCCCCTCTTGCGTTCGTAGGAGGGGCGGAGGAGGGCCGTTCAGTTCAGGAGGCATGGCGGCCATCGCCTCCCGATGCCCACCCCGACGCGCAAAGGGGCGCTGACCTGAATGTCGATCCGTCCTACGAGCAACCCGCCGGTTGCGTCCGCAACAGTGCCCGGCCGGCCGTCGCGCCGGTCGCCTTGCTGTTTTCGACCGCCAGCGTGCCGTTCACGAACAGGCTGCGGACGCCGACGCTCAGCTCGCGGGGGTGCACATAGTCGGCGCGGGGCGCGTATTGCGCCGGATCGATCACGGCCACGTCCGCGAAATAGCCGGGTCGCAGATAGCCGCGCTGCTCGAGCTTGTAGATATCGGCGGTGCGCCCCGTGGACTGGCGGATGAAGGTCTTGAGATCGATCACCTTCCGGTCGCGCACATATTTGACGTATTTCTCAGGGAAGCTCGCGAACATGCGCGGGTGGCCGGACGATCCATCGGACGAGGTCACGATCCAGGGCTGCTTCATGAGCAGATCGACATCGGCCTGCGCCATGTTGAACGACGCGACACTGGTGCCGCCGCCGTCCTTCGCCGCGCTCTGGCGGATGATGCGCAGCGCCGCCTCGATCGGATCGGTGCCCCATTGCTGCGCCATCTGCGTCAGCGTTTTGCCCGTCCAGGGATAGTTCTGCGCGATCAGCAGGAGCGCATCCGGCCCGCCGCGCCGACGAAGATTCTCGACCATCTCGGTGCGGATGCGCGCCGCAGTCGGCGCATCGTCGAGGCGCTTGAGCAGCGCGGCATTGCCGCCGTCCACCGACCAGCGCGGCAGCAGTGATGCATCGAGGCTGGAGCCCGAGGCGAGCCAGGGATATTGGTCCGCCGTCACGTCGAGGCCCTGTGCGCGGGCCTCGTCGATCTCCTTGACGACCGCCGCCGCCTGACCCTGCACATCCACGCCGAGCGCCTTGAGATGTGCGAAATGCACCGGCATCCCCGCCTCGCGACCGATGCGGATGGCCTCGCGGACGGAGCCGAGCAGGCCAATCGTGTAGCTGGATTCGTCGCGCTGGTGCGTGTCGTACAGGCCGCCGCGCACCGCCGCCTCGCGCGCCACCGCGATCACTTCGTCCGTCTTGGCGAAGCTCTGTGGCGCGTAGAAGAGGCCGGCCGAGAAACCGCTGGCGCCTTCGCACATGCCCTTCTTCACCAGTCCCTTCATGCGCTCCAGTTCGTCCGCATTCGGGGCGCGGGCATCCTCGCCCAACACCCGCTCGCGCGCCGCGCCGAAGCCGATGAGCGGCACGATGTTGGTGCCAATGCCGGATGCGACGAGCTTCGCCGAATGTTCGGCCACGTCCGGCGTGCCGCCCCCGTCCACCCCGAGCATGACGGTCGTCGCGCCCTGATTGAGCCATGCGGCATTGACGCGCATCGCCGGATCGGCCGAGGTGAGGAACGTGTCGGCATGGGTGTGGGGATCGATGAAGCCGGGGCTCACAATCATGCCCTTGGCGTCGATGGTGCGCGCGGCCTTCAGCTTTGCCCTGGGGCCGACATAGACGATCCGGTCGCCGCGCAGGGCAACGTCACCCACATAGGGCTTGCCGTCCGAGCCGTCATAGATCGTTCCGCCCTTGATGAGCACGTCGGCCGTCTCTTCCGCTGCGGGCGCCGGCGCAGCGGCGAACGCGGCGGTAAGCAGGAGCAGGGACAATTTGCGGCGGGCGGACAGTGACTTCATGGGCTTTCTCCCTGTGGGCGGCGCGGGGATGGCGAAACTTCCCTGTCGCAAGCCATAGCTTCATGGCATAGGGGCGCAAAGGCAAGGCGGATCGCGTTGCCCGCCCACAGGGTTCAGGAGTTGCGCCATGAATCTACGCCAGATCGAAGTCTTCCACGCCGTCTATCTGCACGGAACTGTCAGCGCGGCGGCGCGCGCGCTCAATGTCTCCCAACCCTCGGTGACCAAGGTGCTGCGTCATGCCGAGCGCTCCATCGGCCTGCCGCTGTTCGAACGCGCCAAGGGCAGGCTGATCCCGACGCAGGATGCGCACACGCTGTTCGCCGAAGTGTCGGACATTCACGATCGCGTCCGTTCGCTGCGGCAGGCGGCGCAGAACATGCGGCATGGGCGGGGCGGCCTGCTGCGCATCTCGGCGCTGCCCTCGCTCGGCCTTGGCGCCATACCGGAAGCGGTCGCGCGGTTCCTCAAGGGGCATGAGGAGATCCTGGTCGACCTGCCGACACTCCACCCAGACGAGATGGTCCGCAAACTCCACGACCGCGAGGCCGACAGCGCGATCAGCTGCGAGGTGC
>Ga0066256_1003541_pt2 | contig 14272 bp, 17 predicted proteins | sample ThiBio_1000_biof_FD_87107 | JGI IMG/M metagenome (GOLD analysis project Ga0066256, IMG submission 87107) | Wastewater bioreactor microbial communities from Cape Town, South Africa - Thiocy_expt_1000_biof (version 2) | ecosystem: Engineered > Bioreactor > Thiocyanate-remediating >...
CTCCATATTGCCGCCCGTGAGGCCAAGCGCCGAAAAGGCATCATTGCCGTGCGCTTCCGCCCAGTAAGCAACGGTGACACCGGCGATGAACAGCACGCCCATGACCGCGAGGATCGCCCAGCCCTGGCGCTGGTTGCCGACCATGCGGCCGAACACGTTGGTGAGCGCAGCGCCGATAGCGAAAATGGACAGCATCTGCACGAAGTTCGACAATGCGGTCGGGTTCTCGAACGGATGGGCCGCATTGGCATTGAAGAAGCCGCCGCCGTTGGTGCCAAGCATCTTTATTGCGATCTGCGAGGCCGCAGGCCCGACGGCGATGGTCTGCGTGGCGCCCTCGAGGGTTGCAGCATCGACATATGCACCGAGCGTCTGCGGAACACCCTGCCAGACCAAGAACAGCGTGAGGACTATGCAGATCGGCAGCAGGACGTAGAGCGTACAGCGGGTCAGATCGACCCAGAAATTGCCGACCGTCGCCGCCGACACACGCGAGAAGCCGCGGATGAGCGCGACCGCCAGCACGATCCCTGTCGCCGCCGAGGCGAAGTTCTGCACGGTCATTCCGAGCATCTGCGAGAGATAGGACATCGTCGTCTCGCCACCGTAGTTCTGCCAGTTGGTATTGGTGACGAAGCTCACGGCGGTATTGAAGGCGAGATCGGGCGCCACGGCCGACTGGCCCGCCGGGGTGAGCGGCAGGCCGGCCTGAAGGCGCAGCAGGCCGGAAAGGCTGAGAAAGCCGATTGCGTTGAAGAGCAGCATGGCGATGCCATAGGTGAGCCAATGCTGTTCGCGCTTGGCGTCGATGCCGGCGAGCGCATAGAGGCCGGTCTCGAGCGGACGCAGGACAGGTGACAGAAAGGTTCTCTCACCAGTGAAGACGCACGTCATGTAGCCGCCGAGCGGTTTCGCGAGCGCAGCGACGAGAGCGCAAAAGGCGACGATCTGAATCCAGCCGACGATGGTCATGCGTGGTACCTCGCTCAGAACCGCTCGGGACGCAGCAGCGCGTAGACGAGGTAGAGCAGCACCGCCGCGGTCACGGCACCGCCGAGAATGTATTCGACGAGCATGGGACCTCCTTACAGATGATCGCAGGCGTAGGCATAAGCGATGGCGACGGCGAAGAAGCCGATGCCACCAACCAGAAAGATCACGTCCAGCATGGGTTGCTCCTTGCGATCCGTGCGCAAAGGATGCCGGCTGACGAGAGCCGCGACGCGCACGGTCTTGGTCTGAAGATCAGGGCCAATACACCGATGCCGGCACATACTTGTGCGGGACGGCATATGAAATCGAGAGGGAGCGGCGGGGCGATCGCATAGGAACTATATATGAGGGCCACCGCCCAGCTTCTTTAGGCAAGTGCGCGCCCCCAAAAGCGGCCATCTCCTCACGCCATGTGTGAAGGACGGTCGGCGGCGAGCGCCTTTTCTTCGAGTGTTGCCGCACGCGCGCGGAATACGGTCGCAGCCGATCGTGCGCCTACACCTATATTTCTTATTTATGCGAAAGCCGCTCCGCCCCCCTCGATTTCCTATACGGCGAGGTCGATCCTTTCCGGATCCAAAGATCCACGACAGGAGGCGGAACATGTACAGGCGCACACTGTCAGCGACCCCGCAGGCCGCAACCTTCCAGAATATGCGTGACGCAACGGACGGTCGTCCAACCGAGCTCCGTCTGTACGCGCAGGGCGACATCCTCATCGAACGTATCGATGCTGCCCTCCCGATCGATGGAATCGTTGGCCGATCAGAACGAGGCGAGTCCGTGATCGTCGCCGAGGGCGAAGCCACCGGACATCATCACCGCCTCGTCGGGTCCATTCTCATGTATCGCGACGATGCTCTCGCGAGAGACGTCCCGGGCGGCCTGTATGTGACGCACGTGCGCGTTGAAAGCCCGACAGCGCGGCTCGAGCATGAAGAGCACGCAACCATCACGCTTCCAGCGGGCACATACCGCATCCGGCGGCAACGGCAACTAGAGCCGCTGGACGCCGCTCTTCAAGACCGGGCCGGATTCGTCGAGGACTAAGAGCTCATGACGGCTCCTGATCCGCTCGCAGGTCTGAAAGACTACTTCAACCGTTGGGCTATCAGGCATCTTTCCTGCGAGCCTGCCGATCGGTCAGCGGCAGAGGAAAGTATTCGCCGCGCCTACCGCGCTGCCAATCTCGCGCCACCCGATACGATCGTGTGGTGCGGCGGCCCCGTCGAAATCGCGGCGCAGTTGGCCTCGGCGTCGGCCGATGCCGTGATCGGGGCCAACGTCAGGAACGAGCTCCACTTCGATCTGCAGCAGAAGATCATCTTGCTATCCGAGATCTATCGCAACGAGATCCCGATTGCCGAGAGGCAGTTGGCCAATCTCTCGCGCGCGAGCACGGCGACCAACGAGTACGAGAAGTGCAGACAAGCGGCCGCGGATATCAATGAGCGCGTAGACAACGCCGTGAGCGAGGCCCTCTCACAACTGGGCGTACGCGTCCGTCACGTCCTGCTAAGACTGCGCGGGCAAGCGCGGCTCTTGCCCAGGTGGAGCTTCGACGAGATCGCCATCGGCCCGAGCCAGCTCACATCGCTGGCCATCTATGAATATCTCCACGACGTCCTGCCGCGGAAAGATGTGACGGGCTCCCTGCATGGTCTTTGGCGTATCGGCGCGTCGGCCGGCTGGATCGTTCCGCATAAGCGCGTGTGCTGGATCGCGGAGCGCCCGAACCTGTTGCGCCTCGATGCCGCGGGTCATCTGCATGGTCCGGACGGACCCGCACTACGCTATCGCGATGGTTGGTCCGCCTATGCCTGGCGAGGCGTGCCGATCCCCGCCTGGCTGATTGAGGAGCCCGAGCGGATCACGCGATCGGCCATTGCCTCCACCCTGGACCCCGCCCTGCGCAACTGCATGATCGACATCATGACGCCGGAGCGCTTCGTGAAGAGCGGCGTGCCGTCGCGTGTCCACGAAGATGAGTGCGGCGTTCTCTGGCGCAAGCGGTGGGGATATCCCACCTCCCTCACTGGTGCCTGGGCTGCTGTCGAGGTGAGGAACGGAACTGCCGAGCCCGACGGCACCCACAAAACATATTTTCTGCGTGTACCATCTCAGATGCGCACAGCTCGGGAAGCCGTCGCCTGGACGTATGGACTGACGGCTGAGGAGTACGCCCGTTTGGGCAAACGGACCTGAGCAGGGGCGGCATCGAACGAGCGGTGCCTACATCGCAAATTGCGCCTAGCTGTATCCGTGCCGCAGAAACAACCTTAAACGTCGGATTTGCCCTGCACACATCCGAAATCTGCGTCGCACCTGCGAGTGGGTGTCCTAGCGCGACACTCAATTGGCATCCACCGCTGTATGCCTAATTTAGATGATGCAGGAAAAATCTAGTAGATTCAATGGTCGGAGCGGCGAGATTCGAACTCGCGACCCCCAGTCCCCCAGAACTGCGATTGGCCCCTTTAAGGTTCTTCCAGGTTCCATCGTCTTCCCACGATGAGGCCGCAATCTACTGTTATCATAAGAGAATTATCGGAACCTCACGGAACCTCGCAAAACCGGGAATAACCGTTCCACTGAGACATGAGTGAGACATGGAATGCGACTTCAAAAGTCATGTCTCAATTTGCCAAATTGCCTTTTTTTATCAATCGACTGACTCGGCGTTTCCTGGTCTGGGGGTCAAACAGTCTAAGGGTATGGGGGTCTCGAGTTCATGCCAAGTCTCGATCCGCGCGGACGCAACATCACGCGCGCCATCAACGGCCCGGCGGCGACTTATGCCATCGAGCGCCATGATCGCCTCTATCTCGATGTCCTCGGCGGCGGTCGGGCGTCCTGGCGCATCCGCTATCGGCCAAAACCGAATGCCAATCAGCGCTGGTTCACGATCTCGGAGGATGCCCGCAATGCGGACTTCGAGAAGATTGCGACCAAGGCGCACGACCTTCTCACCAATCTCCGCCTGCACGGCATCGATCCGCTGGCCGAGCAGGAGAAGAAGGACACGCAGCAGCCGACGCTGACCGAGGCCTTCAAGCTCTGGCTCGATCATACTGGCAAACGCCGCTCAAAGCCCCTTAGTCCGACCACCCGCAAGGGCTACGAGGACTTGTATGCACTGCACGTCAAACCGCATCTCGGGAAGAAGCGATTGCAGGAACTCGACCGTAAGACGGTCGACGAGGCCCTGGCCAAGGTCAAGAAGGCCACGACCAACCCCAACAAGAAGCATCGCGGCGTTCAAGCGACGAAGGCTTTGAAGCTCGTCTCCAGCATCTGCGAGTGGTGCATCGACCAGGAATGGATCGACCGCAATCCGTGCCGCGGCGTAGAAAAGCCCGTGCCCATCGCGAACCCTAAGGGCAAGCAGTACCGTCCGCCGACCAATCCTGAACTGCGTCAGCTTTGGAATGACGGCCCGGACGTGATGACACCGGCGAAGACGCGGGTGCTGCGCATGGCGATTCTCATCGGCAGACGTATCAGTGAGATCGCGCTTGCGGACCGCCACGATGCCAAACTCGATGCCGCTATCCCATGCTTGTTCATCCCCGCCGACCGCCTGGGCAACAAGCCGAAACGCGATGACGCCGTCCCCCTACCGCCGCTGGCGCTCTCGGTAATCAAGGACGCGCTCGCGACGTCACAGCCGGGCGAGCCTCTGTTCGTCGGCGCGGCGACCAGATGGACGGCCTCCAAAGAACTGACCACGACGCGGCGCGCGTGGAAATGGCCGGATCCGCCCATCCGGTTTCACGATTTCCGTGGCCTCATCAACGACCAGATGGCCGCACTCGGCGTGCCCAGCGAATTGCGCAGCCGGACACTGCACCATACCGGCGACCTGCAGCAGCTCGCCAACACCGTGTACTCGGCCTACGATTTCCTGCCTGAGCGACTGCGCGCGCTGCAACTTTGGGAAGCGCGACTCCTGGAGATCGTGAACGATAAAAAGCCCGCCGGCCACCGATGGTGAGAAATGCCCGCTCCGACAAAACGCGCTGCGGAGGCCAAGGGCTCAATTCCCCTCGGCTCCAACAATGAAATTGCACTTATGCGCTGTTATTAATTGAAATATATGCCTTCCTCGAAAAGCCTACCCCACATTCTACCCCACAAAAATCTTGCGCAAGGATGAGGTCGCGTGAGCGTGATGGGGCATCACGCGCCTCGCGCTCCCGAAGCGCTGTTACTTACATTCAGCGTGAAGTTCGGAGTGGTCATTGTGCCCGAGGCGCGTCCAAACGCTCCGACAATCAACTCTGCCATCATGCCGATCGCAAGTTAGTATCCGCCCGAACGTTTCATCGTCGGCTTGCGAGCATAGCTGCTGAAATAACGAGGCAATGATCGTTGAGCCCGGCATCTGACCAGTCGGTCGCGAATCAGGTATCCATCCAATCTTGAGGGGGACTCACAACCGCCAACTACGGCCCAGTGCTGGAGGCTCCCCTGTGCTTCACTATCCAGTCCATCTTGGATTCAATACGGCATCCGTGTCCGACATCAACACCCGTGAGACAAAACTAGCGTCTTGAAGACTGGAGGATTTCGGGATCATCGAAGCGACTGGAAGGAGCGCAGATGATTCGGAAATCCTCGTCCCAAAATCCACCTGACGGCGGCCGCCAGAGCCCTTCTGAGCGGCTCGTGCGCGATATTCGCCGGGCCACCCGCAAGCAGTATTCGGCGGAAGAAAAAATCCGCATTGTCCTCGACGGCCTGCGTGGTGAGGTCTCGATCGCGGAACTTTGCCGTCGCGAAGGTATCGCGGAGAGCCTGTACTACAGCTGGTCGAAGGAGTTCCTCGAAGCCGGCAAGCGGCGTCTCGCAGGCGACACGGCACGCGCGGCAACCACGAACGAGGTCAAGGACCTGCGCCGTGAGGCCCGGGATCTCAAGGAGGTCGTCGCCGAGCAGGCACTCGAGCTTCGCCTTCTGAAAAAAAGCATGACCGAGGATGGGGACGAAGAGGCATGAGGTATCCCGCATCCGAGAAGCTCGAGATCATCCGCATCGTCGAGCAATCGCATCTGCCCGTTCGCCGCACGCTGGAGAAGCTCGGCATCCTGCCGGGTTCATTCTATCGTTGGTATGATCGCTATCGCACCGGTGGCATTGAGGCGCTCGAGGACAAGTCTTCGGCGCCGTCACGAGTGTGGAATCGGATCCCTGACGGGGTGCGTGCCGAGATCATCGACCTGGCGCTCGATTGCCCGGAGCTGAGCCCGCGTGAACTGGCAGCGAAGTTCACGGACACGCGCAAATACTACGTATCTGAAGCCTCCGTGTATCGCCTGCTGAAAGCCCACGACCTCATCACCAGCCCAGCCTTCATCGTCATCAAGGCGGAGGAGGAGTTCCGCGACAAGACCACGGCACCGAACCAGCTCTGGCAGACCGACTTCACGTACCTGAAGGTGATCGGCTGGGGATGGTTCTATCTCAGTACGATCCTGGACGACTTCTCGCGCTACATCATCGCCTGGAAGCTGTGCACGACGATGAAGGCCGAGGACGTCACCGATACGCTGCAGCTGGCGCTCGCGGCATCAGGCTGCGATAGCGCCCGGGTCGTGCACAAGCCGCGCCTGCTCAGCGACAACGGCTCGAGCTACGTCTCGGCCGAACTTGCCGAATGGCTCGGCGACAACGGCATGGATCACGTCCGCGGCGCGCCGAACCACCCGCAGACCCAGGGAAAGATCGAGCGATGGCACCAGACCTTGAAGAACCGCATCCTGCTCGAGAACTACTACCTGCCCGGTGATCTCGAACGTGCCGTGCACCGCTTCGTCGAGCACTACAATCACGCCCGCTATCACGAGAGCCTCGGCAACCTCACGCCCGCTGACGTCTACTGCGGGCGTGGGCCGAAAATCCTGAGCATGAGGGAGAAGATCAAACGCGAGACAATCCAAACGCGCAGATTGACCCACTTCAAAACCGCAGCTTAAATCTCAACCAAACCTGACCCGGAACCTCCAGTCCATCACGCAAAAATCTGTCTCAAAGCATTCGACGACGGACAGCTTCGAGGGTGCAAACAGGCCTGATGAATGCCAATCGATTTTTGCGTTTCATGAGACGCCGCGCGCCACGGCGGATTCAATAACAAACCGGCCGAAGCCTTTCCGCGATGAAGCAAGAACCTGTGGCCCGCCGCTCTCGGTCCACGTCAGTTTGAAATCCCGAGTGCCATCGCGTCGCTGTGTTCGTTCCATGTGATGCTCACACGGCCTTCCGGCACCGAGAGTGCGCCATACTTTGATGCGTTGGTCGCGAGCTCGTGAATGGCGAGGCCGATGTGTTGTGACGCGGCCGGACTTAGGTCGATCGCAGGATATGGCTTCGTTTACGGCAAAGTGTGGGATGAGCAGGGGGCCATCCACGACGTAAATGTTTTGCCGCCAGAGTCTGAGTGGCGAGGGGACACGAGGCTTGCGGGATTTGAGCCGCATGCGCTCGAATGGATAGTTTATCTGGACGGTGAGGAGGTTGCGCGACTAGGAAACGGCACCCAGCTCGAGCGCGACGTTCTTGCGTTTCTCGTGAGGCCTGAGCACGAGCGGTGACCTCTTTTCGCACTTCCGGCAAGCGCAACGCCCTTTGCGCTGCGCCCGCCGGTATCTGTAGAACTAAGCGAGAAAGCTCTCGATTTTCTGACCCTTTTTTAGAGCAGCGGTGAGCCAGTTGGGCTTGCGGCCGCGGCCCGTCCAGGTCTGCGAGACATCCTTTGGATTGCGGTACTTCACTGCAACCTTGGAACCTTTGAGTTTGCTTGTGCTGGTAGGGCGCTTGGCGTCAAGGATGTCAGCGAGCGTAAGACCGGATTTCGCAGCCATCCCTTCCATCTTAGCGCGCAACTCCTGTTTCTCAGCAGCTTTCGCGGCCGTGAGTGCGGCATCAACCCGATCACGCAGCTCGAGAAGCTGGGCATAGCTCATTGAACCGAGCCCGTTGAGTTTGGTCATTGGATTTCTTTCAGACGCAGAGGTACGGGGCCGAGTGCAACCGGCCGAAGCGCCATATGGGGCAAGTCTCAAGGCGAACGCAACTGCATTGACGTTTCGAAACGCTGGGCATCGCGCCGGGCTATTTCATCTCTATCAAGATCACGTGCGTGGGCGTGTCGCCCACGTTTTCGCCGACGTGCGTCTGCGCGCCCGATTGGAGCATATCGCCCGCTTTAAATTCGCGGGTCAGGACCTTCCCATCAGGGAGCGTGATCGTGCGCTTGAAGGGGCTCAGCGCGAACAACACAAACGCGGGGTGATGGTGCTGCTTGGTTATCTGGCCGGGCTCATCGCGGTACTCTAGTATGCGCATACGGTCGTTCTCGAACCGCACTTTGTATTTGTCGCCGTCTGTGTCGATGGGATCAGCGGCCATAGCAGCTGAAGTAAGTCCGAGGACGCTAGCCGCAGCCAGAAAACATGCTCGCGCTGGTAACTTCATGATCACCTCTCTGATACATGGCCGGATGCTTGCGGAAATTAGCGCAAAGAGAACGCCTGCAATAGATCCATCACCGGCGCGATGGCCTCGCTGATAAAGCGCTCAATTCACTTTCGTGAAGGCGCGTGGGTCATCGGCCGCGCCCGACTGAGCCACGGCATCCTCAACCGCTGAAACATATCGGATAAGCGGCTTGCGAAGCCCGGCTATGAGCAAGGTACGCCTGACAGGCCTCGCAGCGCCTGCGATATAGATCCGCGTGCCGCTGCGTGAGAGCTTTTCGATAAATCCCTTGAGTGCGTTTGCCGCCGTACTGTCGACTAAGGGCACGTCAGAAAAGTCGAGCACCAGCACCTTCGGGTGCTCGCCGATACGGTCTAAAACGCTGCTTACGGCCGCGGTGGCGCCGAAGAAGAACGCTCCCGAAATGCGATAGACAAGCACGTCTCGACCGTGCGGCTCGGCAGCGTAGGCGGCGCGGTTGGCGTCTCGGGTATCAGCCCGGTCCTCGGGAACGACCGCATGGCCTGTTTCCACTTCCACGGCCTCGGCCATGCGGTGGAGGAAGAGGAAGGAGCCGAGTGTCACGCCGACCGCTATGGCTGTTGTGAGATCCTCAAAGATCGTGAGGAAGAAGGTTGCCAGCAGGACGATCGCGTCTCCCCATGAGGAGCGCAACAGCTGCCAGAATTCCTCCTTCTCGGCCATGTTCCAGGCGACGATGGCGAGAACGGCTCCGAGGCTCGCCAGGGGAATGTAGGCCGCCAGCGGGGCCGCGACCAACATGAAGAGCAGAATGTAAAGCGCGTGCATCATGCCCGCGATGGGCCCGTACGCGCCAGCGCGGACGTTGGTCGCTGTGCGGGCGATGGTGCCGGTCACGCACATGCCGCCGAAGGACACGGCGGCGATGTTGGCGGTCCCCTGGGCGACGAGTTCGCAATTAGAGCGGTGCCGGCGGCCGGTCATGCCGTCGGCCACGACCGCCGACAGCAACGACTCGATGGCGCCAAGGAGCGCGATCGCAATGGCATCAGGCAGCACCGCCCGCATCTTGGCTAGATCGAACGCCGGTAGGCCCGGGGCCGGCAAGGTCTGCGGAATGCCGCCGAAGCGGCTGCCGATGATCGCGACATCGAGTTGGAAAACGTAGGTTGCGAGCGCGGCCGCGCCGACGGCGATCAGAAGTCCCGGCCATTTGGGCCGGTAGCGCCGCAGAACGAGGATGATGGCGATGGCCGCGAGCGCTACCGCCACGCTCGCCGGGTTCAGCGTATGGATACGGCCGGCTATGGCTTCCAACTTCGGGATCAGGGCCGCTGGTTCTTTGGCAATGTCCAGCCCCAGGAGTTCCTTGACCTGACTTGCGAAGATGATCACGGCGATGCCCGCCGTGAAGCCAACAGTCACCGGAAAGGGAATGTACTTGATGTAGGTGCCGAGGCGGAGGAAACCGATGCCGAGCATCATGACACCGGCCATCAGGGTCGCAAGCACCAAGCCGTCGTAACCGTGCCGTTCAACAATCGTCGCGATCAGAACGATGAACGCGCCTGCTGGTCCGCCAATCTGGAAGCGGCTGCCGCCCAGGGCTGAGATCAGGAAGCCGCCGATGATGGCAGTATAGAGCCCCTTGTCGGGTGAGAGGCCGGAGCCGATGGCGATGGCCATGGACAGAGGGAGCGCGACGATCGCAACGGTGAGACCGGCAATTGCGTCCGCGCGGAAGTGCGGCCAGCCGTAGCCTTCGCGCAGGATAGTGACAAGTTTCGGCGTGAACATTTCGGCGAAGGTTGGCGAGGCCGACCGCTTCGCGCCAGGGGGACCGAACGCACGCATGGTTTCTGTTCTTTCTTGCCGGATCCGTCAGCTGTGTCCGTCGACGTCACCGTTCATTTGTTTATCGGTGTCTCACGGCTTCTTGCTGGGAGACCCTTGACCCGAAGGCGCTACCGGTCTGATGGCGGCCGCTTCCTTTAGGCGCACGCCGCGCCCTTTTCCCTGGCTCGGCGCGTTGTCGCCGATCAGCTCGACCCCGGCGGCATCGAATGCCTGTACGACCTTCGTAAGCGTATCGACCACGCCTCTTACGTTGCCCTTGCTGGCCTCCATGCGCTGGATGGTCGGCACCGATACCCCCGCCTGCTCGGCAAGGGTCTGCTGATCGATACCTAGAAGTGCGCGCGCAGCACGCATCTGCGCTCCAGTGATCATGGGGGACCGCCCTTAGCCATCCAAGTAATATAATTTATAGCATCAGTGATGTCTAGAACATCAATAATAATGGCCAGACTGCGGCCAGTGGATGCAGGCGAGCACGGGGTAGGGCAAGACATTGCTTGACGGCGCGGGGAGCAAGAACATAAAGTGAACAATCAAACAATAATAAAAGGATGCGATGATGGGGGTGTGGGCGTGGGTGGTGCGGGAATGCGAAGCGCGAGGGGCGCTGACGGTGCCGCTGGTAGGTTCGGAAGTGAAGGCAGGCTTCCCGTCGCCGGCCGAAGACTACGTGGAGCGACCGCTCGACTTCAACGAGCTGCTCATCGCAAATCCGGCGGCAACGTTCGCGGTGCGGGTGGCAGGGGACAGCATGTCGGGCGATGGCATCCTGCCGGGTGATATCGCGGTGGTGGATCGGTCAGTACAGGCGGCAAACGACCGTCTGATCCTGGCGCTGGTGGACGGCGAGTTTACTCAAGCGTTACAGGCGTCGGAAAGATCTCGTGTGGCTTGAAGCGAGCAATCCCGCTTACAAGCCGATTCCGATAACCGACGCGACCGAGTTTGAGTGCTGGGGCAGCGTCCGCGCGGTGGTGCGGGTGCTTTAGCGGGTGGCGATGCCCATCGCCCTTGTTGACTGCAACAACTTCTACGCGTCGTGCGAGCGATTGTTTCAGCCGGACCTCCGGGGCCGGCCCGTTGTCGTACTCTCGAACAACGATGGTTGTGTCATTGCGCGCTCGAACGAAGCGAAGGCGCTCGGCATCGCCATGGGCGAGCCCTGGCACCTCAGCAAACAGAAGTTCGCAAAGCACGGCGTCATCGTCCGCTCGTCGAACTACACGCTCTACGGCGACCTATCGGGGCGCGTGATGAGCGTGCTCTCGCAGTTCACGCCAAATCTCGAGATCTACTCCATCGACGAGGCGTTTCTGGGTTTAGCGGGATTTGAACGTAGGCTTCACGCTCATGCTTGCGACTTACGCGCAACCGTGCTCGCCTGTACAGGCATCCCTGTATCGGTGGGGATTGCGCCGACCAAGACTCTCGCGAAGGTGGCGAACCGTATCGCAAAGTCGGCGTCAGGTTCCGGTGGCGTGCACGTGCTGATGGAGCGGGACGCGCAATCAGCGGCCTTGGAGCGTCTCGAGCTTACAGACCTCTGGGGTGTCGCAGCGCGGATGTCGGCACGCCTTCGAAAACTCGGCATCAGCTCGCCGCTCGCTTTGCGCGATGCGGATCCTGCCTGGGTTCGCCAGAAGCTCGGGGTCGTCATGGAACGAATGGCTCTCGAGCTTTGCAGGATCCCCTGCATTGGTCTCTCCGAGCATCCGGTCGACAATAAGAGCATCATTGCCTCACGCTCATTCGGGCGGGCTGTCACGACCATGCGCGAGCTGGAGCAAGCCGTGGCCACACATATCGAGCGGGCTGCTCAGCGCATGCGCCTGCAGAAGCTCTCAGCCGGTGCCGTAAGCGTGTTCGTCCACACGAACCCCTTCAACGAACGCGACCCACAATACAGCGCCACCGCTACCGTGCCCCTGTCTGTTGCGACTGCCGATACGGCACGGCTTCTCCGCGCTGCTCTGCATCTCATCCGTAAGCTCTGGCGCGACGGCTACCGCTACAAGAAGGCCGGCGTGATGTTGCTCGAGCTTGCGCCGGCAGCAAGCGTGCAGGGGAGTTTGTTCGTGGCGCCGGATAGCGATCGGCGAAAGGCGCTGATGCGGGTCTTGGACCGGCTCAATGGGGACTACGGAAAGCGCGCCGTGCATTTTGCGGCATCGGGGATTGACCATGGGTGGCGGCTTCGCGCCGACCTCCGCTCTCCGCGCTTTACGACGTGTTGGGAAGAGTTACTGAGGGTCGAATGACACGGGCGATGCGGTCACGCCCTCGAACCGGGATATTGGTTAACGGACGGCGCTAGGATTCCGGTCCTGCCGACTTGCGGCCGACTCTCGCCGCGCTAATGTGGGTGCGAAGACGCGGAAGGGCACGCTCGTGATTAAGTCACCGAAAAGGCCGCGCAGGTCGACGATACCTGCTGAGCTTCAGCCGCAATTGCTGATGGACCGCGCACGGCAGCAGCTCGCGGCCATCGTGGAGGGCTCACATGATGCCATCCTCACAAAGGATCTCGACGGCAACATCACAAGCTGGAACAAGGGCGCGGAGGCGATTTTCGGCTATTCGGCAGAAGAGGTCCTCGGGGAGCCGGTGACGATTCTGATCCCGCCCGATCGGCACGACGAAGAGCCCAAAATTCTCGAGCGCATCCGTCGAGGTGAGCGCGTCGACCACTACGAGACCATTCGACGCCGCAAGGATGGCGCATTGCTGCATATCTCGCTCACTGTCTCGCCGATACGCGACGAGCAGGGGGTTGTTGTGGGTGCCTCAAAGATCGCTCGTGATGTAATCGCCGTGCACGTTGCTCGTGAGCAGCAGGCCATGCTGCTCAAGGAAATGCAGCATCGCATCAAGAACGTGTTCTCGATTGCATCGAGCCTTACCAAGCTGTTGGCAACCAAAGCCGCCACTCCCGCAGAACTGGCCGCCATGGTGGGGGACAGGATGACGGCACTGGCGCGCGCGCACGGGCTAACTGTCGTTGATCCCGAAGCTGAGACCGCTGCTCCCGACCAACCAACCACCCTACACGCACTCGTTCGGGTCCTTGTGGCACCGTTTGTGGGTGAAGCCAATGATCGCTTCCAGCTGGATGGCATCGACGCACCTATCAGCTCGCGATCACTCACACCGCTCGCGCTCGTTGTGAACGAGCTTATAACGAATGCCGCCAAGCATGGGGCTTGGCGCGGGCCGTCCGGCAATGTGCGTCTGCAGTGCGATCGAGGTGAAGGACTGCTCACGGTATGCTGGGAGGAATCCGGATGTGAGGAACTGTTTCAGCCCCCGGTCCATTCCGGGTTTGGCGACAAACTTAGCCAGATGACGGTTGAGCGCCAGCTGGGAGGCACCATCAGGCGGGAATGGCAGCCCGAGCGGCTCACCGTCACGTTTACGGCCAGGGAAGACCGGCTTTAGTGCCTGCCCGGGCATTTTTCGAGGCGGCGGGCTTCGACGTGGAGGCGGTTATGACGTCAAAGTTCGAGGTAACGGGTCGCTTGATTGCTGCGGGGCGGGCACTGGTGGAAGTGGGACGTGAGGATTTCGCGAAAGCTGCGGGCCTTTCAGTAGAAGCCCTGACGCTTTTGGAAGCCGGCGGCAGCGCGTGGGTCGATAGGCAGGATGATGCCGACGCTATTGTCCGGGCGTTTGATACGTTCGGCGTTGTCGTGGTGGATGAGGGAGATGGGCTCGGAGCAGGCGTGCGTCTCAAGTTCACGCGCCAGGACGTGAAGCAGATCCTCCGCTTGGAGAGCGAGGGCGGAATGGCCCGGCCGGACGATGCTCCCTGAAATAGAACCCGGATTGGGCAATCGTGATGCGCCTATTCCGAAACAACGAACACCACCGCGACCATGCCGACGATAATGAGCACGAGGCCGCCCAGCAGCATCGATAAAAGAGTTTGTCCACGCTTCTGACTCGCTTCACTTGCGGATGTTGC
>Ga0066256_1003775_pt1 | contig 14263 bp, 8 predicted proteins | sample ThiBio_1000_biof_FD_87107 | JGI IMG/M metagenome (GOLD analysis project Ga0066256, IMG submission 87107) | Wastewater bioreactor microbial communities from Cape Town, South Africa - Thiocy_expt_1000_biof (version 2) | ecosystem: Engineered > Bioreactor > Thiocyanate-remediating >...
TGGATGTGGCATTCAACACGTCGGGCGACGCTGGCGCGTCGTACGAGTATGCCGTGTTCTGGGCGCCGGCGCCCGCCACGCTGGCGGCCGGCTTGACGGCAGCCGCCGGCGCTGGGGTGCCGTGTGCTACCGACGCCGCCGGCCTAGATGACACCGGCGCCCTGCTACCGGGCGCCAACCCTACCTACGCCGACCCTGACACCTGCCTCACAACCACGCCATGCGGTGTTCTGTCCGCCATGGCCCCCGGCGGTGGTACGGGCGGCGGCAGCGGCGTGGTGTGGGTACCACTAGCCAGCACCGGTGGTGTTGGCGTGTTGCGTGTGTCTGGGCTGACGCAGGGCGCCACGTACGTGTTTAATGTGCTGGCGCGCGACCCCGCCACCGGTGCTATGGCAGCGTACACGGCGGCGCGCGGCACGCCCACGTACGCCAAGGCGACGGCGGTAGCCAGCACCGGCACCACCGCCATCATCGCGGGCTCCACGGGGGGCGGCTTTGCACTGCTCCTGCTGCTTGCCGCGGGCATCAAGTGCCACATGCAGCGCACGCTGCACTCCTCCATCGCCGCGCGCAAGTACCGCGTGGTGGCGACGAGCGAGGATACCACGCCGTTGCCATCACGGCCGGTTAGTGGTGGGGGTAGTGGGATTGATGGTGGCGGGCGGCGGCGTGGCGGCAGCAGCAACAAGGGCGGCAGCAGCGGTGGTGGTGGCAGTGGGTTTGATGCACTGTCGTCGCCCGCAGCGCTGGCGTTCATTGCGTCGCCGGGCCGCCGTGCCAGCGCCGTGGCACCCGCGCCGGTTGCAACCGCCACCGGCGTTGCCAGCACGTCGACGGCAACCTCTGCGTCCGCTGGGGGTGTCCGGCGCCGCAGTGGCGGGGATGACCACCCTGCCACTGGCGGTAGTACTGGTGGCGGCATAACTAGCGGTGGCGGTGGGGGCGGCGGTGGCGACGGCTGGGTGGTAGAGCGTAGCAGCACCCGCGGAGCCGGTGCGCCCTCGTTGCTGTTTGACGAGATTCATGGCGCTTCCCCTGGCCGCATTGTGATGATGAACACGCTGTCACCTACCGGCAGCACAGCGGCGCAGTCGTCGTTGCCGTTTGGGAAGGAACACATGCACCCGTCCGACGCCGCGCTGTCGGGCCTCTCCTCCCCCGGCGGCCCCATTGGCAGCACCACGGGGCGCATGTCCCCCACTACCGCCTTCCTGGCGCTGTCGCATCCTGGCGGCGAGCCGCCGGAGCACCCATCAGCCCTGCCTCGCATTGCCAGCCGCCAGATTATGCTGCCCCCCGTGGCCGGCAGCCGCCGCAACCTCGGCGCCCCCGCCAACGTGCTGGCAACCTCCGCGTGGCTGCCGCCGCTGGGCGCAGACTCATTCCGTGAAGCCACCGCGCGCGGCGGCGGCACTGCGCGCGACGGCATTGGCCTTGCTGCCGGCAGCAGCGGCGCTGGTGGCCCCACTGCCGGCAGCGGTGTTAGTGGCCCCGCTGGCGGCAGTGGCGCTGACCCCGCTGCAGGCAGTGACGCGCACAGCGCCGGTGCCGGCGCGTCGATCACATCCTCGCCACCGCGCCGCTTCCTGGTGTCGCCGTCGGTGGTCCGTACCACCGGCGCCGCCGCCGGCCCCACCCCGCCGCGGTATGCTGCTGCTGCTGTTGCTGCGGCGTCTACGCAAGCCGCCGACACCGACGACGACGACGGCGACATCCCGGTTTCTTTGCACATCTCGTAATAATCGGTGCAGTACAGTAATTATGATGGCTGTTAGTCTCCCGCGTATTGGGTCATCCCCTGCCCATGTCTCAAGCGCCCGCATTGCTCGTCACTCAGCGTACGTACCGTGTGCGCTATTGGCGCCTGCCGACATGTTCTAGCGTATGATGATGGCCACTTCCACCCTAGCCTGCGTTTCAATGAGGCAACTGCGTGTGTGCAACACAAAGGAGGCGGGCACCCTGTCATCATTCATATGACACGAGTGCGCCGGCGTACATCGACAGGCAGACAACACGTCACGCATCGCGCGGCATCGGTCGGCACACACCCACTCCACTCCCACTCCCCGTTACTCCTTGCCCACCACCGCCTCCACCACCGCGTCCGCCGCCTTGGCGGCTGTGGTGGTTGCGGCGGTGGTGGCAGCAGCGGTCGTGCCGCCGCGCACCAGCTTGGTGGTGCCCTCCGCCACGGTGCGCGCTGCCGCGCGCGTCGCGTCCGCCACCGTCTCCGCCGCGCTGCTGACGGCGGGCACCACCACGTGCGCCGCCTCGCGCGCCTTGGTGCTCACCACCGTGGCGGCGGTCACGGAGCCGTCATGGATGGCCTTGGCGGCGGACGCCAGCGCGGGGCGCACAGCATCACCCACCACCTTCGCCGCCTCCGCCGTGCGCGCGCCCGCCACCGCCAGCCCCGCGCGCGCCGCCTCCAGCGCCTTGGCAGCGCCGCCGGCGCCGCCACCAGCACCGCCCTCCGCGCTGCCGCCACCGGCGCCGCCGGCGGGAGCTGCTGCCGCAGCTGCAGCGTCACCGCTGCCAGCCCCCATGGCGCGCTCCAGTGCAGCGGCGGTAGTAGGCGTGTCCTCGTCGCTGTCAGCGCCAATCACCACGTCGCCCGCCGCCGTCAACGTGCCCTTCGTCGGCGCCTCCTCAGTCGCCGGCGCAGCAGCAGCGGCAGCGGCAGCGGCAGCAGCGGCAGGCGCGTCGCCGCCCTCGCCGGCTACAGTGTTGGTACGCTTCATGGCGGTGCCCACCGTCACGTATGCCTCGCGCGCCTTGGCGCCAATCACGTTGCCCGCCGTCACGGCGCCCTCACCCACCACGCGCGCCGCACTGGCCAGCGCCGGCGCCGCGGTACCCGTGAAAAAGCGCGACGTGGCGGCAGCCGCCACAGACAAGCCCGCACCCGCCTCCGCCAGCGCATTGGAGAAGCTGGATGCCCCCCCCCCCCCCCCCCCCCCCCGGCCCCCCCCCCCCCCTTTCCGGGCCCCCCGCCCCCCCCCCCCCCCCCCCCCCCCCCCCCCCCCCGGGGGGCCCCCCCCCCCCGGCCCCGCCCCCACCCCCCCCCTCCGGCCCCCCCCCCCCCCCCCGGGGGCCCCCCCCCCCCCCCCCCCCCCCCCCCCCCCCCCCCCCCCCCTCGTCGTGTGTCGCCTCCATGGCTGCGCTTGTAAACTGGCCAGGAGGTAGTGGCTGCGGAGCTGCGGGTGGTAGGTGGTTGGTTGCTGATTATGTAAGTATGAAAACCTGAAACACAATGATGTCAGCAAAAAATAAGGGCAGGGTACAACCACGTATCGGTATTGGTGTCGATTGCCGCGTGCAAATAATGACGCCACGGCGCTGTTCACACTCGCAGCATATCGATTTTCGTAGATTCGCCGCCCCAGCTGCCAACGGACGCTGATGGATGCTGAGGGCTGACAGCTGCTGTGCTGCTGTGGGTGCTGATGGGCGTACGGCGTACGCTGCTCAGTCGCTGCTGGGGCCGTCGTCTTGGACTGCTGGTGCTGGCTGCTGGCTGCTGGCAGGCTACTGCTGCTTCCTTGTAGGGCTGGCTATGGGCTCCTGGCTACTTGCCGGCAGTGCCAGTTCCGGTAGTGCCACCGTAGTGGCCTATTGGCTGTGGCTGTGTGTAGGCAGGGCTGGCCGCGGTGACAGTTGCATTCATGGTTAGTAGGACAGGCTAGGCACACTCCCAATGCCCTCCATGCAATACCGATACTGCACAACGTACCAAGTTACATGGAGGGCGGTGGGGCACGCCAAATGTGGACACGCCCTTCTTTCGCATGGATTGCCAGGCGAACGGCGCCGTCGTCGCGTGGCGGCAGCACCTGTAAGAGGCGGTCGCCATGCCCACGCGCAACTGACCAGGTGGCGGTCGGGATATCATGACGAACACCCCACACCGCCAACGTGGCGACCGCCGGGTTGTTGCGACACAAGTTGGCTAGGCGGCCGTCAGGGAGGAAGACCAGGGCGACGGCAGCGCTACGGGTGGGCTGGCGGCTGGCAAGTGACGTGATGGCGCCCGCCGCCGGCTGCCACAGGTCAACGCTACCATCGTCGCGCCCCAACGCCACGGCGCCGTCCGCCGGTCGGACAACAAGCGACCGCACGCCCCGGAGGCGCGGGTCGCGTAGGGTGGCGACGCAGGTGCGGTGGCCCACGTCCCACAGCTGCAGGGTGTCGGCGCAGGCTGTGGCCAGGTGGCCATCTGGCAGGGCTGCCATGAACATCTCATGCAGGATCTCGGCATGAACAACTTGGAACATTATGTCTGGCTCCCTTCCCATCATCTCGCCACGCGAGGCGAACCACACGCGCACGCCACCGTAGCCGTCATTCGCGGCAATCGCTGGGCCACTCGGCAGCGTCACTGCAGTAATCACTCCTCCCGCGTCAGACACGGGTACCCTCGAGATGTGGGCTGGCGGGGTGGCGGCCATGTCCCACGTAGTGATATAGTGCGCCCCCACCACGTCGCTGAGAATACTGACTGCAATGATGCCGCCGCTACCGGTATCCGGCAGCGCTACGATCTGTGCAACCCAGCTACTCACGTGCGCGGCCTGCGCATCAACAAAGGAATGCGTCGCAGGGTCCCACAGCCTCACCGCGCCGTTCCGACTGCCAACCGCCAGGTGTCCTGTCGGCAGTGGCGCCATCGCTGTGATGTGCTCATCTACCCAGCTTATGCACGTCTCGTACGGCACGCAGCAGCCACGCAACCGGCAGGCGGCGAGCGCGTCGGGGGACAGCGCCAGCTCAGCAGCAGTGAGCACGGCAAGGGCGGGCAGGTGGTCAAAGCGCACGGCGCGGGTGATGGCGGTGCAACCACTGATGTTCAGGTGTGTCAGGGAGGGCGGCAGGCTGGCGACGGCGGCGTCACGCGCCGCTGTATGGCTGCAATCGAGCACGCGCAGTCCGGGTAGGCGCTCGAAGGTGACGTGCAACGACACCATTGTTTCTGCAATGTTGAGGTGGGTCACGGACGGCGGCATCGTCATCCATGCAGCGTCGCCCACGCACGCGCCACAAATTTGCAGCTCTTGCAGGACGGGCAGGTGTTGAAACGTGGCGCTGCGTCCAATGCCACGGCAGTTGTTTGCCACAAGTACGCGCAGAGAGGGCGGCAGGCTGGCAAGGCAACTGTCGCCAAAAAGCGTATCGCTGCACTCCAGCACCTGCAGCGCTGCAAGGTGACCAAACCGCGCGGCTGGCGTTAATCCCGCATATGGAAGTGTCAGACGCACGAGGGTGGGCGGCAGGCCGAGAATGGCGGCGTCGCCAACTGCTGCCAATGTCCTCAGCGACGGCACCTGCCCAGCCAAGCACACCACTGTCAGCTCCGTCAGGCCTGCAAACGGCGTCATGCTGCCGGGGCTCACTCCCGGCTGCCACCTGGGTGCATGATCACCCCAGTCCCACCAGCTGCGCTTCTCCCTCTCACTCAATCGCACCGCCGCCCCCACCGCGGCCGGGAACGCTGCCCGCCAACGCGGTGCATCACGCACAACCGTGCTCATAGTGCCAGTCTCGCTCCATGGCACGGCTGCCACGGTAGTGGCAACCGCAGGATGCAGCCGCCGCAGCACCGTCGCGTCACGCGTGTCCACCAGCCCGAGCACCGCGGCGCTGGTGGCAGGGTTGCCAGCCAGCAGCGTCACCAGCGGCGCCGGTGTGGCGCCGGTACCGATACCCTCACGCGCCCCGTCGTCGTCATCCGCCGCGCCGCCGCCAAGGGCCGTCAATGCTGCCCCCATTGCGATTGCGTCTGAGCCGCAGGCACTGCTGCTGTGAATCCGCGTGTGAGCGCCAGATCATAGAGCAGCAGCTACCAACGCGAGGGCCGTCGCTGTTGTGCGTCGCAGCACAATGGAGCGTCCTCGCCAGGAGAGATACCGCAATAAATGGACCAGCCGGCGCAATCCAAATGCTTCAATGCTAGCAGCACACCAACGCGTCTACCCTCCTGCTGTCACTTGCATATCCCGTGCGGTGTGCGTGCTCGTCAACAATTACGCCACCCAAGTTGTGGACAGACGGCGCGGTACTATAATCAGGCTGTTGTGGCACCAGCAGCAGCCTGAGAAATCGCCTTTCAAAGGCGCCGCTGGCCGCCGCAAACAGGGTGCCCAATAATGCGCAGTGGCACCCGCGCGGCAGATGTGGCACACGGGGCAAAGTGCTTATAGCTGCGTGCGCATGGCAGGAGGCGTGCAGCACGCGTGAATCGCGTGGCTCTCACCATTTTGGCACCACCTTCGTGACTAGTAACCAACAGCGGCAGACGACCATGCGCGCCACCGCCGTCGCCGCCGCCCGCGCCGCGCTCGCGGTGGCGGCGCTGGCGCTGGCGGTGCAGCGTCACGCGGTAGCGGCAACAGCGGCAGCGGTGGATGAAGCGGCAGAGAGCGGCGAGGAGGCGGCGGCGCCCCTGCAACCGGCAAACAAAGCTGCACCCGCAGGCGCTCAGAACCCCAGCGGTGCGCCATACAACCCCTCGGGAATAGCAACCACCCCCCCCCCCACCCCTCATCCACCACACACACCACCCACACCCACACCCACATGCAGCAGGCATGCGGCTGTCAGAGTCTGACCTGGACGGCGCGTTCCTGCCGGGCGCCCTGGCGGGGCTGGGCGCCTCCGTAACCAAGTCGTTGGGCAACCCGGCGGGGCTTGTGATGGGTGCAGCAAGTATGCTGGCGGGGGTGGTCGGCGGCGGCAGCAGCGGGAAGGTGAAGGGGCTGGCACCACCGTCTGACCTGAAGCTGAGGCTGACGCGTGACCGCAAGTGCGTCATGTGCGAGTTCGTGCTGCAGCAGGTGGTGACGGCGCTGCGGGCAGACCCGTACCTCAATTACTCTGGCCCGCCGCGCGACTACCCGTACGACGACACGGAGTCCATCTTTGGCGCGCCGGCGCCGCTGGCGCGTCTGCGGCGCGGCAAGGTGCAGCTGCCTACGCCACCCAAGCCGCACGTCGCCTCCGCCGCGGCGCTGGCGGCGCTGGTCACCGACGGCGGCGGGCCTGCCGTCAAGCCGCCGCCCACCCGGCAGTCGCCCGGCGGGGTGGCGGCGGGGAATGGCGCGGCAGGCGACGCGGCGGCCGCCGAGGGTACCCGGCGTGCGACGGCGGCTGCAAAAGCACTGGCAGCGGCGCAGCGCCCGTTGGCGCTGCCGGGCGCCAATGACGGCACGTCGTATGAGGGCGGCATCCGGTCGCTGGACTCGTACGCGGGCGGGCCGGCGCCGTTGCGGGGCTGGCACGAGACAATGGCGGCGTCGTCCCGCCGCACCCAGCACCGCTGGCGCCGCTGGACCCCAACGCCAACCTCATCCCCGCTGGGGTGCGTACCGGTATACGCGTGTGTGTTGTACACGTGCATGCGCACGCACGAAGCACGCAAGCACACAATCGCGCCACCCCACACCCCCTCATGCAGCCTCTCATGGAGGCGGCAACGACCGGCGGCGCGCCGTCCACCAAGACAACCCCCGTTGCGCCGGCCAAGGCGGGTAAGAAGGCGGCGTTTCTGGAGGTGGGCGCAGATACCCAGCCCCAGGCACGGGCGTCGGCGACGACGCACGTGCAGGTGCCCGCGTACCTCACACCCGAGTTTTATGGCTTTGCGCCGTCGGCGGATGCCTTGCATCCCCGCGTGGCAGCGCAGTTAAGCAGCGCCGGCCGCGCGGCAGCGCACGCCGTGCTTGGCGGCGGCGCCGCTCCTCACCGTCCGCATGCTCAGGCGCCGGCGCCGGCAGCGCTGTTGGAGGTGGGTGCCAGCGAGTACGACGACGGCGATGCTGACGCTGCGCGGTTCCGGCAGGTGTTGGATCACGGTCTGGCGGCGGGCGAGGCGGGGTACGTACGCAGTGACTCATTCCTGACTGCCGCGCTTGCCGCGGGTGCAGGTGGTGCGCATGATGGCAGCAGCGGCAGCACGGACCCACTGGCCGTGGCGGACGCGATTGTTGCACGCGTGCGTGCCGGCTTGCCAGAGCTGGCTGATGCTGACACCACTGCCGCCGCTGCCGCAGTCGCGCCGCCGCCACTGCCGTCGCTTGCCTATGCTCATCTGCCGCGCTTTGCAGCTGGCGCGCGGGTGCACATGCCAGCGGCAGCGGGCGGGCAGGCGCTGGTGACAACTGCCACGGCCGACGCGCTGGACCGCGCTGCCGCGGCTGCCGACGCGCTGGCTGCGCAGCTGGGCAACCTGGCAGGTAGTACCGGTACCGGTCGGTCAGACACCGCGGCGGCAGCGGCAGCGGCGCCGCGGTTCCGTGCCGCACGCGATGAGGCAGGCGGCGGCACCGAAGACGAAGCCGACATTGCGGCGGGGGCGGACGCAGGGCTGGCACACCATGTGACCGACCTGCATGCCTTCCGTGACTCCCTGCTGCGCGTGGTGCGTGCCAGCGACGACACGCCCCCAGCGTCGCTGCGCAGCGACGACGTGGTGCAGGCAGTGGATGCCGCGCTTGCCGGCACCAGCTTCACCGCGCCACCGCCAGCGTCGTTGCGTACCGGTGTGGCCGGCGGCGGCGTGGTGCCGTGCGCAGCCGGCGTGCCAATGCGTGCGCACGGCGGCGCGCTGGATACCGACTGCCTGCGGCAGCAGGTGGCAGCCGCCGCGGCAGCAAATGACGCCTTCCGCTATGCCTCTGCCGCCGTGTCGCTGCCGTCGGTGGCGGTGCAGTCTGCCAGTGACGCCGCCGGCGGCGGTGCCGACGCAGAGCATTGGCACGCGGTGCCTGTGGACGTGCCGTCGTCATTGGATGAGGACTTTGCGCGTGTGGCGGAGGCGGCGGTGCGTGCCAGCGTAGCGGAAGTGCCGGGTGCCGCATCGTTCTTGGAGGTTGCACCCGGCGGGCTGGGCAGCGGCGTGGAGGCCGCGCTGTTTGACGCCGACTTCGATGCCGCTGCCGCCGCCGCCAACGACGCGCTGTCAGCGTTTTCGTTGGGCCGCGACGACGATGACAACGGCAGTGGCGGTGCGGATGGCGGCGCCGCGCAGCACGCTGCCGTCCCGTCCGGCGACTCGCCACGGTTTGCTGCACCAGCAGCTGCGTCGACAGCGTCGGCAGCGGCGGCGGCAGACAGTGCGGTGGAGGAGGCTGCGGATGAGCTGCGCGCGGCGGCGGCGGCAGATGAGGAGCGCGTGGTGGCGGCCCGTGTGGCAGAGCTGACGGCGGCGCAGCGTGGACAGCACGCCACCCGGTTTGCGGCAGACAGTGGGGCTACCATGGGGGCCGCCGCCGAGGCGCTGGCGGTGGCAAGCGGGCAGCCGAACTTGGCCAACGCGGCCACAGCGGTTGCGGGCGCAGCTGCTGCGGCCCGTGATGCTGCTGCGGCTGGCATTTCGCGTGCCGGCACCCTGGCGGCGAGCGCCATTCGTGCAGGGGCGCCGGTTGCTGCAGACGCCGCGGCAGCGGTCACGCGGGGTGCGGTGGCCGCGGCAGAGGCGGCGCAGCGCGGGATGAAGGTGGCGGGCAAGCAGTTGGGGCGGGCGTTGGAGGCTGCCACACCCGTGGTGCGGGACGCGGTGGCAGCGGGTGCCGACGCGGCAGTGAAGTGGGGTGACCGTGCCACGGCTGGCCGGGCGGGGGTGGTCATGGAGGCGGTTGGCGGAGGAACAGGGGTGTTTCACACGGCCCCACCGGCTGGGCTGTACCCGGAGCCGCGCGAGTAAGACGAACATGACCGGACGGGGCGACGCGTTCCCAAACCCGAGACGGGGAAGGAACAACACAAGTTAGAGGCATACGAGGGAGCCATGGACTCCACCTGCAAGTCGGAGGTGCCGGAGGTGCTGCTGGGCGAGTGCCGCCCCGTCCTCGCCTTTGCCGAGCGCATCGCCGACTGGCTCATGCACGGCTACTACGTGGACGAGATCTGCGAGAAGATCCGGGTGTGCGAGCCCGGCTTCTTTGACGTCGTCATCCCCTCTGACGAGTAGCATTATTGCCATGGGGGGCCTGGCCCGTTGTTGTCCGCCGCCGCCCGCGGCATGTCCGGGCCATGCTGAACGTGCAACTTGGAGGCTCTAGCGAGCTTGTACAACGCGCGCGGCAATCCGGTGGTGCTGCGCGATACAATGGGGCTGGCGTCCTCCGACCCGGCCTTTGTGCAGGCTGTGCGGCAGTAATTTGGGCGCGTGTGGTGCGACATGGGCACGTTGCTCACCATACCGGTACCAGTAAAGGTGAGACGAAGCAGGCGGTGGACGACTCCACCAACCGCCTGCTGCAGTACGTTGCCACCGGCGCGTGGCATCAGGCGTGGGTGCGCAAGGCGGCGCTGCAGTCGCGGGCGCCCACCTGCACGCGCACCACGGCGGGCGCCAAGATGGCGTGGCAGCGGCAAGGCGCCGGAGGACTGCCTCTTCCTTGCCGGCTACTAGTTCAAGCCATGGTATCCACACCGTGACATTGCGCTGCGCTGGTTGAAGGCTTTGTTGCGACTTGCCGGCATCTTCATCCTGCAGCTGGCCGCCTTCACCGCCATCGAGTACTTTGCATGGTGCAGCGGGCGCCAGGCGACAGCCCGCCCGGCATCCTGGTGCCCGGACAATCATTGTCGGGCGTGACGCTGGCCGCCATCCAGGCGGCATCAGTGCTGTACAGCACCTGGGCCGCCAGCAACCGGTAGCTGCTGGGTCAACATTTGGGCTGCTGTGTGGGCGCTCCACCAGAGGCGGCGAGTATCCGAGCTGTTCAAGGCGAGCGGCGCTGCTGTGGCCGGGCCCTTGTCATATCAATATAAATAAATCAAAATATGAATTCAAGGTGCCAATCTTGCCTTTGCCAGTGCAGCCTCCAATTCTGCTATTCGACGAGCATCTGCTTCTCGTTCTGCTCGTTCTGTCGCCAGGCTTGCTCGCAATTCGGCTGCATCCTTATCGGCCGCTGCTGCCCTCTTTTCTGCCGCTTCCGCTGCCGCTCTCGCTTCTGCCGCGCGCTTGTCAGCAGCGGCCACCTCCGCGGCACCGCCCGGTCCGCCCCATGCAATCACACCGCAGTCGGTGACTTCATGCTGGTGTTTCTTGTCAGAAAACAGCTTCTTGCACCAGTCCACCGGCTGCATGCCAGCAGCAAACTCGGGGCTGTCTGACTGCAGCACGTCGCCCAGACTTAAGGCACAGGCAGCCAACAGGGTTTCATTCAGCTCCACCATGCCTATCTTGCGCGGGACTTTAGCCATTCCACCAGATGCTGGCGCCCCTTCAGCTGCTGTAGACGACGCCGCCGCCGGTGCCGCCGCCGCCGCCGCTGCTGCTACTGACCGCGTGCCGTCAGGAGGGTCGCTGCTTTCCGTTCCACCAGGCGCCCCTTCAGCTGCTGTAGACGACGCCGCCGCCGCTGCCGCCGCCTTCGCCGCTGCCGTTACTGCCCGCGTGTGGTAAGGACGGTCGCTGCTTTTCGTGCCACCACTGCCGGGCGCCCCGTCACCGCCGTCCGCCGCGGCCGCCGCGGCCGCTACCTCCGCCCACACCCACACCACCGCACCCCCCGTGTAGTAACGAGGGTCGCTGCTTTTACTGTTGTAACGGGTGAGTTCCTTGACAGCACTGTCGTTGGGGCCCACGGTGCTCATATAACAAAAAAGCGGCCACTCCGACTCGCGGCAATGGCCAATGAAGTCGGTCAAGCCCTTACTGACGTACTGAATGCGACCGCCTTCCTCCACTGCCATCGTTGTCTTTAGTTCGACCCACAATAGCACCACCGAATCGCCATACATCAGCGGAATTCCAATGTCGCCGGGCCGCCGCCCAGCAGCCGTCGCAGCACCGCCATCAACAACAACGTACACGCAAGGCTCCTCCCTAAACTTGTCCGACTGCAACTCGTCAAAACTCGGCAGCTCGTCAACCGACTCAAACGCTTTCACGCGACAATCGCAATCCATAGGCCTGAGACCCAAATCGTTCAGCTGAGGGCATCCCGTGACAGCGCGCAACAGCGCCGACGACCGCATACAGAATTCGAGTGAGGCTGCGCCCTCGGACGCCTTCCCACGCAAGAACCTTGTTGTTCGCAGAACTACCGCACACCGCACCACCAAGTCCATGCAATCATTGACGTTCTTGCCTCGCGCCCCCAGGGTGGTTATGTATGCCCCCAAGAATGGGTATGGCGCATATACCGTGCTTACCTTCCCTCTGACGCTCATGCGCAACAAGCCCGCGCTACAAGCAGCGACCCACGACAGAGGAACCTTGTCGTTGCTGAATTCAGCCGCCTGGAGCGTGGTATCAGCTGTGGGGGTGCCCCCACGTTGCGTTGGAAACGTCACTGCCAATAATGCGTCCAGCACGGCATCTGTGTGGACTTCGGCAGCGTTGATAAATGTCACACGCCCCCCCTCCAGCCACGAATTGCGAGCCTCGTGCAGTACGCCAGCAGCCGTCCACACCCCCATGTCTTTGCCGCTGCTTATAGCTAACGCACGGTTGTGCAGCACTCGCAAGACGTGCTGCACAACGCGCGGGCAACCCTCCGCACCAGCCGCAATGGCGTCCTCCACAAGCGGGTCTGAAAACTCCACGTACGTGGCCAGCACCGCCTTTACCATATTCTTATCAAAATATGGCAAAGAAACATCAAAATGCAGCTTCATCCCAGTGTGCAATCTAATCCTCAAGGACTCTATACCGCTTATGCCTGTCATGCAAGGGCGAAAGATTGCATCTGTGAGCACCTTCAACATGGCCTGAGAAAGCCACACCAGCGTGTACCGCATGCACACGGCAGGCGTGCTGTTCTCAGGTGCCACCCCAGCACTGCCATCCAACAGACGGAACTCGTCAACAAAAATGGACTGTAATTCGTCAAGGTGGAAGACGACAGGCCTGATAGTGTACGTGGCCTTCAACTTCTCAGCATCCTCAAGTTCAGGTGGTGGTAACGCCTCCACAGCGGCATGCAGCGCATGCACAGCATCGTCCGCTGCACCAGTCCGTCCATCTGCCTCCCAATCCACTCTGCACCCACCCACACGCATGAGGTGGGGTTTGGGCTTTTTGAGCAGACACCCGGTGATGCCCCGCAAGCAAGCCACAAGAACAGCAGTCCACACGGAAACTCCAATATCGCGCGCAGTATCTCCACCCACTACTCCACCATTGCTGGCAGCAGTTGCGGTAAGCAGCTCCAGGAGGCGATCATTCGCGGTACGAAGCACACCCGTCCCACACACAAAACATGCGTACACCGCTCCCGTCGCCCTTGCAGCCTCCCCAATCGTCTCTGACTTCCCCATACCAGGCACATCCATTAACACTAGAACTTGCTGATGCGCTGTTTTGTCGGCGGAGTAAATAAAATTTTTCACACTATTGTATGCGGGTGTCGCCACAAACACGCCTGTGGAGTTGGAAAAATCGTGCCAACTTTTGTACTTAGCGAACCCCTCAGTGCTCTCACCACACCTCGCACCACCAGCGGCACCCCCCTCGCGACGCCCGGCAGCAGCACGAACCTCATTCACCGTGGCAGTGAGTGCAATGGGTATGACAGCAGTGGTTTCCTCGATTGCTGGACTTGTCGTTCGTGAGGTTGGAGGAGACCCAGAAGATGTAGAGGCAGGGGTCTCTGTTCTACCCACTCCCGCCGCCGCTGCCACCGCCGCCGCTGCCGCCATCGTGTATTGCGTAATTAGGCAAGGGGAGCACACAAGTAGTAAACTCACATCCACGCACGTACAGTGTTGTCGCCCTATTGCGGGCGCCGCGGCGCATGATTTTGTTGTGCTTACGCACACGCACTTCAACGTGCTTACACGCCAATTACTTCTCTCCTCTCCTCTCTAGTGCCAGCTGATCGGAAATTCCAATCGGACGTTAAATTTCTAAAGGTCATCGGCATCGCCGCAGCCGTTAGCTGCTGCACACTTTTGAAAGGGAAAAGGGTGCGGGGGCACTGGGCAGTGGGCTGCTGCAGGCACTGGTGCCACTGGGCAATAAGCTGCAGCCAGCAGTGCCAAGTTACTGGGCACAGGTACACAAGGAGCTGTCCAAGAACATACGACACACAACAGGCACCCTACTTCTTGGCGGCCTTCTTCTTCTTGGCCTTGGCGGTGATCACGCCCAGCATGTGCACCTTGCGCATGAGCGGCGCGTTCTTAAACTCGGGCGCAATCTTGCACGTGTCCTTCTTCTTGGCGCGCACGTCCAGCACTGCCACCTTCGTCCACGCCGTCGCAATCTCACTGCAGTAGTGGTGGCGGGGGGGGGGCGGGGGTGGGC
>Ga0066256_1002145_pt2 | contig 14258 bp, 19 predicted proteins | sample ThiBio_1000_biof_FD_87107 | JGI IMG/M metagenome (GOLD analysis project Ga0066256, IMG submission 87107) | Wastewater bioreactor microbial communities from Cape Town, South Africa - Thiocy_expt_1000_biof (version 2) | ecosystem: Engineered > Bioreactor > Thiocyanate-remediating >...
AGAAATTCTCGGCTTGCATTGTCATGGCTATCCTAAATGGAACCTTCCGATAGTCCATGCAAGTAGCCCGTCAGACTGGACTGAGGCTGTCTATGTCCTACGGTTCGAGGCAATCCGTCAGCGATGTCGCGATCCCGCGCATCAGGTCGAAATAGAGGTTAGGACCTTCGGTCAGGGTTGCGGCTTCGGGGTCGAGGGTGCCGGCTTTGGCCGGCGTGCCTTCGAGGACGACGTTGATCAGTTTCGGTTCGAATTGCGGTTCGGAGAAGACACAGGTGGCGCCGAGTTCGGTGACCTTCTTGTGGATCTGGGAGATGCGGTCGGCGCCGGGCAGAGTTTCCGGGCTGACGGTGATCGAGCCGGCGACGCGGATGTGGTAGCGGTTTTCAAAATATTGATAGGCGTCGTGGAAGACGATGAAGGGCTTGTCCTTGATCGGCGCGACGCTGGCCGCCAGCTCGTTGTCGAGGGCGTCGAGCTTTTCGTCCAAGGCCTTGGCATTGGCGGCGTAAGTCTGGGCATTGTGGGGATCGGCCTTGACCAGCGTCTTTTCGATCTCGGCCGCCATCGCCTTGGCATTGGCAGGATCGAGCCAGAGGTGCATATCGAATTCGCCCTCTTCGTGGTGATGCCCCTCGGCCGCCTCGTCGGCATCGCCGTCGTCATGCGGCTCGAAGGCGCCGCCTTCGCGGAATTTCAATTTGGTCAGGCCGGGGGCGTCGTCCAGTTCGACCACGGTCGCCCTGTTGCCGAGCGCCTCCAACGGCTTTTCGAGGAAGGCTTCCAGCCCGTGGCCGACCCAGAAGACGAGATCGGCATCCTGCAGCTTTTTGGCGCTGGAAGGCTTCATGTTGAAGGTATGCGGCGAGTTTGCGCCCTCGACGATCAGCCCCGGCTCACCGACGCCTTTCATGATCGCCGCGACCAGCGAGTGGATCGGCTTGATCGACACCACCACCTTTGGCGTCTCGGCATGGGCAGCACCGGCAAGCAGCCATGCGGTGGTGGCGAGGAGGGGCAATCCTGCAACTTTCATCTGATATTTCCACTTGAAGAGATTTGTAATGTTATTACATCAATTGCGTTATGCTATAACGTGTGCCATAGCATCCTGCAACAGTTTTCCGGAAAAAATTCATGCTGAACGCCACCGCTGCCCGTCCGCTTGTTTCGCTGCATGATGTCGGCGTGCGCCGCAATGGCCGCTGGCTGGTGCGCGGCGTCGATTTTGGCGTCTTGCCGGGGGAGATCGTGACGCTGATTGGGCCGAACGGTTCGGGCAAATCCACCAGCGCCAAGGCGGCCATCGGCGTATTGAAGCCGGACGAGGGCCGGGTGGAGCGCAAGGCTGGACTGAAGGTCGGTTATGTGCCGCAAAAGATCACTGTCGACTGGACGCTGCCGCTGACCGTGCGCCGGCTGATGACGCTGACGGGGTCCTTGCCAGAGCGGGAGATTGCTTCTGCGCTCGATGCGGTCGGCATCGCGCATCTGGCCAAGGCGGAGGTGCAGCATCTCTCCGGCGGCGAATTCCAGCGGGCGCTGCTGGCTCGCGCAGTCGCCCGCAAGCCGGATCTGCTGGTGCTCGACGAGCTGGTGCAGGGCGTCGATTTTTCCGGCGAGATTGCGCTTTACGACCTCATCAAGTCGATCCGCAATTCCACCGGCTGCGGCATCCTGCTGATTTCCCACGACCTGCATGTGGTGATGGCAGAGACGGATACCGTCATCTGTCTGAACGGCCATGTCTGCTGTCGCGGCACGCCGCAGGCGGTCAGCCGCAGCGCCGAATACCGCCGCCTCTTTGGAGCACGCGCGGCCGAGACACTGGCGGTCTACAGCCACCATCACGATCACACCCATCTGCCGGACGGGCGGGTGCAGCATGCCGACGGCTCGATCACCGATCATTGCCATCCCGAGGACGGGCATCATCATCATGAGCGCGGCCATGTGCATGGACCGGATTGCGCCCACGATCATGGCCATAACCACCACCATCCTGCGCCGGCGGATGCGAAGCTGGAGGCGGGCCGTGCTTGACGATTTCTTCCTGCGCGCGCTGATCGCCGGCGTCGGGCTCGCGTTGACCACCGGGCCGCTCGGCTGCTTCATCGTCTGGCGGCGAATGGCCTATTTCGGTGATACCATGGCGCATTCGGCTTTGCTGGGCGTGGCGCTGTCGCTGCTGATGCAGTTCAATCTGATCCTCAGCGTCTTCCTCGTCGCCGCTGCCGTATCCGTGCTGCTCATGCTGTTGCAGCGGCGGGGCGGGCTGTCGGCGGATGCGCTGCTGGGCATTCTCTCGCATGCGACGCTGGCGATCGGCCTCGTCATGGTTGCCTTCATGACCTGGGTGCGGATCGATCTCGTCTCCTTCCTGTTCGGCGACATTCTGGCAGTGACGGAGCAGGATATCGACCTGATCTGGGGTGGTGGCATCCTGGTGCTGTTCGCCATCGTCTATCTGTGGCGACCGCTCCTGGCCTCGACGGTCAATCCCGATCTGGCGGAAGCCGAAAGCTTGCGGCCCGAGCGGGCCCGGCTGTTTTTCATGCTGCTGATGGCGCTGGTGATCGCCATTGCCATGAAGATCGTCGGCATCATGCTGATCACCTCGCTGCTGATCATTCCGGCGGCGACGGCGCGGCGCTTTTCGTCTACGCCGGAAATCATGGCGGTGCTGGCATCGGTGATCGGTGCGGTCGCCGTTATCGGCGGGCTGTTCGGCTCGCTGCATTTCGATACGCCGTCCGGCCCGTCCATCGTCGTCGCCGCACTTGTCTTGTTCGTGTTCAGCCTCGTGCCGCTCCGGCGGCACGGCGAGGCGGAAGGAGGTTTACGATGAACTTGCCGCAACTGACGAAAAACCAGGGCCTCGTCTTCGATGTGCTGCGTCGTTCGGAGCAGCCGGTCAGCGCCTATACCATCCTCGACAAGCTGCGTGACCACGGGTTTCGCGCACCGTTGCAGGTCTATCGCGCGCTCGACAAGTTGCTGGAATTCGGACTGGTCCACCGGCTGGAAAGCCTGAACGCCTTCGTTGCCTGCGCCCATCCGGCAGAAAGCTGCTGCCGCCATGGCACGGTGGCTTTCACTATCTGCAATAGCTGCGGCCATGTCGACGAGTTTCACGACCACGAGGTCGATCATCGCCTGGAAGCCTTTACCAAGGCGCGCCGGTTCAAGCCGGAAAAGACGACGATCGAAATTCGCGGACTATGCGCGGCCTGTGCGGCGTAGAACGCTGTTCGATCTGATTCAATCAGATCGGCACTCTAAGCTCTTTTGTTTGAAGCATAATCTTGTCGACCCTCGTTTCACTCCGGTCGGATTATGCTCTCATCAATACGTTTGAGGCCACCGGCGAAGCGACGCCAGTTGGCGATGTAGCTCGCCGCCGAGCGCTTCAGCCCTTCGACGCCCTTGTCGTCGAGCGTGCGGATGGCGCGGGCGGGAGAACCGACGATCAGTGAATTGTCGGGAAATTCCTTGCCCTCGGTCACCAGCGCATTGGCGCCGATGAGGCAGTTATTGCCGATTTTCGCGCCGTTCAGCACTGTTGCGCCCATGCCGACCAGCGAATTGTCGCCGATGGTGCAGCCATGGATGATGGCATGGTGGCCGAGCGTACAGCCCTTGCCGATGGTGACCGGATGGCCGGGGTCGGTGTGGATCATCACGCCTTCCTGGACATTGGTGCCGTCGCCGAGGCGGATCGGCTCGTTGTCGCCGCGCAGGACCGCGCCGAACCAGATGCCGACCTCGTCGCCGATCTCCACCTGACCGATGACATGGGCATCGGGCGCGACCCAGTAACGGTCGTGTCCAGGCGTTTTCGGCGTCAGTTTATCGAGCGAGTAAAGCGGCATGACGGTTCCTCAAACGATGGTGACGGACAGGGTCGCGATGCCGTCTATGCCGCAATCGACATGATCGCCGCGCTGCACGGGGCCGACGCCGGAAGGCGTGCCGGTCATAATAACGTCGCCGGGGGCGAGCACGAAAAGCTTGGACAGTTCGGCGATGATCTCGGGCACTTTCCAGATCATCTGGTTCATGTCGCCCTGCTGCTTCTTGCGATCGTTGACCTTCAGCCAGATCGCGCCATGCTCGGGATGCCCGATACGGGCGGCGGGCACGATGGCAGAAATCGGCGCTGAACCCTCGAATGCTTTGGCGGCGGCCCAGGGCTTGCCTTCCTGCTGGGCTTCGGCCTGCAGGTCGCGGCGGGTAAAATCGATGCCGACCGCATAGCCGTAGACGCAGTTCAGCGCCTCTTCCAGCGGAATGTCGGCACCGCCGGCGCGCAGCGCCACGACTGCCTCGACCTCGTGATGCAGGTCTTCGGTCAGCGGCGGATAGGGCATGCCGAGGCCGGGTGGCAGCAGGTTGTCCGGGTTCTTCTGGAAGAAGAACGGCTTTTCCCGCGCGGGATCATGGCCCATCTCGACGGCATGGGCGGCATAATTGCGCCCGACGCAATAGACCCGGCGCACGGGGAACAGCGCCTCCTCTCCTTCGACGGGAAGCAGGATTTGCGGCGGCATGGGGATGACGGTTGCCTTGGCGGTCATGATTTTGCTCGCATCTTGAGGGCTCGGAACGCGAATCGTAGGGTTAGCCTAACGCCCTGAGCGAAAAGTGGGAACCGGCGTTACCGAATCTTGAGGGGATCGCGGCTATGGTTCGCCATCATTTGTCGATTTTGCCGGAGTGCCCATGTCGCGCGGAACCTATCAGGATTTCTTCAAAGCCATGCGGGTCAGGGAGTCCGGCGACAATTACAGCGCGGTCAACAAATATGGCTATGCCGGCGCCTATCAGTTCGGCGAAGCGGCGCTGATCGATCTCGGCTATGCGCCGAAGGATGCCAATGTCTACGACAATGTCTATAGCAAGGGCTTTGCCGGCAAGAACGGCATTGGTTCCATTGATGACTTCCTGAAAAGCCCGGCCGAGCAGGACGCCGCCGCTGGCGCCTGGTTCACGCTGTTGTGGAACCGTATCCGCTATTACGATCTCGAATTCTACACCGGGCAGACGCTGAACGGCACGACGCTGACCAAGAGCGGCATGATCGCCGCCACCCATCTGGTCGGCACGCAGAAACTGATCGATTTCGTCAAATCGGGCGGCACGGCGATCGCCGCCGATGCCAACGGCACCTCGATTCTCGACTATCTCCGCAAGTTCGCAGATTACGACACGCCGTCCTCGTTTGTCGACAATCTGGAGAAGAGCAACCGCTTCAAGGCCGGGCCAGGCGACGATGGTTTCGAGGGGCAGGGCGGTACCGATACCGTGATTTACAGCGGCAAGCGGGGCGATTACGCCGTCTCGTTCGCCGATGGCGCGGTGACGGTTTCGGCCGCCGGCACCGGACATGACACGTTGCATTCCATCGAGCGGCTGGAATTTTCAGACGGTACGCTGGCGGTCGATCTCTCCGGCATCGCCGGCCAAGCCTATCGTATCTACCAGGCCGCCTTCGCGCGGACGCCGGATGCCGGCGGCCTGACCTACTGGATCAAGGCGATGGATGGCGGCAAGTCGCTGCTGGATACGGCGGCCGGTTTCGTCTCGTCGGCGGAATTTGCCTCGGTCTATGGCGACCGCCCGTCCAATGGCGCCTATATCGAAAAGCTCTATCACAACGTTCTCGGCCGCGACGGCGAGGCCGGTGGCATTGCCTACTGGACCTCGCAGCTTGAAGGCGGCGCTTCGAACGCGGCCGTTCTTGCCGGCTTTTCCGAAAGCGCCGAAAATATTGCCGGGGTCAGCCATGCGATTTCCGATGGCATCTGGTACGTCTGATCCTCGTCAGATAAAGACGACGCCGGTGTCGTTCGTGCCGCCAATGATAGAGCGAAACTCTGCGGAGTCGGAAAAGTAATTCAGGAGATCGCCACGGTCGTGTTCTCCGCCGGCAAGATACCCGGTCCAGTAGCTCACTTCCTTCTCGCTCGGTGTCCGGTCGAGAACATTCTGGTAGATGCGCTCGACATAGGCCTTGTTCGAGAGGTTGCCATAGGTGGCGGTGAATTCCGGTGACGCGACGAAGATGTCGGCGACCTCGCCAATCGTCTGCTTGCCGCCCTTGACGATATTGAGCCAATAGAGAAGGCCGGGTCCATCCGGCAGGCGGTCGATCGCGGCGCGATAGAGCCGCGCCACCTGGGCCGCGGTTTCATCGACGGTGAAGACACCGGCCGACTGGGCATCGTCGAAAGTCAGTGTGCCATCGGCAAATTGCAGGCGCTCGACATCGACCAATGTATCCTGCCCGTCCTCCGGCGAGGCGACGATGCGCGAGGCCATGTCGCCCTCGATGCCGTAGTGATGCCGGAGCCCGGAAAAAATCGCCGTATCGACGCCCGCGCCGCCATTGATGAAATCATGGCCGGGGCCGCCGCGTATGGTGTCATTGCCTTCCTGGCCATAGATGGTGTCGTTGCCATCGCCACCATCGATATAATCGTCGCCGCGACCGGCATAGACCGTGTCGTTGCCGCCTTCGACGACCAGAAGATCGTTTGCGTCGCTGGCCGTGACCAGATCGTCGCCGGACAGGCCGATCTTGGCGAAGGCCGTCAAAAGCGCCGTGATATTGGCCTTGGCATAGTCATGCGGCTTGCCGGTGGCGGAATCGATCATCCACGCCACCGATTGGGCGACGGCGTTGAGCGTGCCGGTGTTCAGTTCGTAGCCGCGCCCGTAGGCATCGGGGCTCTGGAAACCGTTGAACTGGAAACCGGGATTGTCGCCGGTTGTGACGGGATCGACCGCGCGCCACAAGCCGGTCACATAGAGATTGTTGCTCATGACAGGACATGTCCTCGCTAATTCGATGACCGGAAGCTATGGCCTTTGCACCGCAAATCCAAGCCATAGCCCCGAGAATTGAAATGTTCGTTAATTCCGCGCAAACCGGAAGGCGGCGACCGCATTCGCATCGGGTGATCGACTGCCTTTTTTTCGGAAGATTTAAGCTGTATATCCTTTCTCGCCATTCTTCCGTTTTCGTGCTCTGATCGTCGACGATTTTCCCCAGGCATGATCCCGTTGCGCTCCCCCAAGGATTGTCGCAGCGCGCGGAAGATTCTTGAGATGATACGAACAGCGGACCGACAAGCTTGAATTTTTACGAAAAAGCCCGCCTTTCCGGCGCGAAGATCTTCGCCGTCGCTCCCATGATCGACTGGACCGATCGGCACTGCCGCTATTTTCATCGCCAGCTTTCCCAGAATGCGCTGCTCTACACCGAGATGGTGGTCGCCGATGCGATCATCCATGGGCCGCGCGAGCGGTTGCTGTCGCATGATCCGGGCGAGCACCCGGTCGCGTTGCAGCTCGGCGGCTCCGATGCCGGCAAGCTCACCGAGGCGCTGCGGATCGCGGCGGATTACGGCTATGACGAGATCAACTTGAATGTCGGCTGCCCCTCGGACCGGGTGCAATCCGGCACTTTCGGCGCCTGCCTGATGCGCGAGCCGGAAACGGTCGAGCGGGCTATCGCCGCGATGAAGCGGATTTCCGCTGCGCCGGTGACCGTCAAATGCCGCATCGGCGTCGATGACCAGGAGCCGGAGCAGGTCTTGCCCGATTTTCTGCGCCGCATGATCGGCGCCGGAGCCGATGCGGTGTGGATCCATGCCCGCAAGGCTTGGCTGCAGGGCCTGTCGCCGAAGGAAAACCGCGAAATCCCGCCGCTCGATTACCCACTCGTTCATGCGATGAAGCGGGAAAATCCCGATGTCTTCCTTGGCATCAATGGCGGAATCGCCGATCTCGGCCATGCGGCGACCCATCTGGAGGTCATGGATGGCGTAATGCTCGGCCGCGCCGCCTATCACAACGCCTCGCTGCTGGCCGATGTCGATCACCACATCTACGGCGCGCCGGCGCGGGCGCTGGACGCGGATGCCCTGCGCGACCGGATGATGGCCTATGCCGAGCGCCATATCGTGGGCGGCGGCAGGCTGCATCACGTTACCAAGCATATGGTCGGCCTGTTTCAGGGCCTGCCCGGCGCGCGGCGCTTCCGCCAGATTCTGTCCACAGAGTCCAACCGGCCCGGCGCCGGCCCGGATATCATCGCCGCCGCCTTCGCGGCTGTGGCTCAGCCGGAGAGCCTGACGGCCTGAGAGTCTGGCGCCGATGCCTTGGGGGTGTGGAAAACGGGGGGATCATCCCGCGAACACAATTTCGTCCCGACTGCCGCAAACAATGGCGGCTGCTTCGGGCTTGATGCCGATGGGGTGAGCCGGTACTGAATGAGGGGCGGCTTTTTCGCGCATGACCTGCTGAGCCGGGTCATGACAAGTGCAGACTATTGCGGCGCGCCGGACGAATCGTGATCGAAACGGGCCGCCGCAGGCGGGAAGGAACAGGTGACGGCGTGATCGATCCCTATGCGATGCTTGGAGTTGACCGTGACGCCGGAGCGGAGGCGGTCAAGCTTGCCTGGCGCAAGGCGGCCAAGAACGCGCATCCGGATGCGGGCGGCGATGTCGACCATTTCAGCCGGCTGCAGACGGCCTATGACCTTTTGAAGGATCCCGTGCGCCGCAAGGTCTATGACGATACTGGCTACGATCCCGAACTGGCCGATGCCCGTGACATCGAGGGCGTGCTGATCCTCGAGACGCTGGTCAACGATTTCATCCTCGACGAGCGTGAGCCGGGCAGCTTCGATCCCGTCGCCGCCATGCGCCGCAAGCTGACCGACGACATCGTCAAGAACCGTTTTCACATTCTCGAACTGGAGCGCCACCGCGCGCGGCTGCGCAAGCATATGGATCGCATGGGCCGCCGGCCGGAAACCGACGTGCTCGGCTCCATGTTGCGCGCCCGCAGCCAGTCGATCGCCGAGGCCATCCGCAAGGCGGAAGCGCAGATCGAGACGATCGAGCACGCCTATACCATGCTGGAGGGCTATAGCTACGAAATCGAGATGCTCGAACCGGTTCCCGAGGTCAAGGCAGCCGAGTAAGCCGGAGAGGTTTTAATTGGTCGCCTTTTCAACGATCATCTCGCCGAGATCGTCGATCATCACCGTCCAGCTCTCCGCTTCCTTCGCCTGCGATTCCGTCTTCAGGTAGACGGTCGCGAACATGCCGGGTTGGTTGGTCACACCAGAGGAGCTTTCCGGGCGAATATCGGTAACGAAGGGCTTGAGCTGGGTCAATTCCTCCACCTCGACGCTGGAGACGACGATCGGGCCGTCATCGGTGCTGGCGATCTGCTGCAGGAAAATCTTGGCGGTGCGATCCGCCTGGCGTATGGCGACCAGCTTGTAATACCCCTTGCGTGGCGGTTGCGCCGTGCCGACCTCGGCCGCGTCCTCCCAATAGCCGGTGCTGGTGACGAAGGTCACCGACGAGGGCAGGGCATCGATATCTTCCGCGCGGGCGGGTGCGCCTGCAAGCAGCACAGCGACGAGGGCAGCGGAAATAAGCGTCAATGACGGAATGGGCAGGGGCATGGCGCCGTCCTCACGAGGGAAATTGCTCGGCCAGGATGCGATCCGACCAGGAGCGGTCGGGATCGGACAGAATGCGCGCGGTGATATTCGCCGTCTGGGCGATGCGTACATGTGTGACCGTCCTGGCTTCTGTATAATCGGCGACGGCATTGACTGGTCGCTTGCCGGCTTCGAGCACATGGATATCGACCGTCACCTTGTTCGGCAGCAGCGCGCCGCGCCAGCTTCGCGGGCGAAAGGCGCTGACCGGCGTCAGCGCCAGGAGCGGCGCCTCCAGCGGCAGGATCGGGCCGTGGGCGGAAAGGTTATAGGCTGTGGAGCCGGCCGGTGTCGCCACCATGACGCCGTCGCAAATCAGCTCTTCGAGGCGCACCCGGCCGTCTATCTCGACGCGTAGCTTTGCCGCCTGGTGCGACTGGCGGAACAGAGACACCTCGTTGATGGCCAGCGCCGTGGTGCTGGCGCCATCGGCATGGGTGGCGGTCATGCGTAGCGGATGAAATTCGTTGGAGACGGCGGCGTCGATGCGCTCCTCCAGGCCTTCCAGCCGGTAGTCGTTCATCAGGAAGCCCACGGAACCTCGGTTCATGCCATAGACCAGCTTGCCGGTATCCATGAACTGGTGCAGCGTCTGCAGCATGAAGCCGTCGCCGCCGAGCGCGACGATGACGTCCGCCTCGTCCGCATCGCAATTGCCGTAAAGACGGATGAGGTCGTCGCAGGCCGCCTGCGCGCCGTCCGCAGTCGAAGCGGTGAAAGAGAGCTTTTGGCCCATCTATGCCTGACCCTTCCCTTGCGGCGCCTCGCCGTAACGCCTGAGTTCTGCTGTCCAATTGCGCGCAGACCGCGCGTTCTCCAATTTCGGACATTCTACGGCAGCGTGCAGATCTGGTAACGGCAAACCGCTGAAAGAACAAGCCATTTTCCATTTCCTCTCATCAAAGCCCGCCAACATCCCACCGAAACACCCTCAAACCCAGTTTCCGCTTTACATGCCGCCAAAATCTGGTAACTGCCATACATCGGTTGCCCTTGTAGCTCAGTTGGTAGAGCACCTGATTTGTAATCAGGGGGTCGCGGGTTCGAATCCTGCCGGGGGCACCAATATTTTCAGCTAATATGCTGATTTCCCATATATTTTAGCGGTCTTGAATTCTTTCAATCCACCCGCGTGTCCACCTTTTCTGATGCGGTAGAGACGTTGGCAAAACGCCCTCGTTCATCAAATCTTTCGCGCTCTGTTTGTGGTCTTGAAACGGTTTTCTCCTACCGGTCGATGTTGAAAAGGAGAGGGCGGTGGGAAAACGATTCTTGATAATGGTCGCGGCGGCCGGCTTCTCGGTGACATCTGCTCTTGCAGCGAACACACCTTGCAGCGGGAAAAAGGGTGGCATCGATCACTGCCAGGGCAAGACGTTTATTTGCCGCGACGGATCGGTCAGCAAGAGCAAAAAGAACTGCCAAGCCACAATGGGCAGCATGGGTTTGCTCGGCTCTGAAGAGTCTGACATGACGCCGGCCGTGGGTGATGATTGCACCTGCAGGTCGGGTACGTTCTGTACCGGTCCGCGTGGCGGACGCTATTGCGTTGAGGACGATGGCGGTAAAAGCTATCTACGAACAGACTAAAGCGCACCTGCAAGACCTGCAGGTTTTCGAACGACGTGCAAGGCGGAGGAGCCTACGTCGCTTCCCGGTCGGGCATCTTGAACACCGCCGCATTGTCCTGCACGTCGCGCAATCCCTTGTAAGAGGCGTGCCGGAGCTTTTGCTCGTCCGTCCATCCGCGAAATTCAATTTCCGCTATGAGCGTCGGCTGCACAAACACGATACCCTTGCCTTTGACATCCACGACCGGCCTTTTCGTCTTCAGCTTGTCGAGGGTCTTGCGCAGGTCTGTCGCCTCGCTGGCATTGAAGCCGGTGCCAACCGATCCGACATACTGCCAAGCCGTGCCGCGATAGGCAGCGAGCAAAAGACTTCCAATGCCGCCGTAGGCCGCCGACGACGGCTCATAGCCGACAATCATGAAGCTCTCGCTCTGAACGCATTTGATCTTCAGCCAGTCGCCCGTGCGGCCGGGCGTGTACGGCCGGTGCCGGTGCTTGGCGATGATACCTTCCAGCCCGAGCGCACAGGCACTGGCGAGGAATTCAGCACCGTCGGCTTCAATCTCTTCAGACAGGCGGATTGTGCCGTCGCTGCCGAACAGCGGCTCCAGAATGTGCCGGCGCTCCTGCAGGTCCATGCTCGTCAGATCGCGGCCGTCGACGTAGAGGACATCAAAGGCGTTCTGGATGGCCTCGCCCGCGCTGCGTTTACCGCCACGACCACCGAGAGCCTTTTGCAAGGCGCTGAGGCTAGGCCGGCCTTCCCCCTGCCCGACGACTGCCTCACCGTCGAGAATAGCCGTGGTGCCGATCTGGCGTGCAGCTTCTGCGATGGCCGGGAAACGCGATGTCCAATCATTGCCGCCACGGGTGAGGATGCGAACGCCATTCAGCTCGACATGGATAGCGAGGCGATAGCCATCCCATTTGACCTCGAAAGCCCATTCCGGTCCCTTGGGCGGCTTGCTCTTGAGCAACGCTAGGCATGGCTCAATGCGGTCTGGCATCGGGTCGAGGGCAAGGCGCGGCTGCCTCGGATCGCGCTTGCGAGCCGGCCGGCTCTGCAATACCTGGGTATCTGGCGACAGGAGGGGCTTCGAAGGCTTCCGGGGGCGCTTGGTCATAAGCCCCATTGCAGCAGCGAAAGCTTAAAGAAGGCCTATAAGCGCCAAACCTGTTTCCACCTGTATTATCAGGTCGCCGGCTTCGCCCCACTGAGCGAAAGATTGATGATCGGCACCAGCGGCGCACCATCAACGCCCGAATGCTCAAGCTGCTGCTTGTCGCCGTATTTCTTTGGTAGCAGCTTCGACGCCATCCATTTGCGTGTGTCCACCTGAAGCCGGCGATGCTCGATCATGTCGCCACGGGTGATTTCTTTGTTGCCGTCTTTGTCGATTTTGATCTTCTCCCCGATCAAGGGCGCGTCTGCAATGGCGAGGATTTCGTCGAAGAGCGCGTCCGCCTGAGCTTCCCTCGCGCGCGCGTACTGGTCGCGAAACGCATCGTTGCTGGAAATCCACCTCAACACGGTAGCCTTGTTCGGCATCCCGTCCTCGGCGCAAATCGTGCGGAGGCTGTTCCCATCCGCAATCCGCTCGCAGATGATGGCGGCAATGTCGCCGCTATATGCTGAAGGTCTTCCCATGGTCGCCTCAGTGCTTCTTGTCAGCCAGGGGGGCGAACCCAATCTGCTTGTTCAGGTCGAGGATGCGCGCCATAAGCTGTTCATCGGTCCATTCCTGATAGTTATCGACGTTCAGATTGATGTCCTTGGGCAGGAGCGAGGCCACCACCTTCAGGTATTGCTCCGGCTTTGTCTCGCGGACGCGCTCAATGACGGCCGGGCCATGGTTCTGCCAGTCGGCGTACATGTCAGCCAGGAAGTCTTCTCCGAGCTTGCTCCGGGCACCCTTGGGCCTGCCGGTTGGGTTTCCAGATTTGCCGGCCGGGAAGCGTCCGCGGTTATCGTCGTTGCTGTCGTGCATGGTCCAACTGATCCAGAGCTTCTTCGTGGGAAAGGTAACCGATGTTGCCGCCATGCTGGATGGAGGAGAGCTTCGGATGCACATAGGGCGCTACAGCCTTTGCCGCATCCATCCGCTTATCCATGTCGGCGTCCTCGTCTCGCATAACGCTCAGGAGGAAGTTCAGGGGCGTCATGCCGCTCTCTTCGACTTCCCGCTGGCGATCAACCGTCGCCTTGTTCTGCGAGCCTGGGGGCCGTCCTGCTCGTTCTCTCTTACCGCCGTGCATCTTGATATCCTGCCAATTCTTTTTCAAAATCCTTGGCGTTACAGTATAACAAAACCGACGAAAATCAAAATCTTGCAACCTCTTGAGAGCCGTTCTCCGAGCATGGTTCGCCAATCGGAACCACCTACTTGAATTGCGCCTTCACCGGCCTGAATTAACTGGAGGGGCGAGACCCTTCCTGCATCGTTGGAGAACGTAATGACTACCAAAGGCAAGCTGATCGTATTGGCGGCGTTCAACAAGAACGACGAAGGGGAGTTAGTTCCGGCCTTTGATCCGCGTCAGGTCGACACGGAGGAGCGTGCGAAACGGGAAGCGAAGATGATGGCCGACAAGTATGCTGGCGTCGTCGCCTGGAGCCGTGAGGCTGATCCGATGATTGGCGAGTACGGGCCACCCGTGGTGCTGTTCCAGGCTGGCGAGATACCAGACCTGGAATGAGCGAGATGGGAATAAAGTGGGAGCTAGCTTTGGTAATCGTCGCGTGTCGCCCCTAAGGTTTGCAATGGCAACATCGCGTCAATTGAATTCACTGCTCAGATGCATGGAACCCCGGGCCTGCTTGCAAGTATGATATAGGCCAAGCATCTTGAACCTTGGCGCTCCTTCATCTGGTTTGACTATGAGACTTGCCCGGCAGTTTATCTGTCGGGCATTTTCTTTCCGCGGCGCCGTGCCTCATAATGTTCGCACATAAGGCATCTGCGCCGCCGCAATGCGGGCCGACTTTGCCTATTCCGCTTTGCCCGCCTGTCCTGAACGGAGGGAAAACAGCACATTCCCTGTGCAAACGATCCTGCCACTTTCATCCCTGGCAGAGACGCCAATGTGACCATGACGCTCACTGCCAAGGCTATCTCGGATCACATCGTCCAATATCCGTCCGACCTCCTTTTCAAAATCAT
>Ga0066256_1003277_pt1 | contig 14258 bp, 15 predicted proteins | sample ThiBio_1000_biof_FD_87107 | JGI IMG/M metagenome (GOLD analysis project Ga0066256, IMG submission 87107) | Wastewater bioreactor microbial communities from Cape Town, South Africa - Thiocy_expt_1000_biof (version 2) | ecosystem: Engineered > Bioreactor > Thiocyanate-remediating >...
GGCCGGCGCGGCGGGGGGGGCCGGCCGGCGCGGCGCGGGGGGGCGGGGCCCCGGGGCGGGTCCGGGGGGGGGGGCGGGCGGGGGGGGCGGCACTGTCATGGGGGCGGCGCCCGCCGTCAATGATGAGGAATCGAGCCACATGACCAGCCCTTAGATGAGCATGAGCCTGACGGCGACCGGGTAGGAGGCGGTACCGAGAAAGCCGATCGTGCCTCCGAGAATGACGGACGCGAATATGGCTGTGTGTGCGAGGCGCCGTCGGCCCATTCGGATTGCGGCTTCATTGCCAAGCAGGCTTGCGAACGTCCCGATCAAGCCGAGCGTGACGGCGACGGCCGGTGAAAGCACGGCTTCCTTGTTGCCGTTGCTTGCTGCCACGTAGGCGAGGAAAGCCACGCCCCATTGCCGGCCATGCAGCAACGTGAATGGCATGGCCAGCCAGGCGCCGCCCAAGAGCAAAGCCCCTGCACGGATCGAATGCGTCAATGTCGAGAGACGCGCTGAGACACAGGATGATAGCGGCTCAAGAAACTCGTCTCCAGAACGCGCGTCAGGCCAGCGTCTCGCTGGTTCCAATTCCTGCAATCACCGGCCATCGCCTGATAGGCGCATCATCCACAGCAGGCCACGGGCCCCAAAGAAGGCTTGACGGCGGGACTACCGCAGCAGGCATCCGCAGCGGGCGCGCGCGAGCACACGCCTGTCTCGGGCAGTACCAGATCGACGCGCGCCGCGGCTTCCTTGTCGCCGGCGATGTCGGCCACGATCGAACGCACTTGCTCATAGCCAGTGAGCATGAGGAATGTCGGCGCGCGGCCATAGGATTTCATGCCGGCGATGTAGAAGCCGCGCTCGGGATGCGCGAGCTCCCGGGCGCCGTGCGGACGCACGGTGCCGCAGCTGTGCTCGTTCGGGCCAATCAGCGGCGCCAGCGCCGTCGGGCAATCGAGTGCGGGATCGAGCGACAGACGCAGCTCGGAGAGGAAGCCGAGGTCCGGCCGGAAACCCGTCGCGACGATCAGCTCGTCGACGATGACGTGGCGGCCACAGCAGGCAGATCCGGCTCCGATACGCAACCGCCCATCCCGCTCCGTGACGTGGGTTACGTCGAAGGATGTCTCGACCTTCAGCCGTCCTTCGACAACGAGACGCGCAAAGGCCGCGCCCAGTTCTCCGCGTGCCGACAGCTTGTCGCTGGCACCGCCACCGAATGCCTTCTGCGGGCTGTCGCCGCGCAGCAACCAGATGACCGTGGTCTCCGGCGCGTCGTCTTTCAGTCGCACAAGGTCGATGAGCGTGCCAATGGCCGAATGTCCGGCACCGAGAACGGCGACGGTCTTGCCGGCATAGCGGGCGCGCTCGACTCCGAGCACATCGGGCATGGCATAGGCGATCCGTTTCGCGGCGGCAGCCTCGCCGACGGCAGGCAGGCCGTTGCTGCCCGCAGGATTGGGGGAGAACCAAGTGCCCGAGGCATCGATGATGGCATCGGCGGTAAGCAGTTCCGGCCCTTTGCCATTCTTGTATCGAATCTCGAAGAGCGCTGCCTCACGGCCCCTCGACTTCACTTTGTCGAATCCTTTGCGGCTGATCGCGGTGACACGGGAGAACGTCTTAATGCGATCCTTGAGTGCCGTGCGCGTGGCTAGGGGCGTGACGTAGTGAGCCAAGAGATCGCCACCGGTCGGGTAGGCCGTCGGATCGGGTGCGTTCCAGCCGGTCGGAGTCAGCAGGCGCTCGGCCGCTTTGTCGATGTTGTACTCCCATGGCGAGAACATGCGCACGGGGGGCCACTGCGGGATTGCGTGCCCAGCTTCGCTGCAAGCCCCCAGCACGATCGGATCGAGGCCGCGCCCCGGGGCGTGCGCGGCACCCGCCAGCCCTACAGGTCCCGCCCCGACAATCGCCAGCTTCTTGCTCATGGCGCTTTTCCTCCTAGTTGAATAGTCGAAGCGTGCTCCCTAACCCGCCGCCTTCGCTGACGACGCGCAGGTCGTTTCGATGCAGCACTCGTCGACGAGAAATGCGACGAGGCCGTTCATCACATCGTAGTTGGCGCGACAGATGAGCGTGGTCGCTTGACGCTCCTGAGTTACAAGACCGACGATCATCAAGGATTTGAGATGGTGCGACAGAGTCGAGGCGGCGACATCAAGGCGCGCCTGCAATCTGCCAACGCTCAGCCCATTGTCGCCCGCGCGCACCAAGGCTCGATAGATCTTGAGGCGTGTTGGATTGCCGAGGGCTTCAAGGCGGGCAGCTGCGTCGTCGATCTTCATCGCAAATCCATCGTTGACGTCAAAGGCTGTTATTTCTAGAATAATAGAAATAGACAGCAGGCGTCAAGCAGCTCGTCGGTGCCGAAACATTTGGATGGGGGCAATGTCCACTTTCGAACGCTATCTCACCCTTTGGGTGACCTTGTGCATTGTCGCGGGCATCGCGCTCGGCTGGCTGGCGCCGGGCGTCTTTCAGGGCATCGCCTCGGCGGAAGTAGCGAGCGTCAACCTGCCTGTAGCCGTTCTGATCTGGCTGATGATCATCCCGATGCTTGTGAAAATCGACTTCGGTGCTCTCAATAAGGTCACCGAGCATTGGCGCGGAATCGGCGTGACGCTCTTCATCAACTGGGCGGTGAAGCCGTTCTCCATGGCCCTGCTCGGCTGGATCTTCATTGGTTGGCTGTTCCGGCCGCTCCTGCGCGCCGATCAGGTCACGAGCTACATCGCGGGTCTGATCCTGCTTGCCGCGGCACCCTGCACGGCCATGGTGTTCGTGTGGAGCAACCTCTCCGACGGCGAGCCGCACTTCACGCTCAGCCAGGTCGCGCTCAACGACGTCATCATGATCTTTGCGTTTGCAACCATTGTAGCGTTGCTGTTGGGCCTCTCCGCCATCGTAGTGCCGTGGCAGACGCTGCTGCTGTCGGTCGTGCTCTACATCGTCGTTCCGGTGATCCTGGCGCAGGTCATAAGACGAGCTGTGTTGGCGGGCAGCGGTGATGCGGGCCTGCAAAGGCTTCTCGCTACTGTGCAGCCGTTGTCCCTGCTCGCCCTCCTGGCAACATTGGTCTTGCTGTTCGCGTTTCAGGGGCCGCAGATCCTGGCGCAGCCGCTGGTCATAGCCCTCTTGGCTGTGCCGATCCTGATCCAGGTCTACTTCAATGCTGGACTCGCCTATCTTCTCAATCGCTGGAGCGGCGAAGCCCATTGCGTCGCTGCACCCTCTGCGCTGATTGGTGCCAGCAATTTCTTCGAGTTGGCGGTGGCAGCCGCCATCGGCCTGTTCGGCCTGAACTCCGGCGCAGCACTCGCGACGGTCGTCGGCGTCCTGATCGAAGTGCCGGTAATGCTGAGCGTGGTGAAGATCGTCAACAACACCCGTCCCTGGTACGAGGCCGGGGCAGCAGTTCGACGCAATTCCGCACCTTACCTGCGCTCCTAACGCACCTACGCGTGCTGACCAGCGCCCAGCGGCGCGTCGTTACGCGTCGGCAGCAGGAGTGTGATGAGCCAACACAGCGCGAGCATGACCGCTGATCCGATCAAGCAGGCCGTCATGCCGCCGACCTGATAGAGCGCTCCCGAAAGCATGATGCCGAAGAGCCGTCCCATGGCGTTAGCGGCATAGTAGAAGCCGACGTCCTCGGCTGCTTTCTCCGATCCCGCGTAGGCGAGGATCAGATAGGAGTGCAGCGACGAGTTGACCGCGAAGGGCAAGCCAAAGAGAGCAAGACCGGCGGCAACGATGAGGTCGGGCCGCCAAAGGGTTTCGAGCTGGAGGAGCAGCGCCAGCGCTAGTGGCACGGCGACCAGGAGCGCAGACCAGAGGCGCGCCGCGGGAACTTCACGACTGAGGCCATCGGCACTGCGTGTCACGAGAGACGGTGCGAACGCTTGCACGCCGCCGTAGCAGATCGGCCATGCGGCAAGAAATCCGCCGACCTCGATGAAGCGCCAGCCGTTCGCATAGAGAAACACCGGCAAACCGACGACGAACCACACATCGCGAGCACCGGACAGAAATACGCGCGCAGCGGCCAGAAGGTTGATGCCGCGTGACTTCGCGAAGAGCTCACGCATGGACTTCGATGATTTTGCCTTGCCAAGCTGGCGCGGCAGAAGTGCGAGGCCCGTGATGAAGATCACCGCCAGAAGAGCCGCCATCAGCCACAACGCAACTTTGAAGCCCGCGGCCTGAAGCAACAAACCTCCCGCGAAGAAGCCGATGCCCTTCATGGCGTTCTTGGAGCCGGTGAACCAGGCCACCCATTTGAAGAGTTGGCCCGAGCCCTCAGCGGACGTCGCCTTGATCGCCGACTTCGAAGCGGTCTTCGTGAAGTCTTTGGCGAGGCCGGCGATGCCCTGTGCCGCGACGACCCAGGCGACCGACACCGCGGCTGTCCAGCTAGGATCGAGCGCGGAGAGCATGAGCAGGCCGCCGATCTGCAGCGCCTGACCTACTGCCAACATGCGCGGAATGCCAAAGCGTGTGGCGAGCCAGCCGCCGGCGAGGTTGGCGACGATGCCAGCGAACTCATAAAGCAGGAACAGGAACGCCAGCGTGAAGGGCGAATAGCCGAGCTGGAAGAAATGCAGCAACACCAGCATCCGCAGGGCGCCATCAACAAGTGTAAAGCCCCAATAGGATGCCGTGACGATGAGATAGTTGCGGACGGCCTCTGTCATCTCAGTCTCCCGCCGCAATCACGATGTTGGCGAGATCGACCATACGGCACACATAGCCAACCTCGTTGTCGTACCAGCTGTAGACCTTGAGCAGCGTACCATCCGTCACCATGGTGCTTGGGGCGTCGACGATCGAGCTGCGCGTATCATTGGCGTAGCCCGCGGAGACCAGTGGCCGCGTCTCGTACCCGAGAATGCCGGCAAGTGGACCGCGCGCCGCCGCCCGAAAGAGCTCGTTCACCTCAGCCTCGGTGGTCGTCCGCTTGAGCTCGAAGACGCAATCCGTCAGGCTTGCATTGAGGATGGGCGCGCGCACGGCGTGCCCGTTGAGTTTGCCCTTCAGCTCCGGATAGATCAGCGCGATCGCGGTGGCGCTGCCGGTCGTCGTCGGCTGCAGCGAAAGCATGGCCGAGCGGGCGCGCCGCAGATCCTTGTGTGGCGCATCGACGACGACGTTGGTGTTGGTCGGTGCGTGGATCGTCGTGATCTGGCCATGGCGGATGCCGATCGCCTCTTGCACCACCTTGACGACCGGCGCCAGGCAGTTGGTCGTGCACGATGCGGCCGTGAGAAGGCGATGTCGCTCGGGATCGTATAGGCTGTCATTGACCCCGACGACGACGTTGAGGGCGCGCTCATCCTTCACCGGCGCCGCGACGATGACACGCTTCACGCCGCGATCGAAGTAGGCCTGGAGCTGCTCGGGCTTGAGGAACTTCCCTGTGCATTCCAGCACGATCTCACATCCAAGATCACCCCAAGGTACCTCACCGGGAGCGGCAGCAGCCGTGAAACCGATGCGCCGATCGGCGACGCTGATAGCGCTCTCGCCATCACTTCCAATGGCTTCATTCCAGCGACCATGAATGCTGTCGAATTCCACGAGGTGCGCGGCCGCTGCCGCGCCGCCTTTGATCTCGTTGATGTGGGCGATCTCGAGCCGGTTGCCGGAGCGGGGATCGTCTTTGGGCCGGGGCAGTCCGCCCATGGCGGCGCGCAAGGCCAAACGCCCCATGCGCCCCATTCCGTTGATGCCGACGCGCATGATCTTCTCCTTAACGGGCATACGTAGTGGGCTTACCGAGTTCATCGAGACGCGCCTTCAGCGCCATGCGATCGAGCGTCTCAAAAGGCAGATTGGTGAAGCCCTCGAGGCGTCGCCGGATCATCCCGTAAAGTTCGTTCAAGAGCGTCGTCCGCTCCACCTCCGAACCGCGAAACCGCGCCGGATCGGGGAACGGCCACACCGCGGTGATCGGCCGCGAACCAAGGTCGGGGCACACTTCGCCATCTTGCGGGTCGCACAGCGTCAGTACGAAATCCATGCGCGGAGAGTCGGGGCCAGTGAATTCGTTCCATGACTTGGAGCGGAGATCCGAAGTATCGTGGCCCATCACTTTAAGGCGCTCGAGAACCTCGGGCATCGGCGCATCCGCGGGCATCGATCCCGCCGAATAGGCATTGAATTTCCCCCTGCCAATCTTCCCGAGAATGGCTTCTGCCATGATCGAGCGAGCCGAGTTTCGCGTGCAGATGAACAGGACATTGAACGCAGCTGTCATAACGCTCACCTCATCAGCATCTTCCGGAATTAGCCGTGCAAGATCTCCACAGAGCTCTGGTCGTCCGTCGCAGCATGTCTCTGTCAGGAAATTGAAGAGGGCGTGCAGCCCCGCGAACCGAACCGCGTAGATGATGTACCGGCCCTGGCGTGTGGATTGGACGAGCCGTGCCTGCTCAAGTGCTGCGAGGTGGTAGGAGAGCGACGATGGCGATACGCCGAGCTCGGGCGCCAGCTCGCCGGCAGGCATTCCCGATGCGCCGCGGGAAGCCAGAACACGCATGAGATGCAGCCGCGTCTCCTGTGCGAGCGCGGAGAAGCCAGCGGCGATATCCTTCATTTCCATGATTCTTGAATAGTAGAATTGATTGACAACTTTATGACGGATGCCGAGCCGTAGGTCAACAGGGCACCACAGCCCGCAATCGAGCCGGTTACCTCGTGCCGATCTCGATGCCGCTGCCCATGGAGGAACTGAGTGTCACGCCACGCCGACGACCGCGAGAGATCCGAGACAAGCGCTCCTTCCCTGCGGCCGGAACTGGTCGCGCGGATCTGTTGGTATCACTTTCACGACGGACAAACTCAACAGCAGGTCGCCGAACGTGTCGGTCTTAGTCGAGCAACGATCAATAAAGTCATCAATGATGCCCGACGCCAAGGGATTGTGCGGATATCGATCGACTCGCCCGCCGCCCCGTGCGCGGAGCTCGAAGAACGACTACGAGCTAAGTTCAGCCTGAGGGACGTCGTCGTGGTTCCCTCTCCTGCCGACGAGGACAATGTCAGGCACATCGTCGGCATCGCTGCCGGCGAGTACATCTCCAAAATTCTCCGACAGGATGAGATCCTTGCCCTGGGCTGGGGCGGCACCGTGTTTGCCGCGGCCCAATCTCTCGCTCCGCGCAGAAATAGCGGAATAAGCGTAGTTTCCTTATCCGGCGGCCTTCCCCGCAGTGCCGTCATCAATCCGTATGACAACGCGGCTTCGTTTGCCAAGATTCTTGACGCTCAATGTTACTACATGACGGCGCCCATGTACGCGGATGACGAGGCTACAAAGAAAGCCCTCATGCGCAGTTCCGCTATTCGAACCGTCGTCGAGAAAGCTGCCAGTGCCGACATCGCGCTCCTAACTACGATCGATCTCACTCCCAAGACTTGGATTATCAAGCACGGCGCCATAACTCGAGAGATGCTCAAGTCTCTCATCGCTGCCGGTGCCGTCGGAGGTGTTTGTGATCAATACGTGGATGGCAGTGGGCGCGTGATCGACCATGAGCTCAACCGCCGCACGGTCGCGGTCCCGCTCGGCACGATCCGCAAAATTCCCCACCTCGTCCTCTGCGCCGGCGGCTCATTCAAAGTCCCCATCATCCGCGCTGCTCTCTCCGCTCAGCTCGCTCATACCCTCATTACGGACGACCGTGCCGCGATGGGCCTTCTTGCCTCGTAGCTGTGTCATCCGGGAGTCGTTGACATTCGACTAGGTAAATATACAAATGTATAAGGGAGAAAACACTCATAAGAGGTGACGATCATGTCAGGCGGATCGTTGGCTGGAATTCGAGTACTCGATCTCAGCCGGGTTCTTGCAGGACCTTCCTGCACACAACTGCTCGGAGATCTCGGCGCCGAAATCATCAAAGTTGAGAGACCGGGCGTCGGCGACGAGACGCGCACGTGGGGCCCTCCGTACGTCAAGGATGGCGACGGCCGCGACACGACCGAAAGCGGCTACTACCTCTGCTGCAATCGCAATAAGCGCTCGATCGCCGTCGACTTCTCCAAACCTGAAGGCGTCGCCACCATCAAGCAGCTTGTCCAACGCTGCGACGTGCTGATCGAAAACTTCAAGCTCGGCGGTTTGCAAAAGCTCGGCCTCGGATATGAAGACTTGCACCGAGAGCAGCCTCGTCTCGTCTACTGCTCAATCACCGGCTATGGGCAAACAGGACCTTATGCGGCGCGACCAGGTTACGACATGGTGGCGCAAGGCATCGGCGGTCTGATCAGTATGACCGGAGAGCCAGATAGGCCGCCGGTCAAAGTCCCAAGCGCCGTCAACGATGTGATGACCGGCCGCTATGCCGCCATCGGCGTCCTCTCAGCGCTTCGCCATCGTGACGCAACCCGTATCGGTCAACATATCGATCTCGGCCTGCTCGATGTGCAGGTAGGTTGGCTCTATAATCAGGGTCTGAACTATTTGACCGGCGGCGGAATTCCGCAGCGCCTCGGCACTGCCCACCCCAATACGGTCCCCTACCAAGTTTTCGAGACCAAGGACGGATGGGCCATCGTTGCCGCGAACAACGATGGCCAGTTCAAACGTCTCTGTGACGCCGCCCGGCGGCCGGAACTTAGTTCAGATGCACGCTTTGCCACTAACTCCGATCGCGTGCGCAACCGCGACAAGCTTGTCGAGCTCGTGACCGAATTCTTGCGCACGAACACCACCGCGTACTGGATGGAAGTGCTCGAGCGGGCCAACGTGCCATGCTCACCGGTCAATAACGTGGCCGAGGTCTTCGCCGATCCGCAGGTACTCGCACGCGGCATGAAAATTTCAATGCCGCACGGGCTCAGCGGCAGCGGCACCGTCGATCTCATCGGTTGCCCGCTCAAGATGTCAGAAACACCCGTCGAATATCGCCGCGCACCCCCAACCCTCGGCGAGCATACAGAGGATGTTCTGCGAGAGGTGCTCGAACTGCCAAATTCAAAGATCGAGGCGTTGAGGGCCAGCGGCATCATCTGACGGAGAGATGTAGTGAAAGCGACAGTGACATTTGTAGGATCAGGCGACGCATTCGGTTCTGGCGGGCGGTTTCAGACCTGCATTCTTGTCGACATACCTGGCCTCCGGTTTGCGATCGACTTCGGTGCTTCGAGTCTCATCGCCCTGAACAAGCTCGGTATTCGACACACGAGCATCGATCTCATCTTGCTCACTCATATCCATGCCGATCACAGTGCCGGCATTCCCCAACTGCTTGCCGACTCGATGCTCGGTGCGCGGCGCGAGAAGCCGCTCACCATTGCCGGCCCACGCGACACCGAGGCGCGGTTGGCAGAGACGCGGGACGCCCTCATGCCGGGTATGCATGTGATGAAGCCGAAATTCCCGCTGACCTATATCGAGATGGAAACGTACAAGACGCATCAGGTGTGCGGCTTATCTGTTACACCCTATCCGGCGGACCACACCAAAGAGACGAACCCGACAGGCTTGCGCATAGATTGCGGCGGCAAAATTATCTCCTACACAGGCGACGGCGATTGGACTGACGACACGCCGAAGCTAGCGGATGGCGCCGACCTGATGATTTGCGAATGCTATTTCTATGAGAAGCCAATCCGCTTTCACCTCAACTATCCGACCATTCGAGATCGGCGTTACGAGCTGAAGGCGAAGCAGCTTGTTCTCACGCATCTCGGGCCCGAGATGCTGGCCAATCGGCATCGCGTCACCGAAAAATGCGCCGATGACGGCATGGTCATTGAGATTTAGTCGCATCAAGTGTGTCCGCATCTGCTGTCTGACGCTCGCGCGCTAGACAGCAGCCGAACGTCGATGGTCGATGTTTCGCCGCTTCAGACATCTTTTGCGCGTGAGCGCTCTCTTCGTGCGCTATCCGCGTGCGAAGTCGAGTGTACAGTGCATCGCGGCAGAAGAATCTTTTTGCCGGTTCTGGGCCTGAGCTCGCCGGTCTCTTTGCGCAGATTGTAGAACTCGCAGGCGCCCATGCCCTCTCGACTGTCGGTAATCCTCATCCTCGGCTCGACGCAAACGTTGGCTTGGGGCTCGAGCTATTATCTGCCGGCAATCCTCGCCGATCCCATATCGCGCAGCCTCGATATATCGAGCACGTGGTTCTTTGCAGCTTTCTCTGCATCGCTGCTTATTGCGGCGCTGATCGGCCCGCGCGTTGGCCGCACTATCGATACCTATGGAGGTCGCGAGGTACTTGCTGTCTCCAACATCGTCATCGCGGCAGGATTGGTTGTTCTCGGCCTTTCATACACGCCGATCACCCTAGCCGTAGCGTGGCTGCTTCTGGGAGTCGGCATGGGCCTCGGCCTCTACGATTCCGCCTTCGCAATGCTCGGGCGGATCTACGGCATGGAAGCGCGCTCGGCGATTACCGGGATCTCGTTGCTGGCGGGATTTGCGAGCACCATTGGTTGGCCTTTGACAGCACTCGGCGCTGCAGAACTCGGTTGGCGAAACACGTGCTTCGCTTGGGCCGCTGTCCACATTCTCATTGGCCTGCCGCTCAATCGCTTCATGCTGCCGAAACCACACGACGTCGTAAAGCAGACCGAGGCTTCACAACCCGTCCACATGCCATTCGACCGCAACATGGCCCTGCTCGCGTTTGCCTTCGCCGCAGGGTGGATGGTTGTCGCGGCTATGGCGGCTCACTTGCCACGCCTCCTCGAGGCAGCGGGTGCAACTACTGTGCAAGCCGTGGCGGCCGGAGCGCTGATCGGTCCAGCACAAGTCGCGGCGCGCATCGCCGAAGCCAGTATCCTGCGCAACCAGCACCCGATCGTGTCGGCCCGTCTCTCGATGATCGCGCATCCTATCGGGGTCGCCATGCTTGCCTTGTTTGGTGCGGGTGGCGCAGCCGGCGTCTTCGCCGCCTTTCACGGTGCCGGATCTGGAATCATGACGATCGCCCGCGGGACTGTTCCGCTCGCGATCTTCGGGCCTGACAACTACGGCTATCGCTTGGGCCTGCTCGGCGCGCCGGCGCGGATGGCCCAGGCTGTCGCGCCACTGTTGTTCGGCTTACTGATAGACCGCTATGGTGCCGGCGTATTGACGGCCTCGGTCGTGCTCTCGCTTTGCGGCTTCGTCGCCTTGATGGCATTGCGGTTGCCGGCACGGGGCTCGATCTGAGGAGTGACAGACTTGTGCCACAAGGGTTGCGGCCAACGCGTCTCAATGAATCGCCCTCGTAGTCGACGCGTGTCATGACGTCAGAGTCCCTCACATTGGCCGCCATTCTGCTCCTCGTGGCGGCGGCCTACGCTGCCGTCGGGCAGGCCGGTGCTACGGGCTATCTGGCGGTCATGGGACTCGCGGGGCTTCAGCCCGCCGTCATGAAGCCAACGGCCCTTGCACTCAACATCCTGGTGGCCGCCATCGGCACGGTCCAATTCTGGCGCGCCGGCATGCTTTCGTGGCGCACGTTCTATCCCTTCGCCGTGCTCGGCTTTCCGTTCTCGCTGATCGGCGGATCGATCAATCTCCAGGCCTCGGTCTACTACCCCGTGGTCGGTGCCATCCTGCTCATTGCCGGCGCACAGATCTTGCGGTCAGCCTCCCGTGCCGAAGGAAACCAGGCTCGGCCTCCAGAGAAGCCGCCGTTTCTTCCGGCGTTGGCGACTGGCGCGGCCATCGGCTTTGTCTCAGGGACGACAGGAACGGGCGGCGGCATTTTCCTGGCGCCTGCTATCCTGGCTATGAACTGGGTCGATGTCCGCCGAACAGCAGCGGTTACGGCCGCCTACAATCTTCTGAATTCCACTGCAGCTCTCGCCGGCGCTTACGCGACGCTGGGACAGCTCCCAAGCGCCCTGCCCTTCTGGCTGGTCGCCGTGGGCATCGGCGGCTTGATCGGCGCATCGGTCGGCGCCCGTTACCTGCCGGAGCGCGCGATGCGCTATGTTCTGGCTTGCGTGCTGTTGGGGTCGGGGCTCAAACTCATCCTGACGTAGGTAGACAGGAGGCCTCTGCGGACGATGGCTCCGCGTTTGTTCGAGACGTAGCATTCAAACCATAATCAAGCGGTACCATCCTTCGGCAATCGCATTTGGGAGGAGAGCTTTGGCGTTGCGAAAGGTCATCAGTCGCCGCCGATTGCTGGGCGCTGCGGGAAGCCTCGCCGCATCGTTCGGCGTGCTCCGCACTCGCGCACAATCTGCGGATGCGCCTCTCCGATTTGCGCTCACCCCCGTGCTCCTAACCTCCGACCTCGTGATGCTCGAGGAGTTGAAGGCCTATCTTGCGCACGCAATGGGCCGGCCGGTACATCTCGTCAGCCGCCGAACCTATCAGGAGATCACGGCATTGCTCGTCACGCGACAAGTCGATGCCGCTTGGATCTGCGGCTATCCCTTCGTCGCGTACCGCGAGGAACTTGCCCTCGTTGCTGTTCCGGTTTGGCGCGGACAGCCGCTCTACCAGTCCTACCTGGTCGCCCGCGCCAGTCAGAAGGCGGAGAGCCTGTCGGACCTTGCGGGTACCGTTCACGCCTTCTCCGATCCGGACAGCAACTCGGGCTATCTCGTCACCTGCGCGGCCCTGGCCGAGATGGGCCAATCGCCAGCGCGCTTCTTTCGACACTTTTTCTATACCTACGGCCATCGCAATGTCGTGCGCGCCGTCGCGACCGGGCTCGCCGCAGGCGGAAGCGTAGACGGCTATGTCTATGACGTTCTCCGCGAAGCGGAACCTGCCTTATGTGCGGAAACCCGCATCGTGCGGAAATCGGAGCTGCTTGCCTTTCCGCCGATCGCCTGCCCCGCTGCAGATGCGCAGTCACCGGCAATCGTCCAGTTGCGCCAGGCTCTCATCAACATGCCCCACGACCCGAGGGGGCGGGCTGTGCTCGCCATGCTGCGTCTCGACGGCTTCCGAGATGAGCGGCCAGAGCTCTTCGACGGCATCGCGAACAAGATGCAGCTGGTGCGAGGAGTTGCGCCATGACGTGGCATCGCTCGCCTCTTACGGCGCGCGTGTCGTTGATCGTCACGCTCTTCATGGTCACCGTATCGGCGTTCGCATCCGAACGCGTGCTCTCTCGGCTCGCCGATACCCAGGAACGCCACGTCCAGCCTCTCGCGGATGCGTACGTAGATGGCCTAGTTCTGGCGCTCGTCGACTCGATCATCCGCGAGGACATCTGGCAGGCTTTCGACGTAATCGACCGCTCGCGGGAAAAATCCGGAGAGATCAGGCCGACGGAAACCATCGTCGCCGGGCCCGACGATTTTGTGATCGCGTCGTCGCATCCGCTCGAGATCCCTTCGCACGTGCTCCACAATTCGGGCAACAGATGTCGGTCCGGTTGAGATCGTAGAACGGCAAGGCACATACGGCGCTTTGACAGATGCGCTTCGTGCCGCGATTAAGCTGCTTCGACATATCTGATCCAGTTCATGTTGATGGTGATCGCTCTCGCTAGCGCTGCGCTCGAACGGTTGCAGCGAGCGTCGCTGCAAGGCTTGAGACGCGTTCCAGCTTGTGTACGGCGATGCGCTTGTTGCTTGAGCGTGGCTCTTTCAAGAGTTCTACGACCTCTCGCAGAAGCAGCTCCAGCTGGCGGATACCGTCATTTGTCATGGTTACCCTTCCCGGGTCGTCGGAAGTCGATCGGTGACGAGATACACCGAGTGGCGTGGCGCAAGACCGCGCGGCAACACATTATTGTTGATTATGGTGCCGTGGCCGGGACGAAGGGATCGCTCGATGTGAGCACCCGCCAGTCGGTCGCAGGCCTCTTCGCCTCCAAGCGAAGGTCGCCGACGTAAGCGCTCAACTCGATGATCTTACGCGCGTTCGCAGTGGCGTCCACGCTCGTCGCGTCCGCGCGTCGCCGGTCTCTGCGTTCGATAAGCTCGCTTCAATCAAGATTGAGAGAGACACTGCGTCGATCCCGCTGGACTTTGCCAAGCGCATCCGGGCAGGCTCTTCTGAAGGGTGATGCGGATGCCAGAACGATTCTCGCCGGCCGTGGTTCAGTCTTGAAGAACTGCCGAGAGATCTGGCGCTCATCCTTCTCATCCTCGGTGAAAGGCAGTCATCCATGGACAGGCGAATAGGCCGCAAGGAACATGCGCTGCGTGGTGTCGCGTCACAGGAGATCCCGGTGATGGGCAATATCGTTGCGATGCCGGTGCGTCGGGGGCGGCTACGCCTCATTCAAGGTGGTGCAAGCATGTCTTCATTGGGAGCGGACGGGGCGTCGCCTGCTCGAATAGCGGACTTCGAAACT
>Ga0066256_1003777_pt1 | contig 14257 bp, 13 predicted proteins | sample ThiBio_1000_biof_FD_87107 | JGI IMG/M metagenome (GOLD analysis project Ga0066256, IMG submission 87107) | Wastewater bioreactor microbial communities from Cape Town, South Africa - Thiocy_expt_1000_biof (version 2) | ecosystem: Engineered > Bioreactor > Thiocyanate-remediating >...
TACAGTGATCGAAGAAATAGGTATCAGCGCCCCGCAGGCAAGTTCCGAGCCGCAGTGGCGAGCCGCTGGCCTTCCGGGATCACCGCCATGCGCCACCCCTTGCGGGCGCCCAGATAGCGCGCCGCGAGTTCCTTCATCCGTTCCGGCGTGGTGTCGGTATAATCGGACATCAGGCTGCGCAGCTTGGCGATGCGGATCGGATCCTGCGTCGCCCCTTCGAGCATGTTCATCCAGAACTGATGCCCCGAAAGCGCGCGATCGAGCATCTGGCGGAACGGCTCCGTGACCCGCACCAGCTCGTCGTCGGTCGGCCCGCGCGCCGCCAGGTCGGCCGCGATCGCATCGGCCTGGGCGAAGAATTCGGGCACAGCCTCTGGCGGCATCTGGGCCATCGCGATGATCCGCCCGCCAACGTCGAGATCGAACGGCCAGCTGGTCCCCACATTGGGCGCATAGCTGGCGCCGGCCTTTTCCCGCCAGGCGACCACCGCCGCCGCCGTATCGGGATCGCCGCGATGGTATTCCACCATCGGCGCATCCTGCGGCGGCGGGAAGCCGAGCTTGCGCGCCAGCGCGGCCGCGGGGATCGGCTCGCGCGCAGGCAAGGCGCCGAAGGTGCGCGAAAGCGCATCGATCGTCGCCTGCCGGTCGATGTCGCCGAACACCAGGACTTCCACCGGCCCCTGCTTCAGCAGCGGTTCCCAGACCTTGCGGAAGCCTTCCGGAGTGGCCGCCTCCATCTGAGCGGGCGTCGGCATGGCGAAGCGCGCATCGCGGTTGCTGAGCACATATTCCAGATCGCGGCTGATGATCCCCATCGGAGTGGCGCCGTAGCTTTCATAGCCGAGCTGCGCGGCCGCCTTGGCGCGGAGCACCGGATTGGCGTCCCAGCGCGGCATCGCCAGCTTGGCGGCGAAGAGATAGAGCTGATCCGCGATGTCCGCCGGCCGCGTCTGCCCGTTAAGCGTGAACACGCCGTCGTCTATCCCGAAATCGAACCCCATCTTGCGCCCGGTGGCGATCCGGTCGAGCTCCTCGGCGCCGAGCGGCCCGACGCCGGACGAGACCAGCGCCATCCGCCCCAGCGCGATGTAAGGCGCATCATCGGCCGAAAAGGCGCGATAGCCGCTGCCGAAGCGAACCCGCACGGTGGCCCGGCCAGGCTCATGCGCGGTGGGCCAGATCAGCGCCTTCACACCGTTCGCGAACTCGATCTGCTCGATCTCCAGCACGCCGATGGGCCGGATGCTCACCGGCGCGGCGGATGTGCCGATAGCGGGGAGCTGATCGAAGGAAATGCTCTGCGCGGCGATGCGCGAGCTGCCGTCGGCTTCCACCGGCTCGCTCAGGATGCGGCGCAGGTCGGCGTTGCTCGCCTCCTTGACCGCCGGGGTGACGTAAAGCCCCCGGATCACCACGCCCGAGAACAGCTTGCGCGTGTGTTCGAGCACCGCCTCCGGCGTGAACCGGTCGCGCATGTCGCGGAACACGGCAAGGATCGTCTCCGGCGAAGCGACCGCCTCGCGAATATCCACCGCCGAAACCAGATCGTCGGCCAGCTTGGCCCCCGCCTGGTTGATCCGCTGCTCCACCATATTGGCGAAGATCACGTCATATTCGGCCAGCTCGCGGTCGATCTCCTCGTCGGTGGGCGGCGTCGCTATCGCATCGGCGATCACCGCGCGCACGTCCTTCACCGCCTTTTCCCATTCGCCGCCGAGCGGCGTCACCGTGACGAAGGTGCCATCCGCCGAGCGGCTGACATCGTCCTGCTGGACCCCGGCGAAGAGATAGGACCCGCCGGCGCGGGCGCGCGATTCCAGCCGGCGATTGATGATCGCCTGCGCGATCTGGTCTATCATCAGCCCGCGATTGTATTCGATGTTGTCGGTGACTTCGTGCCACGGGCGCAGGATCGCCCAGGAAACTGAGCGCGGCAGCGTCGGCTCCACGATCACTTCCACATCGTCCAGCGGATTTGCCCGATCCGTCACGGCCTTGCCCGCCTTCGGCTCGCCGAAATCGGGCTGCGGCACATGCGGGCCGGCCGGCTTCCAGTCGTTGAAATACTGCTCGATCATCGCCGCGAAGACTTCCGGCGGTCCATCGCCGGAAATCACGATCACGGTGTTTTCCGGCCGGTACCAGCGCTGGTGGAAAGCCTTGACGGACTTGCTCGTCGCGCCCTTGAGCGCCTCGGTGGTCCCGATCGTCGCCCGCTCGGCGAGCGGCTGCCCCTTGAAGAAGGTCGCGCGCGTGGCATCCGCGACCCGCCGCTGCGCGCCCCCGCTTTCGCGCGATTCCGCAAGCACGATGGGCACGTCCAGCGCCAGGTTCGCATCGCTCAGCGCAGGCTCGCGGATCATGCCGGAAACCAGCCGCAGCGCCTCGTCCAGCCTGGCCCGGTTCGCATTGGGCAGGTCCAGCTTGTAGACCGTCTGCGTCGGCGTGGTTTCCGCATTGGTGTCGCTGCCGAAGGTCGCGCCCAGCCGCTGGAAGGTGGCGATCGCCGTGCTGTCGGCGATGTATTTCGATTCGCGGAAGGTCAGGTGCTCGATAAGGTGGGCATAGCCGCGCTCGGAATCCTTCTCGTAAAGCGACCCGGCGTCGATCCGGACGCGGATCGAAATCTGGCCCGGCGGCACGCCGTTGTTGCGCACTGCATAGCGCACGCCGTTGGCAAGCTGGCCGAACTTCCATTCCTCGTCATGCGGGATGTCCGTGCCGCGATAGAGCCAGGGATCGTCCGGCTGCAGCGAAGCCGGCTGGGGGAACACCGGCGCGGCAGGCGCCGGGGCCGGAACCGCGACGGGGGGCGTCTGCTGGGCATGGACCGCCGCCGAAGCGAGCATCCAGGGGGCGAGCAGGGTGGCGAGGAACCGCGTGGCGCGGGAAGATATGATCATGACGAGCCTATTAGTGGCTCAAGGGATGAAGGGATAGTGAATGGTGCGCAACAAGGAGTTGCTTGACCCCACCCTTTCGCACCCTACATCCGATCCCATGTTCATCGAGACCGAAACCACGCCCAACCCGGCGACGCTGAAGTTCCTTCCTGGCGAGGCCGTGATGGGCGGCGGAACGCGCGAATTCACCAGCCCCGAAGCGGCCGAGGCATCGCCTCTGGCTTCCGCCCTGTTCGATACGGGGGAAGTGACGAACGTGCTGTTCGGCGGCGATTTCATCTCCGTCACCGCCGCGCCCGGCGTGGACTGGGCCGTGCTGAAGCCGCAGGTGGTGGCCATCCTGCTCGACCATTTCGTGAGCCAGGCGCCGCTGTTCCATCCCGGCAGCGCGGCCGGCATCGCCGTGCCGCCCGAGGAGGATGTGGGCGACGATCCCGCCGATGCGGAGATCGTGGCGCAGATCCGCGACCTGATCGAAACCCGCGTCCGCCCGGCGGTTGCGGGCGATGGCGGAGACATCCAGTATCGCGGCTTCCGCGATGGCGTGGTGGATCTCACCATTCAGGGCGCCTGCTCGCGCTGCCCTTCCTCCGCCGCGCCACTCAGGCACGGCATCGAAGGGCTGCTGAAGCATTACGTGCCCGAAGTGACCGAAGTTCGCGCCGCCTGAGCGGCCTCTTCCCCCCGGAACGGAGACCAGGCGGCATGGCCGAACCACTTTCCGATGCAGCGCTGGACCAGCTCTTCCGCAGTGCCCGCAGCTATAACGGCTATCTCGACAAACCGGTCGGCACGCAGCAGCTCCACGCGATCTGGGACCTGATGAAGATGGGGCCGACATCGGCCAACCAGCTTCCCGCGCGGCTCGTCTGGCTGACCACGCCGGAAGCGAAGGAACGGCTGGCAAGGCATGCCGGCGCCACGAACGGCGACAAGATACGCAAGGCGCCGGTCAGCGTGATCATCGCCATGGACGAGCATTTCCACGAACAGCTTCCCTGGCTATTCCCCCATGTCGACGCGCGCAGCTGGTTCGCGGGGAGCGAGGATGCGCGCAAGACCTCCGCCTTCCGCAACTCGACGCTGCAAGGCGCCTATTTCATCCTCGCGGCGCGGGCGCTGGGCCTGGATACCGGGCCGATGTCGGGCTTCGACAATGCGGGGGTGGACGCGGAATTCTTCGCCGGCGAGCCGAACTGGAAATCGAACTTCATTTCCACGCTGGGCTACGGCGATCCGGAAACGATCTTCGAGCGCCATCCGCGGCCCGACTTCGACACTTTCAATCGCATCCTCTGACGCGTCAGGGCGGGGGATGCGGACGCTGGCCATCGATTGCTCCACCGAGGCTTGCTCGGTCGCGCTGTTCGATGGGGAAGCCCTGGTGGCGGGCGACTGCCGCCTGCTGGGGCGGGGCCACGCCGAACATCTGGTGCCGATGATCGCCGCCTTGCCAGATCACGGCAAGGCGCAGCGCGTGGCCGTTTCGCTCGGCCCCGGAAGCTTCACCGGGGTAAGGATCGGCCTTGCCGCGGCGCGCGGGCTGGCCCTGGGCTGGAGCGCGGAAGTGCGGGGCTATCCCACGCTCGCGCTGGTCGCGGCCATGGCGCGGGCCATGACGTGCGGGGGCAAAGGCGAAACACCGGTGAGCGTCGCGATGACCGGCGGGCACGGCGAATGGTTCGTGCAGGATTTCGCCGCCGATGGAGCGCCGCAGGGCGAAGTTTCCTCGCTCGCGCCCGAAGCCGCGGCTGCCGCCGCGCGCCACGAACTGGTGGCGGGCACCCGGGCAGAGGCGCTCGTCGCCTTGCGCGGCCATGGCGCCGCCTTGCCGCTGCGGCCCGATGCGCGGCGCCTGATGCTGCTGCCCCAAGCCTGCCTCACGCGGGAGATCGCCCCGCTCTATGGCCGCGGCCCCGACGCGCGCCTGCCGGGGGAAGCCCCCCGATGAGCGGTTCCGCCTCCGCCGATCCGGTCGATCACATCATGCAGGTCATGGAAGCGGCTTTCGACCCGGCCTACGGCGAAGCGTGGAACCGCCGCCAGGTGAGCGACGCGCTGACCATGGCCAATTGCCATTACCTGCTGCTCGACGAAAACCTGCGCGAGCCCCAGCCTGGCGGAATCGCCGCGGGCTTCCTGCTTTCACGCCATGCGGTGGATGAAGAGGAAGTGCTGCTGATCGCGGTCCGCCCCGAATTCCGCCTGCGCGGCGTGGCCTCGGCGCTGCTGGAGCGGCTGCGGGCAGAGGCGCGGCAGCGGCGCATCGCGCGCCTGTTTCTCGAAATGCGTGAAGGCAATCCGGCAGAATCGCTTTACCGCAAGCACGGCTTCGAACCGGTCGGCCGGAGGCCCAACTATTACAATCGCGGAAAAATAACAGGGATCGATGCGATCACTTTTGCATTATGCATGTAGTTTTCGGAAGTTAGCGCCCTGTCGCAGAAGAATCTTTTCTTTGATCGTTTCGCACGGTTGAAATCGCGCAGGAATTAATGCAATGGCGCCGCCTTCCGAGCAGCCGGGTAAAGTCGAACCCGGTAATACTGGTCGCCAAGGAACCCGAGGAAACAATGCAGGACATCGAAAACGACATGGGCGAAACGCTCATCACTTTGACTTCGGACATTGTCGCAGCGCATGTGAGCAATAACAGCGTTTCGGTGGAAGATGTCCCCACGCTGATCGCCAATGTCTATGGCGCGCTTGCCGGGCTGGGCAAGGAAGCGGTGGTCGAAGCCGCTCCGCCGGAGCCGGCCGTTTCGATCCGTTCTTCGGTGAAGCCCGACTACATCATCTGCCTGGAAGACGGCAAGAAGATGAAGATGCTCAAGCGCCATCTGATGACCGCCTACAACATGACGCCGGAAGAATATCGCGCGCGCTGGAACCTGCCCGCGGATTACCCGATGGTGGCCCCCAACTATGCGGAAAAGCGCCGCGAGCTGGCCAAGAAGATCGGCCTCGGCCGCAAGCCCGGCCAGAAGCGCGGACGGCGCAAGAAGGCCGTTGCCTGAAATACTCTTCTGCACACGGTTGAAAATACGGCCCGCAGGTATAAAACCTGCGGGCTTTTTCGTAATTTCGGGGACTGTGTTGAACCAGCCAATCGACATCGAGCAGCTCTGCAACGAGCGGGGTCTCAGGATCACCGAGCAGCGGCGCGTGATCGCGCGCGTCCTCTCGGAAAGTTCGGACCATCCCGATGTGGAGCTCCTGCACGAGCGCGCTTCGGCGATCGATCCGAAGATCTCGATCGCCACGGTCTATCGCACCGTGCGCCTGTTCGAGGAAGCGGGCATCCTCGACCGCCACGATTTCGGCGATGGCCGCGCCCGCTACGAGCCTTCGCCCGAAGCGCATCACGACCACCTGATCAACGTCGAGACGGGCGAAGTGATCGAGTTCGTCGATCCCGAGCTCGAGCAGTTGCAGAAGCAGATCGCCGAGCGACTGGGCTTCCGCCTGGTCGATCACCGCATGGAACTCTACGGCGTCGCGCTCGACCGCAAGAGCTGAGATGCCGGGCACCGGCGAGACCCGGGCCCAGCGCGCCGCGCGCCGGCGCGAGGACGCGATCCAGGGCCACGACACCCCGCTTACCCTGGCCGAGCAGTGCCGCATGTGGCGGCGCGTGGCGATGCTGGTGCTGGCGCTGCTGCTGCTCGTCCCGCTCCACTATCTCTTCCGCTTCGCCCGCCTGCCATCGCCCTGGCCGCGCTATTTCCTCTCCATCGCCGCCAGGATTTGCGGCGCGCGGATCAACCGCATCGGCACGCACCTGAAGCGCGACGTCTTCTACATCTCCAACCATCTGAGCTGGATCGACATATTGGCGCTGGGCGGCGCCAGCGGCACCGCCTTCATCGCCAAGGCGGAGATCCGGAGCTCGCCCATCGTCGGCTGGCTCGCCGGGCTCAACCGCACCGTCTATGTGAAGCGCGAGAACCGCCTGGGCGTCGCCGAGCAGATCAACGAGTTGCGCGACGCGCTGGCGGAGACCTGGGCGATCACGGTCTTCCCCGAGGGCACCACCACCGACGGCAAGTCGCTCCTTCCCTTCAAGACGCCGATGCTGCGCGTGCTCGAGCCGCCGCCCCCCGGGGTTATGGTGCAGCCGGTGATGCTCCATTATGGCGCGGCGGCGGACGACATCTGCTGGATCGGCCAGGAACGCGGGCTCAACAATGCGCGGCGCGTGCTCGGCCGCAAGGGCAGCTTCCGGCTCGACGTGCATTTCCTCGAGCCCTTCCATCCGCGCGACTTTCCCGGCCGCAAGGTGATCGCCGCGGAGAGCCGGCGGCGGATCGAGGAGGCGCTGGTCGCAGTGCTGGGCCAGCCGCTCCGCACCTTCCGCTTCGCCGAGGACCCGATCGGGTATCGGCCGAAGCCGGGGGGCTGAGGCACCCCTCCCTTTCGGCGAGGGACGTAAGTCGGTATAGCCCCGCCCGATGAACGCCCCCAAGAATCCCAGGACCTTCCAGGTCAAATCGTTCGGCTGCCAGATGAACGTCTATGACGGCGAACGCATGGCCGAGCTGATGGCCGCGCAGGGCATGACCGCCGCCGCCGAGGGCGAGGCCGCCGATCTCGTCGTGCTCAACACCTGCCACATCCGCGAAAAGGCGACCGAGAAAGTCTATTCGGACATCGGCCGCCTGCGGAAGGGCGCGCGCGCGGACGGGCGCGCGGAGCCGATGATCGCCATCGCCGGCTGCGTCGCCCAGGCCGAGGGCGAGGAGATCGTCCGCCGCGCCAAGGTCGATGTCGTCGTGGGCCCGCAGGCCTATCACAACCTGCCCGAGCTGGTGGCGAAGGCCGCCAGCGGCCAGTCGACCCTCGATACCGACATGCCGGCGCTCAGCAAGTTCGGCGCGCTGCCCCGGCGTCGCAAGGTCGGCCCCACGGCCTTCCTCACCGTGCAGGAAGGCTGCGACAAATTCTGCACCTATTGCGTCGTGCCCTATACGCGCGGCGCCGAGATCAGCCGGTCCTTCGCCGAACTGGTCGACGAGGCCAAGGCGCTCGTCGATGCCGGCGCGCGCGAGATCACGCTGCTCGGCCAGAACGTCAATGCCTGGGACGACGATGCCGGCACCGGGCTGCACGGCCTGATCCGCGCGCTCGATCGGATCGAGGGCCTGGAGCGCATCCGCTACACCACCAGCCACCCCAACGACATGCGCGAGGGCCTGATCCGTGCCCATGCCGAAGTGGCCAAGCTGATGCCGTTCCTCCATTTGCCGGTGCAGGCGGGAAGCGACCGCATCCTCAAGGCAATGAACCGCAGCCACACGCGCGATTCCTATCTGGAGATTCTCGAGCGCGTCCGCGTCGCGCGGCCCGACATCGCACTGTCGGGCGATTTCATCGTCGGCTTCCCGGGCGAGACCGACGCCGAGTTCGAGGAAACGCTGCGCCTGGTCGACGCAGTGGGCTATGCCCAATGCTTCAGCTTCAAGTACAGCCCGCGCCCGGGCACGCCCGCCGCAGAGATGACCGATCGGTTCGTTCCCGCCGAAGTGATGGACGAGCGCCTGCAGCGCCTCCAGGCCGCGCTCAACCGCGACCAGCTCGCCTTCAACCGCGCGACCGCCGGCAAGCGCTGCCCGGTGCTGATCGAGCGCCAGGGCAAGCTCCCCGGCCAGATGCTCGGCAAGTCGCCCTGGCTCCAGTCGGTCTATCTCGATACCGATGCCGGGATCGGCGACATGGTCGATGTCGAGATCGTCGCGGGCTTCGCCAATTCGCTGCAAGGAACCGAAATGGTCCGCGCGGCGGCCTAGGCCGCGTTCGGCGGCCATCGCTCCGCTGCCGGTGCCGCGATCTCGCGCGGCGAGAAGCCGAGATTCCGCGCCATCCCGATGCTCCGCGCAGCGTCCAGATCCTCCTCGGTGAAGATCCGACAGGGGCGGTTTCGGACCCTGGCCATGTGGCACGCATCGCACAGTCCATCGCTTCGTTGCTGCAACCGCCGCATTCCCCCTGTCCAAGTTGGAAATCCTCTGCCACTCTCCCCATATCGCATGCGCCAGGGAACCGCCCGCATCGTCTTCGCTTTGACACGCAGCGTCTCTACGCGCGTCGGGCAAGGGACGTCCGCGCGCATGCGTGGCACCGTCAACAGAGTCCATATCTCGCAGCCGCAAGGAGCCGCATGAGCCGCAAGCCTGTCCCCGCCCAGTCCGGTGAACGCAGCCGCGCCGAGGTGAATTTCGACAAGCCCCAACTCCTGCCGCAGCTCTTCGGCGAATTCGACAGCAACATCCTCGCCCTGGAAGAGCGGCTCGGCGTGTACATCCATGCTCGCGGCCAGCGCGTGCAGATCGAAGGATCTGCCGAGGCCGTCGCCCATGCCCGCGAAGTGCTGCAGGAACTGCACGCCCGCGTCATCCGCGGCGAGGAAGTCGATACCGGGCTGATCGACGCCGTGATCGCGATGTCGAGCGAGCCGACGCTCACCGGCATCATCAAGGCGGACAATGGCAACGCCCCGCCCCAGATCATGATCCGCACGCGCAAGAAGACGATCGTGCCCCGCTCGGTCGCGCAGACCCAGTATATGCGCGCGCTCGTCTCGAACGACATGATCTTCGCATTGGGCCCGGCGGGCACGGGCAAGACCTATCTCGCCGTGGCGCAGGCAGTCGCGCAACTGATCACCGGCAGCGTCCAGCGGCTGATCCTTTCCCGTCCCGCGGTGGAGGCCGGCGAGCGGCTGGGCTTCCTGCCCGGCGACATGAAGGAGAAGGTCGATCCCTATCTCCGCCCGATCTACGATGCGCTCTACGATTGCCTGCCCGCCGAGCAGGTGGAGCGGCGCATCGCCAGCGGCGAGATCGAGATCGCCCCGATCGCCTTCATGCGCGGCCGCACGCTGGCGGATGCGTTCGTCATCCTCGACGAGGCGCAGAACACCACGCCGGCGCAGATGAAGATGTTCCTCACCCGCTTCGGCCAGAACAGCCGGATGGTGATCTGCGGCGATCCCAACCAGGTCGACCTGCCCGGCGGCCCGCCCGCCTCGGGCCTGAACGACGCGACGCGACGGCTCGAGGGCGTGGAGGGCATCGCCTTCTCGCGCTTCTCGACGGCGGACGTGGTCCGCCACCCGATCGTCGGCCGCATCGTCGAGGCATATGAGGGACCGAATGCCTGATACTTTCCTGATCCTCCCCGTTCTGGGGGGGATCTAGATGCTTGACGTTGCCGCCCTGGTCGAATCGCCCTGGCCCGACGCGGACTGGGAAACGCTCGCCCTCCGCGCCGCCGAGACCGCGCTTCGCCAGACCCCCTTCCTCGAGTGGCTGGATCATGCCGCGACGACCGAAGTCGCGGTGCGCTTCACTTCGGACGAGGAAGTCCATGTCCTCAACCGCCAGCATCGGGGCAAGGACAAGCCGACCAACGTGCTCTCCTTCCCGATGGTCCAGCCGGACCTGATGGAAGCGGTCACCGAGAACAGCGACGATGGCGAGGTGCTGCTGGGCGATATCGTCCTGGCGCACGGCGTCTGCGCCGCCGAGGCGATGGAGCGCCGGGTTTCGGTCGAGGACCATGCAACGCACCTGATTGTCCACGGCCTGCTGCATTTGCTAGGCTATGACCATATGGACGATGCCGAAGCCGAGGCGATGGAGGAAATGGAGCGCGCCGCGCTTCGCGACCTCGGCCTGCACGACCCCTATCTGATACGCGAGGATTGAACACCGAACATGCCCGAGGGCCCTAGTAGCAACGGCAATGGAGACGGCCACGAAGGTGGCGGAATATGGCGCGGCATCCGCACCCTCCTGTTCGGTGACGACCAAGAAGAAACGCTGCGCGACCGCATCGAGGACGCAATCGACGAGCATGACGAGGGCGGCCGCGCCCCGGCGGGCGACCTGGCGCCGATCGAGCGCCAGATGCTGCGCAACCTGCTCCATTTCGGCGAGCGCGATGCCGGCGATGTCGGCGTGCCGCGCGCAGACATCATCGCGGTCGAGGAACGGACCAGCTTCGCCGATCTGGTGAAGCTGTTCGAGGAAGCCGGCCACAGCCGCCTTCCCGTCTATCGCGAAGAGCTCGATACCATCATCGGCATGGTCCATATCAAGGACGTGTTCAACATCCTGGCGAGCGGTGCGCCGCACCCCGCCAGCATTGCCGGCCTGATCCGCCAGCCGCTCTACGTGCCCCAGTCGATGGGCGCGCTCGACCTGCTCGCCCAGATGCGCGGGCGACGCACCCATCTCGCCATCGTGCTCGACGAATATTCGGGCACCGAGGGGCTGATCACGATCGAGGACCTGATCGAGGAGATCGTCGGCGAGATCGAGGACGAGCATGACGAGGCGCCCACCGCGCTGCTCGTGCCGATCGAAGGCGGCGGCTGGGACGCCGATGCCCGTGCCGAGCTCGAGGACGTCGCCGAGACGGTCGATCCGCGCCTGGGCGAAGTCGATGGCGATGTCGACACGCTGGGCGGCCTAGCCTTCGTGCTCGCCGGGCATGTGCCCGAGGCGGGCGAGTGCCTGGAGCATGACAGCGGCTGGAAGCTCGAGATCGTCGAGGCCGATCCCAAGCGCGTCACGCGGCTGAGGCTGCATCCGCCGGCGGAAAAGGCGCTGGCGGAGGAGTAGGCGGCCGCAACCGGGCGGAAAGCTCCCCTCCCTTTCAGGGAGGGGAACGGAGATGACGTCGCACCCGGGAACAGCATGCCGGGCCTTCCGCGCTTCCCCGCGCATGACAACAACATGTCGCAAAAATCACCCGGTCGATCACTGACGGCGATCTAATCCATTTCTGCGATCACTGCGCCCCGGCTAGCCTCTACGAGACTCAGGGAAGCGCTTGCTTCCCGAGCGACCAAGCAATCGAGAGGAATCGATCCCATGGACGCACCAACCACCGGCAGCCCGCTGAGCGACCCGTCGAAGGAGCCCCAGGCGCTGCGCACGTTGCTGGGCCGCACCAACCGCGATTGGTGGCCGGAGCAGCTGAGCCTGGAAATCCTCTCCCAGGGCGGCGTCTCGCCCAATCCCTATGGCGAGAGCTTCGACTATCGCGCCGCTTTCGACAGCCTCGACTATTTCGCGCTCAAGGCGGATCTCACTGCGCTGATGACGGACAGCCAGCCCTGGTGGCCGGCCGATTACGGGCATTACGGCCCCTTCTTCATCCGCATGGCCTGGCACTCGGCCGGCACCTATCGCACGGGGGACGGCCGCGGCGGCTCGTCCTCGGGCTCGCAGCGCTTCGCGCCGCTCAACAGCTGGCCGGACAATGGCAATCTCGACAAGGCCCGCCGGCTCCTGTGGCCGATCAAGCGGAAATATGGCGCGAAGATCAGCTGGGCGGATCTGTTCATCCTGGCCGGCAACGTCGCGATCGAATCGATGGGTGGCCCGACCTTCGGCTTCTCCGGCGGCCGGGAGGACATTTTCGAGCCCGAGCGCGACATCTATTGGGGCACCGAGGAGCAATGGGTCGGCCACCCCGAGAACAAGACCCGCATCGATGACGAGGCGGGCATGGCGCTCGAAGAGCCGCTCGCCGCGATCCAGATGGGCCTGATCTACGTCAACCCCGAGGGCCCGCGCAGCGTCCCGGACCCGTGGCTCGCCGGCCGCGACATCCGGGAGACGTTCCGCCGCATGGGTTTCGACGACGAGGAGACGGTTGCGCTCATCGCAGGCGGGCACACGTTCGGCAAGACCCACGGTGCCGCGCACGAGCGTCATCTCGGGCCCGACCCCGAGAGTGCGCCGCTGGAGGAACAGGGCCTGGGGTGGCGCAACGACCACGGCACCGGCACCGGGCCGGACGCGATCGTGAGCAGCCTCGAGGGCATCTGGACCTCGCACCCGACCCGCTGGGACCACGGCTACCTCGAGACCCTGTACCGCTACGACTGGGACGCGGTGCTGAGCCCGGCGGGGTTGTGGCAGTGGGTCCCGTCGAGGGGGGAGGGCGTGGGCACCGTGCCCGACGCCCACGACCCGGACGCCACCCACGTCCCGACGTTCCTCACGACCGACCTGGCCCTGCGCTACGACCCGGGCTACGAGCGGGTGTCGCGACGCTTCCTCGACCGCCCCGACCTGCTGGCCGACGCGTTCGCGCACGCGTGGTTCAAGCTCACCCACCAGGACATGGGCCCGATCGCCTGCTACCGCGGGGCGCTGGTGCCCAGCGAGCGGATGCTGTGGCAGGACCCGGTGCCGGAGGTCGACCACGAGCTGGTCGGGCCCGACGGGATCGCGGGCCTGAAGCGGCGGATCCTCGGCAGCGGCCTCTCCGTCGCGCAGCTCGTGACCACGGCGTGGGCGTCGGCCTCGACGTTCCGCACGACCGACCGGCGGGGTGGTGCGAACGGCGCCCGGATCCGGCTGCACCCGCAGCGCGACTGGGAGGTCAACGAGCCCGACCGGCTCACCGAGGTCCTCGACGTGCTCGAACGGGTCCGGGCCGAGGCGCCGCAGCAGATCTCGCTCGCCGACCTGATCGTCCTCGGCGGGTGCACGGCAGTGGAGCAGGCCGCCGGCTGCGACGTCCCGTTCGCGCCCGGCCGGACCGACGCCACCCAGGAGCAGACCGACGTCGTCTCGTTCGCCGCGCTCGAACCGGTCGCCGACGGGTTCCGTCAGTACCGGGGGGCGGCGTGCCGAGTGCCGCCGGAGCACGCGCTGGTCGAGCGCGCCGCGCTGCTGGGCCTGTCGGCGCCGGAGACGGTCGTGCTGCTCGCTGGGATGCGGGTGCTCGGGGCGACCGTCGGTGGGACGCGGCGGGGCGTGCTCACCGAGACGCCCGGCACGCTGACCACGGACTTCGTCGTCAACCTGCTCGACCCGGCCACGACGTGGACACCGGTGGACGCCGACACCTTCGAGGGCCGCGACCGCGACACCGGCGAGCTCCGGTGGACCGCGGGACGCGTCGACCTGGCCGTCGGCTCGAACTCCGAGCTGCGCGCGATCGCCGAGATCCACGCCGCCGACGACGCCCGGGAGACGTTCGTCGCCGACTTCGTCGCGGCCTGGGACAAGGTCATGACCCTCGACCGGTTCGACCTCAGACGAGGCCCCCGAACAGGCCGGTGACGCACGAGCGGTGGCCCTCCGCGCATGAACGGTAGGCCCTCCCGGGCGAGCGGTGCGGCTCTTGTGAGCGGAAATCCGCCGGGCGTACGCTCCGCGAACCGAATTCGCTCAGCGCCGCCGCGGGCATCGAGGAATGGCATTCCTGCGGCTCATGAATGCTGCCGGAAAACGGATTCTTCGATCGGGGAGGTGACGCCCGTGACCAGCGCTCAGGAACGATCGGACCTGATGGGCAAACTCGGGCTGAACATGCAGAACATGGCTGCG
>Ga0066256_1003779_pt1 | contig 14249 bp, 10 predicted proteins | sample ThiBio_1000_biof_FD_87107 | JGI IMG/M metagenome (GOLD analysis project Ga0066256, IMG submission 87107) | Wastewater bioreactor microbial communities from Cape Town, South Africa - Thiocy_expt_1000_biof (version 2) | ecosystem: Engineered > Bioreactor > Thiocyanate-remediating >...
GAGATTGCATCGAAAGTTCCGGGGCTCGGCTTTTCCGCCCATAGACGAATTTGGAGTTCGCCCCATCGGCAGATGATGTCTTCCTTCTTCTTCCCGTGGCTATGAGGATGCTGAGCGCGAGGCCCAGGACGGCCAGCACGAACGGCACGAGAAAGCCCGGATCGTGAAAATCCCGATACCCGAGGAACACCAGCGCGCCCGCCGAGATCGCAAGCGACAGGGTCGCGACGGACCGCAGGCCGAACCGGTTGGACAGATAGCCCGCGACGGGGCCGCCCACCGCCGCCGCGGCCATGATCGGTATCATGAAGATGCCGGCCTGCAGCGGCGTCTTGCCGAGCACGTATTGCAGCTCCTGCGCCAATGTCAGCTCCACGCCGGCCAGCGCGCCCGATGCCACGATGGCCATGACCAGGCCGGCGACGATCGCCGGATGGGACAAGAGCGACAGGTCCAGCATCGGCTCCGGCGACCTCAGCTGCTTGCGCACGAACAGCGTCACAAGCGCGATGCCGAGCACGACCACGAGGGCGATGACCGGCAGCGGCTGCTTGCCGGCGAAACCGGCCTTGATCCCGTATACGAGCGATATCATGCCGGCGATCAGCAGCAGCGCCTGACCGATCGCCCATTTGCCGGGCGTCGTCTGCTCGACACGTGGCAGCAGGACATGGCAGGCGGGCGCGACCACCAGCATGACCGGCACGTTGATCAGGAAAACCGAGCCCCACCAGAAGCGTTCGAGAAGAGCGCCGCCGACGAGCGGCCCCACCGCCGCGCCCGCTGCCCCGACCATGCCCCAGAGGCCGAGCGCCATGGCGCGCTCGCCGTCGTCCTCGAAGGTCTTGCGGATGATGCCGAGAACGCATGGCATGATCATCGAACCGCCGAGAGCCAGCAGCATGCGCGCGGCGATCAGTGTGACCGATCCTTGCGCGAAGGCGGCCCATGCGGAAGCCGCGCCGAAGACGACGAGGCCGGTGAGCAGGATCCTCCGGTTGCCGACCCTGTCGGCGAGCGTGCCCATCGGCACCAGAAGCCCCGCCATCAGAAGAGGATAGATGTCGATGATCCACAGGACTTCATTGCCGGAGGCGTTCAATGACTGCGTGAGCGTCGGGACGGCGACATGGAGGACCGTCATGTCGAGCACGACCGGCAGAAAGGCCAGCATGACGGCGATCAGGACAAGCCAGCGGTTGGTTGCGAGAGGAGCGGAAGGCATTCTTACACCTGAACAAGGGTTGCGCCCGATGATATAAATACATACGTATGGATTTCAACATCTATCGACGGATCGGGGGGTGGCGAGGTGGGCCGGAAGCCGACAATCACGCGCGAGGGACTGCTCGAAATTGCCGAGGCGATCGTTCGCAACGACGGCGCGGCCGCCCTCACCATCGACGCCCTGGCGAGGGCCGCGGGCATCTCGAAGGGCGGCGTGCAGTATTCCTTCGCCTCGAAGGACGACCTGGTGCGCGCGCTGGTCCGGCGATGGACATACCGGTTCGACGAGATGCTGGGCGCCATGGACGGCGCTTCGCCGGCCGATCTCGTTCGAAGATACATCAGGGTCATGCGCAGTTCGCAGGAGGCCATGAACGCCAAGATGGCCGGCCTGATGATCGCCTATATCCAGAATCCGCAGAATCTCGAAGAAACGCGCCAGTGGTATCGTTCCATGTTCGAGCGCCTGGGCGGCGAAACGAAGGACGCGCAGGCGGCCCGTGTCGCGCTGCTGGCGGTCGAGGGCCTGTTCCTGCTGCGCATCGCCGGCATAGACGAGGACGGGGAATGGAGCGGCTTTCTCGACGACGTGGAGAGCGTGATCGATCGCCTGCTGTAGGCTCGCTGCCATGGCGCACCGCTGCAGGACGTCGCGGTAGAGCGCCGAAAACCGGCTGCCGGCGGCGCGGCATCGGTATCAACTGCCGGGTCTCGTGCAGGAAGAGGCTCACGGCCCGCCACAACGGCGCGGCGGCGCCGGGCTTCCACCAGAGCCGGTTCAGCGCTCCGGAAATGCCGGCGGCCCGGCAATGGCCGAAATGCACGGCCGCTGCGGCTGGCGCGACAGGGATGCTTCGCATCGCCACCGCTTCCGGCATCTTCACCTCGTGGCCGGTTGCGCAGGGCTTTGCGGGATGATCGAAAGCCGCACCACGAAAAGATGCACATATGGCACATTTGTGCTAATGTGGGCTTGTGGGAATTGACGGAGCGATCCATGAGCCGCCTGACGATAGACATCACCGACCAGCAGCATCAGAGCCTGAAGGCGCTCGCCGCCCTGCAGGGCAAGACGATCAAGCAATATGCGCTTGAACGGCTGTTTCCCGGCGACGCGGATGGCGGACAGGCATGGCAGGAACTGAAGGCCCTGCTGGGCGAGCGCATTGCCGGGGGTCTGGCCGGGAAGGTTTCGGCCAAGGGCGTTGGCGAGATCCTTGACGAGGAACTTGCCCGGGAACGCCGCGATTGAGCAGAAACTATGTCCTGACGGATGCCGCGGAAGCGGACCTGCGCGGAATCATCCGCTACACGCGCGACCAGTGGGGCGAAGCCCAGCTACGCCGCTATATGGCGCGGCTTGAGGAGGGCATCATCCGCCTCGCGTCATCCCGCCAACCCTTCAAGGACATGCGTTCGCTCCACCCGGCGCTTCGCATGGCGCGTTGCGAGCAACACTATATTTTCTGCCTGCCGCGCGAGAACGCGCCGGCGCTGATCGTCGCGATTCTTCACGAACGCATGGACTTGATGGTTCGGCTGGCCGGCAGGTTGAACGCGCCGGACATGCAGCGCGGCGAATGAGCCGAAGGCGCCGGTCGGGATCGGCGAGCGGCGCGACATCGGGCCGGGTATCGGCCGACCGAATTCGGGCAGGCGCCGCACGGACGGCTTGACCGGCGAAACCGGCGCTTTCAAACTCGGGGAAGCAGGACGCCCGCGAAACCTCGCGGCGGCGCCGATCCGCAATCAGGAGACCCCATGGAGAGTATCGGTATCGCGCTGATCCTGTTGCTGGCGGTGGTGGTGAGCGGGACGCTTGCGCGCCTCTCCCCCGTCGCCATTCCCCTGCCGCTGGTGCAGATCGCGCTCGGCGCGGCGATCGCCGGCGTCACCGGGTCCAGCGTGCAGCTCGAACCGCATATCTTTTTCCTGCTCTTCCTGCCGCCGCTCCTCTTCCTCGACGGCTGGCGCATTCCCAAGGACGGGCTGTTCCGCGACAAGGGAACGATCCTCGAACTCTCGCTCGGCCTCGTGGTCTTCACCGTGATCGGGGTCGGCTTCTTCATCAACTGGATGATCCCGTCGATGCCGCTGCCCGTCGCCTTCGCGCTGGCGGCCATCGTTTCCCCGACGGACCCGATCGCCGTCTCGGCGATCACCGCCCGCGTGCCGATGCCGCATCGCCTGATGCACATCCTGGAAGGGGAATCCCTCCTGAACGACGCCTCGGGCCTCGTCTGCATGCGCTTTGCCGTCGCCGCCACCCTCACCGGGGTGTTCTCGCCGGTCGCCGCGCTCGGCACCTTCCTCTGGCTCGCCATCGGCGGCATCGCCATCGGCGCCGGCGTGACCTGGGTCGTGATGAAGGCCAAGGATCACCTTTCCCGCAAGCTCGGCGAGGAGCCGGGCTCGCAGATCCTCATCAGCCTGCTCATTCCCTTCGGCGCCTATCTGCTGGCGGAAGAGCTTCATTGCTCCGGCATCCTGGCGGCCGTCGCCGCCGGCATCAAGATGAGCTATGCGGAACAGACCGGCCAGACCCTTGCCGTGACGCGCGTGCGCCGCACCGCCGTCTGGGACACCGTGCAGTTCTCCCTGAACGGCGTCATCTTCGTGCTGCTCGGCGAACAGTTGCCGAGCATCGTCGCCGGCGCGGCGCAGGTCGTCATGGACACCGGCCATCACGAACCGATCTGGCTGGCGGTCTATGTGGTGGCGATCAACGTCGCGCTGGCGCTGCTGCGCCTGCTCTGGGTCTGGATATCGCTGCGCTTCACCCTCTATCACGCCGCGCGGCAGGGGCGGACGGTGACGAGGCCGGACTGGCGGCTGGTGGTGGCGGTGTCGGTCGCCGGCGTGCGCGGCGCCATAACGCTCGCCGGCATCCTCACGCTGCCGCTCGTGCTTGACGACGGAACGCCGTTTCCGGCGCGCGACCTCGCCATTTTCCTGGCGGCGGGCGTCATCATCGCCTCGCTCGTGGCCGCCAGCATCGGGCTGCCGTTCCTGCTGCGCAACCTGGAACTGCCGCCGGAACCGGACCACCAGCGCGAGGAGGATGCGGCGCGCATCGCGGCGGCGGAAGCGGCGATGCGCATGATCGAAAGGTTGCAGCACGAGCTGGGCGAAGGCCGCGGCAATGTCGACCTTTATGCCGATGTCGGAAGCCGGCTGATGGAACTCTACCGCAAGAGGATCGACACCCGCTCGAAGACCGGCGACGAGGCCGAGCAACTGAAGCACCTGGAGGAGATCGAGCGGCGGCTGCGCCTTGCCGGGGTGAGAGCCGAGCGGGACGAAATCTACCGCCTCGGACGCGCCCGCAAGCTCTCCGACGACCTCGTGCGCAAGCTCGTGCGCGAGGCGGACCTGATGGAGGCCCGCTACATGGCCGCCGGATAGGCCCCGGCACATGCGGTATCGGCCTGAAACCAAGTTGACGAATAGATCGAGGGCGGGGCCGGGAAGCAGGAGATCAGAACGCGCTTCCCGAAGGCGCGCGACAGCCACCGGATCGCCGGCTGCCGGAGCCGGCACGGCAACATGGAAGACGCGCAGGACGAGGGAGCGGCAAGCGGCGGATCATGCCGCCGGCCCTGCCCGCGCCCGCGACCCGATCTCGCCGGGAGGATCACCGGCCCGGCCTGTCAGCGCGCGTTCGATCCGGGCTTGTTCCTGGCGGGTTCGGTCGCCGGCTGGCCGAACAGGGCGGCGCTTATCTCCTCGCGTTCGCGCCAAAGCGCCGGAAGAGCGAGCAGGGCTATGCAGACGACCGCGATCGTCGTCTTCGTGAGCTGCGAAAGCTCCGGCGTTCGTCCGTCCACGTAGTAGACGGCATAGACGATGGCGACGTGCCAGACATAGACCTGCAGCGAGTGACGGCCGAGCAACCGCAGGAAGCGCAGCGTGAAGACGCCCGTCACGATGCCTGCGGCAGTGCGGATCCAGGCGCTGCGGTGCTTCGGGCCGGCGATGAGCAGCCAGGCCAGGCCCGTCGCGACGGCGGCAAAGTTCAGCAGGTAGACCGGGCCGAAATCGGCGCGGATTTCCATCGTCGCGAACTTCTCCAGCACCGGCTGGGGAAGCAGGTCCCACGCGGTGGCAATGCGCAACGGCAGGAAGAACAGGCAAATGGCGAGCGCGAGCTTCGGAAGCCATGTCCTTTCCGGCGAGAAGATGCGCGTCCAGTCGATTTTCCCCTGCGCGACGAGCACGCCGATCACCATGGCCGGGAAGAAGACGATCTGCCATCCTAGCATGTTGAAGCTGGCGCGGATCCCCTGCCCGTCGGCGTCCGTGATCAGCGCATTCAGCGGCTCCGTGGCGAAGCGTTGCAGGCCGAGTTGCGCCGCCATCCAGGCAATCAGCGAGCCGGCGAGCACATGCAGCCACTTTCCCCGCAGGCACAGCCAGACCAGCAGCGGTGCGAAGAGCATGTAGACGATGTATTGCGGCAGGATGTCCATGAAGGTCGGCTGGAACAGGAAGGTCGCGATCGCCGCCAGCCGCAGCGGCGCATCGAAATTCGTCGTGCCGAGCCAGTTATGCCAGAGCCGGAAGGCGTCCGGCAGAACCATCTGCACGACCAGCACGGCCATCACCGTGCCCATGGCGTAGCGGTAGAGTTCGAACGCCCGGCCATGGATGGCCTGGCGGCCGACATCATATCCGTGTTTCAGCATCTTGCGCGCATAGACCATGCCGATCAGCAGGCCGGAGAGGAAGACGAAGCCCTGCGCGTCTTCGACGAAGGCGAACTGGCGATGGTTCACTTCCACCATCCAGTAGCCACCGACGAAGACCAGGTGGTTGATGAGCATGAAGACGAGAAAATAACCTCGCATGCCGTCGATGATTTCAAATCGCTTCAAAATCCGCACTCCGTCAATATTCGAGGCGCGCCTCCGTAGGTCGCTGAATGGACGCTTGTCGAACCGATGATGGGACCTGCCGCAAGCCTCGCCACGCGACGGTCGTCGCCCACCCTGCGCCCCTTCGCGCGGAGCACGAAGGTCAGGGCTCTTCCCGGTGAGCACCAAGGAGGGTAGCGGTGGAAAAATGAACCCAGGATGAACCCGGCGCTCACGTTTTTGCCGATGGGAAGGCGGAAAAGCCGGACTGACGGACATCCGCCCGACCGCTTCGGCATGGGCTGACGCTGCCGGGACCCGGCCAGGCCGCCGCCTGCATTCCCGACGTCCGCGCCGGGAATCCCCTTAAAATTCAGCCACCGTCCGCGAGGTTGGAAACGGCCCGCGGGCCTGAGCCGCCCCGGCAACGTTCAGTGCACCGCGGCATACATGATGCTTTCGCTGGATGCGTCGACGGGCGAGAATTCCTCGACCACCCGGCCCTGCCGCGCGACCAGGATGCGGTCGGAAAGGGAGAGGATTTCCGGGAGATAGGAGGAGATCACCACGACGGCGAGGCCCTCGTCGGCGAGGAGATGGATGAGTGCGTGGATTTCGGCCACCGCGCCGACGTCGACGCCGCGCGTCGGCTCGTCGAAGATGATGAGCCGCGGCTTCTGGATCAGCGCCTTGCCGATCACCACCTTCTGCTGGTTGCCGCCGGACAGCTCGACCACGCGCGCCTCGGCGCCGATCGAGCGGATGGCGAGCCTGCCGGTCCATTCTTCGGCCAGCGCCTTCATCTCCGACAGCGACACGAAGGGGAAACGGTTCAGCCCCGCCGCCAGCAGCCCGGCATAGAGGTTTTCGGCAATCGACATGTTCTCGAAGAAGCCTTCGAGCTTGCGGTCCTCCGTCACATAGACGATGCCGTCCGCGACGGCCGGGCCGGGCGTGGCATAGCGCACGGGACGGCCCTCGTATTCGATAGCGCCGCCGCGCAGGAAATCGCGCTTGAAGACGCCGGCGACGATCTTGGCGGTCTCGGTGCGGCCCGAGCCGACGAGGCCGAAGAGGCCCGTCACCTGCCCGGCGAAGACCGAGAAGGACGTGTTGCGGACCAGCGCGCCCATCGAGACGTCCTCGACCGAAAGCACGCGCGCGCCGGCCGGCCGGGTGCCGGTGCGCGGCGTGAATTCGGTCGCCAGTTCCCGGCCGACCATGGCCTGGACGATGCGCGCCTGCGTCAGGTCCCGGGCCTTTTCGGTCAGCACCCTGCGGCCGTCGCGCATGACGGTGATGCGGTCGGATATCTGGAGCGCCTCCTCCAGCGCGTGGGTGATGAAGACGATGGCGACCCCGCGGGCGCGTAGGCGCTCGATCAGCGAGAAGAAATGCCGCCGCTCCTCGGGCGTCAGCGTCGCCGTCGGCTCGTCGAAGATGATGACGCGCGCATTCAGCCGCACGGCGCGGGCGATCTCCACCATCTGGCGCTTGGCCGCCCCGAGGCTGGAGACCAGCGCGGTCGGATCGACGGTGAAGTTCAGCGATTGCAGGAACTGCTGCGCCGCGATGGTGATGCCGCGCAGGCGGTTGAACGCCCTTTCATGGCCGAGGAACAGGTTCTGCGCCACGGTCATCGAGGGCACGAGGCTCGTTTCCTGGTAGACCATGGCGATCCCGCGGCTGAGCGCTTCCGCCGGCCCCTCGGCGCGCAGCGGCGCGCCGAGATAGAGGATCTCGCCGCCTTCGGGCGGATAGACGCCGGCCAGGAGCTTGCTGAAGGTCGACTTGCCGGCGCCGTTCTCGCCGAGAAGCGCATGGACCTCGCCGGCCGCAAGGTCGAAATCGACCGCGTCCACCGCCACGTTGCCGTGGAAGGCCTTGGTCAGCGCGCGTGCCTCGAGGATGGTGGTCATGCCTGCGGCTCCCGGTTCAGGATATCGACGACCTCGCCCGCCCCCTTGAAGGCGACCAGCCGGCTTTCCGGCAGGTCCAGCACGCAGACCGCCCCATGGCGCCGCCCGTCCGCCCGCGAATGGAGGCTTTCGACCGGGCGGAACTGCGCGTCCAGCCGTGCGACAAGGCCGTAGGACCGCGCGGGCGCCCAGGGCTTGCGCACCCCCATGGTGCGCACCCCGCCCCGCTGCAGCGGCTCCAGGAAGCTCTCGCCCGAGCGCAGCGCGGGGGCGATCCAGTGGTCCTGCGGCACGGTGGCGATCATGTCGGCGCGGAAGCGGTCCTCGCGCAGCACGAGTTCGATCAGCCTGTTGCGCGGAGCGAAGACCGCCAGCCACCAGCCGCCGCCCCTGGCCGGCGAAAGCTTCCCCGGATAGCCGGGGATGCGATCGAGAACGGTGCGCGGGCGCCCGCCGCCAAGGGCGACGAGCCGATGCGCGAAGGCCTCCGCCACGACGGGCGCACCGCTTTCGTCGAGCGCCAGTCCCGTCGGGAAGGCAAGCCCATCGGCGATCCGCTCCGCCTTTCCGCCGGAAAGGTCGAGCCGCCAGAGCGCGCCGTCACGCCGCTTGCGCATCAGCGCCGGCACCCATTCCGTCGCCGGCAGACCGGCCGAGCCCTGCGCGACCAGCAGCGTGCCGTCATCGCCCGCGAAGAGCGCCGTGGCCGAGACGGCGGCGGGAAAGGCCTCGCGCAGGTCGCGGCTCTCCTTGCCGCGCCGCAGGAGCAGGCCGCCGTCGGAAAGCACCACGACGAGCCCTCCGGCCGGCAGGGCAGCCAGCGCGGTGATCGCCGAGGGGAAGGTGGCGACCGGTTCCACGTCCCGCCCCGCCAGCCGGTAGAGCACCGGGCCGCCCGACAGCCAGACCGCCCCGTCGCCATCGCGAGCGAGATTGTCGGCTTGCGCCAGCGTGGCGACCTTGGCGGCGGTTTCCAGCAGCGTGTTCGGCTTCCATGCGCCGTCATAGGGCGGAATGGTGATGGCTTCGCCGCGGAACGGATCGAGCAGGCGGTCGAGGAGCGTCATGCCCTGTCTCCCCAGTAGGAATTCCAGCTTGTCCATTCCGGATCGGCATCGGGCAGGCGGATGCGGCCGATGCGGTTGTTGAGGATGCCGCCGATATAGAGCCAGCCCTTGTGCTCGCGCATCGAGGTGACCATCGGATGGGCCGCGCCGCCGAGATCGCCGAGCGTGGCGACGATGGCGCCCGTCTCGTCGAACTTCACCACGCCGCCGGTGTTGATGTTCGGGAAGAGCCAGTCGTCCTGCGGCAGGTTGCGCGTCATGCGCTTGCGCATCGCGGGGTGGCGCAGCGCCATGTCGAAGCTCGGCGTGCGCATGCCGAGCCACGCCATCCAGTAGGTGCCATCCGAGGCGCGGTTGATGTTGTCGGGATAGCCGGGCATGTCGCGGATCACCGTTTCCAGCCGGCCCTCCTTCGGGCCGGCGATCCAGTAGCGGTGCACCGAGCAGGCCCAGCTTTCGGCGATCAGCAGCGACTGGCCGTCATGGGAGAGGCAGACGCCGTTGGCGTAGCGCAGGTTCTTCAGCACGGTGCGCGTCCTGCCGGTCTTCGGGTCGTGGACGAGGAGGCGGCCGGTCGGCCGGCTTTCGATGGAATCGAGCGCCCAGTCATGGGCATCGTAGCGCGTGGTGGAATCGGTGAACCAGATACGCCCGTCCGGGCCGATGTCGCAATCGTTCGGATCGCGCAGGCGCGCGTCGTCGACGACCGAGAAGAGCGAGCGCTGCGTCTCCGTGGAAAGCTCGCGCACGTCGCCGTCCTTCGCCACGCCGTATAGGCCCATGGCGCCGACGCAGGAGACGATCTCCCCGTCGCGGCCCATGGCGAGGCCGAGCGGGAAGCCGCCGATATGGGCGAACACCTCCGAGCGCGTATAGTCCGGCGCGAACCAGCGCACGATCTGGCCATGACGCGTGCCGGCATAGAGATTGTCGTCGGCATCGAGGATCACGTCCTCCGGCCCCTCGACCGTGCCGAGCGCGATGGGCTCGGCCGAGGCCAGCGCATCGTTCAGCGCATAGGCCGTGCCCGAGCCCGGCAGCGCCGACTGGGCGGGCTGCATGGCATGGTGCAGCGGGGCGACATAGACTTCGGACAGGACCTTGTGGCGGTTCTTCAGCCAGCGCACGTCGAGCACGATGGCGGCCGCCAGCAGCAGGCCGACGATGAGCTGGCTGGTGCCGGTGCCCGCGCCCATGCGGATGAGGCCGTTGGTGATGAGCAGCACGACGACGGCGCCCATCAGCCCCTTGGCGATGGAGCCGCGCCCCCCGCCGAGGCTGTTGCCGCCGACGACGGCGGCGGTGAGGGCGGCGAGCTCCAGGCCCAGCCCCGTGCCCGGCCCGACGCCGGAAAGGCGCGCGGCGAAGAGGAAGCCGGCCAGCCCGCAGGCGGCCCCCGAGATCACATAGGTGAGGAAGATCGTGCGGCGCACGTTGATGCCGACATTGAAGGCCGAGCGGCGCGCGCCGCCGACGGCGGTGAAATGCCAGCCGATGCGCGAGCGGCTCATCACCAGATGGGCGACGAGCGCGAAGGCGAGCGCGATCAGCGCGCTGATCGGCTGGCCCCAGACGGCGCCCATGCCGATATGGTCGAACGTGTCGTTGAACACCGGCGAGCTCTGGATGCGCGCGCCCCATGTGGTGATCAGGATATCGTAGAGGGAGCGGCCGATGATGAGCGTGACCAGCGTGGTCAGGAAGGCGCGCAGGCGAAGATAGCCGACGAGGAAACCGTTGAGCGCGCCGAAAAGCGCACCGGCCCCGAGCGCGGCGAGCAGCGCCAGCCAGACCGGCCCTTCGGCGATGTAGATGACGGCAAGCGTCGCGAAGGCGGCGAGCGCGAAGATCGAGCCGACGGAAAGGTCGATGCCGCCGCCGATGATGACGACCGTGAGGCCGAGCACGACGATCAGGAATTCGCCGAGCTGGCGCGTCGTGTCGAGGAGGCTGGAGGGCGCGAAGAAGCCCGGCAGGAGAAGGCCGAAGGCGGCCACCACCACGAGGAGGAAGGCGAAGGGCACGAGATTGTCGGCCCAGCTCTTCGACAGGATTTCGCCCAGCAGGTGATCGGGCACCTTGTTGTAGCGCAGGCGGGTGAGTTTCTCGCGGAGGGTCATTCTGGCCGGTTCCGTATGCTGGGGGAGGCTGGCCCGCGGCCGGCCTCCCCGCGTCTGCGTCATTTCTTGGCGGCGGCCTCGATCTCGGCCTGGCTCCAGCAGGTGCCGGGCGCGACGTCCTTCTTGGTGCGGGCGATCTCGTGCGTATAGAGGTAGTTCTTGCTCTCGCCCGGCTTGATGCCGCTCTGGAGCAGGATCTTGATCGCCGCCACGACGTCCTGCGACTGGCGCGGCAGCTCGCTGGTCACGATGGCGCCGAAGGTGCCGTCCTCCACATGCTTGTCGCATATGCACTGGCCCGATCCCGTCGTGGCGGGGAAGATCTTGTCCTTGAGGCCGGCGTCGCGGATCGCCGATGCGGTGCCCTGCGCCGTCGCATCCCAGAAGTCGACGATGCCGCAGACGTCGGGATGCTGCTGGAGGATGGTGGCGGCCGCGTTGCGCGCCGTCGTCGCGTCCCAGTTCGAATCGGCGGTGCCCGCCACCGTCCAGCCCGGATTGCGCTCGAGGACAGCCTGCACGCCGGCCCACTGGTCGAGGCTGGAGGCGTTCACCTGGTCGCCCTGGATGACCGCGATCTTCTTGGAGGAGCCCTCGCCGCAATGGTCGATGACGGCCTGGGTCTCCAGTTCGCCGAGACGCTTCCAGTCCGAGCCGGCGAAGACGTCGGAGGCGTAGTTCGAGGGGTTGTCGAGCTGGATGACGAAGATGCCCGCCTCCTGCGCGCGCTTGAAGAGGCGCGAATAGGAGTTGAGGTCCGGCGTCTGGACGATCAGCACGTCCGGCTTCTCGCCGGACGAGATGAGGTCGGTGATCGCCTGCGCGCCCGCATCGACGCTCCAGTTGGGATCGCGCGTTTCCCAGATGCCGCCGAACTGCTTGACCTCCTCGCCGATGAAGTGGTTCCAGCCCTGCGCCAGGTCGAAGCCCATGGTCATCGGCACCATCACGACGCGCTTGCCTTCCAGCGCGGAGCGATAGGCCTCGGGTCCGGGATTGGTCTCCTGCGCCTGCGCGCCGATGACCGCGCCCGCAAGGCAGGCGCCCGCAAGGATCGCATGCCGCAGTGTCTTCGTCAGTTTGCTCATGTCATTGCCTCCGCTGAAGATGCGCCCCTCTCCGGGCCGCGATTGTTGCCGTTCGCTGACCGCCGGCGGGCCGAATGCCCCGCCGCCTAGATGTCGCCCTGCTGACTGGTCTGCTCGTCGCGGGGATTGAGTTGCCCGTCGAGGATGATCGCCCCGAGGAGGATCAGCGCCTTGATGAGATTCTGGTGGATGTTGGGCAGGTTGAGGATGGTCATGCCGTTGAGCAGGATGCCGATCAGCAGCGCGCCCACCACCACGTTGCGCATGCCGCCCTTGCCGCCCGAAAGGCCGATGCCGCCAATCACCACGACCAGCACGACATCGTAGAGAAGCGCCGAATTGACGAGGCGCGTGTTCATGCTCTGCAGGCTGACGGCGCTCGCCACGCCCGCAAGCCAGGCAAGCAGGGCGCTCGCCATGAAGGAGGCGACGATCAGCGGGCGGACGGGAATGCCCATGGTGCGCGCCGCCTGGAAATTGTCGCCCATCAGGTAGAGGAAGCGGCCCGGCCGCGACCAGCGCAGCAGCACCAGCGCCACCGCCACCACGGCGAGGAAGACGACCACGTCGACCGGCAGGCCGAGGATGCGCGCCTTGCCCAGCCAGAGCAGCGTGCCGGCCGTCTCGGGAATGTAGATCACGTCCTGGGTGAGGATGCGCGAGCGCACGAAGCCGAAGACGAAGGCGCTGGACGCGAGCGTCGCGAACAGGGCCGAGACGCCGGCATAGGCCACCATGAAACCGTTCATGAAGCCGAGCGCCAGCGTGATGGCGGCCACCACGGCGCTGGCGGACCAGAGCGACCATCCCGCCTGGAGAAGCTGGAGCTGGATGGCGACCGTGACGACCATGATCGACACCATGGACAGGTCGATGCCCCGTCCGATGACCACGATGCCCATGCCCGCGGCGAGGATCCCCAGGACGGAAACGCTCCGCACGATGTTGAGGAGGTTGGCCGGGGCGGTAAAGCCGTCGAGCGCGAGGGCGAAGCCGGCGAACAGCGCCACCGCCATCATCAGCACGATGGTTTCCTGCGTGAATATCCTGAACAGGGGGCGGCTCTCTGGCACCTGGCGACTTTCGGCTAGATCATGCGGAACGGGCGCGCCCGCGGATAGATTGATACGTCCGGGCGCAAATGCCCACAATGTCTATGGATTTCCTTTTATATGCCGAACAGGGCAGGCTTTTCCCGAAACGCCGCCTCATGCGGAAAATCCATCCATCGTCAGGATCGTCGATCCGGTGGTCGCCCGGCCTTCCAGCGCGCGGTGCGCCTGCGCCGCCTCGCGCAACGGCAGCCGCGCCGCCGGGGCGGCCCTGAGGCGGCCGTCGGCAAGGCGTGCGAACAGGGCCTCGCTGCGCGCGCGGCGCTCCTGCGGCGTGGCCAGGTAATCGAAGACGACGGGCCGGATGGCGGACCGGGAACCGGCCGCAAGGTCCGCGATGCGGAAGCCCTCGATCGGCCCGGATGCCTGGCCGAAGCTCACGAAGCGCCCGTGTGGGCGCAGGCAGGCGAGCGAGCCGCGCCAGGTGTCCTTGCCGACAGCGTCGAAAACCGTGTCGCACAGCGCCCCGTCCGTCAGCTCGGCGACGCGCGCGGCGAAATCCTCGCGGCGGTATTCGATCACCGCGTCGTAGCCGTGCACGCGGGCGAGCGCCGCCTTCTCCGGCGAGCCGGCCGTGCCGATGGCGCGCGCGCCGAGCGAGGCGATCCACTGCCCGAGCAGCAGCCCGACCCCGCCGGCGGCGGCGTGGACGAGAACCGTCTGCCCCGCCTCCACGGGCGCGGCGGTCGAAACAAGCGCCTGCGCCGTCAGTCCCTTCAGCAGGACCGAGGCGGCCAGCGCGGCGTCGATCCCGTCCGGCAGGAGGAACAGCCTGTCGGCGGGCATCACCCGCCTTTCCCGATAGGCGCCGGTGCGCTCCAGATAGGCGACGCGCTCGCCCGCGGGAAGCGCCGTGACGCCCC
>Ga0066256_1003780_pt1 | contig 14243 bp, 18 predicted proteins | sample ThiBio_1000_biof_FD_87107 | JGI IMG/M metagenome (GOLD analysis project Ga0066256, IMG submission 87107) | Wastewater bioreactor microbial communities from Cape Town, South Africa - Thiocy_expt_1000_biof (version 2) | ecosystem: Engineered > Bioreactor > Thiocyanate-remediating >...
CCCGTCGGCCGCCGCTTGCCGTGGAGGCACTCCGTTCTGATTGCTCGACTATTGAGCAATTCCGACTCCGTTCCAAGGGGGTTGCAGCCGATTTTTACCAACTGGTCCACTTTTCGCGGACTTGCGCACACGCGTTTCCAACGCTGTTATGCGCGGACGAAAGACGAGGTTCCCGATGCGTTACCCCCGTAACCTGCAGGGCTACGGCCCCAATCCGCCGCACGCACAGTGGCCGGGCGGTGCAAACATCGCCGTGCAGTTCGTCCTCAACTACGAGGAAGGCGGCGAGAACTGCGTCCTCCACGGCGCCGCCGCTTCCGAGGCTTTCCTCGTCGACGTGATCGGCGCCGCGCCATGGCAGGGCAAGCGCCACTGGAACGTCGAGTCGATGTACGAGTACGGCGCCCGGGCCGGTTTCTGGCGGCTCCATCGCCTGTTCACCGGGCACAACCTGCCCGTCACGGTCTATGGCGTCGCCACCGCCCTGCAGCGCAGCCCCGAGCAGGTGAAGGCCATGCTCGATGCCGACTGGGAAATCGCCAGCCACGGCCTCAAGTGGATCGACTACCGCGACCACGACATCGAGCACGAGCGCGAGGACCTGCACGCCGCGGTCAAGCTCCATACCGAGGTGATCGGCACCCGCCCCACCGGCTGGTACTGCGGCCGCACCTCGGTGAATACCGTCGACCTTGCCAGCGAGGAAGGCGGCTTCACCTACGTCTCGGACACCTACGACGACGACTTGCCCTACTATCGCGAGCACATGGGCAGCCCGCAGCTGATCACCCCCTACTCGCTCGCCACCAACGACATGCGCTTCACCACGGCCTCCGGCTTCGCCAATGGCGAGGAGTATTTCCAGTTGCTGAAGGACACCTTCGACGTGCTGTGGGACGAAGGCGAGGCAGGTGCGCCCAAGATGATGTCGGTGGGACTGCATTGCCGGCTCGTCGGCATGCCGGGACGCTTCGCCGGGCTGAAGCGCTTCGTCGACTACATCCGCGCCAAGGACAAGGTCTGGATCGCCACGCGCATCGACATCGCCGAGCACTGGCTGCGCACCCACCCCTACGAAGCCAGAAGCGTCGTGCCCTCGCGGCTGGCCTACGACGGCTTCTCGCAGCTGTTCGGCGGCATCTTCGAACATTCCGAATGGGTCGCGGAGCGCACCTTCAACGGCGAGCTGGGCCCGGCGCACGACAATGCCCGGGGCCTGCACGCCGCCATGTGCCAGGCCTTCCGGGCTGCCAGCGACGACGAGCGGCTGGAGGTCCTGAAGGCTCACCCCGATCTCGCCGGCAAGCTCGCCGCCGCCCGCCAGCTCACCGAGGCCTCCACCGGAGAACAGGCCTCGGCCGGGCTCGATGCCCTCACCGATGCCGAACGCGCCCGCTTCACCGAGCTCAACGACGCCTACCAGGCCAGGTTCGGGTTTCCCTTCATCATCGCCGTCCGCGACAATACCAAGGCGCAGATCCTCGTGGCCTTCGAACGACGCCTCGCGAACGATCGCGACACGGAGTTCGCCACGGCCTGCAGGCAGGTGGAACGGATCGCCGAACTGCGGCTCGCAGCGATCCTCGATTGAGGTCCCGACCATGTACACGCTCTACATCGCCAACAAGAACTACTCCTCCTGGTCGCTCAGGCCCTGGGTGCTGATGAAGGCGCTGGGCATCGGCTTCGAGGAGAAGCTGCTGCCCTTCGGCCAGTCGAGTGGCGCTGGCCCGCAGTTCAGCACAATCTCGCCCAACGGCAAGGTGCCCTGCCTCGTCGATGGCGACACCGTCGTCTGGGAGTCGATCGCCATCTTCGAGTATCTGGCCGAGCGGCATCCGGGCGTCTGGCCGGCGGATGCAGCGGCGCGCGCCTGGTCCCGCAGCGCCGCCGCCGAGATGCATGCCGGCTTCGGCAGGATGCGCGACCGCTGCACCATGAATGTCGGCATCCGCGTGGTGCTCAACGACATGCCGCCAGCTCTGGCGGCCGATATCGCCCGGATGGCTGCGCTGTGGGCGGACGGAATGGCGCGCTTCGGCGGACCGTTCCTCGCCGGCCCTGTCTTCAGCGCCGTCGACGCGATGTTCGCGCCGATCGCCTTTCGTGTCCAGAGCTACGGCATCCTCGAGGATGCCGCCTCGGCCGCCTATGTGGAGCGGCTGCTTGCTCTGGACCCGATGCAGGACTGGCAGACGGCAGCACTCGAGGAGACATGGCGCGAGGCCTCGCACGAGGCGGAAGCCAAGGCCACGGGACGCTGGACCGCCGACCTGCGCGCGACGACCTAGTCGCCGTCGCCCCCGCCGTCAGAGTCACCGGAGCTGCCTGCTTCCGGGTCGTCACAGATACCAGTCGTGCCGTCCAGGTTTCTTACGAAGGCGACTCCGACCACTGCCAGGATCAGCAGGGCGATCATCAGTTCGTTCTCGCGGATGAACACGGCGACATCGCCCGGAAACCCGATGATGCCGTCCATCTGGCTACCTCTCGTTCCGGCGGTCGGCTTCCCCGTCTTCCCACAGGATCGAGGTATCGGCCGGTTCCGGATGCAATGATCGCTCGACCGCGATGCGCGCCCGACGCCACCAGGCCGCGAGCGAGCGCCCCGCCTGATACGGATCGATCAGCGGCTTCCGGTCGGATTGCGTTGGATGCATCGTGCTCATGAGTCGAGCATGGTCCTGAATCCTAAACAAAATCTGAGGCCCGGCGGCGCAATTCGGAGGACGGCCAGTGGTTCAACGGCGATCCCCACTGGGCGCACGCCGGCCGCTGGGCTATGACGGCTGGACGCAACACTGACCCGCTCGTGCCATGGCCCCCACGCCCTATGCCGGCCCCGCCGCCGGACTTCCCCCCCAGATGGCGCTCCACACCGGACGCGCCGTGTTCACCGAAGCCTATGCCCTGATCCCGCAGGGCGTGATGCGCGATATCGTCACCAGCTATCTGCCGCATTGGGAGCGGACCCGGGCCTGGATCATCGCGCGACCAATGACCGGCTTTTCAGAGACGTTCTCCCAGTATGTGATGGAAGTCCTGCCCGGCGGCGGCAGCGTCCACCCGGAACCTGACGCGGGCGCCGAAGGCGTGCTGTTCGTCGTCGATGGACAGGTGACCGTGACCATCGACAAGCAGCCAAATCAATTGAAGGCGGGCGGCTACGCCTACCTGCCCCCCGGCTGCACCTGGACCCTCCGGAACAAGGGCCGGACACCTGCCCTCTTCCACTGGATCCGCAAGCGCTATGAGCGCGCGGATGGCATAGAGGTGCCCGAGCCGTTCGTCTCCAATGAGCGCGATGTCCCCATCCGCTGGATGCCCGACACGCAGGACCGCTGGGGCACCACGCGGTTCGTCGAGCCCACCGACCTGCGGCACGACATGCATGTCAACATTGTCACCCTGGAGCCGGGCGCCGTCATTCCCTTCGAGGAAACTCATGTGATGGAACACGGCCTCTACGTGCTCGAGGGCAAGGCCGTGTACCGGCTGAACCGCGACTGGGTGGAGGTGGGGCCGGGCGATTTCATGTGGCTGCGCGCGTTCTGCCCGCAGGCCTGCTACGCTGGCCCCGAACGGTTCCGCTACCTGCTCTACAAGGACGTGAATCGCCACGCCCGGTTGACCCTGTAGCGAGGCCCCGATGCCCAATCGAACCATCGTCATCGAAACGCTGAACCGCGACGCCTACGCCCCCTTCGGCCAGGTGATCGAGACCGAAGGCGCCCATCATTACCCGATCAACGGCGGCATGACCGAGCGCTACCACGACCTCGCGAAGGTCGAACTGGGCGGAGTCCATGCACGCCCGCGGACCTCCATCGCCAAAGGCCAGTTCTACGGCCTGCCGCTCGAACTGAAGATGATGGAGCGGCATCCGCTCGGCAGCCAGGCATTCTACCCGCTCTCTTCCCGCCCCTTCCTCTCCATCGTGGCTCCGGACGAAGCCGGCCAGCCCGGCACGCCGCGCGCCTTCCTGTGTGGACCCGGCCAGGGCATCAACATGGCGATGAACACCTGGCACGCCGTGCTGACCCCCCTGGAAGCCGACAGCGACTTCCTAATCATCGACAGGGGTGGTGACGGCAACAACCTCGAGGAATTCTTCTTCGACTCCCCGTGGATGATCGTCGCCGGCTGACCCGACCCGCCAGCCCATCGAGGCGTGCGCCGGCAGGTGAACGCGCTCCGGAGATGGCCGCGCTGACAGGCGCGACGACGGGGCGCGCCGCGGAGCCGTTGCAATTCTTCCACATTCCCGCTTCAGTCTCCCCGCGGTCTTGGGAGTGTGGCTCGATGCGTGACAACTGGTTGAAGGCTGTTTTCGGTGCTGTCCTGGCGATGATCACCCTGAGCGCCAGCGAGGCGGCTGCCGCTACCCTCACCGGCGAAGTCACCTACCGCGAACGGATCGCGCTGCCCGCCGGCGCTTCGCTCCGCATCCGGCTCGTCGACCTGACCGCTACCGGAACGCCGGCTCGCGTCGAAGCCAACGCCCCCATATCGAGTCCCGGCCAGGTACCGCTGAGCTTCACCCTCAACTTCGACGACCGGGTCATCAACGCCACGCACGACCATGCGCTGGTGGCAGAAATCTCCGTCGGCACCGATCTGTGGTTCCGCAACGCCGAGCCCTATCGGCTGTCCCCGCTTGCTCCTGCGGCCCGGTTACTGGTGATCCCAGCGTGCGCGGGCCGGCTGGGGGGCGCGGCGGCGTCGCCCGCCCCGGCTCCCGCCACAGCCAGCGTATCGGATGGCGAGATCATCAACGTGACGTGGCGAGCCACCCATTTGCGCGGTGAACCGGCGATCGCCAACAGCGAGCCGACGCTCTCCATCGCCGAGGACCTGCGGGCCGGCGGCCGGGGCGGCTGCAACAACTACTTCACGCAGGCGACAATCACCGGGGCCAGCATCCGCTTCAGCGCGGTGGGTTCGACACGCATGGCCTGCCTTTCCGAAGCATTGAGCGAGCAGGAGGCTGCTTTCTTCGAGGCGCTGGCGACGGCGCGAGCCTGGCGCGTCAGTGGCGATCAGCTGCTGCTGCTCGGCGCCAGCGGGGCCGAACTCGCACGCTTCGCGCGCGCCATCCGCTAGCGCATCTGGGCGCGATCGATCAGAAGAGGACGAAGCTGGCGGCCGTGAAGGCGAGGACGGCGAGCGCCGCCGCGAGAACGACCAGCATGAGAACCTGGGTCGATGCGTTCATTCTTGCCCCCGTTTGCATGGCAGCGCGCACCAGTTAGTTGACGGATGCCAGGATGGCCGTGCGGGCGCCGGCAACTTCCGGGGGCGACGGCAGCGCGGAAGCGGCGACGGTCAGCGTGGCCAGGGACATCACGAAGAGGACGACGAGGGAAAAGCGGATCATTTTTCGGGGCCTGTCAGCGGGCACGGTGTTGCGCGCAAAATCGTCCAGCCCCGTTGAATGTTCCCGGAACGCCCCGTTTATCTTTCGTTCATCGGCCGCAACCTGCTGAAATTTCAGTACTTTAGGCAAAAAAAGCCCGCCGGATGCTGTCCGGCGGGCTTCGAGATCATGCAGCTCGATCAGCTCGCGGCACGGACCGAGCGGTTATCGCCGGCCCGCTTTGCACGGGCGGCGTCCTTCTGCTTCTTGTCCCAGCGCGGCTTGGCCTTGGCGGGAGCGGATGCCGGCGCACCCTCCGGTCGTGCCGGACGGGTGGCGCGCTCCGTCGCGATGGCCGCCTTCTTGGCGCCGGAGAAATGCTTGCCGGCGTTCCGCTGCGGACGTTGGCGCGCCTCGCCCGGCTTGGCCTCGGGACGCGGCCCCTGCCCGCGATGCGCCGGCCTCGGCGCCTGCGGCGCATCCGGCGCACCTTTGAGCTCGCCGGTGACCGGAAGCGTGCGGCGGATCAGGCGCTCGACGTCGCGCAGCTTGCTGCGCTCCTCGCCGCTCACCAAGGTGATCGCCGTGCCCGACGCGCCGTTGCGGCCGGTCCGGCCTATGCGGTGCACGTAGTTCTCGGCATCGTCCGGCAGTTCGTAGTTGATGACATGCGTGATGTTCGGCACGTCGATGCCGCGCGCGGCAATATCGGTGGCAACGAGGATGCGCGCCCGGCCCGAGGCAAACGCCTTGAGGGCGGCCTGACGGGCATTCTGGCTCTTGTTGCCGTGGATGGCCGCCGCCTCGTGCCCGTCGATGGCGAGGTTCTTCGCGACGCGATCGGCGCCGTGCTTGGTACGCGAGAAGATGATGACCCGCTCGAGCGCCGGATCGGCGAGGAGCGTGTTGAGCTCGTCGCGCTTCTGCTTGGCGTTGGCGAGGATCACCTTCTGGTCGATGGCGACGACGGTGGTTGCCGGCGCCGACGCCTCGACGCGGACCGGCTCGTTCAGCAGCGACGCCGCGAGCTTGGCGATCTCGTCCGCCATGGTGGCGGAGAACATCGCGGTCTGGCGGCGCGGACCGATGGCGGCGGCAATCGACTTCACCGCGCCGATGAAGCCCATGTCGAGCATGCGGTCGGCCTCGTCGAGCACCAGCCAGCGGGTCTCGTTGAGGCGCAGCTTGCGATCATCGACGAGATCCTTGAGCCGGCCGGGCGTGGCGATGACGACATCGACGCCGCGGGCGATCTTGGTCACCTGCGACGACCGCGAAACGCCGCCCAGCACCAGCACGGTGCTGAGCCGGGCGCCATCGGCGAGCATGCGCAGCACTTCGTCGATCTGAACGGCGAGCTCACGGGTCGGCGCGAGGATCAGCGCGCGGGTCGTCATCGGCGCGGCACGGCCCTTGAGCTCGGCGAGCCCGGCAAGGATCGGCAGGCCGAAGGCCGCGGTCTTGCCCGAGCCCGTCTGGGCAATGCCCATGATGTCCCGGCCTTCCAGCTGCGGCCCGATGGCCTTTGCCTGGATCGGCGTGGGGGTGTTGAAGCCGGCCTTGGTGAGCGCGCTGACAAGCTGCGGGGGAAGGCCGAGTTCGGAGAAGGATTTGGTCACTGGATATCCTGTACTGGCCGCGCGCCAGCCAATAAGGCGCTACGGCATGCCCGCGGGACCCGCGGGCGGTTCATCTCAGCAAGGCGACAGGGATTGCCGCGGTTGCGATTTCACTCGGACGAACTGGTCCGAGGCACTTCGCCGCTCACCGCATTGGCCGATAAGAAGAGAAGTCCATCACCATGATGCAGGACTGGTGCCTCGGGGGCACAAGTCCGCGGTGAATGCGCTGCATATGGGCGATGCCGGGCAAAAGCGCAAGCCTTTCCGCGACATGGCTGATCTTCGCCTGACGATCAGCGGGTGCCGCGGGCGGCCCAGTTGATGCCGCGGCGGAGGATGGTGGCCATCTCCTTGACCTCGAATTCGCTGGCGCGATGGCCGAGCGTGGAGTGGAAGACCCGGCCCTGTCCGTAGAGCCGTTTCCACACCACCGGCATCACCACGCCCTTGGTCCAGGCGGCGTGTTCGCCCGAGAAGGTCGTGGTCGCCAGGACCTCCACGGAGGGGTCCATGTGCATGTAGTACTGCTCTGATTTATAAGGGAAACTGGCCGGTATCCCCTGCATGATCGGATCGTCGGGTTTGGTCACGTCGACGGTAAAATCGATGATGTTGCCGGGGTGCGCCACCCACTGCCCGCCAACCACGAACTGGTAGTCCACCGAGTCCCGGAAAGCGTCGCTCATGCCGCCGTGATGGCCGGCAAGCCCCACCCCGCCTTCCACCGCCTTGGCGAGGTTGACCGCGTGATCCCGTTCGATCTTGCTCATGGTAAAGATAGGGATAATCAGCGAAAGTTCACCGATGGATGGATCGCCGAACACTGCCGGATCGGTTTCGACGCGGACCGAGAACCCATCCTCGTGCAACCAGCGGCGATAGATCGCTGCGCACTCTTCCGGATCGTGGCCGTTCCATCCACCCCAGACGATCAAAGCACTGCGCATAGACTAGCTCCCAAGTCGACAATTAGGGGGGAGATTACTCAAAAGCCCGTCCGGCGCCAGCCGAAACTCGCCCGACGTTATCCCCGGCGGGGCGCGAGCCGCGCGACGAAATGCAGACGGCGCCCAAAAACCCAGTCGAACGGCGGGACGAACAGCCCCAGCCGATCCACCCACCAGACGACCGTCATCCGCGAGCGGTAGAACACCGCCTGCCAATCCTCGCGGCCGGGCGGATCGGCCCGCGCCGGCGGATCGCCGGCAATGAATCGGAGGAGCCGCAGCGAGGGGAGCGCCAGCGCGCCATTGCCCAACTGGTCCTTGAGCACGACGCCCTGCCGCGACACGCGGGCGGCTTCGGCGAGAAAGGCGGCGGGATCGCCGAAGCCGAGCAACCGGTCTACGAGCAGCACGTAGTCGAAGGCACCGTCCGCGTAGGGAATGCGAACGCCGTCATGCGGCGTCACGGCGATGCGGGCGTCGGGACGCACCGGACCATCGGCGCCGACGACGACGAGATCGGGCCGCAACTGCACCAGCGCCAGCGCCACGGCACCATCGCCGCAGGCGGCATCGAGCACAGTGCCGCGGGTGGGAATGGCGTCGGCGATATGCGCGGCAATGACCCGCGCGCGGCGGTTGCCGACCGCCACGTCACGTATCGCCCTGATGATCAGGGAAAGGTCCAGCCGCGCCATAGGCGCAGTGTAGCACCCCTCAGCGCCCGGCAAAGGCCCAGAGCCGGAGGAAGACGAAACTGACCGCCGCCGTCGCGGCCGCAACGAACAGCGCGCCCAGCATCCCGGCAATGCCGAAGAGGTTGTAGGCGACGTAGGAGAACGCCGAAGCGAGCGCGATACCCATGGCCTGCACCGCAACATAGCGCGGCAGCGCCACCGAATGCGGCCCGCTGCCGGGAAACGAGAACGCCCGGTGGCCGAGGTAGACCGGCAGGATCATGGCGGCATAGGCGATGCCGCCCATCAGCCAATCCGGCACGCCAGACCTGAGGGAGATGAGCGCGACGGAGAGGACGGCGTAGCCGACCGCGCCGAGACCGCCGACGACAACAAACGCCAGCAGCTCAAGGATCAGAGGACGCGGCGGGGTATCGGTCTGGGACTGGGTCATCGGGCTCGCAACGGGGCAGCGCGCCGTTCCTACGCTCGGGGCTGGCAAGCCGTCAACGTGGGCGCCGGAGCGGGAACAGTGGCTTCCCGACTGCTGAAAACTGTTGTTAACTCACCGCACTCACTGCGCGAGTGGACGGCGACGAAGCGGCGGCAGGCCGGCGCTGTAATCGCCGCGTTGCAAAGCAGTGACACACAGGGCCGGAGCCACACGGCCGATTTGAGAAGGACAGGGATATGAAACGAGTCTTGCTGGGCGCCTCGGCGCTGGCCCTAACCGCCGGATTTGCCGGCCCCGTTCAGGCGGACTTCACGCTCAACATCCTGCATTTCAACGATTTCCATTCCCGGTTCGAATCGATCACCGGTTCGGATTCGAACTGCAATGCCGAGGGCGAGGAAAAGGGCGAGTGCTTCGGCGGCATCGCGCGCCTGAAGACCGCCATCGACCAGGAGCGGGCAAAGCTGCAGGGCGCCGGCGAGAACGTGGTCCTGCTGTCGGCCGGCGACAACTTCCAGGGCTCGCTCTACTACACCTACTACAAGTCCAAGGTGGTCACCGACTTCCTGAACCAGCTCGGCATCGACGTGGCGGCGACGGGCAACCACGAATTCGACGATGGTCCCGAGGAATTCGCCACCTACGTGGAGAATGCCAACTTCCCGATCATCGGCGGCAATTTCGACGTCTCCAAGGTTCCCTCGCTGGCCGGCAAGATCAGCGGCGTGCTGGTGATGAACATCGCCGGTGAGAAGGTCGCCTTCGTCGGCGCCACCACCGAGGACACGCCGGAAATCGCGTCGCCGGGCGACGTCGAGTTCCAAAGCGTCACCGACTATGTCCGTGGCGCCGTGGGCGCGCTCGAAGAAGCCGGCGTCAACAAGATCGTGCTGGTCACCCACATCGGCTACACGCTCGACCAGGAACTGGCCAAGGCCGTGCAGGGCGTCGACGTGATCGTCGGCGGCCACACCCACACCTTCCTCGGCACCGGCGAAGGCGAAGGCGGGCCCTACCCGACCTTCGTGACCGCACCCGACGGCACGCAGGTGCCGGTGGTGCAGGCCGGCCAGTACGGCAAGGTGATCGGCGAGCTCAAGGTCGTCTGGGACGACGCCGGCAAGGTGACCGCAGCGACCGGCGGCCCGCTGCTGCTCGATTCGGCCGTCGTGCCCGATGAGGCGACGCAGGCCCAGGTCGTCGAGCTGGGCGGCCCGCTGGAGGAAATGAAGGCCGAAGTGATCGGCGAAGCGACCGCTGCGATCCAGGGCGACCGCAACGTCTGCCGCGTGCAGGAATGCGAGATGGGCAACCTCGTTGCCGATGCGCAGCTCGACCGCGTGGCCGACCAGGGCGTGACGATCTCGATCGCCAACTCGGGTGGCCTGCGGGCGTCGATCGACGCCGGCGAGATCACCATGGGTGAAGCGCTGACGGTGCTGCCATTCTCGAACACCCTCGCCACCTTCCAGCTGTCCGGCGCCGATCTCGTCGCCTCGCTGGAGAATGGCGTGAGCCAGATCGAGGAAGTCGCCGGTCGCTTCCCGCAGGTTGCCGGCCTCAAGTATACCTTCGACAAGTCCAAGCCCGTCGGCGAGCGCATCAGCGACGTGCTGGTGAAGGACGGCGACAACTGGGTGGCGATCGACCCGGCCGCGACCTATGGCGTGGTGACCAACAACTACGTCCGCGGCGGCGGCGACGGCTACGAGCTGTTCGGCACCAAGGCGCAGAACGCCTACGACTTCGGCCCGCCGCTGGAGCGCGTGCTGGCCGACTTCATCGCCAAGCAGGGCGGCACTTATACGCCGTATCTCGACGGCCGCATCACCGATGCGACGCCGGCCGCACCGGCAGCCGAGGCCGCACCGGCCGAGGCTCCGGCGGCAGCACCGGCTGAGGCCCCTGCGGCGGCACCGGCTGAGGCAGCTCCGGCTGCGCCGGCCGAAGCTGCACCGGCAGAAGCCCCGACCGCGCCGGCACCGGCCGAAACTCCGGCGGCTCCCGCCGAGGCTCCTGCGGCGCCCACCACGGGCGGCTGATCGCAGCCTGGCCTCGCACGAAATGCGAAGGGCGCCCCAGGGCGCCCTTTCTGCTTTCCGCGACGTCGATGGATGAGCGCTGGTGACGCCGGCCTTGCTGGGGCTCTAGCGCGGCACGCGCTCGAACAGGGTGACGGCGCCATCCTGATAGGTGGTCCGCGCCAGCTCGGCGAAGCCAAGCCGCGTTGCCACGCGGATCGACGGCAGATTGTCCGGATCGATGATGCAGGTCATGCGGCGGCCCGGAAACGCCGTTTCGGCCCAGCCGATGGCGGCCGTCATCGCCTCGGTGGCATAGCCCCAGCCCTGCCCCGTCGGCATCAGGGCCCAGCCGGCCTCGAGCGTGCCATCGAGGCTGGGCGTGATGCTGCGGCGACCATCGAGGAAGCCGGCATCGCCGACGAACAGCCCGGTCTCCTTCTCCTCGATGGCGAAGAAGCCGAAGCCCAGATGGTGCCACGAGCCGACGTGACGGAGGAAGCGCGACCAGGTCGCCTCGCGATCGGACGGCCGGCCGCCGATGAAGCGGACGACATCCGGATCGGACCACATCTCGACATAGGTATCGAAATCCTCGAGCCGGTGCGGCCGCAGGATCAGGCGTTCAGTCTCGATCGTCGGAATCATGCGGCTGATGCTAGCGCGGGCGGGCGAGCTGGCGCCAGATCAGAAGCAGGATGACGGCGCCGACGATGGCCCCGATGAAGCCCACCGCTTCGCCCGGCTGGTACCAGCCGATGGCCTCCCCCAGCACCGTCCCCGGCCCCGCGTCGATGACGCCCAGCACGGTGGTGAGGATGAAGCCGCGCGGCTTCGGATCGCCCGGCGTGATCAGCTTGGCGACGATACCTGCAATGAACCCGATGACGATGGCGCCCAGCCATTCCATGACGCTGCCCTCCAATGGACTGCGCTAGAAATGGGAAGAGGACCGGGTTGGTTGCAAGTGGGGGCTGGTGCGGAGGGCTTTTGGGGGGCGCCCCTCACCCCCGGCTGCGCCGGGACCTCTCCCCGACGGGGAGAGGAAGGCAGGGCCGGCACGGGGGTTGGGGCGTGGGGCTAGGTGGCCGGGCGTTGGCCGGGTAGTGACTGAGGGACCCCTCATCCGGCGCTGCGCGCCACCTTCTCCCACAGGGGGAGAAGGAGTCCTGACTGCGGGCGTTGGGGGGTGTCAGGGGGTGTTGGTGGGGAGTTCGCGGCGGTCGCGGTCGGTGATGGTGGCGAGGTCGAGGACTTTTTGCAGGTTGGCGGCGTGGCGGAAGCTCGGTTCCTGGTTCTGGCCGGTGCGGACGGCATCGACGAAGCGCTGGTAATTGGTGGGCACCGGAGGCACCTCCATCTCCTGCCAGATGCCGGTCTCGATGTCGTCGCCGAGCACGACCCGCAGCTTTGAATCGGTGTGCCGGTGCTGAACCTCGACGCCGCCCTTCTCGCCATAGACGCGCAGGCGCAGCTCGTTGAAATGGCCAGTCGCCCAGCGGGTGGCGTGGACCACGCCGAGCGCGCCGTTGGAGAAATCGACCGCCATGGTGAAGCTGTCGTTGGCATCGAGATCGTACTCGCCGATGCGGTTGTCCGGCGCCTTGTCGAAGGTCTTCAGACGGGCGAAGACATGCTCGATCTCGAGCCCGGAACCGTACGAGGCGAAATCGAGGATGTGGATGCCGATGTCGCCCAGCGTGCCGTTGGAGCCGTGCTTGCGCGACAGGCGCCACAGCCACTTGCTCTCGGTGCGCCAGTCGCCCCAGGCCTTCGACACCAGCCAGCTCTGCAGGTAGCTGGCCTCGACGTGCTTGACCGCGCCGATCTGGCCCGAGGTGACGATCTCGCGCGCCTTCTGCAGCTGGGCGACGTTGCGATAGGTGAGGTTGACCATGTTGACGAGGCCCGACGCCTCGGCGACCTCGGTCATCTCCAGCGCCTTGGCATGGTCGGTGGCGAGCGGCTTTTCGCAGAACACGTGCTTGCCGGCCCTGAGCGCCGCGATCGAGGTGGGGTGATGGATCGAGTCCGGGGTGACGTTGGCCACCGCGTCGAACTCGCCCCAGTGGAGCGCCGCCTCGAGCGAGGGGAAGCCGTGCGGAATGCCGTGCTTGGCGTTGAACGCGTCGAGCCGCGCGGGATCGACATCGACGCCGCCGACCAGCGTGACGCCGTCGATCTTGGCGAAGTGTTCGGCATGCTGATTGGCCATGCCGCCGGTGCCGAGGATGAGCAGACGCATCTGGATTTCCCTAAACTATGCTGTGTTCGCCGCGGTCCTGATCGGCGACGAGCGCCAGATCGAGCACCTGCTGCAGGTTGGCGGCGTGGCGGAAGGACGGCTCGACCTGGACGCCGGTACGCACGGCTTCCGCGAAGCGCTGGTAATTGGTCGGCACCGGATCGGCCGCGACTTCGCGCCAGGTGCCGGTGGCGATGTCTTCGCCGACGCACAGGCGCAGCAGCGAGCCCCAGTGGCCGTGGGTGAGCTCGATGCCGCCCTTCTCGCCCCAGGCGCGCAGGCGCTGATCGTTGCTGTGGCCGGCGGCCCAGCGCGACGAGTGGATGGTGCCGATGGCGCCGTTGGTGAACTCGGCGCTGATGATGAAGCTGTCGTTGGCGTCGAGCAGGTACTCACCCATCCGGTCGCCCTCGACCTTCTTGAAGGTCTGCAGCCGGCAGTTCATCGAGGCGATGTCGGGAGCCGTGCCCCTGGCGGGGCCGCCACAGCCGGGGTCCCTCGATCGAGGGATCGGACCAGTCGCGGGCGGCCACCCAGCCCTGCAGGTAACGGGCCTCGATGTGCCGGAGGGTGCCGATGGCGCCCGCCGCGATCAGCTCGCGCGCCTTGTGCAGCTGCGCGACGTTTCGATAGGTGAGGTTGACCATGTTGATGCGGCCGGCGGCCTCGGCGGCCTCGGTCATCTCCAGCGCGAGCGCATGGTTGGTGGCCAGCGGCTTTTCGCAGAAGACATGCTTGCCCGCCTCCAGCATCGCCATGGTGGTGGCGTAGTGGACGGAATCCGGGGTGACGTTGGTCACCGCGTCGAACTCGCCCCAGGCGAGGGCTTCGGGCACCGACGCAAAGCGGTGCTCGATGCCGAAGGTGTCGCAATAGGCGCCAAGGTTCGCGGCGTTGGTGTCGATGGCGCCGACGAGGCTGACA
>Ga0066256_1003782_pt1 | contig 14240 bp, 11 predicted proteins | sample ThiBio_1000_biof_FD_87107 | JGI IMG/M metagenome (GOLD analysis project Ga0066256, IMG submission 87107) | Wastewater bioreactor microbial communities from Cape Town, South Africa - Thiocy_expt_1000_biof (version 2) | ecosystem: Engineered > Bioreactor > Thiocyanate-remediating >...
TTTCTCGAAGATGCGGGGGAGGGGGTTGGCCACAAGGGCTGTGGTATCGGCCGCAACGTCGCCTCCTTTAGCCTTCCCCCCCGGGGGGAGAGGGGGGCCCGAAGGGGCGGATGAGGGGGCCAGGGGAAAGGTTTTGGCGGGGGGGCCCCCCCCCCTCCCGTGGCGGGCCCCTTCCCCCGGGGGGGGGGGGGGGGAGAAGGGGGAAAGAGGCACCTTCCCATGTCTATATGCGATAGTCCTGCATTAAACGCCCACGGCACCGCAAGGATCCTCATTAGCGCCTGCCTGATGGGCCATGCGGTGCGCTACGACGGATCGTCAAAGCCGCTGTTGCATCCCGCTCTCGCCCGCTGGCGGGAGGAGGGGCGGCTGGTGACGCTCTGCCCGGAAATGTCAGCGGGACTGCCCGTGCCCCGGCCGCCCGCCGAGATCGAAGGCGGCGGCAATGGCGCGGATGTGTTGGCAGGCCGGGCACGCGTGCTCGAAAAGACCGGCGGCGATGTCACCGCGGCCTTCATTGCCGGGGCGGAAAACGCCCTGCGGCTGGCGAAAGAAACCGGCTGCGCCTTCGCGCTGCTGATCGACGGCAGCCCGTCCTGCGGCTCCGGCTTCATCTATGACGGCACGTTTTCCGGCACCCGCCATGCCGGCAACGGCGTGGTTGCCGCGCTGCTGCGACGCGAGGGGATCGCGGTCTACGCCCATAGTGAGATCGAGGCATTGGCGGCGCGGATCATGGCGCTGGAGGCAGAGTAGCCGGCGCCAGGCAAAGTTCGCTGATTTTCGCAGATGCGACCGGTGATGTGAAACGGAGCATCCCGAGGGAGAAGGGATTTGCGGCAGCGATGTGCTTCATACTGCAAAGCCGAAAGAGGGCGTTCACACCCGAAACGCAAAGCGCCTCCGATGGACGAGATCGGAGGCGCTGGGGCCCTTGGGCCGGTGGATCGGCTGGTGGGGCAGGGAACGGGGCGATTATGGCTGCAAACGAAGTTCAAATTTTGACGCGTCAAGCGGTTTGACGGCTGCGGCTGTTTCGACCGGTGCGGCAGCGGCCGGATCGGTGTCCAGCGCCGCCGTGGTGGCCGACTTGTCGATGCCGTCGCGCGGCGGCGCGGCGGTCGTGCCGATGGCGGCGGCTTCGATGGCCTGTGTCTGCGTGCTGATCATGGAGTCGGCGACGGGAACGGCCGTGGGGGGGTTGGTTGCCGGGGCTGTTGTCGCCGGCTGGGCGGTCTCGTCCTGCTTCGGCGGGTTGCTGATATAGACGACCGGCGAGCCGCCCATCCAGGCCTCGGTGCGCACCACTTTCTTCTCGCCGTTGATGTCCTTCAGTTCGATCGTCTGCGTGCCCGTGCGCAGCGCCGGCACGATATAGCTGTCGCGATGCACGACGGGCTTGGGGGCCGGGCAATCGGCGCAGGATTTGACGACGATGCTGCCGGCCTTCACCGTCACGCCCACCGTCTCGATGGATGAGGCGAGCGCCGGGCCGGCAAGGATCAGGGCGGTGGCGAGGATGAGATGAAAGCGCATGGAACGAACTCCCGTCGATCTTTGAACGGGAGACTATGCTCGCTTCCTTTCGATCCGTTCAGGATCTTCGGTAAAAATTGAACGAAGCGTCGGTTTTTCAGCCACGCTCGCGTTCGACCGCCCGCCAGCCGATGTCGCGGCGGCAGAAACCGTTGTCCCACTCCACCGCATCGACCAGGGCATAGGCTCGCGCCTGCGCTTCGCCGACGCTCGCGCCGCGGGCGGTGACGTTGAGCACACGGCCGCCGGTCGCGACGAGTTGCCCGTCCTTCATGGCTGTGCCGGCATGGAACACCTTTGCTCCGTTCTGCGGATCGGGCAGGGCGCGGATCGGCGTGTTCTTGTCGTAGGCGCCGGGATACCCCTTGGAGGCCAGCACCACGGTCAGCGCCGCGTCGTCGCTCCATTCGGCGGAGACCCGGTCCAGCGTGCCGGTGGCGGCGGCGTTGAGCAGCGGCAACAGGTCGCTTTGCAGCCGCATCATCAGCACCTGGCATTCCGGATCGCCGAAGCGGACATTGTATTCGATCAGTTCCGGTCCCCTGGCGGTGATCATCAGCCCGGCGAAGAACACGCCGGTGAAGGGGTAGCCGCTTTCGGCCATGCCGCGAATGGTTGGCTCGATGATCTCCTTCATCGTCCGCTCGACCATGTCGGGCGTCATCACCGGGGCGGGAGAATAGGCGCCCATGCCGCCGGTGTTCGGACCGGTATCGCCGTCGCCGACGCGCTTGTGGTCCTGGGCGGTGGCGAGCGCCAAAGCCGTCTTGCCGTCGGAGAGGCAGAAGAAGCTGGCTTCCTCGCCATCGAGGAAGGCCTCGACCACGACTTCCGCGCCCGCAGCGCCGAATGCGCCCTCGAAGCAGTCATCGACGGCGGCCAGCGCCTCTTCGACGGTCATGGCCACCGTCACGCCCTTGCCGGCGGCAAGCCCATCCGCCTTGACGACGATCGGCGCGCCCTGCTGGCGGATATAGGCCTTGGCTTTCGGGGCATTGTTGAAGCGCTGGTAGGCGCCGGTCGGGATATCGTAGCGGGCGCAGAGATCCTTGGTAAAACCCTTGGAGCCTTCCAACTGGGCAGCCGCCGCCGAAGGTCCGAAGGTGGCGATGCCGCCGGCACGCAACGCATCGGCAAGCCCGGCGACCAGCGGCGCTTCCGGCCCGACGACGACGAGGTCGATGTCTGCCTCGCGGCAGAAGCTCAGGACGGCGGCATGATCGTCGGTATTGAGCGAGAGCAGGGTGGCGCATTCGCCGATGCCCGGATTACCCGGCGCGGCGAAGAGTTCGGTCAGAAGCGGCGATTGCTTCAGTTTCCATGCCAGCGCATGTTCGCGTCCACCCGATCCGATCAGCAGAACCTTCATCGCTTGTCCCTTCCTTTCCGACTTCTGGCGGGTTAAGGGCGCGGGGGCCAAAGGTCAAGGGCCGAAGGTGGGAAGGGTGCGGCGCTTTCCTGTGGGCGCGGCCAAGGAAAACGTTGTCGGGCCGGCTTGCATCGCTATCTTCGGCCGAATCGCAATCGCCGACAGGAAGTGAACCATGGCCGCAGACACCGCCGCTCTCGCCGCGATCATCGCCTCGGAAATCAACGCCCGCGCGGGACAGGTGACGGCCGCCATCGGCCTGCTCGACGAAGGCGCGACCGTGCCCTTCATCGCCCGCTACCGCAAGGAAGTGACCGGCGGGCTGGACGACACCCAGTTGCGCACGCTGTCGGAGCGGCTGGTCTACCTGCGCGAACTCGGCGCGCGGCGCAAGGCGATCCTCGACAGTATCGACGGCCAGGGCAAGATGACCGAGGAACTGCGCGGCAAGATCGACGCCGCCGTCACCAAGGCGGAGCTGGAAGATCTCTATCTGCCCTACAAGCCGAAGCGCCGCACCCGTGCCGAAATCGCCCGCGAGCGCGGGCTTGCCCCGCTGGCCGAGGCCATCCTCGCAAACCGCGCTGCCGAGCCGGCGAAACTGGCCGAAACCTATCTGTCGGCCGATGTGGCGGATGTGAAGACGGCGCTGGAAGGCGCACGCGACATCATTGCCGAAGGCATGACCGAGAATGCCGACCTGCTCGGCCGCCTGCGCAACTATATGAAAGACCGCGCTTTCCTGCGCGCCAAGGTGGTCGACGGCAAGCAGGCCTCGGGCGAAAAATTCGCCGACTATTTCGACCATGCCGAACGCTGGGCGACCGTTCCCGGCCACCGCGCGCTCGCCATGCTGCGCGGCTGGAACGAGGAAGTGCTGGCGCTGACCATCGATGTCGACGCGGAGGACACGTCGGCGGTCAAACCCGTCGAGCGGATGATCGCCAACGCCTACGAGATCGGCCAGAAGGGTGCCGCCGACCGCTGGCTGGCCGACGTCGCAGGCTGGACATGGCGCGTCAAACTCTCCGTCTCGCTCTCCCTCGACCTGATGCGCGAATTGCGCGAACGGGCGGAGGAGGAGGCGATCCACGTCTTCGCCGGCACCTGAAGGGTTTTGCTGCGGGCCGCCCCCGCCGGCTCGCGCGCCACCATGGGCCTCGATCCCGGCATCCGCACCGGCGTCAAGGTGGCGATCGTCGACGGCACCGGCAAGCTCTTGGAAACCACCACCGTCTATCCCTTCCCGCCGAAGAACGACGTGCGCGGCACGCAGGCCGAGCTGGCATCGCTGATCCGCAAGCACAAGGTCGAGCTGATCGCCATCGGCAACGGCACCGGCAGCCGCGAGACGGAAAAGCTGGTGGCCGACATGCTCGCCGCCCTGCCGGCGCCGAAGCCGACCAAGGTCATCGTTTCGGAAGCCGGCGCCTCGGTCTATTCGGCTTCCGAAACGGCGGCCAGGGAATTCCCCAACATCGACGTGTCGCTGCGCGGGGCGGTTTCCATTGCGCGCCGCCTTCAGGATCCGCTGGCGGAGCTGGTCAAGATCGACCCGAAATCCATCGGTGTCGGCCAGTATCAGCACGATGTCGATCAGCAGCGTCTCAGCCGCTCGCTGGATGCGGTGGTCGAAGATGCGGTGAATGCCGTCGGCGTCGATCTCAACACGGCCTCGCCGCCGCTGCTGGCCCGCGTTTCCGGTCTCGGGCCGTCGATTGCCGAATCCATCGTCGCCCATCGCGACCAGACCGGCCCGTTTGCCAGCCGCAAGGATCTCTTGAAGGTGCCGCGCCTCGGCAACCGCACCTTCGAGCAATGCGCCGGCTTCCTGCGCATTCCGGGTGGCAAGGAGCCGCTGGATGCGTCCTCCGTCCACCCGGAAGCCTATGGCGTCGCCAAGAAGATCGTCGCCGCCTGCGGTCGCGACCTGCGCAGCCTGAGGGGCGACAGCCAGGTGCTGAAGGGTCTCGACCCCCGCCAGTTCGTGGACGAGACTTTTGGTCTGCCGACTGTGCGCGATATCATTGCCGAACTGGAAAAACCCGGTCGCGACCCGCGCCCGAGTTTCAAGACCGCGACCTTCGCCGAGGGTGTGAACGAAATTTCCGACCTCGTGCCCGGCATGGTGCTGGAGGGCACGGTCACCAATGTCGCCGCCTTCGGCGCCTTCGTCGATATCGGCGTGCATCAGGACGGGCTGGTGCATGTCTCCCAGCTCGCCGACCGCTTCGTCAAGGATCCGCATGAGGTGGTCAAGGCCGGCGATATCGTCAAGGTGCGGGTGGTCGAGGTCGATGCCAAGCGCAAGCGCATCGGCCTGTCGATGCGCAAGGATGATGGCACCATGCCGTCCTCGCCATCCCGCGATGCCAAGTCCGGCGGCGGCCCCAAGTCCGGCGGCCTCAAGCCCGGTGGAAAGCCATCGCAGGCCGGCAAGAAGCCGGAAACGCAAGGGAGTCTCGGCGCTGCGCTGGCCGCGGCAATGCAGCGCAAATAGCGCTTGTTTACCGTAAAGCGTCGGGACTGTTGTTGTTCTGCAACAGTCCTGACAAGAGCATTCGGAATCGCCGGAATCGACTTGTCATTTGCTAAGGCCGGCATAGATTTTTTCAGTGTGAAGAGTCTGGTTCCGTCAGTTCTTGTATGATTGCAGGATTGGCCGGAGCCGACAACTGGCCAGGCCTGCCAGACCGACCGGTTGCCTGCTTCGGGACGATCCCCAACCGAAGAGCGAGAGGCTTGCAGTCTGTGCCTGAATGCGTGGGAAGCGGCCGGAATATGGCCGTGCCTTCCATTCCCGCCAGTCCATGCAAGCCTCCCGAAACGACTGCCGATCCGCTTTTCATGATTGCGGAGCCTCAAGCCCTTGAGAGGTTGCGGCTCGTTAGGTTTGCGCATCGACGCCGGCCTGCCGGCGCCTTTTCGATGCCGGTCAAGGTTTGGGGGTTTTGCATGTCATTGGATTTGCGTGGTCTGATCGGTCGCATCGTCCGCAAGGGAAACCTGACGATCGTTTATGCCTCGGGCGAAACGGTCGTCTATGGCGATGGCGGGGGGACGGCAGTGCGTATCCGGCTGGCGGACGCGGCGGCCGAGGCGGAACTGGCCGCCGACCCGACGCTGAAGCTTGGCGAGCTTTTCATGGATGGCCGCTTCGTCATGGAGCAGGGCAGCATCTATGATTTCCTCGAACTGGTGAAGGGCAACACTATCAACGAGGTGTTTTCTCCCCTGATGGCGGCGCGGCTGATCGGCCGCACGGTGGTGTCGCAGATCGCCGCCCGCAACCCGATCAACCGCAACCGCTACAACGTCGCCCATCATTACGACCTGAGCGCAAAACTGTTCGACCTGTTCCTCGACGAGGACTGGCAGTATTCCTGCGCGTATTTCAATCCGCCTGGCATCAGCCTGGACGAGGCGCAGCTCGCCAAGAAGCGGCATATCGCCGCCAAGCTGCTGCTGGAGCCCGACCAGTCCATTCTGGAAATCGGCTCCGGCTGGGGCGGCATGGCGATGTATCTGTCGGAAGCCGTCGGCGCCGACGTCACCGGCATCACGCTCAGCGAAGAGCAGCTCAAGGTCTCGCGCGACCGCGCCGCCAGGCGCGGCCTGTCGAACCGCGTGCGGTTCGAGCTGCAGGATTACCGCTACCTGAAATCCCAGACCTACGACCGCATCGTCTCGGTCGGCATGTTCGAGCATGTCGGCCGCACCCATTACGATCGCTTCTTCCGCAAGGCGGCGGAATTGCTGTCGCGGGATGGCGTCATGGTGCTGCATTCCATCGGCCGTCCCAAGCCGAGCTACATGACCAATCCCTTCATCGAGAAGTACATTTTCCCTGGCGGCTATATCCCGTCCGTCGGCGAGGTCGTGCCCTCGGTGGAAAAGGCGGGGCTTCTGGTGCGCGATGTCGAGATCCTGCCGCTGCACTATGCCCAGACGCTGCGGGCCTGGCGCGAGCGCTTCGTCGCCCGCAAGGCGGAGGCGGTGGCGCTCTATGACGAGCGCTTCTTCCGCATGTGGGAATTCTATCTCGCGGGCTCCGAAATCGCCTTCCGCTGGGACGAGCTGTTCGTCTTCCAGATGCAGATCGCCCGTCAGCAATTCGCCACGCCCGACAACCGTAACTACATCCAGGAGCGGGAGGCCGTGCTCAAGCAATTCGAGGCGACCCGGCCGCCGCTGGAGAGGGTGGCGTTCTGAAGCCCTATACCGGTGCGCGCAGTGCGCGCCACGCCCCTTGGTTAACAGGCTGGTAAGCCACACGGTTTAGGTTGCGTGAAAATCCACCGGCCGAGGCGCCGGCCGGTTCTGTCTTGCGTCAAAGGGGTGCCCTCATGCTCAGGTTCTTCGCCTCCGCCGCCGCCGCGGCGGTGCTGCTTTCGTCGGCGTCGTCCGCCTGTGCCGGTGATGGCCGGCCCTGGTGGTCCGGGGACTGGTACGTGTCGGTGGGTGGCGCTGCTTTCTCCGCGCCGCGCTTCGAGGGTGCCAACAGCCGCAAGCTGCAATTCGCGCCGATGTTCTCGGTCGGCAAGGTCGGGCCCGCCGTGCGGTTTTCCTCGCGCAACGACAATCCGTCCGTCTCGCTGTTCGACAATGGCGCGGTGCGCGCCGGCATCGTCGGCAAGCTGGTGACCAAGCGCGACGAGGGCACCGATGCCGAGCTGGTCGGCCTGTCCGAAGTGCGCTGGGGGCTGGAGGCCGGCGGTTTCGTCGAGGTCTATCCGACCGACTGGCTGCGGGCGCGCGCCGAAGTCCGCCACGGTATCCGCAGCCATCAGGGCGTCGTCGCCGATCTCGCCGTCGATGCCTTCACCGATATCACGCCGACCCTGCGCCTCTCCGGCGGCCCGCGCGCCACCCTCGCCAGCGCCAAGTTCTTCGATGCCTATTACGGCGTCGATGCCGCCGAATCGGCCAAATCCGGCCTCAGCCAATACGAGCCGGGGAGCGGCGTGCATTCGCTCGGCGCAGGTGCGGCGCTCACCTGGCAGGCGACGGACGCGATCACCACCAGCGCCTTTACCGAATATCGCCGTCTGACCGGCCCCTCCGCCGATAGCAGCCTGGTGCGCGAACGCGGCGCGCGCGACCAGCTCCTGATCGGCCTCTCCGCCACCTACAAGTTCGGCTTCACCCTCGACTGAAGGCTGGCGACCAGGGCGAAAAGGGATTTCGAACCTGACGGCGATGCTGTAGAGCGTTTGAACGAAGAACGCCGCAGGAATCGCCCATGCTGTCCGATATCGTTTCGCCCGGCCGCGTCGCCGACGCTCCCTCGGGAAATTTCGTCTACCGGCTGCTGCCGCGCTGGCTGTGGCCCTATGCGCAGCTCGCCCGCTGGGACCGGCCGATCGGCTGGCAACTGCTGATGTGGCCCTGCTTCTGGTCGGCGGCGCTGGCCGGCAATGCGGCGATGGCGCAAGGCGCATTTTCCTTCGGCCGCTTCGTCTTCCACCTCTTCCTGTTCTTCCTCGGCGCGGTCGCCATGCGCGGTGCGGGCTGCACCTATAACGATATCGTCGACCACGATATCGACATGCAGGTGGCGCGCACCCGCTCGCGCCCGCTGCCCTCCGGTCGCGTCAGCCGGCTGCAGGCGAAGATTTTCCTGTTGCTGCAAGCGCTTGTCGGGTTGATCGTGCTGTTGCAGTTCAACGGCTTCACCATTTTTCTCGGTATCCTGTCGCTCGGTATCGTCGCGATCTATCCCTTCGCCAAACGCTTCACCGACTGGCCGCAATTCTTTCTGGGACTTGCCTTTTCCTGGGGCGCGCTGGTCGGCTGGTCGGCGGTCTTCGGATCAATCTCCTTCGCGGCGATCGCTCTCTACATCGCGGCGATCGCCTGGACGATCGGTTACGACACGATCTATGCCCATCAGGACAAGGAGGACGATGCGCTGATCGGCGTGCGCTCCACCGCCCGCCTGTTCGGCGATGCGACGCGCTGGTGGCTGATCCTGCTCTATGGGCTGACGCTGCTTCTGCTGTTGATCGCCTTCATCGCCGGCGGCGCGGCGTTTCCGGCCTATCTCGGCTGGCTCGCCGCCGCGATCCTGCTCGTCTGGCAGATCGCCGTGCTCGACATCGACGATCCCGCCGATTGCCTTGCCCTGTTCAAGTCGAACAACCGGGTCGGGGCTATCCTGTTTCTCGGGCTGACGCTCGCCATTCCCTTCGCCGGATAAATACAAACGCCGTCCCCTCCGCAGGGATGGGAGGGGACGGCGTCTTCGCGGTGGATCGCGGAGGTCTGTACATTCATAACGCGCGAAGCGTGCTTTCGTTCGCTTCGCCGGTTGGGGAAACGCGTCAGCTGCGGGCGATGATCTCGCGTCCCTCGATGCGCATGGCGACGCCGAGCTTGCCGGTGCGGCGGCGCACGAGGAAACGCGGGCGGCGCGCGGCGAAATGCGAATGGCGGCGGCGCGGCTTGGCCGCATCGGTGCGCACGTCGCCGAGATGATCTTCCAGCGGCCGGGCGACGCCGTCGGCTTCGACCATCAGCATCGGGATCTTGTAGAATTGCGACCAGCTGCGCCAGTCGGCGGCGATATCGCAGAGATCGTGGGCGACGAGCAGCGGAATGCACAGATCCGGATCGTCGTGATGCAGCTCCAGCGTCACCGTCACCTGGCCGTTGCCATGGTCGATGGCGCGGGCGGCGACGCCCTTGAAGGCGCGGGCCGGCAGCGCGATCGACAGCGGCAGGCCGCTGCCGGAGAGAACCTTGCGCATCACGGCGCCGCGTTCGTCGAGCGTGATCGTGACGCCGCCGCTGTCGGTCCGGGCGGAAAGGCTCACCTGCTGCGGAAAGCGCGTCGGATCGACCCTGAGCGTCGTTCCTGCCCATGCGGGCTTCATCACCGTGTTCGTCATCGTTTCTTACCCTTGTTTATACCTTGAGAGCCGTCGTGTTCGGCATCCCGCGGGACTTTTCGTCCTCTGATGGGGGCAAGATAGCCGCCGCTCCTTGACCTGCGGCTTAAAAATCGCGGTTAAGAAAGCTTTGCGATGTCAGATGGTTAGCGAATACGAACCTGTCAGGGTTTGCAAAGTCTGAAAACTGTTCCGTCCTGATGCGCGGGCCGCTTGCGGCCCTTGCGCATCAAGGGACGCGAAAGCCCCGTAAAGCCCCATGCAAGCCAGGCTTTCTACAACCGGATCCAAATGGCTTCGGCTCGAAAGGTGTCCCATGGTCTCGACCTATCTCAGCTACAATCTGGTGGTGCGCAATTTGAAACAGTCGCTCACCCGTGTCGCGGATCAGGCGCAGGTGGCCCGCGATGCCGCCTATTACAAGGACAATATCGGCAAGGTGAAATCGCTGGACGAGTTCATGAAGAACGACCGGCTGTATCAATATGCGATGACCGCCTACGGCCTCGAGGACATGATTTACGCCAAGGCCTTCATGAAGAAGGTGCTGCAGAGCGATCTCACCGATTCCTCCAGTTTCGCCAACAGCCTGACCGATTCGCGCTACCGCGATTTCGCCGCCGCCTTCTCCTTTTCCAGCGGAGACAAGGCGATCGCCCAGACGACGGTGCAGACCGACGAGATGGTCGATCTCTACAACACCACCATCCAGAACCAGTCGGATGCGCTGGCCGAGGAGACGCGCTACTACAACATCGCCATCGACAGCGTGAAATCGGTCGATGACGTCCTGAACAACGACCGCTTGCGCGGCTACGTCTTCACCGTCTTCGGCATCGACGAAAACAGCTGGTCGCGCGAGACGGTGCGCAACCTGATGAGCAGCGATCCCGACGATCCCAACAGCTATGTCAACACCACCTGGGGGCCGCGGCTGCTCGATCTGAACAGCCGCATCACCCAGGCCAATAGCGAAATTTCCGACGCCACCACCAAGATTGCCGATTACCAGACGCAATTGCAGCAGGACGGGGCCGACGTCGCGGATCTGAACGCCAGGATTTCCGAGCAGCAGCTCATCGTCAGCGGCCGGACATCGCAGATCACCAGCTACAACAACTCGATCGCCGCCATCAACAACTACTTCGACCTCGCCGCCGCCTTTGATTTTTCCGCCGACGGCACCGTGCCGAGCGGTTCGACGGCGCAGACCGCCGACAAGAAAAGCGCGATGAACGAGCTCTACGTGCTGGCCAATCCGCGCGTGACGCCTTCGGCCGCCCTGCTCAACAAGCAGTATATCGAGCAGAAGGTGGCGAGCGCCCGCACCGTCGACGAGCTGTTCGGCGATCCCTTTGACCAGCGCATCTTCGATTTCCTCAATGCCGCCTATGGCATCAACGCCATCGTGCCCTCGACCATCGAGAACATCCTGACCAGCGACCGCGATCCGGACAATGCCAGCAGCTACGTCAACATGGCGGGATCGAAGAAGGACGCCTATCTGGCGCTGATGAACGCCTTCAACTTCAAACAGGACGGCACGCTCGACACCGGCGTTTCGGCGCAGACGGCCGACCAGACGAAGCAGACGACCAACTACTACATGGCCGCCTATAACGACAAGGACGATGCCGCCGACGAGGCCGCGATCAAGCAGTACAAGTCCGGCCTGACCAACGTCACCTCGCTCGACACCTTCATGTCGACCTCCACGGTCTATAATTTCGCCCTGAAGGCGGTCGGGCTCGATCCGACGAAGGTCAGCACGCTGACGATCAAGAACGTGCTGAAGAGCGACCTCAACGATCCCAAGAGTTATGTCTATACGCTGAAGGACGATCGTTATGTCCAGCTTGCCAAGGCCTTCAACTTCGATGCCAAGGGCAACCTGACGACGCCGCTCGCCGTCCAGAGCACGGTGGCGATCACCCAGATCGCCAAGGACTACATCATCGCCAAGACGAAGTTCGCCTCGTCCAGCGAGAAGGACGCGTTGCGCAAGACGGCGGAATCGGAGGCGCAGTATTACCAGGACAATATCGGCAAGATCGACAGCGTCAGCGAATTGCTGGCCGATCGCAAGCTGATGAACGTGGTTCTGACTGCCAAGGGCATCGACCCGAAGACCGTCACCGACGATTACCTGAAGAAGATTTTCGCCTCCGATCTCAACGACCCCAAGAGCTTCGCCAACACGGAAAAGGACGACCGCTTCGCCGAGATCGCCGCCTCCTTCAATTTCGACGCCAAGGGCAATGTCACGCGTCTGGAGGCCGGCACGGTGCAGCAGCGCGGCCAGCTTCTGGAAACCCAGCACAAATACCTGCAGCAGACGCTGGAAGTGCAGCAGGGCGAGGAAAATGCCGGCGTGCGCCTGGCGCTCTATTTCGAGCGCAAGGCCGGAGACATCACCTCCGCCTACGACATCCTCGGCGATACGGCGCTGGCGGAAGTCTTCCGCACCACCTACAGCCTGCCGGACGAAATCGCCAACATGGATATCGACCAGCAGGCCAAGCTGGTGGAGAAATACATGACGCTCAGTGAACTCAGCGATCCGGATAAGCTCGCCAAGCTCTTGCAGCGCTTCACGGTCATGTACGACCTGAAGAATTCTGGCGGCACGGACAATCCGGTGCTTGCCCTGTTCAGCAATTCCGGTGCTTCGATCAGCGGCGATACGCTGATGGCGATTGCCCAGCTCCGCAGCGGTTATTAAGTCGCTGCCAAGACCTTGCCGGGGTTCATGATCCCGGCGGGGTCGAACGCCTGCTTGAACCGGCGCATCAGCTCGATCTCCATGCCGTCGCGCCGGAAGGCCAGCTCGTCGCGCCTCGACCGGCCGATGCCGTGCTCGGCCGAGATCGAGCCGCCATGGGCGAGCACGATGGCGTGGACGATAGCATTGATCTCGCGCCAGCGGGCGAGGAAGGCCTGCTTGTCGGCGCCGACCGGCTGGGAAATATTGTAGTGGATGTTGCCGTCGCCCATATGCCCGAAGGCGCAGATGCGGGCGCCCGGCATGGCGGCGAGCACGGCCCGGCCGGCCTCTTCCATGAAAGCGGGAATATGCGAGACCGGTACGGAAACATCGTGCTTGATCGATCCGCCCTCCGGCTTCTGCGCCTCCGACATGCTTTCGCGCATATGCCAGAGCGCCTGCTGCTGGGCGATGGAACCGGCGATCACCGCATCCTCGATCAGCCCGGCCTCGTACCCGTCGGCCATCAGCGCCTCGATCATCGCCTGCGCGGTCTCGGCGGAATCGGACGTGGAGATGTCGACCAGCACATACCAGTCATGCGGGGCGGGCAGGGGGTCGCGCACGCGGGGAATATGGCGGGTGGTGAAATCGATGCCGATGCGCGCCATGAGCTCGAAACCGGTCAGCGCCGCGCCGCAGCGCTGCGTGGCGCGGTCGAACAGGGCGAGCGCTGCCTCCGGCGATTTCAGGCCGGCAAACGCGACCTGATGCCCCTTCGGCTGCGGAAATAGCTTCAGCACGGCGGCGGTGATGACGCCCAGCGTGCCTTCGGCGCCGATGAACAGGTCGCGCAGGTCGTAGCCTGTATTGTCCTTCTTCAGGCGGCGCAGCCCGTTCCAGATCTCGCCGGTCGGCAGCACGACCTCGAGGCCGAGGCAGAGCTGGCGCATATTGCCATAGGCGAGCACGGCGGTGCCGCCGGCATTGGTGGAGAGATTGCCGCCGATGCGGCAGGACCCTTGCGAAGCGAGCGACAGCGGAAACAGCCGTCCGACATCCCCCGCCGCCCTGTGGACGTCGTCGAGAATGCAGCCGGCTTGGGCCACGAGGATATTGGCGACCGGATCGACGTCGCGGATACGGTTCAGCCGCTCCAGCGACAGGATGAGATCGTGGCGGCCCTCGCGGGGGGTCTGCCCGCCGACATGGCCGGTATTGCCGCCCTGCGGCACGATCGGCGTGCCGGTCTCGCTGGCCAGCGCCAGGATGGCCGAGACCTCCTCGGTGCTGCCGGGTTTTAGAAGAAGCGGCGACGCGCCCCGGTAGAGCCCCCGGCTTTCCACCAGATGCGGCGCGATCTCCTGCTGGTCGCGCACGGCATGGCGGTCGCCGACGATGGCGGCGAAACGGTCGAGAAGAGCGGAGGCGTCGGACATGGGTCTACTTCCGGGGGTCAGGGACGGGGGGCGGCGGCGCGGGCGAGGCGGTCGTTGATCGCTTCGCCAAGCCCCGTCCGCGGGATCGCGGTGACGGCGATTGCGGTTGCCCCCGTCGCGTCCGCCTTCTTCATGAAATCGAACAGGTTGGCGGCGGCTTCTGCCAGATCGCCGGAAGGGCTGAGATCGAAGACGGCGACAGCATCGGCCTCGCCGGCAACGGCCGCACCGGCGAAGCGGATCAGCGCCTCGCCCGGCGAGACGGCGGCCGCATCGAGCCGCATGGCCGCGCCCGGCGCATA
>Ga0066256_1003783_pt1 | contig 14233 bp, 11 predicted proteins | sample ThiBio_1000_biof_FD_87107 | JGI IMG/M metagenome (GOLD analysis project Ga0066256, IMG submission 87107) | Wastewater bioreactor microbial communities from Cape Town, South Africa - Thiocy_expt_1000_biof (version 2) | ecosystem: Engineered > Bioreactor > Thiocyanate-remediating >...
GGATTTTATTTCCCTTCGAGATTGTCTCTCGCGAACCGGTCAAGCAGGCGCACGCCATAACCGGTCGCGCCCTTGTCCCAGGTGGCGCCGGGCTTGTCGGCCCACACCATGCCGGCGATGTCGAGATGCGCCCACGGGGTGCCGTTCACCACGAAGCGCTGGATGAACTGCGCGGCGGTGATCGACCCGCCCCAGCGCGGCCCGACATTCTTCATGTCCGCGATCGGGCTGTCGATCAGCTTGTCGTAGGCCGGGCCGAGCGGCATGCGCCACAGCTTGTCGCCGCTTTCCCTGCCGGCGGCGAGCAGCTTGTCCGCCAGGGCATCGTCATTGGCGAAGATGCCGGCATGTTCCTGCCCCAGCGCGATCATCATCGCGCCCGTCAGCGTCGCCAGATCGACGACCCCGGTGGGAGAATACTCCTTCTGCACCCATGACAGCGCATCGCACAGCACCAGCCGGCCTTCGGCATCGGTGTTGATCACTTCCACCGTCTGCCCCGACATGGTGGTGACGACATCCCCCGGGCGCTGCGCATTGCCGTCGGGCATGTTCTCCACCAGCCCGCACACGCCCACGACGTTGGCCCGGGCCTTGCGCAAGGCAAGCGCGAGCATGGCGCCCGCCACGGCGCCCGCGCCGCCCATGTCCCACTTCATGTCTTCCATGCCGGCAGCCGGCTTGATCGAGATGCCGCCCGTATCGAAGGTCACGCCCTTGCCGACGAAGGCCATCGGCTCCGCACCCGGCTCCCCGCCCTTCCAGACGATCGCCAGCAGGCGCGGCTTCCTGGCCGATCCCTGCGAGACGCCCAGCAGCGCGCCCATGCCGAGCCGCGCCATGGCATGCTCGTCGAGCACCACCAGTTCCGCGCCGGTGCCTTCGAAACGCGCCTTGCAGCGTTCGACGAAGCTTTCGGGATAGATCACGTTGGCCGGCTCGGTGACGAGCTCGCGCGTGAATTCCACGCCTTCGGCCACGGCCTGCTCCACCTCCCAGGCCGCTTGCGTCCCTTCGGGGGCGCCGATGACGAAAACCTCGGTCAGGCTGCGCTTCTGATCGTCCTTCAGCGTGGTGCGGTAGGCGTCATGACGCCAGCTGCGCAGCCGCAGGCCGAACAGAACGCACGCCGCCTCCTGCCCCGAAAGGCCCGAATGGCCGAGATCGAGCGCCAGCGCCGTCTCCCCGGAGGTCAGGTAGCGCGCGGCCAGCGCAGCGCCGGCACGCTCCAGCGCGGGCAGGCGATCCGCCGCCCCGCCCTTCCCCGCGCCGGCGAGCGCGAGACGGACCACCTTGCCGTTGCGTTCCACGAAGCTTTCGAACAGCTGGCCGGCCTTGCCGGTGAAGCGCGATGCCTCCGCGCCCTGCACCACCGACGGCTCCAGATCCGGCGGCAGCGCACCCTCGTCGACGACGCAAGCCAGCAGACGAGCGAGAGAATCATCGTAAATTTCTTGGAAAGTAAACTTCATGGAAACCCCGGCTGTGCTGTTATGCGGCAAACGGAATTGCTGTTGCGCCGCGTGCAATACGTGGCGTTGCAGTTAAGATGAGCCAGTGCGATAGGCAACCCATGGTCCTCCCACCGCAGCCCGTGCTGCACCCCTTCCCTATCCTTTCCGCGCCGTGCCGCCTGTTTTCGGGCGGCCTGCTCTCCGGCCGTCTGCGTTCCGGGCGCGCGCCGCCGCGCGCGATGGGGATTGCCCTGGCCGGCATGGCGCTGATCTGGACCGCGCCCGGCTGGGCCCAGGAGGCAGCGAGCGACGATCCCGCATCACTGGAGCAAAGCGGCGGCGAACGCGAAGTTGCCTTCGAGGCCAACACGCTGGGCTATGATTCCGACAACGAGATCGTCACCGCTTCGGGCGACGTTGTGCTGCGCAGCCGCGGTGAATCGGTGCGGGCGGACCGTGTGAGCTGGGACCGGCGGGCGAATCTCATCACCGCCTTCGGCAATATCCGCTTCGTCGACGGCGACGGCAACGTGCTCTATGCCGACACGCTTTCGCTGCAGGACGACATGCGCATCGGCGCGATGCAGAACATGCTGCTGGCGCTGCGCGAAGGCGGCCGTCTCGCCGCCCGCGAAGGGGAGCGCAATGCCGACGGCGACGTCGAGCTGGCTCACGCGGCCTATTCGGCCTGCGGCGTGGAGGACGAGCATGGCTGCCCCAAGACGCCGAGCTGGCGGATCGTGGCCGAGCGCGTGATCTATTACCCCGATGAGAAGCGCGTGCGGTTCAAGGGCGCGCGGCTCGAATTGTTCGGCCATGGCCTCGTCCCCCTGCCGGGGCTCGTCGTCACCACCGACGGGCGCGCGATCTCGGGGATCACCATCCCCAACATCCGCCTTTCCGCCTCCAACGGGCTGGAGCTGAGCGAAGGCTATTACCAGCGGCTGGGCGACAATCAGGACCTGCTGGTCAACGCCTATGTCTATACCGAAGCGCCGCCGATGATTTCGGCGCAATATCGCGCGCTGACCGGCAGCGGGGCGTTCCAGGTCACCGGCTATGCCACGCGCAGTTCGCGCATTCCGATCGGCGACACCACTCCCGGCGTCTCGGAACAGGACGACTGGCGCGGCTATCTGTTCGCCAACGGCAAGTTCCAGCTCGATCCGGCCTGGAGCATCACCAGCTCGATCCGCGTCGCGAGCGACCGCACCTTCCTGCGCCGTTACGACATCAGCCGCGACGACCGGCTGCGCTCGACGATCAATGCCGAGCGAATCGACGCCAATTCCTATCTCTCCATCGCCGGCTGGATGACGCAGACCATGCGGTCGGACGACAAGCAGGGACTGGTGCCTATCGCCCTGCCGGTGATCGACTATCGCCGCCGGCTGGACGCGCCGGTGGTGGGCGGCAAGGTGGAGTTGCAGCTCAACAGCCTGGCCATCACGCGAACCGACGGGCAGGACACCCAGCGCGCCTTCGCCAGCGCCCGGTGGGACTTGCGGCGCATCACCGGGCTGGGCCAGGAAGTGACGCTGACCGCGCTGCTGCGGGGCGACGTCTATCATTCGAGCCAGAACAGTCTGACCGAAACGGACATCTACCGCGGCATGGAAGGCTGGCAGGCGCGCGGCGTGGCGATCGGTGCGATCGACGTGAAATGGCCCTTCGTGGGCGAGTTCCTGGGCGGCACGCAGGTCTTCACTCCGCGCGTGCAGGTCGTCGCCAGCCCGTCGATCAAGAATCTGGAAGTGCCCAACGAGGATGCGCGCGCGATCGACCTGGAAGACAGCAACCTGTTCGCGCTCAACCGCTTCCCCGGTTACGACCGGATCGAGGACGGGGTCCGCTTCACTTACGGCTTCGACTGGCAGCTGGCCCTGCCCGGCCTGCAGATAAAGACCACGGTGGGCCAGTCCTACCGCCTGACCAGCGATCCCACCCTGCTGCCCGACCGCACGGGCCTGAGCGATCGCGTGTCGGATTTCGTCGGGCGAACGGAAGTTCGCTACAAGGATTTCGTCAAGCTCACGCACCGCTTCCGGCTGGACAAGGACAATCTGGCTGTCCGCCGCAACGAATTCGACGCCGCGATCGGTTCGGAGCGGACCTATCTCGAAGTCGGCTATCTGCGGCTGAACCGCAACATTTCGGACGACATCGAAGACCTGCAGGACCGCGAGGAGCTTCGTGTCGCCGGGCGCGTAGCTTTCGCGAAATACTGGTCGGCTTTCGGCGCGGCCGTGGTCAACCTCACCGATCGCGACGAGGATCCCACGTTCATCTCGGACGGGTTCGAGCCGCTGCGGACGCGCCTGGGCATCGCGTATTCCGACGATTGCCTCGAACTGGGGCTCACCTGGCGGCGCGACTATGTGGCCAGCGGCGACGCGCGCAAGGGCAACACCTTCCAGATTCACATCGCGCTCAAGAACCTGGGGTTCTGAGCCCGGCGCCGGGCATGCCGCGCACGCAGCCCGGCAAGCCCGTTGGCAGCACCGCGCAAACACGCTATCCGCGCCATGCAAGCGGCAGGCACATGGCCTGACGTCAGCATTGGTTAAGCCGCCAACAGCCACGGGGGCAGGGGTTAGACAGGCGCCATACTGCGCCGCTGACGGGAATTCGAGAGTGAACAAGACGGCCAGACTTTTCCTCAATCCGGGACGCGGCGCGATCCTTGCCATGGCAGCTGCCGGCGCAGCCTTTGCCGGTTTCGGCGCGGTCAGCGCACAGGACGGGGAAACCCCTCCCCCTGCACAGACGGCCGACGATGCCGAGACCAGCGAGGCCACCACCGCGCTGAACCTGCCTTCGTCGATCACCATGCTGGGCCAGCAGAACCCGAACATCCGCAAGGCGACCGCGGTGGTGAACGGCTTCGTCATCACCGGCACGGACATCGACCAGCGCGTCGCGCTGGTGCTCAACGCCAACGATTCCGAGGTTTCCGAGGAGGAATTGCAGCGCCTCAAGCTGCAGGTCCTGCGCAACCTCATCGACGAAACGCTGCAGATCCAGGAAGCGAAAGCGCAGGACATCGCAGTCACCAAGGACGACATCGACCAGACCTATCAGCGCGTCGCCACGCAGAATTTCGGGCAGAACGCTTCGGAGATGGACGATTATCTGCGCAAGATCGGCTCGGCCCCCGCGTCGCTCAAGCGCCAGGTCGAAGGCGAGCTCGCCGGGCAGCGCCTGCTCGCGAGGAACGTCCAGCCCTTCGTCAACGTCTCGGAAGACGAGGTGAACGAACTGCTCGACCGGCTCAAGGCGTCGAAGGGCACCGAGGAATACCGGCTCGGCGAAATCTATCTTGCCTCCACGCCCGAAACCGAAAGCGCGGTGTTCGAGAACGGCAAGAAGATCATGGACCAGCTTCAGCAGGGCGGCAGCTTCATCGCCTATGCGCGGCAGTTCTCGCAGGCCTCGACCGCTGCCGTCGGCGGCGATCTGGGCTGGATTCGCCTGCCGCAGCTCCCCACCGAGCTTGCCGGTGTGGCGCGCGAGCTGCAGCCGGGCCAACTCGTCGGGCCGGTGAAGATCCCGGGCGGCTTTTCGATCCTCTACCTGATCGACAAGCGCCAGGTGCTCACCGCCGATCCGCGCGATGCGGTTCTCAGCCTCAAGCAGATTTCGATCAAGTTCCCGGCCGGCAGCAGCCAGGCCGATGCCCAGAGGCGGCTCGAGCAGTTCAGCCAGAGCGTTCAGCAGATTCGCGGTTGCGGTGAAGCCGATTCGGCCGCGGCCGCAATGGGCGCGGAAATCGTGGGCAACGACCAGATTCGGGCAAGATCGCTGCCCACTCCGCTGCAGGACGCGATGCTGCAGCTTTCGGTCGGCCAGTCGACTCCGCCTTTCGGCTCGGTCGAGGAGGGCGTCAGGGTCCTGATGCTCTGCGGCCGCGACGATCCCAAGGTGGATGACGGGCCAAGCTTCGACGAGCTGATGAACCAGCTCGAAAACGATCGCGTGAACAAGCGCGCGCAGCGCTATCTGCGCGATCTGCGGCGCGACGCGATCATCGAGTACAACTAACCGCGATGACGGCGCTCGCGGCCTCGCTCGGCGATCCAGCCGGGATCGGGCCGGAACTGCTCTGCGAAGCCTGGATGAGGCGGGGGGGCGCCGACCCTGCGCCCCCCTTCGCCCCCGGCGGCGCCAACAACCCTTAACCAGCCCCCCGGAGGGGCCGGCTGGACGTGCCCGTTCGACGGATCGCGGATCCTGCCGAAGCGGCCGAAACCTTCGGCATCGCCCTGCCCGTGCTGGAAGGCGACGATGGAGACTATCGCCCCGGCGAGCCGGATGCGGCAGGCGCCCGCCTCGCTCTCGCCTCGTTGGAGAACGCCACGGCGCTTGCCCTGGCGGGAGCGGCGGCAGGCGTCGTCACCGGCCCGGTCGCCAAGGCGCAGCTTGCCGGCGCAGGGTTCGACTTCCCCGGCCAGACCGAGTTCCTCGCCGACGCCTGCGGCATTGCGGAACAGGATGCGGTGATGATGCTGGCCGGGCCTCAGCTCAAGACCGTGCCGATCACGGTTCATTGCGCGCTGGCCGACGTGCCCGGGCTGCTCTCGGCAAGCCTCATCGAAAACCGCTGCCGGATCGTGGACGAAGGGTTGCGCCGGGATTTCGGCATGGCCGCCCCGCGCATCGCGGTGGCGGGCCTCAACCCCCATTCCGGCGAAGGCGGCAAGTTCGGGCGCGAGGAGATCGAGATCATTTCCCCTGCGATCGAGGCGCTGCGCGCCCGGGGGATCGACGCAACCGGCCCCTACCCCGCCGATGCCCTGTTCGCCCCCCATGCGCGCAGCGGCTACGACGTGGCGGTGTGCATGTATCACGATCAGGCGCTGATCCCGCTCAAGGCGCTGGATTTCGACGCCGGCGTGAACATGACGCTGGGCCTGCCGATCGTGCGCACCTCGGCCGATCATGGCACCGCCTTCTCCATCGCAGGCAAGCGCCTGGCCGATCCCGGCGCCACGATCGCCGCGATCCGCATGGCCGGCGAGGCGGCGGCCATGCGCGCCCGCACCACGGCATGAGCCTGCCGCCCCTGCGCGAGGTGATCGCCCGCCACGGCCTCAGCGCCTCGAAGGCGCTCGGGCAGAACCTCCTGTTCGACGAGCAATTGCTTGACCGGATCGCGGCTATTCCCGGCGATCTGGCAGGCCGCGACGTGCTGGAGATCGGCCCCGGCCCGGGCGGACTGACCCGCGCCCTGCTGCGCGCCGGAGCAAGGGTCGCGGCCATCGAGATGGACCGGCGCTGCCTCCCGGCGCTGGAGGAACTGGCCGGAGCGTTCCCCGGCAAGCTGACGGTGATCGAAGGGGATGCGACGAAGATCGACCCTGCGGCACTGTTTCCGGGGCCCTACGACATTGTCGCCAACCTGCCTTACAATGTCGGAACCGCGCTGTTCGTCGGCTGGCTTTCGGGGGAAGCCTGGCCGCCGCAATGGCGCAGTCTCACCCTGATGTTCCAGCTCGAAGTCGCCCAGCGGCTCGTCGCCCAGCCGGGCACGGGCGCATATGGACGGCTGGCGGTGCTCGCCCAATGGCGCGCGGCTGCGAAGCTGGCGATGAAAGTCCATCGCAGCGCCTTCACGCCGCCACCCAAGGTGATGAGCGCGATCGTCCACATCGTGCCCACCGCCATGCCGCAGGATGTATCGGCGCGGATGCTCGAACGAGTGACCGAGGCCGCCTTCGGCCAGCGGCGCAAGATGCTGCGCCAGAGCCTCAAGGGCCTGCCGGGTGCGCTCGAAGCGGTGGAGAAGCTGGGGATCGATTCTCAGCGCCGCGCGGAGACCCTCTCGATCGAGGAATTCGTCTCTATTGCACGCGAGTTGAGCTGTTGACGGTGAGCGCCCGCTCAAGCTGGTCGAGCGAACCGCCCAGCGACGAATAGGCGAAATGCGCGATGTAGAGCGTCGCCGCCGCTCCCGCCGCGAAAAAGATCGCGAACTCCACCCTGCCCCGCGCGCCCGGCGCTTCGCAGGGCCGCCGCACAGTCGCGGCGCGTGTCGCCTGCGTCTGCCGGAGCGCCACGGGGCCGTCTTCGCCCGATATCAGTCCGATCACGCTGATCCTGTCGCGGAAGGCGATACCGAAGCGCTGAAAACCCACCCATTTGACCTGGCCGACAAGGTTCCTGCGCCCCACCGCCAGTTCGACGAAATCGCCCCGCGCCGGCATGATCTCGGCCGAGGCGGCCAATCCGCGCGAGGAAATGTCCAGGATGCGCGCGTCACAGCTTCCGGCCGCGCCGCGCAATTGCGCCCGCATCGCGACGCGTGTGCGATCCTCGATCCTTGGCTTGTGTTCCGGCAAGAGCACCTGCTCCCCAGTTGCCTTGCCGGCCCTTATGGCGGAAAAACCTTTTCGTCGCGTTAAGCCTGTTGCGCCTTCTTGCGCTGGCGCCAGGCGTGGAGCAGCGGCTCGGTATAGCCGCTGGGCTGCTCCGTCCCCTTGAACACCAGGTCGCAGGCGGCCTGGAAGGCGAGGCTGCCTTCCCAGTTCCCGGCCATCGGCTCGTAAGCCGGATCGCCCGCATTCTGGGCGTCGACCCGTGCCGCCATGCGCTTCAGGGAATCCATCACCTCGTCCTTGCTGCACACGCCGTGCAACAGCCAGTTCGCCATGTGCTGGCTGGAGATGCGCAGCGTCGCGCGGTCTTCCATCAGGCCCACATCGTTGATGTCGGGCACCTTGGAGCAACCGATGCCCTGATCGATCCAGCGGACCACATAGCCGAGCAGCCCCTGGGCGTTGTTGTCCAGTTCCTCGCGGATTTCCTCCTCGCTCCAGTTCGCCCCTTGCGCAAGCGGGATGGAGAGCAGCGCGTCGAGCCCCGGCGCGGCCGAGAGGGATTTCTGCACATCGAACACGTCGATCCGGTGATAATGCAGCGCGTGCAGCACCGCGGCGGTGGGCGAAGGCACCCAGGCGGTGCTGCCGCCGGCCTGCAGATGGCCGATCTTCTCCTTCATCATCGCGCCCATCCGGTCAGGCGCGGCCCACATGCCCTTGCCGATCTGGGCCTTCCCGGAAAACCCGCAGGCCAACCCGATGGCGACATTGCGCTTTTCGTAGGCATCGAGCCAGACGGACGTTTTCATGTCCGCCTTGCGGATCATCGGCCCGGCCTGCATCGAAGTGTGAATCTCATCCCCGGTGCGATCGAGGAAGCCGGTGTTGATGAACACGATCCGGCCCTTCACCGCATGGATGCAGGCGGCCAGGTTCGCGCTCGTGCGGCGTTCCTCGTCCATCACGCCCACCTTGATCGTGTGGCGCGCGAGGCCGAGCAGATCCTCCACCGCATCGAACAGATCGTTGGTGAAGGCGCATTCGGCGGGCCCGTGCTGCTTGGGCTTCACGATGTAGATGCTGCCGGCGCGGCTGTTGGCCCGGCGCGTCCTGCCTTCGACGTCCAGCGCGCCGATCGCGCTGACAATCACCGCGTCCATGATCCCTTCGGGAATCTCCCCTCCATCGGGGAGCAGGATCGCGGGGTTGGTCATCAGATGCCCCACATTGCGCGCGAACAGCAGGCTCCGGCCCGGAAGGGTGAGCTCCGCTCCATCCGGTTGCCGGACGACCAGATCGTCGTTCAGCGCGCGGGTCACGGCTCTGCCGTTCTTCTCGAAGGTTTCGGTCAGGTCGCCCCGGATAACGCCAAGCCAGTTGCGATAGGCCAGCAGCTTGTCCTCGGCATCGACCGCCGTCACCGAATCCTCAAGGTCGACGATGGTGGTCAGCGCGGCTTCGAGCGCGATATCGGCGATCCCGGCGGGATCGTCCTTGCCGATCGGATGGCTGCGATCGAAGACGATTTCGATATGGAGGCCGTTGTGACGGAACAGGCGGCGACGGCCGTTCTCCCGCCCCCCCACATATTGCCGAGGGGCGCGCCAAGCGCAGCCGCTCCCCCCGCGGGTCGCGCGCTCCGGCCCGCTGCCGCCGGCGCGCGGCCCCCCCCCCCCCCACAACCCGCGCCCTTCGGCAATCACCGCCGCGCCCCGCACCGGATCGTATCCCGCACCCCCGGCCGGCGGCGCGTCCAGCGCATCGGTGCCGTAAAGCGCATCGTAAAGGCTGCCCCAGCGGGCATTGGCGGCATTGAGCAGGAAACGCGCATTGAGCACCGGCACGACCGGCTGCGGCCCCGCCAGCGTGGCGATCTCGGCATCGACTCGCTGCGTTTCGATGGCGAACGGCGCCGGTTCGGGCACCAGATAGCCGATCTCTTCCAGAAACGCGCGATAGGCCTGCGAATCGTGCGACTGCCCCCTGTGCTCCAGGTGCCAGGCGTCGATCTTCGCCTGCAGATCGTCCCGGATCGCCAGCAATTCCCGGTTTCGTGGCACGAAACGCCCGCAGATTGCCGCCAATCCTTCCCAGAAAGCAGCGGTGGGGCGATCCAGCGGGGCAAGCACCTCGCTCTCGATGAAATCCGCCAGCGCCGCATCCACCTGCAGCCCGCCGCGATCAACCCGTTCAGTCATGCCCTTCCCTTCCTCCGCACATGGCGGACACTGACAGCACATTAAATTATAGGCGACTATAAAATTATAGGAGATTATATTTTTTGCAAACGCCTGAACCCACCGGCCTCCTGCCCCGCCCGATCTTTCGTCCTCCATCCTCCCGGAAACGCATAAGCTTGTTACACGGCCGGGGGTTGGAGAGTCCCCTTCCTGGGGTTAGGAAGGTTTCTCATGCAACAGGATGCCTCCAACCCGGCTGCCCGCATCGCCGAAATGCCGGATTGCGCCGAGATGCTTCAGCAAACGCAACGGTGGAGCGCGATCAACAGCGGAACGGACAATCTCGCCGGCCTGGCCGAAATGGCGGGGCAATTGGCCGAGGCCTTTTCCGCCCTGCCCGGAGAGGTCACGCTGGAGGAACCGGCACCGGTCACCGCGATCGCGCCCGACGGAAGCGAGATCGCGCGGGAGCACGGGCGGCACATGGTGCTCAGCGTGCGGCCGCAGGCGCCGCTGCGCTTCCTGCTCACCGGCCATATGGACACGGTCTATCCGGCGGATCACCCCTTCCGGGAGCTCACATGGATCGACGGCGAGACGCTGCGCGGACCGGGCGTTGCCGACATGAAGGGCGGCATCGCGGTGATCCTTGCGGCGCTCAAGGCGTTCGAGGCGACGGCCGAAGCCGCTTCCGTCGGCTATGACGTGATGATCAACTCCGACGAGGAAACCGGATCGCTCTCCTCCGCGCCGCTGATCGCGCGGCTTGCCAAAGGCAAATATGCCGCGCTGACCTACGAACCTTCCGCCCTGCCCGACGGCACTCATGCCCATGCGCGCGGCGGCAGCGGCAATTACAGCCTCACCGTGAAAGGTCGTTCGGCCCATGCCGGGCGCAATCCGCAGGACGGGCGCAACGCGATCGTGGCGGCGGCGGAACTGGCCGTGCGGCTGAAGGCGCTTCAGCATGAAGGGCTCTCCGTCAATCCGGCGCGGATCGACGGGGGCAGCGCCAACAACGTCGTGCCGGACCACGCCGTGCTGCGCTTCAACATCCGCCCGAGGACACAGGAAGCGGCGGACGCATTCCTGAGCGATCTCGATCGATTGCCCCGCGAAATCGCAGAGCGGCACGAAGTCTCGATCGCCCGCCACGGCGGAATAAGCCGCCCGCCCAAGCCGGTCGATCCCCGCGCCGCGCGCCTGTTTGCCCTGGTCGAACGATGCAGCGGAGAGCTTGGCCTGCATTTCGCCACGCGCGACACGGGCGGCGTGTGCGACGGCAACAACATCGCCGCCTGCGGCGTGCCCGTGGTGGACACGATGGGCGTGCGCGGCGGGGCTATCCATTCGCCTGAGGAATATCTGATCGTTCCTTCGCTTGCCGAGCGCGCCGCGCTTTCGGCGCTCGTCCTCCACAGGCTCTCGACTGGAGCGCTTTCATGACCTTTCGCCTGCGTGCCGCTTCGCCGGCCGACCTCGGCCCTCTCTATCAGATGGCGAAGCTCACCGGCGGCGGCTTCACCAATCTGCCGGCGGACCGGACGGCGCTGGCCGCGAAGCTCGAACGCGCCACGGCCGCTTTCGCGCGCACCGAAGGAGAACTGGCGGACGAAGTGTTCGTGCTGGTGCTGGAGAATGCCGAAACCGGCGAAGTGCGGGGCACATGCCAGATATTCTCGCAAGTGGGGCAGCTCTGGCCGTTCTATTCCTACCGCCTGACGTCCATCACCCAGCATTCGCAGGAGCTGGACCGCACCGTGCGGGCCGAACTGCTCAGCCTCGTCACCGATCTGGAAGGGTCGAGCGAAGTCGGCGGGCTGTTCCTGCACCCCAACGAGCGGGCGGGCGGGCTGGGCCTGCTGCTGGCGCGCAGCCGATATCTGTTCATCGCGATGCATCGCGCACGCTTCGCCGACCGCATCCTCGCCGAATTGCGCGGCATTCAGGACGAACGCGGCGGATCGCCTTTCTGGGACGGGGTCGCCGGGCGTTTCTTCGGGATGAGCTTCCAGGAAGCGGATTATTTCAACGCAATCCACGGCAACCAGTTCATCGCGGACCTGATGCCCAAGCACCCCGTCTATATCGCGATGCTGAGCGAGAGCGCCCGCAACGCGATCGGCGTGCCGCATCCGACCGGGCGCGCGGCGATGCGGATGCTGGAAGCCGAAGGCTTCAGCTATGAAGGCTATGTCGACATCTTCGACGGCGGGCCGACCATGACCGCGCGAACCGACAAGGTGGCCAGCGTGGCCGACGCGCGGCAAGCGAAGCTGGCCTCCACCGAATGCGCGGAAGGCGAGCGCGCATTGCTCGCCACGGGCAGCCTCTCCTCCTTCCGCTGCTGCTTCGGCGCACGGCGCTTCACCGCCGACGGGGCCGGGATCGAGATCGATTCCGCCGCCGCCGACCTGCTCGATGTGGCCCCCGGCGACACGGTGTGGAGCGTGGCGCGATGAGCCTTGCCGAGATCAACTTCGACGGGATCGTCGGCCCTACCCACAATTATGCCGGCCTCAGCCCGGGAAATCTGGCGGCGACGGCCCATGCGGGTGACGTCTCGCGCCCCAGGGCCGCTGCCTTGCAAGGCCTGGACAAGATGCGCGCCAACATGGATCTGGGGCTGGCGCAGGGCTTCTTCCTCCCCCTTCCCCGCCCCAACCGGCGCTTTCTGGAAGAGATCGCCGATGACGGCGCGACCACCGATCCGGCGCTGATCGCGGCGGCATGGTCCGCTTCGTCGATGTGGACCGCCAATGCGGCCACCGTTTCCCCCGCGCCCGACACGGCGGACGGGCGCTGCCATCTCACGCCCGCCAATCTCGTGACCATGCCGCACCGCTCGCAGGAATGGCCGGACACCTTGCGCCAGCTTCGGATCGCCTTTGCCAGCGCGGCGCATTTCCAGGTGCACTCACCGGTGATGCCGTGCTTCGGGGACGAAGGCGCGGCGAACCACATGCGGCTGTGCCCGGCCCATGGCGCGCCGGGGCTGGAAATCTTCGTCTATGGCAAGGGCGGCGGCCGCTTTCCGGCGCGCCAGCACGAGCAGGCCAGCCGCATCGTCGCGCGCAGGCACGGCCTCGATCCCGCGCAGGTGCTGTTCGTGGAGCAGAGCCCCGAAGCGATCGCCGCCGGCGCTTTCCATAACGATGTGGTCGCCGTGGCGAACGAACGGGTGCTGTTCGCGCATGAGCGGGCCTTCGCCGATCCCGACGGCACCTATGCCGCGATCCGCGAGACAATGCCCGAGGCGGAGATCGTGGTGGTGCCGGAAGCATCGGTGAGTATGGCCGAAGCGATCCGCACCTATCTGTTCAACGCCCAGCTGGTCACGCTGCCCGGGGGCGAGATGGCGCTGGTGATCCCCACGGAGGCGTGGGAAAGCGCCGCCGTGCGCGGCTGGCTGGATGGCATGGTTGCCGGCAACGGGCCGATCCGCCGGGCGATCCCGGTGGACGTCAAGCAGAGCATGGCCAATGGCGGCGGTCCCGCCTGCCTGCGGCTGCGCGTGGTGGCGGAACCGGCAGCGGTGGACCCGCGTTTCCTGCTCGACGATAGCAGAGCGGATGCCATCGGCCGCGTGATCGGGGAATTGTGGCCCGAACAGATCGACCCGGGCGATCTTGGCTCCGAAACGCTCGCCCGCAGCGCCGAAACCGCGCGCGCTGCGCTGCTTGCGGCGCTCGATCTTTCCGAACTCGCCTGAACTGTCGGCAGCCCTTACAGGCGCCTTTCGCGTTAACTACCCGCTTGCGCGGAAAAGCCGGGCTGGCATGATGATTGCGTTGCTCGCGTTAAGGAAAGATCGAGGGAAGGCATGCTGCGCAAGATCGGGCGCTTGTTCGTCATCAAGACCAGGTTCGAAGCCTTCCTGATCATCTACGCCCTGGCGCTGGGGGCGATAGAGCGCGGCACGGCCTATCTCAGCCAGTTTCCGGGCTTCGGCGGCAAGCTGCTGATGCTCGCCTGCACCGGATCGGTGTTCATGGCCGGCGCCAAGATCCTCGACTGCCTGCGTTACGAGCGCGAGCGGCGGGAAGCGGAACAGGCCCGCGCCGAAGGCGAAACCGCCGCCTGAAAGGGGGGAGGTGGGGGATTCTGTTGCTAGGCTCCCCCGGGCCCCCGGAATCCGCTTCTGTTGCCCGGTGGGTCCAACCGCGCTTTAGCTTTGTAAATTCAGGCCGTTAGGCCGTCACATTACGCCGCGAGAGCAAGTGCTTCGTTGTCGTTGGCACTTATGAGTTTTGAGCCTTTAACGGGTTACTCAGCCCGGGCG
>Ga0066256_1003784_pt1 | contig 14232 bp, 13 predicted proteins | sample ThiBio_1000_biof_FD_87107 | JGI IMG/M metagenome (GOLD analysis project Ga0066256, IMG submission 87107) | Wastewater bioreactor microbial communities from Cape Town, South Africa - Thiocy_expt_1000_biof (version 2) | ecosystem: Engineered > Bioreactor > Thiocyanate-remediating >...
CTGATGGTGGTCGCAACGCGGGCCACCCCGTCGCGCGAGGGCGAAGGGGGCCGCCGGGGCCGGGCCTTGCTCGCCGGACGCGGGGCGATCGTCGCGGGCTGGCTGAGGGCCACCAGCAGCACCACCGCCTATGTCGAAAGCGCATCCGGCGGGCAGGCGGGAGGGCGCACCGGGCTCACCGCGTTCACCGTCGCCATCCTGTTCCTGGCCGCCCTGTTCATCTCGCCGCTGGCCGGCTCCGTGCCGACCTATGCGACCGCGCCGGCGCTGCTCTACGTCGCCGGCCTGATGATGCGCGAACTGACGGAAATCGACTGGGACGACCTGACGGATGCGGCGCCGGCCGCGCTCACCGCGCTCGCCATGCCCTTCACCTATTCGATCGCCAACGGCCTCGCCTTCGGCTTCGTCAGCTATGTCGTGCTCAAGCTGTTCACCGGCAAATGGCGACAGATTCACCCGGCGACCCTGATCGTCGCCATCCTGTTCGTCATCCGCTTCGCGTTTTTCGCGGAGTAAGGGTTTCGGATCGAGAATGGGAAAGGGCCGCGTGACGAGCGCGGCCCTCAGGCTGCTGACAAAAAGCCGAAAACCTCTCTTTCGTCATGCTCGGCCTTGTGCCGAGCATCTAAGCACGTCGGATATGTCCTTTATCGTCAATGGCTTGGTAGGCGCAGGCAGATCCTCGGGACGAGCCCGAGGATGACGTCGTGGAGAGGGTGGCAGTTTGTCAACAAGCTGAGGGCCGCGTGATGAGCGCGGCCCTTTTGGTGTTTATGAGTTCTCTCTTCCGTCATGCCTAGGCCTGTCCCGATAATCTGTAACCTATTGATTTTGCGAGATATTGGTAGATCCTCGGCACGAGGCCGAGGATGACGTCGGGGTTGTGGAGAGGGCTTGCCAAAAGCATAAGGGCCGCGTCGATGACGCGGCTCTTGTTCGGTCTCTTTCTTCCTGAAACCTCAGCGGATCAAAAACGATTCCGCGTAAAAATGCTCCTCCAGGTTCACGCCCTCGCCGCCGCGGTCGATGACGGCGAAGTCGGAGGTGGTGTCGAGGGGGGTGAGGATTCCATGCCAGACGTTGCGGGCGATGTTGACGCCCTGGCCGGGGGCGGTGCGAAAGGCGATGGGGTCGGCGGGGCCGTTTTCGGTCTCCTCGGCGACGACGACGAGGAAGGCGCTGTCGCCGAGCGGAATGAAGGCCTGGCTGCCGAGCGGATGGCGCTCGACCATCTTCAGCTCCAGCGGCAGGGGATAGGGCTCGCCGCGCAGCAGGCTGATCATCGGCCTGGCCTTGTCGCCCGTCGTCTCGATACGGGCGAGGTCGTGGTAGCGGGTGCATTTGCCGGCATTGATCGGAAAATTCTGCGCGCCGTCCTGCTCGATCACCTGACCGAAAGGCGCGAATGCCGCGCGGGTCAGCGGCCTGATCTCGATGGTCTTCATGTCTTCCTCCCTTGAAAAAAATGCCGGACGATCCGGCTTTTGACGGATGCTCGATGCGTTGGCCGATGCGATGGGGAGGGGAGGCCCCCAGGCACCGGCCGGATCTATGGTCTCAGTTCGGCAGCAGCGCTTTCAACCGCAGCAATGCGATGCGCTCGACCTGCTTGCAGGCGGTGGCGAATTCGGTGTCGCGATCGTTGGCGATGCGGGTCTCGAAGGCGGCGAGGATGCTGGCCTTGGTATTGTCGCGCACGGCGATGATGAACGGGAAGCCGAATTTCTTCACATAGCTTTCGTTGAGTTCCGTAAATCGGGCGCGCTCGTCGTCGGTCAGCGCATCGAGGCCGGCGGAGGCCTGTTCCTCGGTGGAGCTTGCCGTCAGGCGTTTCGCCGCCGCCAGCTTGCCGGCGAGATCCGGATGGGCGACGAGCACGCCGAGGCGCTGTTCGTCGCTGGCGGCGCGGAACTGGAAGGTCAGCGCCGCCGCAAGGCCGATGGCGGTATCGTTGGCGGGTGAAAGCTCGCCGGCAAAGGCGCGCCGCGCGATCCAGTCGGAATGCTCGAAGATGCCGCCGAAACGCTCGACGAAGGTCTCTTCCGACATTTGCGACGGGCGCTCGGCCAAGGGGTGCGGCGGATGGGTCTTCGCCCAATGCTCGGCGATATCGACGCGGCGGGGGATCCACACCTTGTCGTGGCTCTGGATGTAATCGATGAAGCGGGCCAGCGCCATGACGCGGCCGGGGCGGCCGATCAACCGGCAATGCAGGCCGATCGACATCATCTTCGGGCTGCCGGCCGCGCCTTCGGCATAAAGCGCGTCGAAGGAATCCTTGAGGTAGCTGAAGAACTGGTCGCCGCTGTTGAAGCCTTGCGGCGTGGCGAAACGCATGTCGTTGACGTCGAGCGTATAGGGAATGATCAGCTGCTGCCTGCCCTTGTGCTCAACCCAGTAGGGCAGGTCGTCGGAATAGGTGTCGGAGATATAGTCGAAGCCGCCGGCCTCGGTCACGAGATCGACTGTGTTGACCGAACAGCGGCCGGTATACCAGCCGCGCGGGCGTTCGCCGGTCACCAGCGTGTGCAGGCGGATCGCCTCGGCGATGGCGGCGCGTTCCTCTTCGGCCGGCATGTCCTTGTGCTCGACCCATTTCAGGCCATGCGAGGCGATTTCCCAGCCGGCCTCGATCATCGCCGCCACTTGCGCCGGCGAACGCTGCAGGGCGGTGGCGACGCCGTAGACGGTGACCGGCACGTCCTTTTCCGTCAGCAGCCGGTGCAGGCGCCAGAAGCCGGCGCGGGCGCCGTATTCGTAGATGGATTCCATGTTCCAGTGGCGCTGGCCCGGCCATTGCGCGGCGCCGACGATTTCGGAGAGGAAGGCTTCCGATGCCGCATCGCCATGCAGCACGCAGTTTTCGCCGCCCTCCTCGTAGTTCAGCACGAATTGCACGGCGACGCGCGCCTCGCCGGGCCAGGCGGCCTTGGGCGGCGTTTGTCCATAGCCGTGCATGTCGCGGCAATATCGCATGGGAATGCTCCTCCAGACCTGATCGATGGCAAATTTCTAACCCATAAATCGCGCGCGCCATTCCCCTTGGAAAATTTGAAAGTCTCCCACGATACCTGCGGCTTTTCAGTGGTAAGGGGGTGGCGGATAGTGGATGCAGGAGCGCTACGTTCGGGAGGAAAACGCATGCATTCTCAATCGCAAACGGGCGGTCGGCTGACGACTCATGTGCTCGATACCACGCTCGGCAAGCCGGCCGGGGGGCTGCGCGTCGATCTCTACCGGGTCGAGGGCGATGCCCTGCTGCTGGTCAAGTCGGTCGAGACCAATGACGACGGCCGCTGCGACGCGCCGCTGCTGTCCGGCGAGACGATGAAATCCGGCATCTATGAGCTGCGTTTCCATGCCGGCGATTATCTCGGCCGCACCGGCGAGGGGCCGATGTTCCTCGATGTCATCCCGATCCGTTTCGGCCTTGCCGACGAGGGCGCGCATTACCATGTGCCGCTGCTCGTCTCGCCCTACAGCTATTCCACCTATCGCGGGAGCTAAGCCATGGCAGACGCCGCCGTCCGCTCGCATCTTCGTTTCATCCTCAACGGCCGCGACGTCACGCTGACCGATGTCGCGCCCGACCAGACGCTGCTCGACTGGCTGCGCCTTTCGCGCGCGCTGAAGGGCACCAAGGAAGGCTGCGCCGAGGGCGATTGCGGCGCCTGCTCCGTGCTTGTCGGACGCCTGACGCCCGATGGCGGCCTCGTCTATGAGGGCGTCAATGCCTGTATCCGCTTCCTCGGCTCGCTGGATGGCTGTCATGTGGTGACGGTCGAGCATCTCGCGGCGAAAGACGGGCATCTGCATCCCGTGCAGCAGGCGATGGTGGATTTCCACGGTTCGCAATGCGGCTTCTGCACGCCGGGCTTCGTCATGTCGCTCTATGGCCTGTGGATGCAGACGCCGAACCCGGACGACCGGCAGATCGAGACGGCGCTGCAGGGCAATCTCTGTCGTTGCACCGGCTATGAGCCGATCCTGCGCGCAGCGCGGGCCATTTCCAGCTATGGCGGCACGGACAAGGATCCGCTGCTTTCCGAGCGCGAAACGATGATCGCCCGTCTCAAGGCATTGAAGGATGGCGCCCGTGTCGAGATCGGCGCAGGCAAACACCGCCTCGTGGTGCCGGCCGGGCTCGACGATTTCGCCGATCTGCTGGAGGCTTCGCCGACTGCCACCATCGTCGCCGGTTCCACCGATGTCGGCCTGTGGGTCACCAAGCATATGCGCGATATCTCGCCCGTCATCTTCATCGCCGGGCTGGACGAGTTGAAATCCATTTCGGTGAAAGACGGCGCTGTTACCATCGGCGCCGGCGTCACCTATTCCGAGGCCATCGACACGCTGGGGCAGCATATCCCGGCGCTCGGCCCGCTGATCGCCCGCATCGGCGGCCAGCAGGTGCGCAACATGGGCACCATCGGCGGCAACATCGCCAATGGCTCGCCGATCGGCGACACGCCGCCGGCGCTGATTGCCCTTGGCGCGACGCTGACCTTGCGCAAGGGTAAGGCGCGGCGCACCATTCCCCTGCAGGATTTCTTCATCGCCTATGGCAAGCAGGACCGCCAGCCCGGCGAATTCGTCGAGGCCGTCCATATCCCGATCCCGGCGCAAGACGAACATTTTGCCGTCTACAAGGTGACCAAGCGCCGCGACGAGGACATTACCGCGACGCTCGGCGCGTTGCGCATGACGCTGGCGGACGATGGCACGGTGGCTTCCATCTGCATCGCCTATGGCGGCATGGCGGCGACGCCGAAGCGGGCCTTGGCGGTAGAGGCCGCTCTTCTCGGCCAGCCCTGGACGGAAGCGACGGTGGAAGCGGCGATGGAAAAATATCCGCAAGATTTTTCGCCGCTGACCGACATGCGCGCCACCGCCGATTACCGGGCGCTGGTCGCCAAAAACCTTCTCCTGCGTTTCTATCTGGAAACGACGTCGAACGCGGCACCTGCGCAGGTGTCCAGATACGAGGCTGCGTGAGCCATGAACAAGCATATGACCGATCTCACGGCGGAAACCATCACCGGCGGCGTCCATTCCAGCCCGCGCCATGACTCGGCGCACAAGCATGTGGCCGGCACCGCCGTCTATATCGACGACATCACCGAGCCCGCCGGCACGCTGCATGCCGGCCTCGGCCTTTCCACCGTCGCCCACGGCATTTTGAAATCCGTCGATCTCGACGCCGTGCGCGCCGCCCCCGGCGTCGTCGATGTGCTGACCTGCGCGGATATTCCCGGCGTCAACGACATCTCGCCGTCCGGCATGAACGACGACCCGGTGCTGGCCGAAGGCAAGGTGCAATTCCACGGCCAGCCGATTTTTTGCGTGATTGCCGAAACCCGCGAACAGGCCCGCCGCGCCGCGCGTCTCGCCAGGATCGAATATGAGGAGCTGCCGGCCGATATCGACATCTGGGATCTCGACGTCAAAACGCATCGGCAGGTCTTCACGCCGCTGACGCTGAAGCGCGGCGATACGGCCGGCGCGCTCGAAACCGCGCCGCGCCGGGTGAAAGGCCGCATGCGGCTCGGCGGCCAGGACCATTTTTATCTCGAAGGACAGGTGTCGCTTGCCGTGCCCGGCGAGGATGACGAGGTGCTCGTCCATTGCTCGACGCAGGGGCCGAGCGAAACGCAGCATATGATCGCCCATGCGCTCGGCGTGCCAAGCCATGCCGTGACCGTGGAAGTGCGCCGCATGGGCGGCGGCTTCGGCGGCAAGGAAACGCAGGCGAACCAATGCGCGGCCCTTGCCGCCATCGCCGCCAAGAAGCTGAACCGCGCCGTGAAAGTCCGGCTCGACCGCGACGAGGACATGGTGGCGACCGGCAAACGGCATGATTTCGCCATCGATTACGATGTCGGCTTCGACGACGAGGGCCGCATTCTGGCGGTGGATTACACGTTTGCCCTTCGTGCCGGCTTTTCCGCCGATCTCTCCGGCCCGGTCGGCGACCGCGCCCTGTTCCATTGCGACAACGCCTATTTCTTCCCGCATGTGCATGCGAAATCGGCGCCGCTTTATACCAACACGGTTTCCAACACCGCCTTTCGCGGTTTCGGGGGGCCGCAGGGCATGGTCGGCGCCGAGCGGGTCATCGATGAGGTGGCGTTTGCGGTCGGCAAGGATCCGCTCGATATCCGCAAGCTGAATTTCTATGACGCCATGGGCGTCGAGGGCGAGCGTAACGTCACGCCCTATCACCAGAAGGTCGAGGATTGCATCATCCAGCGCATCGTCGCCGAGCTTGAGACCAGCGCCGATTATGCCGGCCGCCGCAAGGCGATTGCCGAATTCAACGCGAAAAGCCGCGTCGTCAAGCGCGGGCTGGCGCTGACGCCGGTGAAATTCGGCATTTCCTTCACCAAGACCGAATCCAACCAGGCCGGCGCGCTGGTGCATGTCTATACCGACGGTTCCGTCCACATGAACCATGGCGGCACGGAAATGGGCCAGGGCCTGCACCTGAAGGTGGCGCAGGTGGTGGCGGAGGAATTCCAGATCGATCTGGAGCGGGTGAAAATCACCGCGACGACCACGGCCAAGGTGCCGAACACCTCGCCGACCGCCGCCTCCTCCGGCGCCGATCTCAACGGCATGGCGGCGCAGGATGCCGCCCGCCAGATCAAGCAGCGGCTGATCGCCTTCGCCGCCGAAACCTGGCAGGTGCCGCGAAGCCGTGATCTTCCTGCCGAACCGGGTGCGCATCGGCGAGACGGAGATCCCGTTCAACGATCTGGTGAAGAAGGCCTATATCGCCCGCGTCCAGCTTTCGGCCGCCGGTTTCTACAAGACGCCGAAGATCCATTGGGATCGCTCGAAGGGGCGCGGCCATGCCTTCTATTATTATGCCTATGGCGCGGCCTGCTCGGAAGTCTCGGTCGATACGCTGACCGGCGAATATGTGGTCGAGCGCACCGACATCCTCCACGATACCGGCCGTTCCTTGAACAAGATCATCGATATCGGCCAGATCGAGGGCGGCTTCATCCAGGGCATGGGCTGGCTGACGACCGAGGAACTGTGGTGGGACGGCAAGGGGCGGCTGCGCACCCATGCGCCCTCGACCTATAAGATCCCGCTTGCCTCGGACCGCCCGAAAATCTTCAATGTGGCGCTGACCGATTGGTCGGAGGCCTACGAGCCGACGATCCACCGGTCCAAGGCGGTGGGCGAGCCGCCGCTGCCGCTCGGCCTTGCCGTGCTGCATGCGCTGTCGGATGCGGTGGCGAGTGTCGCCGATCACACGGTCTGCCCGCGCCTCGATGCGCCGGCGACGCCGGAACGGGGGCTGATGGCCATCGAACGGCTGAAGAAGGACAGGAAAGGATAGGCTGCGATGAGCGCGGTTCGTGAAGACATCCGGGATTTCCTGCGCCGCGAGCCGGCGGCGATCCTGGTCGAGGTGACGGGCGCGGCGGGATCGACGCCGCGCGATGCCGATGCCTGGATGCTGGTGTCGGAACGGGCGATTTTTTCCACCATCGGCGGCGGGCAGCTCGAATATATGGCGATCGACCAGGCGCGGCGCGCCATTCGTTCCGGCCTGTCGGCCGAGCCGATGACCGTGCCGCTCGGGCCGGAAATCGGCCAGTGCTGCGGCGGGCGCGTGGGCCTGTCCTTCACCGCCATGCATCCGGCGCTGGCCGACGATCTCATCGCCCGCAGCGACAGGGACATGGCCGAGCGGCCGCATGTCTATGTCTTTGGCGCCGGCCATGTCGGCGATGCCCTGGTCATGGCGCTGTCGCTGGCGCCGCTCAGGGTCGTGCTGGTCGATACGCGCGAGGAGGAACTGACCGCCTGCACCGTGCCGCGCATCGAAACCTGCCTGACCGCCATGCCGGAGGCGGTGGTGCGCGCTGCCCCCGAAGGCAGCAGCTTCGTCATCCTCACCCATGACCACGCGCTGGATTTCCTGATCGCGGCGGAAGCGCTCAAACGCGCCGATGCGGCCTATGTCGGCATGATCGGCTCGAAGACCAAGCGCGCCACCTTCCGCAACTGGCTGACCCGCGAAATCGGCCGCGCCGACCTCTTCGACCGCCTCGTCTGCCCCATCGGCGCCACGGCGCTGAAGGACAAGCGCCCCCCGGTGATCGCGACGCTCGCCGCCGCCGAAATCATGACCGCGGCGCTGATGTGGCGCGCCCAGACGCAGGAGGCGGTGCGGGGCAGGGGGTGAGGTGTCGGTCCGTGCGCGTTTGACGTCGATCCGCCGATGAACTACCTTTGTTGTATTACAAACGGAGGCAAAAACGATGTCAGACCGGGAATTGTCAGATCCGATCACCATGCGCCTGCCGCTGGACGTTCTCTCCGAAATCGAAGAGATCGCCAAGATTTGCAATCGCAGCAGAAGCTGGGTTTTCGTACGCGCGCTCAAATCATATCTGGCGGCGGAGGGCCGTGAGGTCATCGAACTCGCCCAGGCGAAGCGAGACATCGAAAACGGGCTGGGGCAGGATCTCGACGATGTGATCGACGAGGTCGATGCCATCGTCAAGGGAGCGGCTGCGTGAAAGTCACGCTCTCGCCTAAGGCAGCAGAGTACGTAAAGCGCGAAGCACATTATCTGAAATCGGGAAGCCCAGGAGCGGCTCGACAGTTCAGTGATGACCTCAAGCGCTTGCGGCAGGGGCTCAGGCGTTTCCCGGAGATGGGAAAGTTCAATGAAGAACTCCCCATCCCCGGCATTTTACGCTTCGTGATGGGGACCTATCTCGTCGACTATGAAATTCTAGAGGACGAGATTCTGATTTTTGCGATTCGCCACGGTCGTGAACGTCCGCCGAGGGTCGAGCTGGACGACGATTTCGACTTCGAAGACCCAAGCAAGGCCCGTCCGGAGTGACATCTCCATTCAAGTCGCCTGCGCTTCCGCCTCCGCATCTTCCGCCGTCGTATTCGCCAGCAGCTTGCCGATCAGCCGCTGACAGCGCTCGGACATGAAGTCGATCATCAGCCGCACCTTCGGATCCTGGAAACGCTTGTGCGGATAGATGGCGGCGAGCTGGACGGGGGCGGGCGGGGTGTCCTTGAGGATTTCCACCAGCCGGCCCTCGTCGAGATGGGCTTTGACCTCGAACAGCGGCTTGTTGATGATGCCCCGGCCTTCCAGCGCCCATTGGGTGAGCACGTCGCCGTCGTCGCTGTCATAGGGGCCGCCGATCTCGAATTTGCGCGGGCCTTCCGCCGTCATCAGCGTCCAGTAATATTCCTTGGAGCCGGGGTAGCGCAGCAGCAGACAGTCGTATTTCTCCGAAATCAGCGCATCGGGATTGGCCGGGATGCCGCGCCGCGCCAGATAGGCCGGGGCGGCGCAGAGGACGCGTTCGCAATTCAGGATTCCGCGCATGCGCAGATTGGAATCTTCGAGCACGCCGAGCTTGAAGGCGACGTCGACGCCCTCGGCGAGGATGTCGACATTGTGGTCGGAGAGGCGCACGCGCACCTCGATATCCGGATATTTGTCGTGGAATTCCGGGATGCCAGAGGCGATCAGCCGCCGGCCGATGCCGAGCGGCGCGGTGATCCTCAACGACCCCTTGGGGTTGCGCGACAGGTCGGCGATGGCGGCCTCGGCCTCGTTCACCGCCTCGATGATCTTGACCGCGCCCTCGTAGAATACCCTGCCGTGCTCGGTCGGCGAAAGCTTTCGCGTCGTGCGGTTGAAAAGCCGCACGCCCAAATGGCGCTCCAGTTCCTTGATGCGGTTGCTGGCGACCGCCGGCGTGACGCGCTGATCGCGGCCCGCCGCCGAAAGCGTACCGAGTTCGACCACGCGAACGAAGACGCGGACATTATCGAGATAGGACATGGCCCCTTCTACCACATCGGTATGCGGATCACAGGGGGCGCGATCTTAAAGATTTTTTTGAAAGTGTTGGTGATAGCGAGGGATTTCTAAGAAAATCGCGCGATGGCAAGACGGATCTTCGAAGACTGGGAGGTCCCCTATGTATGAATACGCCATTGCCTGGGACTGGCTGACATTCGCCGTCCGCTGGTTGCACGTCATCACGGCGATCGCCTGGATCGGCTCGTCGTTCTATTTCGTCGCGCTCGATCTCGGCCTGAAGAAACATCCCGGCCTGCCGCCCGGCGCCCATGGCGAGGAATGGCAGGTGCATGGCGGCGGTTTCTACCATATCCAGAAATACCTGGTGGCGCCGGCCAACATGCCGGAGCATCTCGTCTGGTTCAAATGGGAAAGCTACGTCACCTGGCTCTCCGGCTTCGGCATGCTGTGCCTCGTCTATTATGCCGGCGCCGACCTGTTCCTGATCGATCCGAACGTGCTCGACGTCACCAAGCCGGTGGCCATCGCCATTTCGCTGGGTTCGCTCGCCTTCGGGTGGATCGTCTACAACCTGATCTGCAAGTCGTCTTTCGGCAATGACAATACCCGGCTGATGGTGGCCCTGTATTTCATCCTCGTCGCCGTCGCATGGGGCTATACGCAGCTGTTCACCGGCCGCGCCGCCTTCCTGCATCTCGGCGCGTTCACCGCCACGATCATGTCGGCCAACGTGTTCTTCATCATCATGCCGAACCAGCGCATCGTCGTCGCCGACCTGATCGCCGGCCGCACGCCCGATCCGAAATACGGCAAGATCGCCAAGCAGCGCTCGACACACAACAACTACCTGACGCTGCCCGTGCTGTTCCTGATGCTGTCGAACCACTATCCGCTGGCCTTCGGCACGCAGTACAACTGGATCATCGCCTCGCTGGTCTTCCTGATGGGCGTCACCATCCGCCATTACTTCAACACCCGCCATGCCGATGCCGGCAACCCCACCTGGACGTGGCTGGCGACCGTGCTGCTGTTCATCGTCATCATGTGGCTCTCGACCGTGCCGAAGATTCTGAGCGGCGAAACGGCGGAGGCGAAAATCTCGGCGGCGCAGCAGCCCTTCGTGACGGCGCAGGCCTTTCCCCAGGTGCGCGACACCATTCTCGGGCGCTGTTCCATGTGCCATGCCAGGGAGCCCGGCTGGGAAGGGATCGTCGTTCCGCCCAAGGGCGTGACGCTGGAAACGGACGGCGACATCGCCGCCCATGCCCGCGAAATCTACCTGCAGGCCGGCCGCAGCCACGCCATGCCGCCCGCCAACGTCACCCAGATCTCCGGCGACGAGCGCCGCCTGCTGGTCGCCTGGTATGAAAGCGCCGTCAGCGGAGGCAAGACCGAATGAACACGCTCCTGATCCGCGGCCGTGTGCTGACCTTCCTTGCCGAGCCGCAGGGGATCGATGACGCCGCGTCCTATCGCTATATCGAGGACGGCGCGGTGCTGGTCCGCGACGGCAAGGTGGTGGCGACCGGCGACTATGCCGATCTCCAGACGAAGGCCGGCGCCGATGCCGAGACCGCCGACCATCGCCCGCATCTGATCCTGCCGGGCTTCATCGACACGCATCTGCATTTTCCGCAGACGCAGGCCATCGCCTCCTATGGCGCCCAGCTTCTCGAATGGCTGAACACCTATATCTTCGTCGAGGAGCAGAAATTCGCCCGCGCCGCCCATGCGGCCGCTGTGGCCGAACGCTTCATGGACGAGCTGATTTCCAACGGCACCACCACCGCCGTCGCCTATTGCTCGGTGCATCCGACAAGCGTCGACGCCTATTTTGCGGCGGCCGAAACGCGCGGCATGCGCATGATCGGCGGCAAGGTGATGATGGACCGCAATGCGCCCGACGCGCTCACCGACACGCCGCAGCAGGGCTATGACGAGACCAGGGCGCTGATCGAAAAATGGCATGGCCGCGGCCGCGCCCATTATGCGATCAGCCCGCGCTTCGCCATCACCTCGACGCCGGAGCAGATGGCGATGGCCGGGGCGCTGGTGTCGGAGCATCCCGATTGCTACGTGCAGACGCATCTTTCCGAAAACCGCGACGAGATCGCCTTCGCCACCTCGCTTTACCCGGAAGCGAAGGATTACACCGACATCTATGCCCGTTACGGCCTGCTGAACGAGCGCATGCTGCTCGGCCATTGCATCCATCTCAGCGACCGCGAAATCTCGGTGCTGGCCGAAACCGGTTCCGTCGGCGTCTTCTGCCCGACCTCGAACCTGTTCCTCGGCTCCGGCCTGTTCGACCGCGACCGTTTCGATGCGGCCGGCGCGCGCTGGTCGGTGGCGACCGATGTCGGGGCCGGCACCAGTTTTTCGATGCTGGAGACCATGGACGAGGCCTACAAGGTGCTGCACCTGCGCGGCCAGAAGCTGACGCCGTTCAACTCCTTCTACCGCATGACCCTCGGCAACGCCCGGGCGCTCAAGCTGGAAGACCGGATCGGCTCGCTGCATGACGGCGCCGATGCCGATATCGTCGTGCTGGACTCCAGCGGCAAATCGGCGATGGAATACCGCATGCGCACCGCGACGACGCTGGCCGAGGAACTCTTCATCCTCCAGACCATGGGCGACGATCGCTGCATCGCCGAAGTCTACGTCGCCGGCAAGCCGATGAAGACCAAGGCCACCAAGCGCCAGGCGGCGGCCAGCCGGTTGCTCGAAACCGTCTGATTACTTGACGGTGCCGTTCGCGCCGCCGTGTCCGGTATAGGAGACGGCGGCGGAGCCGTCGGGATTGATGCTCAGCGAAATCGTCACCTTGCTGTTCCTGGCCTCGTAATAATTGTCGTTGACGACACGCAGCTTGGCTTCCTTGCCATTGATATAGATTGGCCCGCCTTCATCGGCATGCACCTCGATCTTGCCGGGGCAGGTGGCGTTGAGCAGCGGGAGCTTTGCGAAAGCCGGGCTTGCGGCGAGAAAGGCGAAGCCTGCGGCGGCGATGGCAAGGCGGATCATCGGCAGTTCCTTTTTCTGAGGTCTGCCGTAGGAACTGCCCCCCGAACGCACAAAGTCAAGCGCCGGCCACACGCCCGCCCATCGCCTTGGTCAGCCCCGCCGCTGCCTTCACCACGATGGGTCCGAGCGCGTCCACCTTCTCGTCCGGCAGGCGCACGGCCGGGCCGGAGACGGAGATGCCGGCGACCGCCTCGCCATATTCGTCGAAGATGGGGGCGGCGACGCAGCGCATGCCGAGCGTGTGCTCCTCGTCGTCGATCGACCAGCCGCGGGCGCGGATGCCGGCGATGTCGTCGAGCAGCAGGGGCAGGCTGTCGCGGGTCTTGTCGGTGAAATGCTGCAGGCTGCGGCCGGCCAGTAGCGCCGCGATGCGGGCATCCGTCCAGGTCGAGAGGATCGCCTTGCCGATGCCCGACGCATGGATCGGCCCGCGCCTTCCGGGGCGGAAGAAGGCGCGCATCGGCGCATGGCTTTCCACCTGCGAGATGAACACCACGTCGCCGTCGTCCTCGATGGCGATATTGGCGGTCTCGCCGCAACCCTCCATCAATTGCTTGAGAAATGGCCGGCTGATCGTGCCGAGCTTGCGGAAACGCAGGTAAGCGGTGCCGATCTCGAAGGCCTTGACGCCGATGGTCCAGGCGCCGGTCTCGGCGTCATGGGTCACCATGCCGTGGCCGGCCAGCGACGTCAGCAGCCGGTGGACGGTCGACGGCGCCATGCCGGACTGGTCGGCGAGGTCGGTCAGCCCCGCGCCATCGGCGCCGGCCACCAGCTCCAGCAGCTTCAGGCTGCGGTCCAGCACCTGAACGGAAGAGGGCGCGGCGTTCTCGCCGGCCTTGCGCCCCGGTTTGCCCCTCGTCGTTTCCTGCCGCCCGGCCATGCCTGCCTCTTCCTTTTTCGTGAGTCTCTCATAGCCGCCCTGCATCGATTGTTCCAGTTTTGTTGAAAATGTTTATTTCCATATGATGAGATTGATTTCCATTTTTAGATTGCGCGCCCCCGCCGATGCGCTACCCTGCCTGTGAAGAGACGGAGGAAACCCCAATGGCGAAAATGCGTGCTGTCGATGCGGCCGTGCTGGTTCTGGAGAAGGAAGGCATTGCCTGCGCCTTCGGCGTTCCCGGCGCTGCGATCAATCCCCTCTATTCGGCGATGAAGGCGCGCGGTTCGATCCGCCATGTGCTGGCCCGCCATGTCGAAGGCGCCAGCCATATGGCCGAGGGTTACACCCGGGCGAAGGCCGGCAATATCGGCCTGTGCATCGGCACATCCGGCCCTGCCGGCACCGACATGATCACCGGCCTCTATTCGGCCTCGGCGGATTCTATTCCCATCCTGTGCATCACCGGCCAGGCGCCGCGCGCCCGCCTCGACAAGGA
>Ga0066256_1003785_pt1 | contig 14230 bp, 14 predicted proteins | sample ThiBio_1000_biof_FD_87107 | JGI IMG/M metagenome (GOLD analysis project Ga0066256, IMG submission 87107) | Wastewater bioreactor microbial communities from Cape Town, South Africa - Thiocy_expt_1000_biof (version 2) | ecosystem: Engineered > Bioreactor > Thiocyanate-remediating >...
CCGGCGATCGCCTAGCCCACCCTGGGCACGATCCTGTGCGAGTAGAAGTCGTAGACGTCCTTGAAGCCCGGCCACTGGGTGGTCGAGAACTCCAGGCAGAAGAACCGCCCGCCGAACTTGAGCACGCGGTGCGCCTCGGCCAGGGCCGCGTCGATCCGGGTCACGTTGCGGATGCCGAAGGCGATCGTATAGGCGTCGAAGAAGCGGTCGGGGAAGGACAGCTCCTCGGCGTTCTGGCGCGACCAGACCAAGCCGTCGATTCCCCGCTCCATCGCCCGCTCGATCCCGACGTCGAGCATGTCCTGGTTGATGTCGGAGACCGTGACGCTGGCCCCGCTCGCGGCGAGGCGGAAGGCGATGTCGCCCGTGCCGCCGGCCATGTCGAGGATCTGCTCGCCCTCGCGCGGCTTCACCCGGCGGACGAAGCGGTCCTTCCACAGGCGATGCATGCCGCCCGACATGGCGTCGTTCATCACGTCGTACTTCTTGGCCACGCTGGAGAACACCGCGCCGACGCGCTCCGTCTTCTCCTCGGGGGAGACCTCTTCGTAACCGAAGGAAACCTGTTCGCTCATGGTTCCGCGCCTTAGGGGAGTTTCCGCGCGGGGCAAAGATCGTTAGCAGGAGTCCTCAGTCCGGCCTGGCGGCTGGGCTCGGCACCGGCCCGCTCCCCTGGCCCGGCGCCGCGCGAAGGGGCCGGCTCGCCGGTCCCGGTCAACGCATTGGAACACCATGCCCGAGCTTCCTGAAGTCGAAACCACGGTCCGCGGCCTGACGCGCTATCTCGACGGGGAGCGGCTGGCCGTGGTCTCGGCGCGGCGCGAGGGGCTGCGCCGTCCCTTCCCGCTGGAGCTGGCCCAGGCGCTGACCGGGGCCAGGATCACCGGCCTCGGCCGCCGCGCCAAGTACGGCCTCGTCCATACCGACCGCGGGACGACGATGATCTTCCACTTGGGGATGAGCGGGCGCTGGCGGATCGATCCGGCGGGCCTCGACAAGCACGACCACCTGGTGCTGGAGACCGGCGGCGGCCACGTCCTGGCGCTGTGCGATCCGCGCCGCTTCGGCTCGGTCGACCTCGTCGACACGCCCCGGCTGGAGGAATGGCCGCCCTTCGCCGCGCTCGGTCCCGAGCCGCTGGGCGAAGCGCTGACCCCCGGGCACCTCGCCCGCGCCTTCGCCGGGCGGATCGCGGCGGTGAAGCTGCTGCTGCTCGACCAGCGGATCGTCGCGGGGCTCGGCAACATCTACGTCTGCGAGGCTTTGTTCCGCGCCCACATCGATCCGCGCAAGGAAGCCGGCAAGGTCTCGCTCCACGCGCTCAAGCGGCTGGTCCCGGCGATCAAGGCGGTGCTGACAGAAGCGATCGAGGCGGGCGGCTCGACCTTGCGCGACTATGCCCAGCCCGACGGCCAGCTCGGCTACTTCTCCAAGCGCTTCGACGTCTATGACCGCGAAGGGGAACCTTGCCCCTGCGGCGGCACGGTCAAGCGCATCGTCCAGGGCGGGCGCAGCACCTGGTTCTGCCCGAAGTGCCAGAAGTAAGGGCGTCCTTGTCCAGCCTGACGGCTGGATACGGCACCGGCCCGCTCCCCCGGCCCGGCCACCCATAGTGTATCCTGCCGGGTGGCCGGACCGGGGGAGTGGGCCGGTGCCGCCAAACGGAAGTTGACGATTCGGCCCTGAGCGGTTAGGGGCCGCGCTTTCCCGCCGGGTCGACCTTGGTCTGCCCGGTATTTGCACGAAATTCAAAGACAGGGCTGCACCGGCAGCCGATCGAAGGATCGACATGGCCAACACGCCGCAAGCCCGCAAGCGCATCCGCCGCAACGAACGCCGCGCCGAGATCAACGGCAACCGCCTCGGCCGTATCCGCACCTTCGTCAAGAAGGTTGAGGCCGCCCTCGCCGGCGGCGACAAGACCGCGGCCGCCGAGGCGCTGAAGGCCGCCCAGCCCGAGCTGGCGCGCGGCGTCGCCCGCGGCGTGCTCCACAAGAACACCGCCTCGCGCAAGCTCTCGCGCCTCACCAAGCGCGTCGCCGCGCTCTGAGTCGCCACCCGATTCGCGCCGCCCGGGCGCGATCGGCGGGACGAAAACGGAACATGGCCGGAGGGGCTCCCTCCGGCCATTTTTCTATGTCCGCAAGAGCATGAGAACGCCTGTCCCGGAAAGGCTTGGAATTGCGCGATTCGCCGAACTGTCATGAAAAATTTGTTTGGCTAACAGTACTTTAAAAGAACTTGCCGGAATCCGGCGGACCCCCGGGTGTCAAGGCGGTTTATTTCAGTTTTTTTGCAGGGCGCGGTCTTGTGCTCGGCCTCAAACGCTTCATAAATCCGACTGCGTCCGGACGCGGTCCGGGGGCATCACAAAGACAGTTGTCGTTGCCGGCGTCCTGACCGGGGGGTGGAGGGCGAGAGCGCAACTGTGCCTGCCGTCCGCGAGAGTGGATTGGACGGGAGGGGGATTTATTTCTGTGTCGGGAGCGCGAGGGTGACTGGTATCGTCTCTGGGGGTAATCGGGCTGACATGGGAACCGGAAAGGCAAAGGCGGGCGGGGCACGCATGGTCGAGGATCAGGAAGCGTTGGACCTTGCCGCCGACTGGGCGGACATCAGCCAGGGCCTGCGCAAGGACCTCGGCCAGCAGCTCCACAGCCAGTGGATTCGCCCGATCCAGCTCGGCACCTTCTGCAAGGACACCGGCACGCTCGACCTCTACCTGCCGACCGAGTTCTCCGCGAACTGGGTGGCGGATCGCTTCGCCGACCGGCTCTCGCTCGCCTGGAAGATCGCCCGCAGCGAGGTGCGCAACGTGCGCATCTCGGTCCACCCGGGCCGCCGCGCCCTGCCCGAGCTGCGCGTCGGCAAGGACGGCTCGGTCCGCCGCGCCCCCGCCAACGACGGTGCGCCCGGCACCCAGGAGCTGGCCGCGATCGGCGTGGTCGCGGGCGACGTCGGCGGGATCGCCGCGGGCACCGTGGGCCTCGATCCGACGCTGACCTTCGCCACCTTCGTCACCGGCGCCTCGAACGTGCTCGCCTCCAACGCGGCGCAGCGCATGGCCGCGCTGGAGACGCCGCAGTTCGCGCCCCTCTACCTCAAGGCGGCGACCGGACAGGGCAAGACCCACCTGCTCCACGCGATCGGCCACGCCTATCTCGCGAATCACCCGCGGGCGCGAATCTTCTACTGCTCGGCCGAGCGCTTCATGGTCGAGTTCGTCCAGGCCCTGCGCCAGAACCAGATGATCGAGTTCAAGGCGCGCCTGCGCGGCTTCGACCTGCTGCTGGTCGACGACATCCAGTTCATCATCGGCAAGGCCTCGGCCCAGGAAGAGCTGCTCTATACGATCGACGCCCTCCTCGCGGAAGGGAAGCGCCTGATCTTCGCCGCGGACCGCGCGCCCCAGGCGCTCGACGGGGTCGAGCAACGCCTGCTCTCGCGCCTGTCGATGGGCCTCGTCGCCGACATCGTGCCGGCCGACATCGAGCTGCGCCGCGCGATCCTCGAGCATCGCCTCGCCCGCTTCACCCCCGCCGACGTGCCGGCCGACGTGATCGAGTTCCTCGCCCGCACGATCAACCGCAACGTGCGCGAGCTGGTCGGCGGCCTCAACAAGCTGATCGCCTATGCCCAGCTCACCGGCCAGGCGGTCTCGCTCCAGCTCGCCGAGGAGCAGCTCACCGACATCCTCTCGGCCAACCGCCGCCGGATCACGATCGACGAGATCCAGCGCACGGTCTGCCAGTTCTACCGGGTCGACCGCACCGAGATGGCGAGCAAGCGCCGCGCCCGCGCCGTGGTCCGCCCGCGCCAGGTCGCGATGTACCTCGCCAAGGTGCTCACCCCGCGTTCCTATCCGGAGATCGGCCGCAAGTTCGGCGGGCGCGACCATTCGACCGTGATCCACGCCGTCCGCCTGATCGAGGAGCTGCGCACCCGCGACGCCGACATGGACGGCGACGTGCGCAGCCTGCTGCGCCAGCTCGAAAGCTGAGCGACGGCGGGGGCGCCGCAGCCCCCTCGCGCTGCCGGGGATTTCCTGCTTAAAGCCGGCGCGATGAGCCTTCCGGCGGGACCCCCGCACCCGCCCCGCCCGCCATATCATCCTGCCCGAGCTGGGCGGGGCGGGCCAGGTCGCGCTGGACGCGGCCCATGTCGTGCTGGTCGGCTGCGGCGGGATCGGCAGCCCTGCGCTCCAGTACCTCGCCGGGGCCGGGATCGGCCGGCTGACGCTGATCGACGACGACGTGGTCGAGGACAGCAACCTCCAGCGCCAGACCGTGTTCACCACGGCCTCGCTCGGCCGGGCCAAGGCAGAGGCTGCCGCCGACTGGGTCCGCGCCTTCGATCCGGCGCTCGCCGTCGCGGTGCGGCGCGAGCGGATCGGCCCGGCCAACGCCGGGAACCTGATCGCCGGGGCCACGGTGGTCCTCGACGGCTGCGACAACTTCGCCACCCGGCTCGCGGTCTCGGATGCCTGCGTCGCGGCCGGGGTGCCGTTGACCAGCGCTGCGGTCGGGCGCTTCCAGGGCCAGGTCGCCAACTTCGCCGGGCACCTGCCGGGCCAGTCCTGCTACCGCTGCTTCGTCGGCGACGCCTTCGACGCCGAGGACTGCGACACCTGCGCCGCCGACGGCGTGCTCGGCGCCTTCGTCGGCATGGTCGGCGCCTTCGCGGCGATGCACGCGATCCGGGTGATCCTCCAGGGCCACGCGACGCTCGGCGATCCGCAATGGGGCCGGCTGCACCTGATCGACGGGCTGGCGCCGGAGATGCGGACCCTCAGGATCGCCCGCGACCCCGAGTGCAAGGGCTGCTCAGCGCGCGGCTAGCACCTCTTTCACCCAGGCCGGCACCAGCTCGGTCGCCGGGCCGTGGCGGGCCTCGTGGAACCAGCGCGAGCCCTGGCTCGGCTCGAGGTTGAGCTCCAGCGTCCGCGCGCCGAGGTCGCGCGCGGTGCGGACGAAGCCGGCGGCGGGATAGACCGCGCCCGAGGTGCCGATCGAGACGAACAGGTCGGCCTCGCGCAGGGCCTCGTGGATCTCGTCCATGCGGTAGGGCATCTCGCCGAACCAGACCACGTCGGGGCGCAGCGCCGCCGCGCCACAGGCCGGGCAGGGCGGCCGGTCGAGCAGCGGCCCGCGCCAGGGCGAGCGTCGGTCGCAGGCCGTGCACCAGGCCTTGAGGTGCTCGCCGTGCATGTGGAGCACCCGATTCGCACCGGCCCGCTCGTGGAGGTCGTCGACGTTCTGGGTGACGATCAGCAGGCCGCGGCCGTCCTCCTTGGGCCATTCGGCGTCGAGCCGCGCCAGGGCATGGTGCGCGGCGTTGGGCTCGCGCGTCTGGATCGCCGCGCGGCGCATGTCGTAGAAGCGCTGGACGAGGTCGGGATCGCGAACGAAGGCCTCGGGCGTGGTGACGTCCTCGACCCGGTGCTGCTCCCACAGCCCGCCGCCGTCGCGGAAGGTGTCGATGCCGCTCTCGGCGCTGACGCCGGCGCCGGTCAGGATGACGATGTTGCGGATTCCGGTCACTTTTACCCTGCTTCGTCACCCCGAACTTGTTTCAGGGTCCATTGTGCCTCAAGAGCAGGTCCCTGTGTGGGGCACCATCGATGCCGAAACAAGTTCGGCATGGCGGCCCGGTCTGGAGGAAGCGTGGCACGGATCGGCATCATCGGCAGCGAAGGGCGCATGGGACAGGCCCTGCGCGAGGCGGTCGCGGCGGCCGGGCACGAATATGCGGGCGGGGTCGACAAGGACGCGGGCGACATCGTGCGCTTGTCGAAGGAAAGCGACGTGCTGGTCGATTTCTCCAGCCCCGCCGCGCTGGAGGCCAGCCTCGACGCCGCCCTGGCCGCGCTGACCCCGATCGTCGTCGGCACCACTGGCCTGGAGGAGCGTCACCACTGGCTGCTCGACGAGGCGGCGAAGACGATTCCCGCGCTCCAGACCGGCAACACCGCGCTGGGCGTCAGCTTCCTCGCCCACCACGTCCGGGACGCGGCGAGCCGGCTCCGCGAGCCCCGGGACATCGCGGTCGCCGAGCCCCACCACCGCCGCAAGGTCGACGCCCCCTCGGGCACCGCCCTGCTGCTGGGCGAGGCCGCGGCGCGGGGGCGGGGGATCACCCTCGGCAACCGCAGCGAGCGCGGGCGCGACGGCATCACCGGCGCGCGCGAGGCGGGCGCGATCGGCTTCGCCAGCCTGCGCGGCGGCTCGGTCGCGGGCGATCACACCGTCTATCTGCTGGCCGACGACGAGCGCCTCGCCCTGTCGCACCTCGCCGAGAATCGCGGCATCTTCGCCAGGGGCGCGGTCAAGGCGGCGGGCTGGCTGGTCGGCCAGGAGGCAGGGCGCTACACGATGAAGGAAGTGCTCGGCCTATGAGGATTCCAAGGCTTTGAAGCAGGCCGACGTCTTCGAATTCTTCCGCCGCCTGGCCGAGGCCAATCCCGCGCCCGAGACCGAGCTGGAATATGGCAACACCTATCAGTTGCTGGTCGCCGTCGTGCTCTCGGCGCAGGCGACCGACGTCGGGGTCAACAAGGCGACGCGGGCGCTGTTCCGCGAGGTGAAGACCCCGGCACAGATGGTCGCGCTGGGCGAGGCGGGGCTCAAGCAGCACATCAGGACGATCGGTCTCTACAACGCTAAGGCCAAGAACGTCATCGCCCTGTCCGAGATCCTCGAGCGCGACTTCGGCGGCGAGGTGCCGGCGGACCGGGACGTGCTGACCACCCTGCCCGGCGTCGGGCGCAAGACCGCCAACGTCGTGATGAACTCGGCCTTCGGGGCCGAGACCTTCGCGGTCGACACCCATATCTTCCGCGTCGGCAACCGCACCGGCCTCGCCCGCGGCAAGACCCCGCTGGCGGTCGAGAAGCAGCTCGAGAAGAAGGTCCCCGGCCCGTTCCGCGTCGGGGCGCACCACTGGCTGATCCTCCACGGGCGTTATATCTGCAAGGCGCGGACGCCCGAATGCTGGCGCTGCCCGGTGGTCGACCTCTGCGCCTACAAGGCGAAAGTGCTGGAACCGCGCGGGGCGGGGGCCGTTGCGCAAGGGCGGATCGGAAAAGCAAAAGGAGCCTGAGCCATGGCCGTTCGCCTATCGGTCGCCCTGTCGTCCCTCACCCTGGCCTCGCTCGCGCTGGCCGGCTGCATGCAGGCCGAGGCCGCGCCTGACCGCGGCCGCCCCGGCGGCCCGGCCGCGCGGGTGACGGGCGCCCCGGTCGATTGCGTCCGCCTCAACGCCTTCAACGATACCCGGGTGCGCGACGACCGCACGATCGACTTCATGCGCAACAGCCGCCAGGGCTGGCGCAACACCTTGCCCAATAGCTGCCCCGGCCTGACCGTGCAGAACGCCTTCACCTACAAGACCTCGACCAGCGAACTGTGCAGCGTCGACGTGATCTACGTGCTGGAAACCGCCGGCGGCCTGCAACGCGGCCCGGCCTGCGGGCTCGGCCAGTTCGTGCCGATCGAGCTGGACCGGCGGTAGGTCCCAAATCCTCTCTGTTTCCGCGAAGCGGGGGGAAGGAACCGACGATTGCCTACCCTTCCCTCCCCGTTCGTCACCCCGGGCTTGACCCGGGGGCCCGCTTTCCTGTTCCGGCATCGCGCAATGAAGAAGCGGGGCCCCGGATCAAGTCCGGGGCGACGAGGAAGGGAGAGGATCGAAGGAGGCAGACATGCCTCATCGCCCGCTGGCGAATGCGGGATAACGCCGGGAGGGAAGAACGCAGGCGGGAAACGGCCGGCGGTAGGTGCCTGAACCGGACAGGCTTGGCTCGCATGTGTTGGCGGTGCGAACGTCCGGAAGGGTTATGCGAAGAACCCGCCGGCTCGGCCCTGGGCTGGCTAAGGACAGGAGGCGGGTCGGGCTCGCGAGCGGCCGCCTCTGAACCAGGGTCCTTGCCGTAAACAACGGACGCTCAGGTCCGCTGAGCGCCGGCCGTTGTAGCGGAAGAGGCAAGGAAGCGAAGCACTGACCGCCTCTGCCGCACCCCTGTTGCGCGTCAAGGTGGTGTTGGCATTCACCGTAACGGCGGCGAGGCACATCGCTTGCCGATCAAGGCAATGCGCTGCATCTCCTGATTTCCGGATTCTGACCTATTTGATCGGGCAATCCGGCGACAGGCGCATGTCGAGGTAGTTGTCCACCGAGCGCATCATGTCGTCGAGCTCGTGCTCGTAGAAATGGTTGGCGCGGGGGATTTCCTCATGGTGGATCGTGATGTGCTTCTGGGTCCGCAGCTTGTCGACCAGCTTCTGCACCGCGCCCGGCGTCACCACCGTGTCGCTGGCGCCCTGGATGATGATGCCCGAGGAGGGGCAGGGGGCGAGAAAGCTGAAGTCGTACATGTTGGCCGGCGGCGAGACCGAGATGAAGCCGCGCACCTCGGGCCGGCGCATCAGGAGCTGCATCCCGATCAGCGCGCCGAACGAATAGCCGGCGATCCAGGTGGTCGAGGCCTCGGCATGGATCGACTGCACCCAGTCGAGCGCGGCGGCGGCGTCGCTCAGCTCGCCGATGCCGTTGTCGAACGAGCCCTGGCTGCGCCCGACCCCGCGGAAGTTGAAGCGCAGGGTGGCGAAGCCGCGGTTCACGAAGGTCTTGTACATCGCCTGGGTGATCCGGTCGTTCATCGTGCCGCCCGCCTGCGGGTGGGGATGGAGGATCATCGCGACGGGCGCGCGCGGGCGCGGGCCCGGCTGGAAACGGCCTTCGAGGCGGCCTTCGGGGCCGGGGAAGATGACTGCGGGCATGGGCTCTCGCTCTCGGATCGAAGCGTCGCTTCGCCGGGCCGGCTGGAAATCCGCGGCCGTTCCGGCAAAGGACTGTGACAGGAAGTCAGGCGCTATATAGAAGCCCTTGTCCCGAAAGCAACTTTTTCACAATGGCGAATATACCCATCTACCTCGACCATGCCGCGACCACGCCGCTGCTTCCCGCGGCGCGCGCGGCATGGCTGGAAGGGGCGGCGATCTGGGCCAATCCCTCGAGCCCCCATGCCGCCGGCCGCGCCGCGCGGGCCGCGCTGGAGGAGGCGCGCGAGCGGGTGAGGGCAGCGCTCGGGTGGAGCGGCGAGGTGGTCTTCACCTCAGGCGCGAGCGAAGCGCTGGCCCTGGCGATCACCCGTTGTAGCCTGCCGCTGGCCGCGGTCTCGGCCGTGGAGCACGAGGCGGTGCTGCGGCACCTCAAGCTCACCGGGGAAGGATCGATGCTGCCCGTCGACGCGGACGGCTGGGTCGATCCCGCGTCCGCCGCGCTGCCCGGCCTGGTCGCCGTCCAGCACGTCAACAACGAGACCGGCGTGATCCAGCCCATCGCAGAAATCGCCGCCGCCGTGCGTGGGGCGGGCGGATTGCTGCTGGCCGACTGCGCCCAGAGCGCGGGCAAGCTGGCCTTGCCCGAGGCCGACCTGATCGCGCTGGCGGCGCACAAGTTCGGCGGACCGATCGGCATCGGCGCGCTGCTGGTGCGCGACTGGGCCATGCTCACGCCCGGCGGCGGGCAGGAGCGCGGCTATCGCGGCGGGACCGAGAACCTGCCCGGCGTCCTCGCCATGACTGCGGCGCTGGAAGCCGGAACCGATTGGCGGGGCGAGGCCGCTCGCCTGCGCGCCCGGCTCGAAGCCGGCATCGTCGAGGCCAGCGGCGAGGTCGTGGCCGCCGCCGCGCCGCGCATCCCGACGATCGGCGCCTACCGGATGCCGGGCAAGTCCGCCGCCGCGCAACTGATCGGCTTCGACGCCAAAGGCATCGCGGTCTCGGCCGGCAGCGCCTGCTCTTCGGGCTCGCTGCGCGGCAGCCATGTGCTGGCGGCGATGGCCTTTTCCGGCGCGGCCGAGGTCGTCCGCGTCTCGATCGGCCGCGAGACCACGGAGGCCGAGATCGACGCCTTTCTCGCGGCCTGGCGCGCGCTCCGGCCGGAGAGGACGGCGGCATGATCTATCTCGACTACCAGGCGACCACGCCGCTCGCCCCCGAGGCGCGCGAGGCCATGCTGCCCTGGCTTTCCGGGCCGGAAGCCATGGGCTTCGCCAATCCGCACAGCCCGCACCGCCCCGGCCGCGCGGCGGCGGCGGCGATCGAGGTCGCGCGCGAGCAGGTCGCGGCGCTGCTGCCGCCCGGCGGGCGCGTGGTCTTCACCGGCAGCGCGACGGAGGCGATCAACCTCGCGATCCTCGGCCGGAAGCCCCGGCAGGCGGCGGTCTCGGCCATCGAGCACGCCGCCGTGCTCGACACCGCCGCCGCCAGCGGCGCCCGCGTCCGGACGCTCGCCGCCGATGGCGAGGGCATCGTCGCCGTCCAGCCGCTCGATCCCGGCACCGATCTCGTCGCGGTCATGCAGGTCAACAACGAGATCGGCACGATCCAGCCCGTCGCCGCCTGGGCCGAGGCCGCCCATGCCGCGGGCGCGCTGTTCCTCTGCGACGCGGTCCAGGGCGCGGGCAAGCTCGCCGCGCCCGAGGGGGCTGACCTCGTCGCGCTCTCCGCCCACAAGCTCTACGGCCCCAAGGGCGTCGGCGCGCTGTGGATTCGCGAAGGGGTGGACCTCGCCCCGCTGATCCACGGCGGGGGGCAGGAGGCCGGCCTGCGCTCCGGCACCCTGAGCCCGGCGCTGATCGCCGGCTTCGGCGCGGCGGCCGCGCTCGCCAGGGTGCGGATGGCGGAGGACGCGGCGCAGGTGGAGCGGCTGTGGAGCCTCGCCTGCTCGCTGCTGCCGGACTGGACTCTCAACGGCAGCGCCGAGCGGCGCTGGCACGGCAACCTCAACCTGCGGCGCGAGGGGCTCGACGTCGCCCGGCTGATGTCCGACTGCCGCGACCTCGCTTTCTCCGCCGGTTCGGCCTGCGCCAGCGGCTCGGGCCGGCCGAGCCACGTCCTGCGCGCGATCGGCCTTGCTGACAGCGATGCAAAAAGCTCTGTGCGGCTGGGTTTTGGCCGCTATACGACAGAAAAAGACATTGAGGATGCCTGCGCTCGAATCGAGGCCGCCGCAACGGCCCAAAGGTATTGAGGGCACAGGGAGTTTGAACGTGGTCAGCGTCTGTTTCGTCACCGCAGAGGGCGCCAGGGTGGGCGCCGAAGCCTTGCCCGGCACGCGCCTGCTGGAGGTTGCCCAGGCGGCCGGGATGCCGCTGGAGGGCACCTGTGAGGGGCAGATGGCCTGCTCCACCTGCCACGTCATCGTCGCCGCGGACTGGTTCGACCGGCTGCCCCCCGCCTCGGACGACGAGGAGGACATGCTCGACCTCGCCGCCGGCGTCTCGCGCACCAGCCGCCTGTCGTGCCAGATCGTGCTCGACGCGGCGCTCGACGGGATCGAGGTGCGGATTCCGGGGGAAAGCCGCGACATGCAGCTCGGCTAGGCTTGGCGGGCGGAATCGCGGCCTGCTAGAGCGGCCGGCGATATGGTTGACGTCACCGAACCCGATCCCTTCGACGCGATCGTCGATGCGCCGTTCGACAGCGCGCTCAGCGAACGCTACCTCGTCTATGCGCTCTCGACGATCACCGCGCGCTCGCTGCCCGACCTGCGCGACGGGCTGAAGCCGGTCCACCGCCGCCTGCTCTGGGCGATGCGCCAGTTGAAGCTCGATCCCAGCCAGGCCTTCAAGAAGTCGGCCCGCGTCGTCGGCGACGTGATCGGCAAGTACCACCCGCACGGCGACGCCTCGGTCTATGACGCGATGGTCCGCCTCGCCCAGGATTTCTCGCTGCGCTATCCGCTGGTCGAGGGTCAGGGCAACTTCGGCAACATCGATGGGGATAATGCCGCTGCCTATCGCTATACCGAGGCGCGGCTGACGAAAACCGCGATCCAGCTGATGGCCGGGCTGGACGAGGGCACGGTCAATTTCCACCCTACTTACAATGGGGAAGAGGAAGAGCCCGAGATATTCCCGGGGCTCTTTCCGAACCTCCTCGCCAACGGCTCGACCGGGATCGCGGTGGGCATGGCGACCTCGATCCCCAGCCACAACGTCGCCGAGATCATCGACGCGACCCTGCTGCTGATCGACAATCCCCATGTCGAGCACGCCGAGCTGATGCAGGTCTTCCAGGGGCCGGACTTCGCCACCGGCGGCCTGGTGGTCGACAGCCCGGCGGCGATCTCCCACGCCTACGAGACCGGCAAGGGCGCGATCCGGGTGCGCGGGCGGTTCTCGACCGGGCGCGACGCGGCGGGGAACTGGGAAGAGACGGGAATCGAGAAGCTGGGCGGCGGGCAATGGCAACTCGTCGTCAGCGAGATTCCCTACATGCTCCAGAAGGGCAAGCTGATCGAGCAGGTCGCCCAGCTCATCGCCGACAAGAAGCTGCCGATCCTGGAGGACGTGCGCGACGAGAGCGACGAGCAGATCCGCATCGTCTTCGTGCCCAAGAGCCGCAACGTCGACCCCGAGCTGCTCAAGGAATCGCTCTACCGCCTGACCGACCTCGAAGGGCGCTTCAGCCTCAACCTCAACGTGCTCGACGCGACGCGGACGCCGGGCGTGCTCGGGCTCAAGCTGATCCTCCAGGAATGGGTGATCGCGCAGATCGACATCCTCCTGCGCCGCAGCCAGCACCGGCTCGACAAGATCGCGGCGCGGCTGGAGCTGGTCGAGGGCTACATCGTCGCCTACCTCAACCTCGACCGGATCATCGAGATCATCCGCACCGAGGACGAGCCCAAGCCGGTGATGATGGCCGAGTTCGCCCTGACCGACCGCCAGGCCGAGGCGATCCTCAACATGCGGCTGCGCTCCCTACGCAAGCTGGAGGAGATGGAGCTGCGGCAGGAGCCCGACGACCTTCTGGCAGAACAGGCGGAATTTAAGAAGCTGCTCTACAGCCCGGCCCGCCAGCGGACGCGATTGAAGCGCGATCTCAATGCCTTGCGCAAGGATTATGCGGAAGACACTGCGCTCGGCCGGCGCCGCACGACGATCGCCGAGGCCGCGCCGCGGGTCGAGTTCTCGATGGACGCGATGATCGAGAAGGCGCCGGTCACGGTGATCCTCTCGGCCAAGGGCTGGATTCGCGGGGCGAGCGGGCACGAGCCGCTCGACAAGGAGTTCAAGTTCAAGGAGGGCGACGGGCCGGCCTTCGCGGTCCATGCCCAGACCACCGACAAGCTGCTGATCGCCTGCGACAACGGGCGGTTCTACACGCTCGGCGCGGACAAGCTGCCCTCGGCGCGCGGCTTCGGCGAGCCGGTGCGGACCATGCTCGACATCGACGCCGAGGCGCAGATCGTCGCCCTGCTGGTCCACCGCCCGGGCGCGCAGCTCCTGCTCGCCTCGAATGTCGGGCGCGGCTTCGCCGCCGAAGCGGGCGAGCTGCTGGCCGAGACCCGCAAGGGCCGCGGAGTGATGAGCACCAAGCCCGGCGTGAAGCTCGCCGTCGTCCGCGAGATCGCGCCCGAGCACGACCACGTCGCCGTGGTCGGCGACAACCGCAAGCTGGTGCTGTTCAGCCTGGAGGAACTGCCGGTGCTGGCCAAGGGCCAGGGCGTCACCCTCCAGCGCTACCGCGACGGCGGGCTGGCCGACGCGATCACGCTGAAGCTGGAGGACGGCCTGAGCTGGAAGATGGGCGGCGAAAGCGGCCGGACCCGCACGGAGAGCGACATGCGCCTCTGGAAGGTCGCCCGCGGCGCGGCGGGGAGATTGCCGCCCAACGGATTCCCGCGCGACAATAAGTTCTGCCCCCGAAGATACTCCCCTGTTTGCGAAGCGAATGGGAAGGGGAACCGCCGATTGTCGACATTCCCATCTTCGTCACCCCGGGCTTGACCCGGGGTCCCGCTTTCTTTTTCCGACGCCCGCGCAGGAAGAAGCGGGGCCCCGGATCAAGTCCGGGGCGACGAGGTGTGGGAGGGAAGGAGAGGGAGGCAGACATGTCTGATCACCCGCTGGCGAATGCGGGGTACGCCGGGAAGGAAGGACGCAGGCGGGAAACGGCCGGCGGTAGGTGCCTGAACCGAACAGGCTTGGCTTCGCATGTGTTGGCAGTGCGAACGTCCGGAAGGGTTATGCGAAACCCGCCGGCTCGGCCCTGAAGATGGCTAAGGACAGGAGGCGGGTCGGGCTCGCAAGCGGCCGCCTCGGGGCAAGGTCCTTGGCCATGGGAACGGCCGCTCAGGTCCGCTGAGCGCCGGCCATTATTAGCGGAAGAGGCAAGGAAGTGAAGCGCTGACCGCCTCTCCCGCACCCGCTGCGTGTCGC
>Ga0066256_1001395_pt2 | contig 14224 bp, 20 predicted proteins | sample ThiBio_1000_biof_FD_87107 | JGI IMG/M metagenome (GOLD analysis project Ga0066256, IMG submission 87107) | Wastewater bioreactor microbial communities from Cape Town, South Africa - Thiocy_expt_1000_biof (version 2) | ecosystem: Engineered > Bioreactor > Thiocyanate-remediating >...
GGAGGGGCTTGGGGGTGGACAGGGGCATGGCCGGCCCGCAGACAGACAGCCCCCCCCCAGACCCCCCCGGCCAGCGGGAGGGGAGAAGGACGACCGATGACCGAGCCCAAGACCCGTCAGCGCCCCGCCGCCGTGGTCCTCACGCCCAATGCCGAGGCGCGGATCGCGCACCTGATGGCCCAGGCGCCCGCCGGGGCGATCGGGGTCAAGCTGTCCACCCCGCGCCGGGGCTGCTCGGGCCTCGCCTATTCGGTCGACTACGTGACCGAGGCCAATGCCTTCGACGAGAGGATCGCGACGCCCGGCGGCGTCCTGTTCATCGACGGGGCCTCGGTGCTCTACCTGGTCGGCTCGACCATGGACTGGGTGGAGGACGACTTCACCGCCGGCTTCACCTTCCAGAACCCCAACGCCAAGGGCTCCTGCGGCTGCGGCGAGAGCTTCACGGTCTAGGCTCGTCCCGGTTCCGATTGAACCGGAACAAGCCTGGAATTTCCTTTGTTTGCCGTGATTTTCCGAGTCGGCAGGTGATTCCACCTGCCTCGAAATCACTCTAAGGCTTCCGCAGCCCCGCAATGCAGGCGGCGCGGTCCACGTCCTTCCCGTCGCTCGGCCGCCGCGCGTCGACATAGGTCGCCTGCGGCTCGCGGCCCGGCGCGCTCGGGTAGAGATAGACGTCGAGCACGCAGGGGCTGCCGCTGAATTGCAGCTTGCGCGCGTCCCCCTCCCAGACATCGAGCCGCGGCGTGCCGAACTCGCGGGTGAGCTGGGACGGGGTCGCTCCGATCACCCCCTCGACGCCGGGCAGGCTCTGTATCCGGGCGGGCGGCGGCGTGACCGGCGGGGCCGGGCGGCGCACCGGGGTCGCGACCGAGACGTGGGTGCGCTTGGGCGGCGGCTTGGTGCTGCGGACGGGCTGGCCAGTCGAGCCGCCGCCGCAGGCCGAAAGCAGGAGGGCGGGCAGCACGGCGGCCGCCATCGGCCAGGGTTTGCGGATCGGACGCATCGGGTCGCTGCATGGGCGGAACGACGGGGGACTGTCAACGCCCCCGGCTTGCCCCCGGCTCATGCGGCCGATAGGCACGCCCGATCGTTTTCGAGGGAAACCCTGCATGTCCGAACCCATCTACGACGTGATCGCCGTCGGCAACGCGATCGTCGACGTCATGGCGCCGAGCGACGAGGCGCAGGTCGCCGCGCTCGGCATGGCGCGCGGGGCGATGACCCTGATCGACGCCAATCGCGCCGAGGAGCTCTATGCGGCGATGGGCCCGGCGCGCGAAGTCTCGGGCGGCTCGGCGGCGAACACGCTCGCCGGCCTCGCCGCGCTCGGCGCCTCCTGCGCCTTCATCGGCCAGGTCGCCGACGACCAGTTCGGCCGGGTCTTCGCCCACGACATCCGCTCGGGCGGGATCGCCTTCGAGACCCGCGCCCGCGAGGGCGATCCGCCGACCGCGCTGTGCCTGATCTTCGTCACCCCGGACGGGCAGCGGACGATGAACACCTACCTCGGCGCCTCGCAGTTCCTGCCCGCCGAGGCGCTCGACGAGGCGCAGATCGCCGCGGCCCGGGTGCTCTACCTCGAAGGCTACCTGTGGGACCCGGAGCAGCCGCGCGCGGCCATGCGCCGGGCGATCGCGGCGGCGCGGAACGCGGGCCGCGAGGTCGCCTTCACCCTGTCCGACGCCTTCGTCATCGCCCGTCACGGCGACGACTTCCGCGCCCTGATCGAGGCGGGCGAGATCGACGTGCTGTTCGCCAACGAGCACGAGCTGGCCGCCCTGACCGGCCTCGACGACTTCGAGGCCGGCATCGCCAGCCTCGCCCCCAAGGTGCCGACCCTGGTGGTGACGCGCAGCGAAAAGGGCGCCGTGGCCGTCGAGCGCGGCGAGCGGGCCGAGGTCGCGGCGGAGCCGGCCCAGGTGGTCGACACCACCGGCGCGGGCGACCTTTTCGCCGCCGGGTTCCTCTACGGCCACGTCCGCGGCAAGGGCCTGGCCGAACGGCTGAAGCTGGGCGCGATCTGCGCGGGAGAGATCATCTCGCACTACGGCGCGCGGCCCGAGGCGGACCTGAAGGCGCTGGTGAGGTAGGGCTCAGCCCTCCGCCTCCTCCCGCGCCACTTCGCGCCAGCCGATGTCGCGCCGGCAGAACCCGTCCGGAAAGGCGATCGCGTCCACCGCCGCATAGGCCTGGGCCCGCGCCGCGCGCACGCTCTTGCCCCGGCCGGTGACGTTGAGCACGCGGCCGCCGTTGGCGGTCAGCGCGCCGTCCATCCCCAACGCGGTGCCGGCGTGGAACACCTTGGCCCCGCTCGCCGCCTCGGCGGCGGGGATGCCGTCGATCCGGCCGCCCTTCTTCGGCGTGCCGGGATAGCCCTCGGCGGCCATGACCACGGTCAGCGCCGTGTCGGGCGAGAAGACCGGCGGCGGGACCGAGCCCAGGCGGCTCTCCGCGCAGGCCAGCAGCAGCTCGCCGAGGTCGCTCTCCAGCCGGGTCATCAGCACCTGGCATTCGGGATCGCCGAACCGGGCATTGTATTCGATCAGCTTGGGCCCGTCGCGGGTCAGCATCAGCCCGGCATAGAGCACGCCGGCATAGGGCGTGCCTTCGCGGGCCATCGCTTGCACGGTCGGCGCGATGATCTTCTCGATCGCCTCGCCCTCCAGCAGCGGGGTCAGCACCGGGGCCGGGCTGTAGGCGCCCATGCCGCCGGTATTGGGGCCGGTGTCGCCGTCGCCCACCCGCTTGTGGTCCTGGGCCGAGCCGAACGGCACGATGATCGCCCCGTCGGTCAGCGCGAAGAAGCTGGCTTCCTCGCCGTCGAGGAATTCCTCGATCACGGCTTCCGCGCCCGCCTCGCCGAACCGGCCGGAGAAGATCTCGCGGATCGCCTCCTCGGCCTGGCTCCGCGTCTCGGCCACGGTCACGCCCTTGCCCGCGGCGAGGCCGTCCGCCTTGACCACCACGGGGATGGTGAAGCTCTCCAGCGCGGCGAGCCCCTGCGCCTCGCTCGTCACCCGTACATAGGCGCCGGTCGGGATGTTGGCCCGCGCGCAGAGGTCCTTGGTGAAGCCCTTGGAGCCTTCGAGCTGGGCGGCCTGGCGGCTCGGCCCGAACACCGGGAAGGCGGCGGCGCGCAGCGAATCGGTCAGCCCGTCGACCAGCGGCGCCTCCGGCCCGACCACGACCAGGCCGATCCGGTGCGTCTCGCAGAAGGCGACGACCGCGGCATGATCGGTGACGTCGAGGGCCACCAATTCGGCGTGCTCGGCAATGCCGGGGTTGCCCGGCGCGGCGTAGAGGGTATCGCCCTCCTTGGCGAGCAGGCGGGATTGCGCGAGCTTCCATGCCAGCGCATGTTCGCGCCCGCCCGAGCCCAGCAGCAGGATATTCATGGCCGCCCCTTATTCCGACGAAGACAGTGAAGCCGGGCTGGTAGCGAAGGACTCGGCCGGAAACAACGCCCAGCTAGGTCATAATGGACCGCTTTCGATCAGCGAGATTTCAGGGCTCCTGAAGCGCACGGTCGAGGACCGCTTCGCCTTCGTGCGGGTGCGCGGCGAGCTTTCCGGGGTGAAGCGCGCGGCCTCGGGCCACCTCTACCTCTGCCTCAAGGACGAGGGCGCGCGGCTCGACGGGGTGATGTGGCGCGGCACGGCGCAGCGCCTGGCCTTCCTGCCCGAGGACGGGGTGGAGGTGATCGCCACCGGCAAGCTCACCACCTATCCCGGCCGCTCCAACTACCAGATCGTCATCGAGCGGATGGAGATCGCGGGCGAGGGCGCCCTGCTTGCCCTGCTGGCCAAGACCCGCGCCCGGCTCGAGGCGGAGGGGCTGTTCGACCGGAATCGCAAGCGCCCGCTGCCCTTCCTGCCGCGCCGGATCGGCGTCGTCACCTCGCCCACCGGGGCGGTGATCCGCGACATCCTCCACCGCCTGGCCGATCGCTTTCCCAGCCACGTCCTGGTCTGGCCCGTGCTGGTCCAGGGCCAGGGCGCGGCCGAGCAGGTGGCCAATGCGGTGCAGGGTTTCTCGGCCCTGCCGGCGGACCAGCGGCCCGACCTGGTGATCGTCGCGCGCGGCGGCGGCTCGATCGAGGACCTCTGGGCCTTCAACGAGGAAGTAGTGGTCCGCGCCATCGCGGCAAGCGCGATTCCGGTGATCTCGGCCGTGGGGCATGAGACCGACACCACCCTGGCCGACTTCGCCGCCGACCTGCGCGCACCGACACCGACCGCCGCCGCCGAAATCGCCGTGCCGGTGCGCGAGGAGCTGTTCGCCCAGCTTGCCGACCTCGCCCTGCGCAAGCGCAAGTGCGCGCTGCGGCCCGTGGCCCTGGGGCGCGAGCGGCTGGAGGCGCGGGCGCAGCGCCTGCCCCGGCCGGAGGCGCTGCTCAGCGCCAAGGCCCAGCAGCTCGACGACCTAGCTGATCGGCTGCGGCGCGGCCTGGGGCAACGCATCGTCCATGCCCGGCTGGCGCTGCAGCAGGACGCGGCGCGCCTCTCCGCGCCGCTGCTCGCCGCGCGGGTCCGGCACGACCGGCAGCGGCTCGGCGCGGTGCGGCTGAACCCCGCGCTGGTGACGGGGCGGATCGCCAGCGGGGCGGAGCGGCTGGCCGCGCTGTCCCGCCTCGCCCAGTCGCTCCATCCCGACAAGCCGCTGGCGCGCGGCTACGTGCGGGTCACGGCGGCGGACGGGCGCACCCGGGTCAGCCGGGCCGAGGCGGCGCGCGAGGCGGCGCTGTCGCTGCACTCCGGCGACGGCGAACTGGCCGTGACCCCGCTCGGATCGCGGCCGCCGCGCGCCGCCTCGCCGCAAAAGCCGCCGCCGCCCGAGCAGGGGAAATTGCTTTAAGCCCTGAGAATCCCTAAGTTCATGTCCATGCTGATGTCATCGAACGAGCGGCCCGCCGTGCTCCGCTACGAACAGAACGGCTTTCGCGTGCTGAGCGCCGGCAGCTTCGTGCTCTGCGCCGTCTCCGGCGAGCGGATTCCGCTCGAGACGCTGCGCTACTGGAACGAGGAACGGCAGGAAGCCTATGCCAGCGCCGACGTGGCGACCAGGCGGCTGCTGGGCGAGGCATGACCGCACCGCGCTGGATCGGGATCGGCGCCCTCACGGCCCTGATCCTGGCGGGGCAGGGCGGCGACGCGGCCCGGGCGGCCGATAGCGGCCCCGCGGCGGCTTCCGCGGCCGTGACCGGCCTCGCCACCGCCCGCGGCGACGATTTCCGCCTCTCGGGCGAGCTGACCCAGGGCGGCTGGCTGCGCGGCCTCGCTCCGGCGGGGGCGCGGCTGGTGCAGCTCAACGGCGCGCCGGTCGAGGTCGCGCCGGACGGCCAGTTCCTGATCGCCTTCGACCGCGATTCGGGACCCGCCGCCACGCTGACCGCCACCCTGGCCAACGGCCGGACGCTGACCCGCGCGCTGACCATCAGCCCGCGCGCCTGGCAGATCGAGCGCGTGCCGGTCGGCCCGCGCCCCGGGGCGACGCCGAGCGAAGCCTTCCAGCGCATCCGCGCGGGCGAGCTGGCCCAGATCAACGCGGCGCGCAGCATCAATTCGCCGAGCGAGGGCTGGCGCCAGTCCTTCCTCTGGCCGGCGACGGGCCGCATCTCGGGCCGATTCGGCTCGCAGCGGATCTACAACGGGATTCCGGGGTCCTATCACTCGGGCCTCGACATCGCGACCGGGACCAGCGGCACGCCCTTCGTCGCGCCGGCCGACGGGGTGGTGATCCTCGCCGCCGAACGCCCCTTCACGCTGGAGGGCAACCTGCTGATGATCGACCACGGCATGGGCCTCAACAGCGCCTTCCTGCACTGCTCGCAGATCCTGGTGAAGGTCGGCGACCGGGTCCGCCGCGGCCAGGTGATCGGCCGGATCGGCGCGACCGGCCGGGCGACCGGGCCGCACCTCCACTGGTCGATCAAGTGGCGCGACGCCCGGCTCGACCCGCTGCTGTTCCTGGGGGCGGCGAAGTAGGGGCGTTTCCAAACCACCCTATCCGCACGTCATCCTGAACTTGTTTCAGGATCCATCGTGCCTTCCACACCGCCGATTGCGAGGAATCACAACGGCACCGTTGCGCTTCTGTCCCATGCTCCGCGCGGGAGGAGGCATGGATCCTGAAACAAGTTCAGGATGACGAACTGGGCGTGGGTTGGGGCGCAGCCCCGCCCCACAAAGCAAAAGGCGCGCAGGTTGCCCCGCGCGCCTTTCGGCTATTCGAATCCGAAGGGGCTCAGGCCGCCTTCTGGGCCTTGGCCAGCTCGCGCTTCACCTTGAGGGCGCGGGGGCTGAGCTTGGTGTCGGCCGTCTTGAGCAGCCAGTTGTCGAGGCCGCCGACGTGCTCGACCGAGCGCAGGCCGTGGGTCGAGACGCGGAACTTGAAGCCGCGGTCCAGCGATTCCGAGAGCAGCGTGACGTTCTGCAGGTTGGGCAGGAAGACGCGCTTGGTCTTGTTGTTGGCGTGGCTGACGTTGTTGCCGACTTGGCGGCCCTTGCCGGTCAGTTCGCAGATACGGGACATGGCTAAACTCGCTTCCGAAACGGTTTGAAAATTCTGGCCGCAATGCGGGGAAGGCGCGCCCTTACCGATTCACCCTTGCAAGGTCAAGGCGCGGCGGCTTAGCCGGGCGGCGATGTCCCGCTGGCCCCTCCCCCCTCCGATGGCGCAGGCCATGGCCCAGGCCCGGGCCGGCGGCGCGGCGGGCGAGGTGCCAATCGGCGCGGTCGTGGTCAAGGACGGCGTTGTGCTCGCCGCCGCGCACAACGCGCCGCGCGGCACGCACGACCCTACTGCCCATGCCGAGGTGCTGGCGATTCGCGCCGCCGCCCGGGCGCTGGGCAACGAGCGGCTCGACGGCTGCGAGCTATGGGTCACGCTGGAGCCCTGCGCGATGTGCGCCGGGGCCATCGCCCATGCGCGGATCGCCAGGCTCTACTACGCGGCCGCCGATCCCAAGGGCGGCGCGGTCGAGCACGGGGCGCGGGTCTTCGAGCAGGAGCAATGCCTGCACCGCCCCGAGGTCTATTCGGGCATCGGCGAGGCCGAGGCGGCGGACCTGCTGCGCGGCTTCTTCCGCGAGCGGCGCTAGAGCCTAGAGCCCGCGCCAGATCTTCAGCGGCGTGGCGTCCGCCGGCCCCTGGCTCCCCCTCGGGCAGGCCTGGGGCATGAAGTCGCGCCCGTAGCAGAGCTTCACCTCGCGCAGCCAGCCGTTGCGGCTCAGGTCCAGGCCGATCATCTCGCGCCGCCAGGCCGGGTTCGCCACGACGAAGGCCTCGCGCAGGTCGCCCACGGTCAGGCCCTCCTTGCGTGAGAGGCGGTCCGCGTCGGGCCAGCGCAGCGAGCGCCAGAGGATCGCGGCGGTGCGGAAATAGGCCTCCGGCGTCCGGGTCATGCAGGAGCCGTGCTTGGCCCATTCGTGCGCCAGCAGGCCGGGCGCCGGGGTCATGCAGAGGTTGCCGCGAATCAGCTCGGCCGAGGGCCGGGGCAGGGCCGCGCACCATTGCGGCGGCGGCCCCATGCGGGCCTCGGGCCAGAGCCCGTGCAGCACGAAGCCGAACCGCCCGCTGCGCCCCGAGCACTGCATCGAGCCGCGCGGCTAGCGGAAGTCATCGGGATCGACCGGCGCCTTTCCTTCGAACCAGGCCACCGCGTCCTTGCGGAACAGGCAGTACACGGCGGCAAGATTCAAGGCATAGAGGGGCAGCGTCGCCAGGCTCGGGGTCTGGCCCAGCACCGGGTCGACGAACAGCTTGATTGCCGACAGCGCGCCGTAGGCGATCAGCGCCACGCAGATCCATTTGGCGACGTTGCTGGCCCGCCGCGAGATGAAGTACCAGAGCACCAGCGATATCGCGAGGCCGACCACCAGCGAGACGATCAGCATGACGCGGCCGAAGGATTCGAACTGCGCCATGGCCGGGTTGGCGCGGAACAGGGCCTGGCCCTGGGCGATGGTCCAGGGGCTGAGGGCCACGGTCAGGGCCAGCGCCCCGAGGTAGAGCCAATCGAACGCCACGATCGATCTCGGCCGCATATCCTTCCCTCCATCCGCCTCGCCGACCGCGAGCATCGGTTCACAGCGGCGTGAAGTCCAGCCCGATGTCCGCCGCCGGGGCGCTCTGGGTCAGGCGGCCGACCGAGACGTAGTCCACCCCGCTCGCGGCGATCGCGCCGATCGTGTCGAGGCGGACGCCGCCCGAGGCCTCGCAGGGCGCGCGGCCGGCGACGAGGGCGACGGCCGCGCGCAGCATGTCCGGCCCCATGTTGTCGAGCAGCAGGTGATTCGCGCCGGCGGCCAGCGCGGGCTCGATCTGGTCGATATGGTCGACCTCGCAGATGATGCGCGCGATCCCGGCGGCGCGCGCAGCGCCGATCGCCTGGCCGACCGACCCGGCTACGGCGATATGGTTGTCCTTGATCATCGCCGCGTCCCACAGGCCCATGCGATGGTTCTGCGCCCCGCCCATCCGGGTCGCGTACTTCTCCAGGTGGCGCAGGCCGGGGATGGTCTTGCGGGTGTCGAGCAGGACCGCCCCGGCATCGCCCATCGCGTCGACGTACTGGCGCGTCATCGTCGCGATGCCGGAGAGGTGCTGCACCGTGTTGAGCGCGCTGCGCTCGGCGGTGAGCATGGCGCGGGCATTGCCCGAGAGGCGCATGAGGTCCGTGCCGGGCGCGATCGTCGCCCCTTCCGCGACCAGGATCTCGATCCGCATGTCCGGATCGAGCGCGCGGAAGAAGGCGGCAGCGATCGGCAGGCCGGCGACCGTGATCGGATCGCGGCTGTCCATCACCCCGGAAAAGCGCGCATCGGCCGGGATCACGCTCTCGCAGGTGACGTCATGGCCCCCGCCGGGCAGGCCGACGCCGAGGTCCTCGGCCAGGGTCGCGGCGACGAAGGCGGCGAGGTCGAAGCCGGTCAGCTCGAAATCGGAGAGTGCGAAGTCGCTCATCTCAACCGGCCTTTCAGCCTCTGGCCGGCAAGCCCGCGGCGCGCAGCGCGGCGTGGGCCTCGGCGATGGTGTGGGTGCCGAAGTGGAAGATCGAGGCGGCCAGCACCGCGCTGGCGTGGCCCTTGGTCACGCCCTCGACCAAGTGGTCGAGCGTGCCGACCCCGCCCGAGGCGATCACCGGCACCGGGACCGCGTCGGCGATCGTCCGGGTCAGGGCGAGGTCGTAGCCGGCCTGGGTGCCGTCGCCGTCCATCGAGGTGACGAGCAGCTCGCCCGCGCCCAGCTCGGCCAGCTTCGCCGCGTGTTCGACCGCGTCGATCCCGGTCGCGCGGCGGCCGCCGTGGGTGAAGATTTCCCAGCCGCTCGCCGACTTGCGCGCGTCGACCGAGGCGACCACGCACTGGCTGCCGAACTTGGCGGCGATCTCGGCGACGACCTCGGGCCGCGCGACGGCGGCGGAATTGACCGCGACCTTGTCCGCGCCGGCCAGCAGCAGCGCCCGCGCATCCTCGACCGAGCGGACCCCGCCGCCGACGGTCAGCGGCATGAAGCAGACCTCGGCCGTGCGCCGGACCACGTCGAGCAGGGTCCCGCGCCCCTCGTGGCTGGCCGAGATGTCGAGGAAGCACAGCTCGTCCGCCCCGGCCGCGTCATAGGCCTTGGCCTGCTCGACCGGATCGCCGGCGTCCCTGAGGTCGACGAAGTTCACGCCCTTGACCACGCGCCCGTCGCGCACGTCGAGGCAGGGGATGACGCGGATGCGGACGGTCATGGCAGAGCCACCATTACAACGCTAACGGCTAGGATCGCCACGATGACCATCCAGTTTATCACGGTGAAAACCCAGAAATAAGCGGGGTTCACCGCACGTTCTGCACGAAGGGGGAAAACCGGACCGGATAGCCAGAAGCGCGAAATGCCGGCTCGAAAATCACTGTGGGTAATGAAGGCGCCAGGCGTCACGATCAAAAGGGCTAGGAGTCCTGCGACGCGCCGATCCATCATCCCCGCTCCGCCATCGCGATTGCCGCGGCGAGGTCCAGCCGTCCTTCGAACAGCGCGCGTCCGGTGATGACCCCCTCGATCCCCTCATGCGCATGCAGCGCCAGCATGTGAATGTCGTCGAGGCCCTTCACCCCGCCCGAGGCGATCACCGGCAGGTCGGTGCGGCGGGCGAGGTCCACGGTCGCGTCGATGTTGCAGCCCTTGAGCAGGCCGTCGCGGCCGATGTCGGTGAACAGCAGGCTGGCGACGCCCGCGTCCTCGAAGCGGCGGGCCATGTCGACGATGGAGACGTCCGACACCTCGGCCCAGCCCTCGGTCGCAACCATGCCGTCGCGCGCGTCGACCGCGACGACGATGCCGCCTGGGAAGGCCCTGGCCATGTCCTTGACGAACTCCGGGTCCTTGAGCGCGGCCGTGCCCATGACCACGCGGCTCACGCCGAGGTCGAACCAGCCTTCCACCGCCGCGCGGGTGCGGATGCCGCCGCCCAGCTGGACGTGGCCGGGGAACGCCTCGAGGATGCCCTCGACCGCCTCGCGGTTCTCGGCCCGGCCGGCGAAGGAGCCGTCGAGGTCGACCACGTGGAGATATTGCGACCCGGCCTCGGCGAAGAGCATGGCCTGGGCCGCGGGGTTGTCGCCATAGACCGTGGCGCGGGCCATGTCGCCCTCGGCCAGGCGGACGACCTGGCCCTGCTTGAGGTCGATGGCGGGGAATACGATCATCTCAGGGCTTCCAGTCGAGGAACCGGGAGAGGAACGCGAGACCGTAGGCCTGGCTCTTCTCGGGATGGAACTGCACGCCGATCAGGTTGTCGCGCGCGACGGCCGCGACCACGCTGCCGCCATGATCGGTCAGAGCCGCGACATGGGCACCCTCGTCGGCGACGAAGTGGTAGGAGTGCAGGAAATAGGCCTCGCCCGGCGCGATCAATGCGGCGCCGTCCTTGTGGCGCATCGGCGCGACGTCGTTCCAGCCCATGTGCGGGATCTTGATCGCGGGATCGGTCGTCTCGATCTCGCGCACCTCGCCGGCGATCCAGTCGAGCCCCGGCGTCTCGCCGTGCTCCAGCCCGCGTGTGGCGAGGAGCTGCATCCCGACACAGATGCCGAGGAACGGCGCGCCGCCGACTTCGACCCGCTCGGTCATCGATTCGATCAGGTGGGGGATGGCGCGCAGGCCCTCGGCGCAGGCCTTGAAGCTGCCGACGCCGGGCAGGACGATACGATCGGCGGCGCGGACCACGTCGGGGTCCGACGTCACCGAGACGTTCTCGGCGCCGGCTGCTCTCAGGGCGTTGGCCACCGATTGCAGATTGCCCGCGCCGTAATCGACGAGAGCCGTGATCTCAGCCACCGAGCACACCCTTGGTCGAAGGGATCGCCCCGCCCTTGCGCGGGTCCAGCTCCACCGCCTGCCGCATCGCGCGGGCGAAGCCCTTGTAGATGCCCTCGATGATATGGTGGTTGTTCTGCCCATAGAGCAGCTCGATGTGCAGCGTGATGCCCACCGCCTGGGCGATCGACTGGAACCAGTGCTCGAACAGCTCGGTGTCCATCTCGCCGAGCCGCGGCTGGGTGAAGCCGGCCTTCCATACCAGCCAGGGGCGGCCCGAGATGTCGAGCGCGACGCGGCACAGCGCCTCGTCCATCGGCGAATAGGCCATGCCGTAGCGGCCGATCCCGGCCTTGTCGCCCAGCGCCTGGCTCAGCGCCTGGCCGATGGCGATGGCGCTGTCCTCGGTCGTGTGGTGCTGGTCGACGTGGAGGTCGCCCTTGATATGGCACTTGATGTCGATCAGCGAGTGGCGCGAGAGCTGCTCGATCATGTGGTCGAGGAAGCCGATCCCGGTGGCGACGTCATAGGCGCCGGTGCCGTCGAGGTCGACCTCGACCGCGATGTCGGTCTCGTGCGTCTTGCGGGTGATCGAGCCTGTGCGCATGACCGGCCTATAGAACACGGCGGCCGGGAATCAATCGCCGCCGCGCCGTGCGTCCGTCTCGGGGGGCGTATCCCCGGGGCAACGCCCGGCGGCGCCTTGTGGAATCTGCGCCGTTTGTGCCTTGACCGGCCCGCGGCGCGTCTCCACTTGACACAGACATGGATGAAACGACGCCCGACAGCCTGATCCCCTACGACGAAATCGTCCAGGAAGCCCTGCGCGCCGTGGTCGGGCGGGTGCTCGGCCAGGTCGAGGCGGCCGGCGGCGTCCTGCCGGGCAGCCATCACTTCTACATCACCTTCAAGACCGGCGCGCCCGGGGTCTCGATCCCGCCGCACCTCAAGGAACGCTTCCCCGACGAGATGACCATCGTCCTCCAGAACAAGTTCTGGGACCTCGCGGTGGCCGAGGATTCGTTCAGCGTCGGCCTGACCTTCAACCAGATCCCGGCCAAGCTCGACATTCCCTTCGCGGCGATCACCGCCTTCGTCGATCCGGCGGTCGACTTCGGCCTCCAGTTCCAGGCGGTGGTGCCCGACATGGAGCCCGCGCCGCACGACGATGCCGAGAACGATTCGCCGGAACGCCAGGAAAATCCGGACGTTAAGGGCAGCGACGACGGCTCGAACGTGGTCACGGTCGACTTCGGCCGGAAGAAATAGGCGCCGCGGGTCCGGCGCCGGAAGCGAGGACGGGAATGGCGAAAGGCGGTATCGTTTCCAGGCTCGGCAAGGTGGCCGACGCGGGCAAGGCGGCGCGGCGCACCGCCAGCAAGGCGAAGCAGGCGGCCCAGGACGCGCCGCCGCCCAGCCCCAACCCGATGACCAACCTGGTGATCGCCGATATCGCCCTGCGCGGCGGCGGGCGGCTGCTGCGCCACGTGGTCGAACACAACCTGCTCAAGACCAAGTATCCCAAGGACACGGCGCGCAGCCTGATCAAGGGCCGCGGCATGGCCCAGGCGTTGATCGGGACGGCCGTGGCGCGGATCGCCACCCGCTCGGTGCCCGGCGCGATCCTGGTCGGCGGCGGCCTGCTCGCCAAGACGCTCTACGACCGCCGCAAGGGCGCCAAGGCCGAGGAGAAGGGCAGGAAGGCCGTCGCCCGCCGCATGGCCAAGGGCGCCTGACCCCCTTGATTCCCGCCCCCGGCTTGCGCCATCAGCGCGCATGGCTACCGATACGCTGCATCGCCGCGGGCTGATGTTCATCCTTTCCTCGCCCTCGGGCGCGGGCAAGACCACGATCGCGCGGCGGCTGCTCCAGCACGACGGGCACATCCGCATGTCGGTCTCGGCCACGACCCGCGCCATGCGCCCGGGCGAGGTCGACGGGCGCGACTACCATTTCGTCAGCCAGGACCGGTTCGACCGGATGGTCGCGGGCGACGAGTTCATGGAATGGGCCCAGGTCTTCGGCCATTCCTACGGCACGCCCAAGGCGCAGATCCGCGCCGGGCTCAAGGAAGGCCGCGACTTCCTGTTCGACATCGACTGGCAGGGCACCCAGCAACTGTTCCAGAAGGCCGAGACCGACGTGGTCCGCGTCTTCCTCCTGCCGCCGAGCCTCGACGAGCTGCGCCGCCGCCTGACCGCGCGCGGCACCGACAGCGCCGAGGTCATCGCCGGCCGCATGGCCCGCGCCCAGTCGGAGATCAGCCACTGGGACGGCTACGACTACGTGGTGGTCAACGACGACGTCGACGCCTGCTTCGCCAAGGTCGTCCAGATCCTCGAAGCCGAACGGATGCGCCGCGCGCGCCAGACCGGCCTGATCGGCTTCGTGCGGGAATTGATGAAGCCGGAAGGATAGGCCGCGCCCTTTCGGTTGCGGCGGGGCAGGGCGCCCATCGTCGAAAACGCTTCAATTCCCCCGCAGTGCGGGTAAAGCCCGGCTCATGGCGAATCCCCAAGACTTGGCGAAGGCCGAAACCCTCATCGAGGCGCTGCCCTACCTGCAACGCTATGCCGGCTGCACCTTCGTGGTGAAGTACGGCGGCCACGCCATGGGCGATCCCGAGCTGGCGCACGATTTCGCGCAGGACATCGTCCTGCTGAAGGCGGTCGGGATCAATCCCGTGGTGGTCCACGGCGGCGGGCCGCAGATCGGGGCCATGCTCAAGAAGCTCGGCGTCGAATCGCGCTTCGTCGACGGCCTGCGCGTGACCGACAAGGCCACGGCCGAGGTCGCCGAGATGGTCCTCTCCGGCTCGATCAACAAGGAGCTGGTCGGCTGGATCGCCGGGGCCGGCGGCAAGGCGATCGGCATCTCGGGCAAGGGCGGCGGGCTCGTCACCGCCGCCAAGGTCCAGC
>Ga0066256_1001122_pt1 | contig 14216 bp, 14 predicted proteins | sample ThiBio_1000_biof_FD_87107 | JGI IMG/M metagenome (GOLD analysis project Ga0066256, IMG submission 87107) | Wastewater bioreactor microbial communities from Cape Town, South Africa - Thiocy_expt_1000_biof (version 2) | ecosystem: Engineered > Bioreactor > Thiocyanate-remediating >...
GCACTTTGCTGACGATGAGGAAGCAGAAGCGACGCAGTCGACGGAGATGGCGGAACGCGTCCCCACCGCGATGCTCCCGCCGACCGGCAGCCCAATCCTCACGACCGCCGATCGCGAGAAGCTGGGCAACGTGCTGCGCGACCTGCTCGAGTGCAAGCGCATGCTTGAGCGCGCCCGCGAAACCTAGGGTGCTGTTGAGACGGGGAGCCGGTCCGCTGCACGCGACACGAGCTACGTGGGAATTCTGAGCCGGCTCGATGCCGCCCGATCCGAATTTGTCAGGAATGATCGAAGGTGGGAAACGGCTAAAACGCGCGAGTTTCCAAAGAGAGTTTTGGTCGGAGCGGCCGGATTTGAACCGACGACCCTTTGTCCCCCAGACAAATGCGCTACCAGGCTGCGCTACGCCCCGACTGAGGCGAACCCCTACAGAACCTGACCCGCTCCTGCAAGGTTGTTTTGCGGTTGCGGCGCGTCCCTTCGCTGCAGGCGGCTTGCGGTTGACCTGATCCGCAAAGCGCCCCAAGAAAGGTCCTCAGTTGCCGGAGGAGCAGATGTCGCTGAGAAGTCTCGGACTACTCGTCGGATTGGCTTCCGGTCTCGTCGCACAGGCGGCGGCCGCTCAAACGGTCAACCCTCGGATTTCGTCCGCGTCCCCCTACAGCGTCGAAGACAATATCGGCCAGGTCATCCTCTATTTCGTGGATGGCCGAACCCAGGCAGAGGCCTTCCGAACCAGCAACGATTTCGATCCGTTCCAGATCAGGCCGGCCGACCTGCTCTACACGGTCCGCGGCTTCTTCATCACCTATGGCTACGATGGCAAGGCGCTTCGGGAGGGCGAACTGGCGCTGTTTCCGCAGTTCAGGACACCGCGTGAGGCTTTCGAGCCGAGCGAGCCGACGCCTGCGATCATTCCTTTCGCCCTCATGCAGATGGGCACGTGTCACGCCGGTTATGTGACCGGGCATCCAGTCCCCGATACGATCAGGGCCGTGGACCTGACGGGCGAGATCTGCCACGCGGCAACGGTGGAAGAGCTTGTTTTCGCCGACTATGCGTCCGCCCATCCAGATGTGGCTGAAGCTCCAGCGGATGAGCCCGTGGCAGACGAAACGGCGCCCGCCGAAGCGCCTGCATTCGACGTTTCGAATCCCACCGGCGTCGATCTCGATGTCATCGTCTGGGCGGCCTACAATGCTGCTTACAATCACGCTCTTGCAGATGGCGACTACCTCTTTGCACGCGGCGACGACTATCCCGATCTTCGCGCGGCAATCCTCGCCGAAGTGACGAAGGAAGGCTATGGCGGCGTGTCGGTGCCCGCGGCGCCGTCCATCTCGCTGGCCGAAGCTTTGTCCTGCGCACCGGCCGGCACCACAGAGCTTCGCGTGCAGTTCGTTGCTGGCAACGCGGGCATCGTGCTGGTCGCCGCCTCCGACCGACTGAAATCCTCCTATCGCTACGACCCGATAGTGTCGCCGGAGCTCGAGGTCGCGTCGGCGGGTGACTGTCACGCAGCGGGACCGGGGCGCGCCGGCGCCGTCAACGTTCCCTGAGGCTTGCCGATTGCTTGAATCCGACCTCGAAGCTGCACTCGGCCTTTGGGCCGAGACTGTTGGCGGCCACGCGTCGCTGATCAATGTTTCGGAGAACCACACCTACCGGATCGATGCGCCTGCCGGCCGGTTCATTCTGAGGCTGCACCGGGCAGGCTACCAGTCGGCCCCGAGCATCCGCAGCGAGCTGGCCTGGCTTGCTGCGCTGCAAGGCGCCTTGCCGGTGGCCGCGCCGTTGGTCGGCAGCGACGGCGAAGCGTTGCAGGTCTGGAACGACCGCCACCTCGTTCTCTTCCGGTTCGAGCCGGGGGAGGAGCCGCAGGAAGATGCGCCGCTGGTACCGTTGTTCCGCGTCCTCGGTCGCTATGCGGCGACCCTCCATCTCCACGACGCCGGCTGGCGGAAGCCGCCTGGCTTTACTCGGATGCGATGGATGGCGGATGCGATCCTCTCGCCGCAGGGATTGTGGGGCGACTGGCGACGCACGCCGGGCGCGGGAGCGGTGCAGGCGCGGCTGATGCGTCTTGAACAGCGTCTCCGCGAACTGCTCGTGGACGAAAGCCCCGGGCGCTATGGCCTCGTCCACAGCGACATGCGGCTCGCCAACCTGCTGGTCGACGGCGACCACGTGACGCTCATCGATTTCGACGACTGCGGCTACAATTGGTACCTCTATGACCTCGCGGCCAGTCTCAGTCTGATCGAAACCCGCCCCGATCTCGATCAACTGATCGAATCGTGGCTGGAGGGCTACCTACCCGTACGGTCCCTCGATCAGCAGGATCTCGCGCTGATCCGGCCGCTGATCCTGCTGCGCCGCATGGCGCTGCTGGCCTGGATCGGCACGCATGCCGACACCGATCTAGCGCGCCGCCACGGCCGGAACTTTGCCGCGGACACGGCGATGCTTGCCGATCGGTTGCTCCCCTAGATGAGCGCCGAGAGCGGCTTGTCCTCGCCAGGCGCTACCCGATCATAGGCGGCGGTAACGCCCCAGATGAGGCCGGCAATCAGGAAGAAGTGACGCCAGTGGTCGAGGTCGATGATCGCCGCTTCGATGCAGAGCGGTACGAACGTCGCCACCAGAGGGATCAGCAACAGCCGGTTGGGGGAGGGGCGGATAACGAAGCTCAGGCCTCGCCAGATGGTTGAGAACACCAGTACGTAGAACAGGAAGCCGCCGCCCCAGCCGTAGACGAGCAGCACGTTCACATAGCTGTTGTGTGGTAGCTCGGTGATGCGTGTGGTTTCGAACTCGTTGGGCCCGATGCCGAGCGGGTTGGCGAGCGCCATCTCCCATGCATAGCCCTGTCGGCCGAACCGCCCGGTCTCGCCCTCGTCATAGTTCTGCGAGCTGGCGCGGACCTCGAACAGTCGACTGACCTGCGGAATGCTGAGCATGCCGGCGAGCGCGACGATCATCGCCATTACCCCCGCCATGGCGATCAGCATCATCCGGACCTTTTCCCGGGCATGCGCTTCGAGAAAGAAGACCAGCAGGAAGACGATGCCGGCCGATGCCGCCAGGTGCCCCCAGGCGGCGCGCGAAAAGCTGGCGAAGACGCCGATGGCGATCACCATGAACAAGGCCCCGGCCCACAATGCGCGCCAGCGCGTGCCCAGCAGGATCCGCTGCAGCAGGTACATGGCGGGCAGGATCAGGAAGGGGCCGAAGACATTAGGGTCGTTGAAGAAGGCCTTGGCACGGCCGAACTTGGTGAGCAACTCCGAGCCGGACAGATACCCCAGGGTGCCGGCCAGCGCTCCGATCACCGCCGTGACGATATAGGCGCCGATGATCAGCCGCATCTTGCGCTGCGGCGCGTCGGCCACGTAGTTGGCGACGAAATAGCTGGTGAACAGCAGGAAGATCGTAACCGCCTGAAAGATCAGCGAATCCGTCAGCTCATGCATCCGCGCCTGGAAGGCGGCGAGCAGCGCGAAGGGGATCAGCGCCGCGAAGATGACGAGGAGCCCGAGAGTCGAGCGGTGAAGCCCAAATCCAGCGAACAGGGCTACGCCGAGGACGAGCAGGAAGCTCAGTTCGTAGGGCGAGGGCTCGGTGATGACGAAGCCGCCGAGGAAGATCCAAAGCGCCACCGTCCAGTCGAGGACACGGGCCAGCCGGGCCTTGAGCCAGGCGGCGCCTCGCGATCTGGCATCGATGCTGTCGGCCGTTGCGGTGAGCGCCATGCGGGGCGCCTAGAAGGCGTTCTCGTTCTTGGAAACGAGCGACAGCGGGGTCATGAACAGGATGTAGAGATCGAGGAAAATTGACCAGTTTTCAATGTAGTAGAGGTCGTGATGGACTCTCTGCATGATCTTGTCGACGGTGTCGGTCTCGCCGCGCCAGCCGTTGATCTGGGCCCACCCGGTGACCCCCGGCTTGACCCGGTGGCGGGCGAAATACCCTTCAACTGCCTCGTAGTAGAGCTTGTTGTCCGCCTTCGCCTGCAGGGCATGGGGACGCGGACCGACGACTGAAAGTTCGCCCTTCAGCACGTTGAAAAACTGCGGAAGTTCGTCGATAGACGTCTTTCTTATGATGCGACCCACACGAGTTACGCGAGGGTCCCCCTTGGTGACGAGTTTGCTCGCATTCGCATCCGACATGTCTGTGTACATCGAGCGGAATTTGTAGATCTCGATCAGCTCGTTGTTGAAGCCGTGCCGCTTCTGCTTGAAGATGACCGGGCCCTTGCTCTCGAGCTTGATGGCGATGGCGGTGATGAGCATCACCGGCGACAGGAGGATGATCGCGACCAGCGCGACGATCTTGTCGAACAGCCACTTGAAGACGAGGTTCCAGTCCGAGATCGGCCGGTCGGCGATATCGAAGACCGCGACCTCGCCGAGGTAGGAATAGGCCTTCGAGGTAAAGCGCAGCTTGCTCATGTGGGCCGACAGCCGGATGTCGACCGGCAGCACCCAGAGTTGCTTCAGCATTTCGAGCACGCGCTTCTCGGCGCTGAGCGGCATCGAGACGATGACGAGGCCGACGCGGGTCTGGCGGGCGAACTCGATGAGATCGGGGACCTTGCCCAGCTTCGGCAATCCGGCGACCGATTCCGGCGAGCGGTCGTCGTCGCGGGCGTCGAAGAGGCCGAACAGACGGATGTCGTTCTGGGCGCCGGTGCGGATGGCTCCGATCAGTTCCTCGGCCGCCGCGCCGCCGCCGACGATCACGGTGCGGCGCTTCAGCTTGCCCTCTCGGGTCCACTGCTGGACCACGGCGCGCAGCGACAGGCGAAAGACCACGAGCAGCAGGGCGCCGCTGGCGAACCAGCCGGTCAGCCAGACGCGCGAGACGTAGTCGGACGCCTTGAACAGGAACACACCGACGGCGATGACGGTGAAGATCAGCGACCAGCTGGCGAGCACGCGGCCGGTCTGCATCACGGCAGTGCGGTAGGCCGCGACCTTGTGCGTGCCGGTGGCATTGAACAGCACGTTGGCGGCGATCACGGCGCCCATGATGATCGAGACGTAGAGCCCGGTGTCCTCGGAGACGTAGGCGCCGTGGATGGCGAAGCCGAGGGTCGCCAGCAGCAGCGCCTCTATGGCCTGGGCCACCCCGACGATCACGGCGCCCGAATAGGTCGGCTCCACCGGCGCGCTGACAATCCGCTGCGCGGCATCGGAGAGGACGGTGGGACCGCCACGAGAGGCGGACTGCGCCGCGACGTGGTCGAGAACTGCCTGCTTGGGATCGAGACGGAACATGATCGGACTACCGCAAACCAACTGCGCCGGATGCTAGGGCAGCACCGTTAAGAAACCGGTGAAAACAAGCGGCAAAAGCGGCTATCGCGCCGCCAGCGCCCGCCGGTACAGCGCCTCGATTGCCGTCGCCATCCGGCTCACCGAAAACTCCGTCCGCACATGCATGAGCCTCAGGTGCATTTCGGCCTTGGCGCTGGCGGGATTGTCGAGCGCGGACTGCATGGCCTTGCGCAGTGCCGCCGTGTTGCCCGGCGGAACGAGACTGCCCGCAGTGGGGCCAAAAATCTCCGGGATGCCACCGACCCTCGTGGCGATGACGGGAAGGCCGGCCGCCGCCGCTTCCATCACCACGTAGGGCAGGGATTCGGCGAGCGAGGGGACAACTGAAATGCGCCCCAGGGGAAGGACGTCGCGGGCCGGTCGGACCCCCAGCAGGGTGACGCGACCGGCGAGACCGAGGGTGTCGATCTGCGCCTTGAACTTCTCGAAATCCGGTCCGCCGCCCGCCATGGCAAGGGTTGCCGGACGGCCGTCCTTGGCCTTTACCTCGACGAGCGCTTCGAGGAGGGACTGAATGCCCTTCAGGTCCCGAAACTCGCCGATGTAGACGAAATCGCGCGCGTCGGGAGCCTCGACCACCGGAACGAATTCCGGCTCGGTCAAGCCATTGTGAATGACCGGATCGGGGCACTTCGGTTTGCCGATGAGCCGGTGGAAGGCGTCGCGTGCGAACTCGCTTTCGAAGACGATGGCGTCAGTGACTGGCAGCAGCACGCGCTCGAAGCCCTGAAAGAGGCGGCCCTGAAGCGACCTGGGCGAGAAGTGCAGGACCCCGCCATGCGTCGTGTAGAGCGCGATACGGCGTCCGCGTGCCAGTCGGGCATTGAGCCCGCCCTTGGCGCCATGTCCATGCAGCACGTCGACATGCAGTCGATCCGCCAGCTTGCCGATGGCGCGCGGAGTCGTGAAATCGCCCTTGCCGATGACGCGCGGCATCGGCAGCGCATGGATGCCCAAATAGGCGAATGGGCGCATGCGCTCAAGTCGCTGGGCGGTGAGTTCGTCCGAACTCAGGCTGTCGACGACAATGCCGACGCGATGGCCGCGTGCCGCCAGCGCCTGCGTGAGATCGTTGACGTGGCGGAACAGGCCGCCGACGGGAGCACGCAGGATCTGGAGGATGTTCAGCGCCCGGTCGCCGTCGTCGGCGATGCTGTCCTCGAACTCGAGGTCTCCGAGCCGATCCCCGGTCATCTTCATCCCACGCTTCGGCCGCCCCCCGGCGACGCTCGGTGGTCAACATAGAATGCCGGAGTTAACGGGACGTGGGAGCGTGGAACGCTAGAGCCAGCGCTCCATCAGGACGATGGTGTCCCCGGGGTAGATCGGGAAATCGAGGTCGACGACGCCCTTGACCATTTCCTTGCCCTGACGCCGGTAAACGACGGCACGGGTTCGGTCCGCGGTCTCGCTGAAGCCGCCGGCCGTGGACACCGCGGCGCGAACGGTCATGCCGTAGACGTAGACGAACTGGCCGGCCGTCTTCACGGCGCCCTGGATAAAGAAGGGGCGATAGGTATCGATCTCGACCGCGACGCTGGGATCGCGGATATAGCCCTGCGAGAGGGCGGAGGTGATGGCGGCGGCAGTGCTCTGGGTCGTGAGGCCGCGGACCCTGACCGAACCGACCAAGGGCAGTGAGATCGCGCCGCCGTCGTCGACCCGATAGGTCTTGGTGAGCTCGGCTTCGCCGTAAACCGTCACCCGGATATTGTCTCCGGTGTCGAGGGTGTAGGGGCCCTTTACCTCGACAAGATAGGTCGACGGTCGTGCATTGATCGCACAACCCGCCGCCAGCGGCACCAGCATCAGAACAAGCAACAAACGCAACCAGCGCATGATCAACCCATGCATGAGCAATGCCGGCAGTGTCGCGCCGGTATGGTTAAGATTCTGCTTAGCCCGACGATCCGCGTTGCGAATTGCAATGCCGGCTTAACTGAATGTTGACCACGTTCGGCTCACACTTCGCGCGTCGAAATGGGTGAATGAACATGAGCGCAGAGCCTCGCGCCGAAGATCAGCGCATCGATATTGGTGCCATGCTGGGCGCTTTGCTGTCGCGCTGGATACGCATCCTGATCGTGACCATCCTCGCGCTCGGCACGGCCTTCGCGGTCCTGCAGTTCATGCCCAAGCTGTACGAGTCGACGGCCAGCATCCTGGTCGAGCAGCGTACCAATGCGGCGACACGCATTCCGGGAGAGCAACCCTCGTCACAGCCATCGATCCCGGTCGAGGCGATGATGTCGAGCCAGATCGAACTCATCAAATCGCGCGATACGCTGCTGGGCGTCATCGACAGCCAAAACCTGCGCTCCGAGCCGGAGTTCACCGGCATCGGCTTCAACCCCGTCAGTGCGGTGCTGCAACTGCTGAACGAACGCCTGACAGTGGTGCGGGAACGTGACTCGGCGGTGATCTCGATCAACGTCCGCTCCACCGACCCCGCGCTGGCAGCGCGGATCGCCAATGCCATCGCCAATGCGCATGTGCAGCGGCGGACGGCGCTGTCGCTGTCAGATACGGCAGAAGCTTCCGTCTGGCTGGAGCAGGAGATCGCCCGGCTGAGCGTCAAGGTGGAGCAGGCCGAGCGCGCCGTCGCCGACTACCGCGTGGACAACGACCTGTTCCGCGGCGCCAACAATACGACGGTGCTCGACACCCAGCTGTCGAGTATCGCAACGCAGATCACCGCGGCGCAGGAACGCAAGAACTCGGCGCAGTCGCGCGCCAATCTCATCCGTGAACTGCTGGCCGCCGGCCAGCCGATCGACGGCGTCGAGGATGTCCGCAACTCGGTGGTGATCCAGCAGCTGAGCCAGACGCGCGCCACGCTCCAGGGCGAGCTGGCACAGCGTTCGTCGACCCTGCTCAACAACCATCCGACCATCCGGGCCCTGCGCGCGCAGGTGGCCGAGATCGAGGAACAGATCGCGCGCGAGGGGCGTCGCGTCGCCACCGCGCTCGAGTCCGAAGCCGGGATCGAAGGCAACGTCGAGTCGTCGCTGCGCGAAGACATGGCGCGGCTGAAGCTGTCGGTCTCGACGGCGACCCGCGATACCGTCGCGCTCGACAGCCTGGAGCGTGAGGCCAAGGCCCAGCGCGACCTGCTCGAGTCGTACCTGCTGCGCTACAGCGATGCTGCGTCGCGGACCAATGCCGGCTCGGCACTGCCCGATGTGCGTGTCATCACGGTCGCTGCCCCCTCTGTCAGCCCGGCCTCGCCCAAGACGGCATTCGTGCTCGGTGCGGTCGGCTTCGTGGCGCTGGCGCTGCAGATCGGCGGTGTGCTGTTCGGTGAACTGATGTCGGGCAGGGCGCTCACTGGCCGTCCCGCCGCGCGCCCGGCGGACGAATGGGAGCCGGCGGCGGACGAACTTGCGACCGAAGAAGGCGCTGAAGCGCCCTTTACGGAAGAGCCGCAGGACGAGCAGGTCTTTGTCGACGGCGACGAGTTCGGTTCCGAGTTCGAACCCGGACCAACACCGGACACCGGCGACGACTTTGCGCCGGTCGCCGCGTTTGACGACGAGCCCGAGTTGTTCGCCGAAGTGTCCGAGCCGACCGAGGACAGCGTGGACGAGGACAGCGTGGACGAGGACGCGATCCCGTCCTATCGCGAGCAGTTCGACCTGTCGGACGAGTTCAACTTCAATTTCGATGGCGAGGGAGCTGAGCCGGAGACTACCGTGCCAGACCTGCCGTCGCTCGCCGCCGCGCCGGCCGCGCGGCGTGCGCCCGAAACGATCGATCCGGCCGTCGGCGAGAATGCGCTGGAGCTCAGCAATCTGAGCGCCGACATCGCCCTGGGCCGCGTGCGGGTGGTGATGCTCGCCGGGCTCAGCAGCAACAGCGACTGCGAGATTGTCGCCGACGTGCTCGTCGACGACGCGCTGGACCGCGGGCTGAGCGTCGTTCGCATCGATGCAGGCAGCGGCCGCAACTCGGCGGCTCCGGGCCTGACGGACCTTGCCGCTGATCGGGCCAGCTTCGGCGACGTCGTGCACCGCGTGCGCGAGGGGCTGGCGGAGGTACCCTGGGGCCACCAGTCTGCGCTCGAACGCCGCTCGATGCGTCCGACCACGCTGATCGAGGCGCTGGGCGATATCTACGAGGTGGTCATCGTCACCACCGGGCGGATCGGCATGTCGTCGGCGCTGCCGATGTTCGCCGGCGTGCCGTGCCGGCTCGTCCTCGTCGGGGCGACGCGGCCCGATCGTGCGGCAGTGCAGGGCGCAGTGGAAGATGCGGCCAATCTCGGCTTCGAGATCGACCAGGTGGTGAGCTCGATGCGCCAGCGCGAACTCGCCTGACCGGCATGTCGCTGCGCTATGCCGCGATCCGGGCGATGTTCGAGGGCCTGTGGCTCTCGCAACTGCCGCGGATCATCCGCAGCGTCTCGAAATGCCGCGGCGTGATCTTCACGCTGCACCGCGTGCTGCCCGACGATCCGGCGGACTTTTCTCCCAACTCGATCCTGCAAGTGAAGCCGGACTTTCTCGATTTCACCATCCAGCGCGTGCGTGAGCTGGGGCTCGATATCGTCGATCTCGGCGAGGGGCTGCGCCGCATCGAGAGCGACGAGAAGGAGAAGCCCTTCGCGGTGTTCACCTTCGACGACGCGTACCGCGACAACTATCGGCACGCATTGCCGATCCTGAGGCGGCACCAGTGCCCGTTCACGCTCTACGTGCCGACTGCGCTGGTCGATGGGGTGGGCGAGATCTGGTGGCAGGCGCTGGAGGATATCATCGCCAGCCAGGACGCCGTCGCGGTGACCTATGCCGGCGAGACCGAGTATATCGCCACCGCGACGCTCGCCGAAAAGAACGAGGCCTTCGACCAGATCTATGGCCGCATGCGGGCGATGCCAGAGGCGGACCGCGTCGACCTGATCCGGGCCCTCGCGGCGCAGTACGGCTTCGACCTCCAGGCGCATTGCCGCGAGCTGATCATGAACTGGTCCGAACTCAAGACCTTCGCCGGCGAGCAGCTCTGCACGCTGGGCGCGCATACGGTGCATCACTACGAGCTGTCCAAGCTCACCGCGGCCGAGGCCCGCAACGAGATCGAGCAATCGATCCGGATCATGAAGGCGCAGTTCGGCAAGGCGCCGATCCACCTGTCGTACCCGATCGGCGGCGTGGCGGCATGCGGGCAGCGGGAATTCGAGATGGCGCGCGACCTGGGGCTGCGCTCGGCGGTGACGACCCGCCCGGGTGGGGTCTATGCGAAGCACCGGGACAGCCTGCACGCGCTGCCGCGCATCTCGCTCAACGGCCTGTTCCAGTCGCGGCGCTATGTGGATGTCTTTGCCACCGGCGCGATCTTCGCGATGATGCCGGGCGGCTGAGCCGCCTCAGGCGTCGGGCTTCGACATCCAGCGAATGATCCATGTTGCTGGGAAAAACCAGCCCATGCCGGCGATCGCGAAGAAGATGATCGCGCCGACGACGATGCTGTAGACGACGACCAGCGCCAAGAGGCCGAACGTGCCCAGGAGCTTTCGCGTCCGCTGCGTCATCACCAACTCCTGCGTCATCGCCGCCATTGCCAAAGCCGACCCCCGGCAGTAGCAAGCGCGCGGAATGGACCCGACTTTGCCGACAAGCGCAATCACCCCCCCGGCCGTCAGATCGCCGCAGGAACGCCTGGGGCCGGTCCGGCTGTGGCTCTACGTCATGGCGGCGCTCGTGCTGCTGATGGTCGTTGTCGGCGGGGCGACCCGACTTACCGAATCCGGCCTGTCGATCACCTCGTGGCGGCCGATCTCCGGCATGGTTCCGCCGCTGTCCGATGCCGACTGGCAGGCGGAATTCGACGCCTACAAGCAGATCCCGCAATACACAGAGGTGAACTCGTGGATGGGGATCGAGGACTTCAAGTACATCTTCTGGTGGGAGTGGTCGCACCGGTTCCTCGGGCGCATCATCGGGCTGGCGTTTGCCATTCCCTTCGTGATCTTCCTGCTGCAGCGGCGCTTTACCTGGGACCTGGCGGCGCCACTGGGAGGGCTGTTCGTGCTCGGCGGCTTCCAGGGCTTCCTGGGCTGGTGGATGGTGTCTTCGGGGCTCACCGAACTGACCTCCGTCAGCCAGTATCGCCTCGCGGCGCACCTGGGGGCGGCCGCGATCCTGTTCATCGCACTGATCTGGGTGGCGCGCCGGTTGATCCCGACCGAACGACAATTTCCCGTGCCGATCGCCGAGCCGCCGCGTGAGACCGGGCGCTGGCCGATTGTCGTCCTGCTGCTGCTGGTGCTGCTCCAGATCGTTGCCGGCGCGTTCGTCGCGGGGCTGGATGCCGGTCTCGCCTGGAACACTTGGCCGCTGATGGATGGCGCTCTGATCCCGCCCAACCTGCTGCCGCTCGAGCCGTTCTGGCGCAATTTCTTCGAGAACCACCTGACGGTGCAGTTCATCCACCGGATGATTGCCTATGCCATCGTTCTTTATGTCGGCTGGATGCTGTGGCGGCAGAGCCGGGCAGGGGGCTGGGGCGGCGTCCACGGCTGGCTGCCAAGGCTGGCGCTGCTGGTACTGCTGCAGGTCCTGCTCGGCATTGGCACGCTGGTGATGGTCGTGCCGTTGTCGCTGGCCCTCGGACATCAGGCGCTGGCGTTCATGCTGGCCGGCGCCGTCACCGCCTATCTGGCGGACATGACCCCGCGCCGCATTTAGCGGCCGGCCGCCATTGGCACGGCCACAATTGCTCCCCATGTGATCCGGACCGGAAGGGAGCACTGCATGACCGACAAGGATGAAGGACGCATCAACCGCCAGTTTGGCCGGATCGAGCGGATGGTGCCGGCTGCGGCAAAGCTGCTGGAATGGCTGCGCCGGCCGGCGACCCGACTGGTGCGCATTCCCATCGGAATCCTGCTGATCCTGGGCGGCATCTTCAGCTTCCTGCCGGTGCTCGGCATCTGGATGCTGCCGCTCGGCCTGCTGCTGCTCGCGCTCGATGTCGCGTTCCTCCGCACCCCTATCGCCGGCACGATCGTCCGCTCGATGCGCAAGTGGAATACGTGGCGGCGAAGCCAGCGCCGCGAGGAGCCGCGCGAGGGGTGAGCGTGAACCGCCGAAAGCGGCGGAAACGCTGGGGATCGCGAAGTGGTAACTGGATACCACAAGTTAAGTCATTGAATTATATGAGCTCGTGGTTTCCGCTTGACGCGGCATTTATGCGCTCCTATACGCGCGCCACGAAACCCGGCGGGGCAGGGCCTTCGCCTCGTCTTCCAAGGAACGAAAACAATGAGCACTTACACGGCAAAGCCGAGTGAGATCCAGAAGAAGTGGGTCTTGATCGACGCCGAAAACCTGGTGGTCGGCCGTCTCGCCTCCATCATCGCCATGCGCCTGCGCGGCAAGCATCTGCCGACCTTCACGCCGAACATGGACATGGGCGACAACGTCGTCGTCATCAATGCCGACAAGGTCAAGCTGACGGGCAACAAGCTCGACCAGCACAAGTTCTACTGGCACACGGGCTTCCCCGGCGGCATCAAGGATCGCTCTGCGCGCCAGCTGCTCACCGGCCGGTATCCCCAGCGCGTGCTCGAGAACGCCGTTCGTCGCATGCTGCCGGGCGGCCCGCTCTCCCGCGCCCAGCTCAAGAACCTCCGCGTCTATGCCGGTGCCGAGCATCCGCATGAGGCGCAGCAGCCGGTCAAGGTCGACGTGGCATCCTTCAATTCCAAGAATGTGAGGGCCAAGTAATGGCCGAGACCATCAACTCGCTCGAAGACCTCGCTTCGGTCGCGCCGGCAGCCGCTGCGGCCGCCCCCGTCTACACCCAGAAGCTGGACAAGGAAGGCCGCGCCTATGCCACCGGCAAGCGCAAGAACGCCATCGCGCGTGTCTGGCTGAAGCCCGGTAATGGCAAGATCACCATCAACGGCAAGGAGTTCAACGCCTTCTTCGCCCGTCCGGTGCTCCAGATGATCCTGCAGCAGCCGATCGTCGCCACTGCCCGCAAGGACCAGTACGACGTGATCGCGACCGTTTCCGGCGGCGGCCTTTCCGGCCAGGCCGGCGCTGTCCGCCACGGCATTTCGCAGGCGCTGACCCACTACGAGCCCGAGCTTCGCGCCGTACTCAAGAAGGGTGGCTTCCTGACCCGCGACAGCCGCGTGGTCGAACGCAAGAAGTACGGTCGCGCCAAGGCCCGCCGGTCCTTCCAGTTCTCCAAGCGCTGAGCCTGGACATATCACCGCATTTCGAAGGGCCGGAGCGATCCGGCCCTTCGCTTTTCGTGCCGATGCCGTAAGGAAGGCGAATGAGCGCGCTGCCCCGCAAAGTGCTGACCGTCACGGATGCCTGGCATCCGCAGGTGAACGGCGGGGCCGGTTCCATGGAGCGCACGGGCGAGGAACTGAACCGCCGCGGCATCGAGACGGCGTACATCACGCCGGAGGGCTTCAAGACCTTCCCCATGCCCACCTACGACGAGATCCGGCTGTCGTTGACCCTGTCCGGACCGGTCAACCGTCGCATCGAGGAGATCGGCGCGGACGCCATCCACATTGCGACGGAGGGGCCACTCGGCATCATCGCCCGGCGTTGGTGCGTCAGGAACAGGGTGCCGTTCACGACCGCCTATCACACGCAGTTTCCCGAATACCTGCAGGCCCGCGCGCCTGTGCCGCTGACGGTTTCGTATGCCTTCATGCGCTGGTTCCACCGGCCGGCGTCGGCCTGCCTCGTGGGCACGCCGTATCTCAGGGGGCTGCTGGAGCAGCGCGGCTTCAGCAATATCGCGCTCTGGCCCAAGGGCGTGGACACAACACTGTTCCACCCGGACAAGCGCGACGAGATCAACCTCAGAAAGCCGATCTTCCTCTATGTCGGGCGCGTCGCGGTGGAGAAA
>Ga0066256_1003790_pt1 | contig 14215 bp, 18 predicted proteins | sample ThiBio_1000_biof_FD_87107 | JGI IMG/M metagenome (GOLD analysis project Ga0066256, IMG submission 87107) | Wastewater bioreactor microbial communities from Cape Town, South Africa - Thiocy_expt_1000_biof (version 2) | ecosystem: Engineered > Bioreactor > Thiocyanate-remediating >...
TGCCCTTGCCGATCTCTGACAAAATCGTGTCTAGACCACCCGTGATGTTTTTTGCATCGTTCGCCGTAATGATGCCTTGAGCGGCCAGCATGGCTGCATGGGCCTTGGACGCAGCAATGTCCTGGGCGTAAAGGTGTTGATCGACGTCGATCGAGACGTTGATTTCCTCCATGATCGCATCGGGGCTTTCACCGAAGCGGCCGCCCCACATCTTGTTGCTCATGCGCTCTTACTCATTCGCTTGCCGGCTCAAAGCCTTCATCAATTTCACAAACCATCATCGCAGCCAACCCGCCCCGGAGTATGACAAGCACGATGCCTGATCCCGTCCAGCAGCAAACCGGCCAGCCTCGGAAACCCCTCCGCCGCATCCCGATGGTGATCGCCGCCGTTTTTGTCGGCGCTGCGATCGGATATGTCGGGGTATACGGGATCGATGGCCTGACAGGCAATCCACCCGGCGATCCGACCTGCCGCCCGGCGGTCGATCTGGCGAAAAAGATCGCTCCGCTGGCGCGCGGCGAGGTCGCCGCATTAACCATGGCGAAGAGCCCCCTGCGCGTGCCGGACCTCGCCTTCGAGGACGCCGATGGAAAGGCGCGCAAGCTGTCCGAATGGCGCGGCCGGACCGTACTGGTCAATCTGTGGGCGACGTGGTGCGTGCCATGCCGGAAGGAAATGCCCGCACTTGACGAGTTGGAGGGCAAGCTGGGCAGCAAGGATTTCGAAGTTGTCGCCATCAATATCGATACCCGCGACCTTCACAAGCCGAAGGATTTCCTGAAAGAAGGCAACCTCACTCGCCTGGGCTTTTTCGCCGATCCGAAGGCCAGGGTCTTTCAGGAATTGAAGGCCGTCGGACGTGCGCTGGGCATGCCGACCTCCGTTCTGGTCGACGGCGCGGGCTGCGAAATCGCCACCATCGCGGGCCCGGCCGAATGGGCGAGCGACGACGCGATCAAGCTCATCAAGGCCGCCTCAGGGCAATAATCACTCATGTCGATTGATCGCGGTTCCCCAGGGAGCCGCCTCTTGACGTGGCCGGCCGCGTCTCTATACTTAACCAAATGGTTTACTATTCGAGCGACCATCTGAACCGTGTTTTCGCCGCCGTCGCCGATCCGACGCGGCGTGCGCTACTGGCGGAACTGGAGGGACGCGACAACGTCACCATCAGCGAACTGGCGAAACCGTTCGCCATGTCGCTGCCAGCCATCATGAAACATCTCGATGTGCTCTCGGACGCAGGGCTCATCACCAGGACCAAGACCGGGCGGACCGTAACGTGCCGTCTGACCGCGGCTCCGATGGAGCAGGCCATGGAATGGCTCAGCCGTTATCAGCGCTTCTGGACCGCCCAACTCGATCGTCTCGCCGCTTTCGTGGAGAAGGACTTATGCTCACCCAGCCAAGCCTCACCCTCGCCCGCCGCCTCAACGCTCCCGCCGAAAAAGTCTTCGAAGCGTGGACGGACCCGAAAAAACTCGTCCAGTGGTTCGGACCCGCACACACCCTGACCGATACCGTGAAGGCGGACATGGATGTCCGCGCGGGCGGTCTCTACCGCGTCAGCTTCAAGACCGACGACGGCCAGTATCATGAGGTCGGCGGCGAATATCTCGAGGTCACGCCGCCGCAGCGGCTGGTATTCAGTTGGGCCTGGCACTCCACGCCAGAGCGCATGTCGCAGGTGACCGTTGCGCTGCGCGCCGAGGGCGACATCACGCTCCTGACACTCACGCACGACAAATTCTTCAACGAGGACGCTCGCGACGGCCACAAGCGCGGTTGGACCGGCACGCTCGACAAACTCGAACGATATTTTGCCTGAGCCGCTGGCAGCTCCGCACATCGATCAAGAAAGGAATTCAACATGCAGTATGTCGACGGATTCGTTTTGCCCGTGCCGAAGAAAAATCTGGCCGCCTATAAGGCAATGGCAAAGAAAGCCTGCCGGGTCTGGCTCGATCACGGCGCGCTGGATTACCGCGAGTGCGTAGCGGAGGACGTCAAGCCCGGCAAGATCACCTCCTTCCCGCAGAGCGTGAAGTTGAAGGCCGGCGAGACCGTCGTGTTTTCCTGGATCACCTACAAGTCGCGCAAGCATCGCGACCGGGTGATGGAGAAGGTGATGAAGGACCCGCGCCTCGCGGACATGATGGACCCGAAGACGCTGCCGTTCGACGGCAAGCGCATGTTCTTCGGCGGGTTCGACACCATCGTCACAGCGTAAGGCCCCGGCCGTCGCCGCTCACACGACAAACACCTCAGGAGGAATCCATGCAGACGATCGTTCCGTGCCTGTTTTTCGACGGCAAGGCCGAGGAAGCCGTCAACTTCTACAAATCCGTCTTCAAGAGCGCGAAGGTCGGACACATCTCCCGCTATGGCGACAACATGCCGATGCCGAAGGGCTCGGTAATGACCGCAGAACTGGAAATCGCGGGCCAGAAATTCCTGGCGCTGAACGGACCGCCGATGTTCACGTTCTCTCCCGCCATCTCGTTCATGGTGAACTGCGAAACGCAGCAGGAGATCGATTATTACTGGGACAAGCTGTCGGAAGGCGGCGAGACGCAACAGTGCGGCTGGCTGAAAGACAAGTTCGGCCTGTCGTGGCAGATCGTGCCGAGCGAGATGCCTCACCTGATGGGAAACGCATCGCCCGCGCAGTCGCAGAAGATCATGGAAGCGGTCATGACGATGACCAAGCTCGACATCGCGGCGCTGAAGCAAGCCTATGAACGCGCGGCCTGAGAAGGTCCCGCCCAAGCGTGACGCGGGCAGCCTTTATGCCCGCGTCTTCGACATCGCATGGCGCCATGCCGAGCGGATGACTCACCTGACGGAAATCGCAGGAATGCCGTGGGATGATTGTCACGGTGAAGATCTGGCAGGCTCTGCTCCAGAGCTGCCTGAACTGACAGGTCGAAAGACTCCCGGCCGGCCGGTGCCCGCCGAATGAAAGTCAGACAGAAATATCGAGATTGCCGCCGACGCCCGGCGGGTTTGCGGCGGGCTGGAGCAACTGCAGCACCGATTTTTCCGAATCGATATTCTGCTTCATGACGCTGGTCGCGATCTGCTGCTGGGTGTTGGCAGCCTGCATGGCCATCATGCTGCTGACAATGCTCATCACGTCCATTGAAGCACACTCTCCCGACTCGACAGGCGCGAACCTAGGCGGAGAGGGTTAACAAAGTCTGGAAGACGGGCTTTCGCGCGTCAGCGCGTCGGGACCGGCTTGTCGCCGCGATAATCGTAGAAGCCGCGCTGCGACTTGCGGCCGAGCCAGCCGGCCTCGACATACTTCACCAGCAGCGGGCACGGGCGATACTTGGAATCGGCGAGCCCTTCATGCAGCACCTGCATGATCGAGAGACAGGTATCGAGACCGATGAAGTCCGCCAGTTCAAGCGGCCCCATCGGATGATGCGCGCCGAGCTTCATCGCAGCGTCGATGGCTTCGACATTGCCGACGCCTTCATACAGCGTATAGATCGCCTCGTTGATCATCGGCAGCAGGATGCGATTGACGATGAAGGCCGGGAAATCCTCCGACACCGCGATCTGCTTGCCCAGCTTGGTCACGAAGGTGCGGGCGGCATCGAACGTCTTATCGTCGGTGGCAATACCGCGGATCAGTTCGACCAGCTCCATCACCGGAACCGGATTCATGAAATGGATGCCGATGAAGCGCTCCGGACGACCGGTCGAGGCGGCAAGGCGCGCGCCCGAGATCGACGAGGAGTTGGAGGCGATGATCGCCTCGGGCTTCACCACGGCGCAGAGGTCGTGGGAAATCTTGCGCTTGATGTCTTCCTTCTCGACCGCCGTTTCGATCACCAGATCGCAGGCGGCGAGACCGTCAAGCGTATCGGACGACGAGATTCGGGCGAGCGCCTTCTTGTGCGCGTCTTCAGTGATTGTCTTGCGGGCGACCTGGCGCGAGAGATTGCCGTTGATCGTGGCCATCGCCGACTTCAGGCGGTCTTCGGACACATCGTTGAGGATCACGTGGAAGCCGGCAAGCGCAGCCACATGCGCGATGCCGTTGCCCATCTGACCAGATCCAATCACACCAACCGTCTTGATCGCTGTCATCGCTTCCGGTCTCTGTCCCGTTCTCACATCATATCCGATCCGGCAGGTCCTTGATCATTCCGCCGGGCCGGACACCCATCATAGCACAATCCCGGCGCAAAATGCGCCGGGATCCATTCGATCAAAGTGCCGCAGTCAGTTCGGGGACCGCCTGATAGAGGTCGGCCACCAGGCCGAAATCGGCGACCTGGAAGATCGGCGCATCTTCGTCCTTGTTGATCGCGACGATCACCTTGGAGTCCTTCATGCCGGCCAGATGCTGGATCGCACCGGAGATGCCGATGGCGATGTACAGTTCGGGCGCGACCACCTTGCCGGTCTGGCCGACCTGCCAGTCGTTCGGCGCGTAGCCGGCGTCCACCGCGGCGCGCGAAGCGCCGACACCGGCGCCCAGCTTGTCCGCCAGCGGCTCGATGTACTTGGTGAAGTTCTCACGGCTCTGCATGGCGCGGCCACCGGACACAATGATCTTCGCCGAGGTCAGTTCCGGACGGTCGCTCTTGGCGACTTCCTCACCGACGAAGCTCGAAAGTGCCGGATCGGCCGCAGCCGCGGCGTTCTCGACCGACGCGCTGCCGCCGTCGCCGGTCGCACCGAATGTCGAGGTGCGGACGGTGATGACCTTCTTCGCGTCCTTCGACTTCACGGTCTGGATCGCGTTGCCGGCATAGATCGGGCGCTCGAACGTGTCGGGCGACACCACCTTGATGATCTCGGAGATCTGCGCCACGTCGAGCAGCGCCGCGACGCGCGGCAGCGTGTTCTTGTAACGCGTGGTCGCCGGGGCAACGATGGCATCGTAGGGACCGGCCAGCGAAACGATCAGCGCGGCCAGCGGCTCGGCCAGATCGTGCGCATAGGCCGCGCCATCGGCGAGCAGCACCTTGCGGACGCCCTTGAGCTTGGCGGCCGCTTCGGCCGCGCCCTTGGCGCCCTCGCCCGCCACCAGCACATCGACCGCGCCGCCCAGCGCGGCAGCGGCGGTCAGCGCCTTGTTGGTGGCATCCTTGATCGATGCGTTGTCGTGTTCGGCAATCAGCAACGTCGCCATCAGAGCGCCCCCGCTTCCTTGAGTTTCGACACCAGTTCAGCGACGTCCTTGACCTTGACGCCCGCCTTGCGGCCCGGCGGTTCGGAGGTTTTCAGAACTTCGAGACGCGGCGACAGATCGATACCGAACGTATCGGCGGCCTTTTCATCGATCGGCTTCTTCTTCGCCTTCATGATGTTCGGCAGGCTCGCATAGCGCGGCTCGTTGAGACGAAGGTCAGTAGTGACGATCGCCGGGCCCTTGATCTTCACGGTCTGGAGGCCGCCATCGACTTCGCGGGTCACCTTGAAGTCCGATCCATCGACTTCGAGCTTCGAGGCGAAAGTCGCCTGCGACCAGCCGAGCAGCGCGGCCAGCATCTGGCCGGTCTGGTTGCTGTCGTCATCGATCGCCTGCTTGCCGAGAATGATCAGGCCGGGCTTTTCGTCCTCGGCGATCTTCTTCAGGATCTTGGCGACGGCGAGCGGCTCGACCGCCGCATCGGTCTTCACCAGGATGCCACGATCGGCGCCCATCGCGAGGCCGGTGCGGATGGTTTCCGACGCCTGCGCAGGTCCGATCGACACCACCACGACCTCGGTCGCCTTGCCCGCTTCCTTCAGGCGCAAGGCTTCCTCGACGGCGATCTCGTCGAAAGGATTCATCGACATCTTGACGTTGGCGAGCTCGACGCCCGTCCCGTCACTCTTCACGCGAATTTTGACGTTGTAGTCAACGACCCGCTTAACCGGCACCAGAACCTTCATCGGTTCCCTTTCGTCTCGTACTTGTGTTGATCTCGTGGCGGCGGAACCTAATGGTCCCGCCAATCCGGGTCAACGCGCGAAAATTGGAAAACAAGGAAGGTATGCCTAATATCAGCCGTCAACGGTTCTGACCGGGCACCCAAAGCACGTCGCCGGCACCATTGTTATTGGCAGACCGGCTTGCCACGAAGAGAAAATCCGACAACCGGTTCAGATACTGGATCGCCGCTTCATTCACCGGCTCGTCGGGCTGGGATGCCAGTTCCACCACGATCCGTTCCGCCCTGCGGCAGATGGTGCGAGCCAGATGCAGATGGGCTGCGGCCGGAGTTCCGCCAGGCAAAACAAACGACGTCAGCGGGGCCAGATCGGCGTTCAGCGTGTCGATGTCCTGCTCGAGGCGCGCAACTTGGCTTGCCAGCACGCGCAGCCGCTCCGCCTTGCCCTCGCGCTGGGGCACGGCGAGATCGGCGCCGAGATCGAACAGATCGTTCTGCACCCGCCCGAGCATGCCATCGATCGCCGGTGTGTCCCCCAGATGCAGGCGGGCCACGCCAATCGCGGCGTTGGTCTCATCCACGGTTCCGTAGGCGCTGACACGCAGATCGTATTTCGCACGGCGCTCGCCACTACCGAGCGCGGTGGTGCCGTCATCGCCGGTGCGGGTGTAAATCCGGTTGAGAATAACCATCGCGTGAATCCGTTGTCCCGGGTGAAATCCCGTCAGCTTTTGCCAAGCGCCCAGACGGCGAGCATGGCGATGACGATCGCGATGAACTGGAACAGGACGCGCAGACGCATCAGCTTCTGCGAGGTGTTGGGCGAACCGCCCCGCATCATGTTGAACAGACCGAGCATCAACACCACCGTGACGGCGGCGAGAGCGATGGGGAGAGCAATGCTGCTGAGAAAAGATGACATGACGGCTACATAACACCGGCGGCAGCCCCGCGCCATGACTCAACCCATGAACGGGTGGAAAAACGGCGGGGCGGCGCTTTTGTTTGATCACCTGCGCATGACTTTGCGGCGCTGGCGCGTTAAGTCATGGATGTGATGGATCAGGGTGGAATGTGAGGCAGATCGTCAACGCATTCAATATCGCGCTCGATGCGTTCTACACGTTCCTGGCCGACGACGGCTGGGCGATCGCCAGTCACATCGCACTGTCGGCGCTGATGGCGCTGTTTCCCTTTCTGATCGTGATCACGTCCCTGGCGGGTTTCTTCGGCTCGAAGGATCTGGCCGACCAGGCGGCGGAAATGATGCTGGATGCGTGGCCGGAACAGGTCGCCAACGCGCTGTCCGGCGAAATCCATAACGTGCTCACCCAGTCCCATGGCGGCGTTCTCACCATCGGTGTGGTGCTCGCGCTGTACTTCGCCTCGAATGGCGTCGAGAGCCTGCGTGTCGGTCTCAACCGCGCCTACGGCGTGCCCGAGCAGCGCCGCTGGTACTGGCTACGGCTGGAATCCATTGGCTACACCATGATCGCCGCCGTCACCTCGCTGGCGATGGCCTTCCTGATCGTGCTCGGCCCGCTGATCATCGCCACCGCACGCCGCTTCGTTCCGCTGCGAGTCGCACCGAACGAAGACCTGCTGAATTTTCTGCGTTATGGCCTGACCATTTTTGCCCTGATCGTCGCGCTCGTCATCCTGCACAAATGGCTGCCCGCGGGCACGCGCAAGCTGCGCGAGATCATGCCCGGCATCATCGTGACCATGATCGCATCGCTGGTGTCCGGCGTGGTGTTTGGCCAATATCTGGCACGCTTCGCCAGCAATTACGTCACGACCTATGCGGGGCTCGCGTCGGTGATGATCGCGCTGGTGTTCCTGTATTTCATCGCCGCGATTTTCGTGTATGGCGGCGAGTTGAACGCCTCCATTGCCAAATGGCAGCAGGCTAACGCCGCGTCGCCTCAAGAAGCGCCGTCGCCAAAGCCCGCGGGCTGACCGGCTTGCTCAGGAACGCGTCGGCACCTGCGGAGCGCGAAGCCTGCTCGTCCTCGGTGCGGCCCGACACCCCGATGATGGCGATGCGTCCGGACACTCCTTCCATTGCCCGGATCCGGCGGATCGTCTCGACGCCATCGATCCCCGGCAGCACCATATCCATCAGCACCGCGTCGAAGCCGCCCTGGACGATTTTCTCGGGCGCGGCCTCGCCCCGTCCGATGAATTCGGCCTGATGACCGAGTTCGGTCAGGATCGCATTGAGCACCACGCGGCCGAACGGATTGTCCTCAATGCTGAGAACGCGAAGCCCCTGCGGCAGGCGCGGTGGCGCATCGGAACCGGTAGCCACCGTGTCCAGTTCGCCCGCCTGCTGCAAGGTCACCGTGAGCTTGAACGTCATGCCGCCACTGTCCTGCTGGCTGGCGGTGATGTCGCCGCCCATGGCGCGGGCAAGCTGCCGCACGGACGACAGGCCAAGGCCCGCGCCGCCGAACCGCGACGCGATGCTGACATTGGCCTGCGAAAACGGCTTGAACAGACGCTTGATCTCCGCAAGCGACAGGCCAATGCCGCTGTCCGACACGGCGAAAGCCACCTTGATCTCGCGCTTCTTTCTGCCCGGCATGGCGGATACAGCGAAAGCCACTTTTCCCTGCGGCGTGAACTTGACCGCATTGTCGATCAGGTTTTCCAGCGCCGCGCGCAGGCGGACCGGATCACCCACCGCGAAGACTGGCAGATCATCGGCGATCTCAATCTGCGGCTGCAGGCCCTTGGCGGCGGCGCGACCGGCCAGCGAATCTCCCACCGCCGTCGCCAAAGTTCGCAGATCGAAGAAATCCTGTCGGATGGCGAGGCCCGTCGTGCCGCTGCGTGCGGCATCGACAAACAGCGTGGCAAGCGCCGCCAGATGCTCAGCGCCGACCTTGATGGTGTCGACCCAGCGCAGTTCGCGCTCGCCGAGTTCGGACGTCGCGAGCAGCGAACTGATCGCCAGAATGCCGGTCAGCGGCGTGCGGACTTCGTGCGCGAACGCGGCCAGCGCCGCTTCGACAATCCCGGCCTCTGATGGCGAACGCGCCGCGCGGGGCTTGCCGACAGCCGGTCTCGCCACGGCCTTTTTGGCCGCGCGCTTCTTCGGCGCAGGCTTTTTGACCACGCGCTTTTTGCCCGCACGCGCCGCGCGCAAAGTCCCTTTCCGCCTGGGCGATTTGGCCGCCATGATTCCCCAACCCATCCGCACAGACCATGCCATGGCGGAGGCTGCGGAGTCACGCCACGGAGCGTTCAGGATTCAGGGATTCCGGCAAGGCGGCGCACATCCGCAAGCGTCAATCCGGCAGCGCGCAATTCCCTGAGCGCGGTTGACCGGGTCGATTTCGACAGTTTCTGCCCGGTGGCATCGCGAACCAGCGAATGGTGGCGGTAAACCGGCTGCGGCAGGCCGAGCAGCACCTGAAGCAGGCGATGCACACCGGTCGCCCAGAACAGGTCCTGTCCGCGGACGACATGTGTCACGCCCTGCAGGGCATCGTCGATCACCACCGACAGATGATAGCTCGTCGGCGTATCCTTCCGCGCGAGGATCACGTCGCCCCATTGCTCGGGCCGTGCGGGCACCTTGTCTGTCTCGCCGCCCGGCCCTTCGCCCTGTTCGGTCCACAGCAGATCGCCCGCGCGCGCGAGGGCCGCAGCCATATCGAGCCGCAGCGCATAGGGCGCGCCCGACGCGACCTTCTGCGCCCGCCACTCGGCCGACAGATGCCGTGCGGCTCCGGGATAGAGCGGCGCGCCATCGGGATCGCGCGGCCATGCGCCCGCCTGGTCCTTCTCTGCCACCAGCCGCGCCACCTCGGCACGGCTTTCGAATGCCGGATAGATCAATCTATCGCGAGTCAGCCGATCGATTGCTTCGGTATAGAGCGCAAGATGCTCCGACTGCCGCCGCACCGGCTGTTCCCACGCGATCCCGAGCCACGCCAAGTCCTCATAGATCGCCTGCTCGTATTCCGGGCGGCAGCGGGTGGTATCGATATCCTCGATGCGCAGCAGCATCCGGCCACCGTTCCGGCGCGCGAGATCGAAATTCAGCAGCGCCGAGCGCGCATGTCCGAGATGGAGGTATCCATTCGGGCTCGGCGCGAAACGGAAAACGGGTGGTGGCATGGTTCAACTTTATCCAACGCGCTAGGGTAGCACTTGTACCCGTGTCCCTTCATGCGCGCGAATTCAATGACAGTCCATCTCGACACCCAAACCGATCTTGAAGACGCCATCAACGCGCTGGTGCGCATCGACCCGCGGCTTGGCCCGGTTCTCGATGTCGCCGGCATGCCCAATCTGCGGCGGCGTGAGCCCGGTTTCGCGGGCCTTGCCGCCATCGTCTGCGGACAACAACTCTCGACCAAAGCTGCGGCGGCGATCTGGGGTCGCGTCAGCAGCACATTCGATCCGTTTCATCATGACGCATTGAAGAGCGCGCGCGCCGACCGACTCGGCCGCCTCGGCCTGTCGGCCGCGAAGATCAAGACGCTGAAATTCATCGCACGCGAATTGAGCGCGGAGCGCCTCAATCTCGATGTGCTGGCGGAAGAGGATGCCGACGCTGCGCATGCGACGTTGACCAAGTTGCACGGTATCGGGCCGTGGACCGCCGACATCTATCTGCTGTTCTGCCTCGGTCACGGCGATGCGTGGCCCGCAGGCGATCTCGCGGTGCAGGAAGCAATGCGGATCGGACTCGGATTGAAATCGCGGCCGACGGTGAAAGAGATGCAGCCGCTCGCGGAGCCGTGGCGGCCGCTGCGCGGCGCGGCGGCGCATCTTTGGTGGTCTTACTATCATGCCGTCAAGAAACGCGAGGGCGTGATCGCGGGCAACAAAACGCCGGCCACGATGAAACCTTCAAAGCCCAAATCCGTTTCAAACACCAAACCCGTTTCAAACACCAAACCCGTTTCAAACAAATCGCGCGTCGCAAAAACGTCAGCGAAACCGGCAAAGAATGCGTTACGAAAGAAGGCAACACCAAAACCCGGAGCGCGCAAATGACGTCGTCGACGCAGTTCATCGTGGGACGCAACGACCTTTCGACCTGCAAGGTGATCGAAACGCCGCTGCCGGGCGTGATGCAACTGCCGGAGGACGGCCTCTTGGTGAAAATCGATCGCTTCGCCTTCACCGCCAACAACATCACTTACGCGATGCTCGGCGATCAGTTAAAATACTGGCATCTGTTTCCCGCGCCGAACGGCTTCGGCAACATTCCGGTGTGGGGCTTCGGGCGCGTGCTGGAATCGCGCCATCCCCAGATCGCCAAGGGCGAGGTGATCTTCGGCTATCTGCCGATGGCCACGCATTTCGTGATCGAAGCAGCCGACGTGAAGAAGACGGGCTTCCGCGATGCCGCAGAACATCGCCAGAGCGTCTCGCCGGTTTACAATGCCTATGCGCGGGTCACCGGCGAACCGGCCTTCGAAGGCCGGCAGGGCGACTATCAGGCGCTGCTGCGCCCGCTGTTCATGCTGTCGTTCCTGGTGGAAGACTTTCTTGCCGATCGGGATTTCTTCGGCGCGAACACCGTCATTCTTTCCAGCGCATCAAGCAAGACGGCGTTCGGCCTCGCCTGGCTGCTGCACACCCATCGCAAGCCGGTGCGTGTGATCGGCCTCACGTCTGCCGGAAACGTGGAATTCGTCACCTCGCTGGGCTGCTATGACGAGGTGCTGACCTACGACAGGATCGAATCGATGCCGGTCGAGCCCGTCGCATTCGTCGACATGGCAGGCAACGCCGATTTGCGCGCCCGGCTGCACCGGCATTTCGGCGACCGCATGGTCTATAGCGGACGGGTGGGACTGACCCATCAGGACGAAGCTTCGGGCGACGACGCCCTGCCGGGCGCCAAGCCGGCATGGTTTTTCGCGCCCGACCAGATTCGCAAGCGCTCGAAGGAATGGGGTCCGGGCGGAATCGATCAGCGATTCGGCGCGGTCTGGTCCGGATTTACAGCCGCGATGGGGCCGAAACTCGAGGTGGTAGAAAACCGGGGTTCCAACGCGGTTCAGCGCGTCTATCTCGATACCCTGAAAGGCCGCGTTTCCCCGGCCCAGGCGCACATGCTCTCGATGGAAGACTGACGCGGTTCTCACCTGCGGGTGAACGGAAACGCTCTTCACAATCCCGTCACGCTGCCTGTAGTATGCCATTCCAAGCTGCTTCGCAGCCAATGGGGTTTTGGGGCCAGGAGCGTTACTTGAACGCACATGTGTCACAAGGCGGTTGGCCGGTGCTCGTGTTGAACGCAGACTTCCGGCCGCTGAGCTATTATCCGCTTTCGCTCTGGTCCTGGCAGGATGCTGTCAAGGCCGTGTTCCTTGATCGCGTCAATATCGTCGCTAATTACGACCACGCGGTTCACAGCCCTTCGTTCGAGATGAACCTGCCGAGCGTCGTTTCGCTCAAGTCGTTCGTGCAGCCGACCACTCATCCCGCCTTCACGCGGTTCAACGTGTTCCTGCGCGACCGTTTCTCCTGCCAGTATTGCGGCTCCCCGGACGACCTGACGTTCGATCACGTCGTTCCGCGCTCTCGCGGCGGCCAGACCACATGGGAAAACGTGGTCGCCGCCTGCTCGCCGTGCAATCTGCGCAAAGGCAACATGACCATGGAGCAGGCGCGCATGCATCCACGGCAAGCGCCGTTCGCGCCGTCAGTCCATCAGCTTCATCGCAACGGCCGACTGTTCCCGCCGAACTATCTGCACGAAAGCTGGCTCGACTATCTTTACTGGGACACCGAACTCGATCCGTAAGCGCAGTACGTGCTTCGCGCTCCCTAGCTGGCGCGGCTCCGCTCACCGGATGTGACCCGGAGCACCGTCATGACCAGAGAAAGCCTGGCAAAACGTGTCAGCCTGAAGCGCGCCTATGAAGCCGCCAGCCCCGCAGACGGCACCCGAATCCTTGTCGATCGATTGTGGCCGCGCGGCGTAACGAAGGACGCTGCCGCCATCGATGAATGGATGAAGGACATCGCGCCCAGCACCGAACTGCGCCAATGGTTCGGACACGATCCGGAGCGCTGGCCGGAATTCCAGCGACGTTACCACGCGGAAATCAAGGCGCATCCCGAGGAACTCAAGCACCTACGTGACTTGGCGAAGCATGGACATCTCACCTTGGTCTATGCCGCGCGTGACGAGAAGCACAACGACGCCGTCGTGCTGCGAGACTTTCTGATCCACCACGGCTGATCCGCCATCAAGACGCGCGCGCCTTGTTACGCTCGCGCTCGATGCGTTCGGTGACATCGCGCGCCACCGCAACCGAACCAAGTGTTTCCTCCGCGCTGTTGCGCACGATGGCGAATGTCATCTCGACATAGAGTTTGCGGCCGCTCTTGTGCAATCCGCGGGTGAGCGTGGGATGGCCCTGCAGCTTCAGCTCACCGCGCTCCATCGCCGCATGGTAGCCTCGCCAATGCGGCGCGCGCAGATGTTCGGGAATAATGAGATCGAGATTCTGCCCGAGCGCCTCGTCAGGCAAAAAGCCGAACAATGCGGTCGCGGCCGAGTTCCAGCGGACGATATTCCCCGAACGATCCGCATAGATGATCGCATCGGCCGCGGCAGCGATAATTCGCTCTGCCAGTTCGTCCATCGGTGTCCCCTATTTCAGCAACAATGTCGCAAAGACCGGCACCAAGAGCGACGTCACCAGCGCATTCAGCCCCATCGCGATGCCGGCGAACACACCCGCCACTTCATCGACCTGGAAAGCGCGCGCCGTGCCGATGCCATGCGACGCCAGTCCAGCGGCGAAGCCCCGTGCGCGGAAATCTGTGATGCCGAGCCGGTTCATGGTCGGCGTCACGACGATGGCTCCCATGATTCCGGTCAGAACGGTGGCGATGACCGTGATGGCGGGATTGGCGCCGAGCGTCTCGCTGATGCCCATGGCGACACCTGCAGTGACGGACTTCGGGGCCAGCGCCATCACGATGTCGCGCGGCAGCCCGGCTGCTTCAGCGAACAGCACCACCGAGACGATTGCGGTCGCGGAGCCGACCATGAGCGCCACCAGCATCGGCACGATGGCGGCCGCGACAAGCTTTCTGTTTTCGTAGAGCGGCACCGCGAGCGCGACGGTCGCGGGACCAAGCAGAAAGTGGACGAACTGAGCGCCGCTGAAATAGGCCGTGTAACTTGTGCCTGTGGCATAAAGAAAAAGGCCAATGATCCAGATCGAATGCAGCACCGGATTCATCAGCGGGTTCCGATGGGTGGCGAGCGACACTGCATCCACCGCCGCGTAGACCACCAGCGTGACCGTCAGCCAAAGCAGTGGTGTCTG